>Ga0208355_1000030_pt1 | contig 73145 bp, 68 predicted proteins | sample NGESurdeep072012_6_FD_184458 | JGI IMG/M metagenome (GOLD analysis project Ga0208355, IMG submission 184458) | Arctic peat soil microbial communities from Barrow, Alaska - NGEE Surface sample 210-3 deep-072012 (SPAdes) | ecosystem: Environmental > Terrestrial > Soil > Wetlands > Peat ... | reverse complement strand
AGGATGTTGACGAGGGTGGTCTTACCCGCGCCGTTGGGTCCAATGAGCGCCGTGATCTTGTTTTTAGGAACATCGAACGTCGCGCCGTTCAGCGCGTTCACGCCTAGAAACGACTTGGTGATGTTCTCGACACGCAGAATCGGATCGCTCGTCACGTCGAGCACTGGATGGGCCTTGGCACGGGGGGTCATCGTGCGTCCTCTTCATCAATGGAGTGCGCCGGCTCGGCATTTGGCGCTTCAGCGGCAGTGGCGGCCGTCGACATCGAGGGCAGTACCTTCGCGCCACTTGGCGTTGCCATGTCGGGAAGGAGGAACTTGCTCTTGCGCAAGCGCTCGGGAACCATGCCTTGTGGTCGGAACCAGAGCATCACCATGAGCAGTACACCGATCAGCATCGCGTCGATGTACTGAATGAGCTGTGGATGTCCAGGTATTGCTGGCAGAAACGCTGGCAAGTGAACGAGCAACGTTTCGACGAGGAGCGCACCCACGATGAGACCGATGTTGTTGCCAACACCACCCACGATGATCACGGCAAAGATGACGAAGGTCTCACCCGGCAGCCACGCCGAGGGGTTAAACGAGCCACCGAATTGGATGATCAGCCCACCACCAACGCCGGCGTAGAAGGAGCCGATCAACATCGACGTTAATTGGTAGCGAAAGACGCCCTTGCCGAGCGCTGCGGCGACACCGGGGTCGTCACGAATGGCGCGAAACGTTCGTCCAAGTGGTGAGCGCGTGATGCGGCTCATTACGGCCCACATGATGAGAGCTATGACGCCGGCGACGCCCGCAAAGAACGGCACGAAGGAGTTCACCGTGAGTTTGAAGACGCTCGCGAAGGGCTCTGGAACGTTGTAGAGACCGTCGGCCCCGTTGAACAGTGGGACGAAGTTGTTGGAGATGTCGTACAGCACCAACGAGATCGAAATCAGCACCATCGCCAAGTAGTCCGTGCGAAGACGACGCAGCGTAATCAGCGCCACCACGAACGCCAACGCACTCGCCGCCAGTCCGCCAATGAGAAGGTTGATCGGAAAGGGCAGATTGAGACCGAGGATGTAATGCTGACCCGAGGTCCCAGCGGGGGGCATGCTCACGACTCCCGTCACGTAGGCGCCAAACGCCACGAAGCCGATATAGGCGAAGTTCAAGATTCCGGTCTCGCCGTATTGAATATTGAGGCCCATCGCCAAGATGAAATAGTCGAAGAGGAAGAAAACGAGCGTGAAGACGTAGTACCAAATGGCGGACATCGTTACGCCCCTCCGGAACGGGTGAAGAGGCCGCTCGGCCTAAAGAGCAACGTAAAAATCAAGAAGCCGAACGCAACGTCCAACTTGTACGAGGCGTTGATGAAGACCGCTGAAACTTCCATCGCCAGACCGATCAGCACCGCACCGGCCATCGCGCCATAAATACTGCCGACGCCCCCCACGATGACGGCGGCGAAGATAACGAAGAGGAACAGCTCACCTGAGAATGGTGTCAAGTTACCTTCGGTGATACCGAGCACGGTACCGGCCAGTCCCGCCAACGTCCCCGACAAGAACCACGTAATGGTAGTGATGCGCTTGGTGTCGATACCGCTCGTCATGGCGAGCGTGGTGTTGTCGGACATCGCGCGCATCGATTTTCCGAGTCGAGTGGTCTTGAGCATGACGTGCACGAGCAACATCAAGACGATCGAGATTGCCATGACGATGAGTTGGTTCTTCGTCAAGAGGAAGGGGCCGACGTGCAGAACCTTCTCGATGGTCATGTTGTAGGCACGAACGTCTGCTCCCCAGATGGAGTAGAGGACGTTCAACATAATCAACGAAAGACCAAACGTAACGATGAGAACGTAAAATGATTTCTCGAACCTGCGGGCGAAGGGACTCAGCAAGAAGCGATTCAATAGAACGGCGATTATGCCCATGCCAATGGAGCCGCCCACGAGCGCGATCCACACACTCACGTGAAAGAACTCCGCGTTGAGTGCGTACGTGAGGTACGCGCCCAGTGCCATGAAGTCCCCGTACGCGAAGTTGATGTAGTTCGTGATACCGAACTGCAGGCTCAAACCGACCGCCGCGATCGCGAGTACTGACGCCGTGACGAGGCCGAAGCCGAACGCCAACCAGAACTGAGCCACCTAATTTCCCCCCTGAGGACAGAACGCAACCGCAGACCCCATAAGGCCTCCTGCGTTTGTGAGAGTTTCTATCGCAGTTTTTGTCGCTTGTCAATTACCCCCTAGTTGGGGCTCCTCCGTGAGCCAGCCCCGAGAGACTTTGACACCACAGCCGTCGTACGATTCGTCGTTTCTCGAGGCGCCAATTCTTCCTGATCGGGGCCTTTTGAACTTTCCAATTGGCACCGCTTTGAGTCCCCCGTACTCAAATTCGAGTTTCGACGTTCATCTCAGCGCTATTGGAATCCTGTCCCCCTCTTTTGAGACTCTCGCAAGAATCAACAGAGTAGTTACCCGCGGGCTGTAATAGTTGTCGGCATGCCCAATCAGGACAGATACTCACACGGTCACCACGAATCAGTACTACGAAGCCATAAATGGCGCACCGCGGAGAACTCCGCGGCCTTTCTGTTGCCAAAATTGACGCCAGACAAAACGCTGTTAGACGTGGGATGCGGGCCCGGAACGGTCACCATCGATTTGGCCAGAGTCCTGTCTTCAGGTCACGTCACGGGAATCGACATTTCGAAAGAGGTCATCGAGATCGCCCGCGAGTCACTCAAGGTCAGCGACGTACGAAACGTCGACTTCAACGTCGACAACGTATACGACCTATCGTTCGCTGACAACTCTTTTGACGTCGTGTACGCGCATCAAGTGTTGCAACACCTGAGCAATCCTGTTGGCGCGCTCGAAGAAATGCGCCGCGTACTTCGCGAAGGAGGGCTTCTAGCCGTGCGCGATAGTGATTATGGAGTCTTTAGTTGGTCACCTGATGATCCGCGACTCGACCGGTGGATGGATATCTACCAGCAATTGACCAAGTTGAATCACGTGGACGCCAACGCGGGGCGACACCTTCACTCGTGGGTACGAAGGGCTGGATTTACCTCGCTGGAAGTGTCGACGTCGAACTGGACGTATTACCGCCCAGAAGAGCGCGCGTGGTGGGGACAACTCTGGGCGGATCGAATTCGAGTAAGCGAATTTGCGCGACAAAGCTTGGAATACAAACTGACTACTGAAGATGAGTTACAAGACATCGCCGAAGCATTCCTGCAATGGGCAGACGACGAAGACGGCTTCTTCAATCTTGTCCATACCGAAGTTCTCGCTCGGAAATAGGTACATATATATATGTCGTCAAGACGACGCCTTCAACGACGACCATCTCTTGTCCAAATGAAGTGCATCGTTTTGATGACGAGTGCCTTTCCGATTTATCGGTCGCACTAAGTACCTGGACTACTGTTATCGATCGGTGGAGGAACATTTAGAGACGTAAATCGCTGCGAATTGGGCCGCTAGCTCATCGGGAAGAGCAGGGGACTTTTAATCCCAAGGTGCCGGGATCGAGACCCGGGCGGCCCACTAGTAAAATAGAGGAAATTGGAGATTTTTGAACTCAGGAGACTGAGAAAATCCCACGGATTTCCCACACGTCACATCCAGACATTAGGGTTTCAACTATGAGCGGAGGTCTTCGACAGAGGTCTGACGGTGTCTGGGAGATCAGGTTTGAGACGGGACGAGACCCCGTCACGGGTCGACGCCGCCAAAAAAGCCGAAGTGTCCGAGGCACTAAAGGCGAAGCCCAGAAAGTACTCAACGCCTTGGTTGTCGAAGCAGACGCTGGGGCATACATCGGAACGTCAACCACGTTCGAACAACTCTGCACACAGTGGTTAACTCAGTCGGGAAATGATCTCAGTCCAACGACTCTTCGTCGCTACAAGAACCTACTTTCAAAGCGGATTCTCCCAGCCCTGGGACAGAAGCCCGTCCACAGTATTCGGACCATGGATCTCGATCAACTCTATTTAGGATTGACCAAACAAGTTGGATTGGCGCCAGCCACCGTGCGGCAAGTCCACTCCGTGATCCGACGCGCATTTCGCCAAGCTGTCCGCTGGGGTTGGGTTTCTACGAACCCCGCGATCAACGCGAGCCCGCCTCGGCTCGTGAAAGCTGACCTCTCACCTCCCGACGTCGCTCAAGTCGGAAAGATCCTTGAAATGGCGCGGGCCGACGATCCTCAACTGGCGCGCTTTCTTCACATCGCCGCCTCGACCGGCGCGCGTAGAGGAGAACTTTGTGCCCTTCGCTGGCGAAATCTCAACACAGAATCTCAAACGCTCACCATCGAACGTTCGATCATCGAGGTCCCGGGCGGACTCGCCGAGAAAGACACCAAGACTCACGCCAATCGCCGAATCGCCCTCGACCCTGGAACATTGGACGTGTTCGAAGAGCAGCGAACCGATATGCTCAATTTTGCGCGCGGCGCCAGCCTGAAGTTAACCGACGACTCCTACATTTTTTCACGCGAACCTGACGGCGCAATCCCCTGGGCACCCGGCACCGTCACCAGACGATTCGAAGCAATCAGGCACTCTCTTGGTTACAACAAAATTCGCCTTCACGATTTTCGTCACTTCGCGGCCACTCAGCTGATGGCGGCGGGCATACCGGTTCTGACCGTCTCCGGCCGTCTGGGGCACGCCAATCCCGCGACCACGCTTTCGGTCTACGCCCACTGGGTTGAAGCAAGCGACCAAAAAGCTGCGGCCGTCATGGGTGGCCTTCTCCCTACTCGCGATGCCGAAGCCGGATAAGCGGTTGGTTGTAGGTGATTTGCTTTACGAGTTTTGAGAGTGGGTCAGTTTGAAATTAGTCCCGTTCGACTTCCCCTCAACGCGAGAGACAGACACCGAGAAACTCGTCCGTAGCGGCGCCAGGTAATGGCTCAGTTTCATCTGTCGAGCGGCCACTAATGTGGGAAATAACCCACATATACTGATATGGGAATAACTCCACTTAGTGTAATGTGGGGATGTTCCCACAGAGAGAGGAGTGACTATGCCCATTTTAAAAGCACGAAAACTGAACGATATTGCCGCAGTGATCAAGGCTGCCCGCGAGGACGCGGGTCTACGTCAGGACGAACTCGCCGAGCGACTCGCCTTTTCTCGCGACTACATGATTGACCTCGAGTCCGGCAAGGGGAACGTCTACACAACTCGACTCTTCCGGGTACTTCATGAGTTAGGCATCACCATGACGCTGACGTACGGGGATCACGATGCCGGGTCTTGAGTTGTTTCTCCACGATCGGTTCGTCGGCACTATCGAACCTGACCGCCGCGACAAGACCAGAGTCACGCTTGACGTGAACGAGACATATCGCGAGGAGGTCGTGTTGAGTGAGTCGTTCGCGACGCTCTCGGGGAGGCGCCCACCGGTCGAGGCGGTATCGAACTTTCTCGGCGGCTACGTCCCCGAGGGCAACCATCGTGAAGCAATGGCAGCCAAGCGCCACGTCGACAAAGATGATCTCTTCGCACTGCTACGTGAGTTCGGTGGGTCCATCGCCGGCGCCGTAACGCTTCGACAGCCAGACGAGCCGAAGGCGTATAAGCCTGCATATGAACCGCTGACTGATCGCGCGTTGAGCACAAGGCTCCGGCAAGCGCTCGACGACAACGATCAGGCCATCGCAGACGACAGTCGCTCAACGCTGCCTGGTTATCAACCGAAAGTGCTTGTGGCGCGGTTCGACGGAGAGTGGGTGTATCCGCATGGCCGGGCCCACTCGACGCACATCCTCAAGCCTCAGGTCCCCGCGAGGCCGCATCGAATCTTCGAAGAGCACTACAGCCACTTGCTGACCCAGCGTATCGGTCTTTCAAGTTACGCGAGTGAACTCCGTGTGGCAGAACGTACGACGTACCTTGCTATCGAGCGCTTCGATCGGACAGTGATAGATGGAAACGTGCATCTGCACCACCAAGAAGATCTCGCGCAGGCGCTGAGTCTTGACTGGCGAGACACTGACGTCAAGTTCCAAGAACCCGCCTGGCCGAGCGATCCAAAGCGAGCTTCGATACTGCGCGTCGCCGAAGCGTTGGGCTCGATTCCTGGCGGCGACGCTGCGGTGGAGCAGTGGCTACGCCAGTTGACCTTCCATGTTGCAATCGGCAACAACGACGCGCACGCGAAGAATGTCGCGCTCATGCACCATTCGACGGGCACTGAACTCGCTCAGGTTTACGACGCGTCACCAAATTTGTTCCAAGCAGGTCGTGTGAATTGGAATCTCGCCTTGGCGGTAGATGGGATCTTCGATCATCGGAGACTTTCTGTGGAGAGCATTCTCGCGGAAGCGCAATTCTGGGGCGTTATCGCCGCGGCCCGAGCGTCTGCGCTGGTCACAAATACCCTCGATGCTCTCAACGATGCGATCGCGAAAATCACGCCGCCCAATGAGGTTTCGGAAGGGATGATCGAGCACCTTCGGTGGAATGTTCGTCGACTCCTCGCTGGCCAAGAAATCGGCGAACCAAAGCCGTGATCCGAACAGCAGGAAACTAAACCGAGCCACTAACGGCCACCGCTGCCATTCCTCCGCGGTCAATCTCACCTCTCCTGTGGTCAGGCACGCTCGTGATTATGACAAGGTGCCTCCACGATTTTGGTCACGTCACGGCAACCCGACTAATGGCAGCGGGTTGCCGGTTCGAACTGTGTCTGGGGCTTGGGGCACGCCAATACCGCGACGACGCTTTCGGTCTACGCCCACTTCGTGGAAACAAGCGCCCAGGTTGCTGCGGAGGTCATGGGTGACCTTCTCTCTACTCGCGACGCCGAAGCCGGATTAGCGGTTGGTCGTAGGAGCTGTCTACTTCGAGAAATCGATGTCGTACAACAGTTGATGAGCGTCCTTCTCAGATCACTTGCCTAAGTGAAACCGCGTCAACGACGACTATGTTCTCGTCGATTGTCCGAGCACTACCGTGAGCCAAGCCGACTACGTGTGTTTGGCTACTCTCGTAAATGAAATCAGCTTCGTAGCGCGTGTGAAAATGCCCATGGTAGAGCACGCTCGGTTTGACCGTTTCGACCACGTCTCGGATTTTGGCCCGATGTGCCTCCGAAGCTCTGATCTCTTCCGCCGGCCAGTAACTTGCATTCACCCCGGGGACGAGATCTGAAGCAGGAGCGTCGTGACAGACCATCACGTCGACCTGCCCCGGGCGCTCGGCGTAAACGACCTCGGCGTCAGTTAACGCCTCTTCGGGCCACCACGAAAAACCAGGAGTGCGCCTCTGCCGATCAACCGAGTGCGCACCTCCCAGGGCCATCCATGTCTTGGTATGCCACGTCCAGCGATACCCTCGGGGCAAGTGCCAAACGTGATCACTGATTCTGCGTAGTCCAGTCGCTTCATCTATTGGCAGATCGTTCAAGCGCGCGTGATCTTCATGGTTACCGTCAATCCAAACCAGGGTTAAGTCACTTTCAGCGAGGACCCGCTCAACGTCCATGAGAAATTCTCCGGTCATCACATCGTCACGCCAGAAGCCGAAATCGCCGAGGTGCACAATGATGTCAGCGTTACGAGCGGCCAGCTGGAGTATGGCGGCGCAGCCTTGACCAGGGTCGCGGTGCCAATCACCGGCAAGTCCAACGAGGAGTGGGTCGCAGCCCTTCGGATAGAGAGGATGAGTCATTACAGCAATTCTCGCACCAGGCGTACTACACCTAACTTGGCATGATCGAGCAAACCTCTACGTCTGTCTCGGATAAATTTCTCTATGGCTCGAGACAGGAATCGAACCAAAAAACTTGCTAGCTCGACTCTTAAAGTGGACTGATACCAATGGTCGTTTCCGCAATCTGGGCCGTCTGCGTTCAATATTTTAGGAAGCCAACGAAAATTCATCTTGACCTCCACTGTCCAAGAATCGCTTTAGGTGAACTTTGGATACAACGAGCTTGTTGCCAACGGGAATCACCGGAACGGGAAAGATGCCTCGCCTGTTGAGGTCCCACGCGGTGCCTCGGCTAACTCCAATAATGCGAGCTGCCACGGGGAGACTTACGGTGGCGCATTTGCCCATATCGATGTAGCGCATGTGATCCCAGCCCACCTCATCCGGGGAAGGGAACAATTCGTCACTATTCATAGCGACTCCTCCCAGGTCGGTTCGACATCGAGTTGCCCTATGCCAAAGGAAGCCATGTCGAAAATTGCCTTCTCGGCGCACTTGTCTTTGCAACTACGGTCCAACCGAAATCTCTCGGGAAGCTCATCGCGAGACCGCGCATACGCAAACATCGTTTCACTGTCTTCGAGCCATTCGTCGTCGACTTCGTCGACGACGAGACGCCCACCTTCACCTCCGACTCTTCGACAAGCTTGAATCGCTGGTCCTTCATCGAACCCCCAACGGTCGGGCCCGTTTGGCATCCGGGTGCCGAGCATGTTCCCGCTCGTGAGGTCCTCAGTGCACTTCAGCCGACGTGACATCGTCGGCTCCCCCTTTGTGAGGGCTGCAAAGGTCTTGCCGGTCCCCGAGGCACCGTACAGCAGCAGTCGCTTTAGCCCTGCTCCGAGAACGTCTTCGACGTCTCTCCAACAACTCATTGGTTCCGCCATCGGTCTTCTCCATCTATCGCAGCCGGGCGGCGTCAGCTGTCGAGCCTTTTGGGCTCAATGGAAGATTAGGCAGGTCGTGTGACACGAGAGAGGATGTGCCGCCGACTCCGTAATCCGTTGAGTTAAATGGACCTGGTTCATCCCCACCTACGACGGTGCTGGGGGATGTGGCTTGGATGAAGCGAGACGCTTGCCACCCAGCAAGATTGAAGATATCGGCATAGGCCTGCGCTGCCGGCGTTAGCGGTCCGTAGTTCTTGAGCCACGGGTCAGCTCGAGCGACGACGACCTCGCTCGTCCCATTTGGATCGAGAGGTACGGTCGCGAGAAACGACTCGTCACCATAAACCAATACAGTGCTGTAAGCAGCAATTCGATTGACGCCCGTAGTGCGAGATACAAGTGCCGTAAATCCACCAATAACTAGAGCGGGTTGCCTTGATAAACGTCGTTCTAGTTCTTCCACCGGCAAATCAACACAAGAGCGCGCAATGATGTCGCGCTCAAGGTGGCGGTGGGCGCAGTACAAGGTGAGGAGCCGAACGGGGTCGAGAACCCGAAGACCTCCTACCGCTTCAATGGTGACCGCCCCAATCCCGACGGGACGCTCAAGGGCCTGATGAGTCGTAGACACTGGTATTCCAAGTTCACGCGCCAGCGCGGTTACGGAGACATAGCGGCGCTGTCCATTCGCGGTGCCCGCCAATAGGTGGCGCCAGATGATTTCAGTCCTTGAGACCATTCCGCCAATTTAGCCCATTTCCGTAAAAAGGCGGAAATGTTGCGACGGCATCTTGACTCGTGACTTTCGCACCACTAACTCACTGGTCGAAGAAATTGACCTCCACCTAAGGACTCGCAGGGATACGACTTCTTTCTCGGATCGGCCGTTTCTGCGACTCGATTAGACCAATCGAAAGTGTTACGTTGTCCCCGAATTAAATGAAACGTAACGCTTTCGGATCGCGGATCTCGAGCCACTGAACAAATCCTGAATAGACTTCTCGCCTTCAAAAAGTCCACATTCCTAATGACTTCCTAACAAAGCCACTCATCTCTGTCCCCTAACCGTCAGCCCCGCCCTCCCATTTTCAATTGACCCAATGACCCTCCTTCTCGCCACTAACCCTGCCTCTGCAACCTCCATTTATCTACTCCTCCTATTCGCTCCACACTTCTGGCATCAGAGGATTCAAGTTGCTTTTCATGACGCGCTTGTAACACCCCAAAGCTAGAAACACGTTCGTGGGAAGGGCCTCCAGAATGAAGAAGGAGCGTCAGTACTTGAGCGCTCCGACAAGAGTTTCGTCACGCGGTTCTTCGAGCCAGCGAACGGACATCCTCGCGTCGGAAGATGTGCGGCCCCATCCTTCGTTAGCGGAAATTGAAGGGGTGCCAACTCCACAGTCGTCGAACTCTCGAGGATTGCCAATACAGAGGAGCGCCAATTGGGGAGGGAGGCGCGAAAACCAAACCGGTCGACCAAAGCTCTACACCAGTGACGAGGAACGTAGAGCCGCGGCGGCGGCGAGGCGCCGCGCGACTCGAGCGGCAGAGAAGAACCCTCCTCCCGTCTCGAGGGGGCGACCACCGAAGGAGAGGCCCAAGAACTCTTGGGGCGGTGCGCGAAATGGGGCTGGGAGACCACTCCTTTACAAGTCTCCCGAGGAGCGACGCGCTCGAAACCGCGAGATTTCGCGACAGAGCTTCGAGCGGTGGATTGCCATTCCCGAGAACGCCCGACTTGTCGAAGAGTCTCGAAGAGAGAGATTAGATCGCGGCGACTGGCACATTTTTAAGTCGTAATGAGTTTGGGCATGGTGTGACCAGAAGATGAAATGCCACTCGCCTTCTTTAGACTTCCATGATCTTCGTCTGTCCCCCATTCTTTCCCAGTCAGTTCCCTCATTTATGCTGGCCAAACTCTTTTCCATTCAGCCACCGCCAACTTGCGCCCTGATTAGAAATGTTTCGGATTTAACTTCGTTAACCTAAGTTGCATGATCGACAAAGAACGCGACCGCCGAGGCATTAGGCGTGTAGGGGGCAAGTCATTATTGACAATGGCAACTGTATTTGGACAATAGACGCGCAAAATGGCAAATCATTATTGACAAAGTAAGAAATATTATTTCTAATCCGAAATAAACCGGCTAAACCCAGGAACCACGAAGAAAATGCACGCCGAATCGTCACACTAAGACGACGGGATGTTACAACAACCTGTGTAAACTCTTGTGGATAACTCAGACGAAGGCTCCGGAAACCATGGAATTCGAGTACAAAGATGACAAATTCCGAGAATTGTTGCTCTATGTGGCGCAACAAATGGAGGAAGACGCCTCATTTGGAGCGACCGTGCTCAACAAAGTTCTTTTCTTCTCAGACTTCCTTTCATACCGATTTGATGGTCAGCCAATTACGGGAGCCATCTACCAGAAACTTGACCATGGTCCGGCGCCGCGACGTCTTCTGCCAGAGCAAGCACGCCTGGTAAAGGAAAAGCGAGCCGTGGTTCAAGTACGTGAGCGCGGTGAATATCGACAGAAGCGCCTCATTGCACTGGACCAGCCCAATCTGGCTTTGTTTAGCGGTGAAGAAATCGCGACAGTTAACACAATCATCAACGGCCTACGCGGTCATGGCGCGCTTCGATTGAGCGATTTCTCGCACGTAGTCTCCGTCGGCTGGCAAGCCGCCGAGTACGGCGAGGATATTGCTTACGGAACGATTTTCCTGCTTCCTCCGAAGTCCCCAACTCCTTCCCAAGAGAAGCGCGCCAAGGAGTTGGCTGTTGAGTACTCCTTCTAGTGCGGCATCTCATTACCGCCGGATTCGCTATGAACCGGCATGGGAAGTTGATTTAGCACGTCTTCGAGGGGGCAAGCCAGCTCCCGCTGAAATAGATGAGATCATCAGCGAGATCGAGCCGGTTTTATCTCGTCTTTGCGAAGAATACCCGCTTGTCAATGGAACAAACTTTCGCGTGATGTCAATTGTCGCGGCTAGAGGATTACCACGACTAGATGCATGGTTCCAAGTCGAAAGCGAAGAGTGCGTTGTCTGTTTTCGTTTAGAGGAGGTCATCGTTGCCGAAGAAGAGGACGACGACGGTGATGATGATGCAGACGTGGCAGAAGCCAACTAAGCCGTGATGGCCGCCACACCTTTAGAAACCGGCGCATCGAAGTAATCGTGGGCTGCCACGCCGACGATTGAACCGACCAACACGGAGAACCAAAGAGGCCCCTTCACAACCTTGTGAACCGCGGCTGAGGACACTGCCGCGACGATCGCGTGTCCTGTCCACAATTGCCAATTGTTTGGAGTTGGTTGAGCCGGCATAAACACATTTTAGAATGTCCGAATCGGCGCACTTCACTTTGCGATTGAGTTCACAACCGGTGCTTGCTCAAACTAGGCCACTACCAGGTATCGGGGCACAACGAAGAATCGAAGAAGAAGTCCGTTAAGAAGTAGTGAATCGCGATGGGAAACCTGGAGGACTTGAAAATGGTTCAAACTGAACACGCCTTTGGGGATTCCAGAAATTCTTCTCCAGCCCCTTTTATTTCAACGATTTTGATGTTCGCCAAGCCCGCCCGCTTGGCCGACTCGGCGCTTCGCGCCCGCCGGCCGCGGGAGAAGGGATTCCAGAAGAAGTAAGCCCTGGAGGGGCGATTTGAGGAACTCTTCTTTACGTTGTCAAGGCGCTGACATCATGACGTCACCATCAGACCGTCTTTTTGGAACTCGACAGAAATGCATTAGTCACCAGCATTCAGTGAAGTGAATCCACCACGTTCGAAGATAATTGAATTTTTGGTAGCAACTACCCTTCGAAATCTCTAACTTATCTCTTGCCCCCTAAAGGTTTCGTTGGTAGCGCCTTTGATCTTCATCGCTGCACCGAGAACTGGCCAAAATCCGGGTGATCGAGACACGGTACGGTCATTCGTCATTCCGGTGACTGTGCCACATCCCGTGGGATCAACGACTACCTTCGCTATTTGGTGTCCCAGAGCCACAAAAGTGAGGGTGTAGTTGGGGCCTTGATCAGAGGGACAGTTGAGTACGCCTGCGCTGGGCTCTGGAAGATCACAGAGCGCTTGCGCCACCGAGCGTGACGAAGTGGCACTGTTGACGTATACCGACTTCGGGAACGTGAATTTGGTTGGGTTGCGCACACTTCCTCTGAGAATTCGAAACGCCGTCACTCGACCTTCGACTCGGCAGAGCGTGACGGGAGTTACTGATGCGCCTGCTGGGGACGTTGACGCAGATTGGACGAGTGCCGTCCCGACGAATGAACTCGTCCACAAGCCACCAATAAGCACAAGAGTGCCTGCGAATAATCTCGCACTGGAAGTTCCTGTTCCCTGCTTCATCGCTACCTCCTCTTGACGGCCCTTCATTCCCTAATTCTCTCGCTAGAGGAACGAAAATTAATGTCGCCTCAATCGCTGAACACCTGCGGTTATTAGCACCAAACCGTATTTAAGCTCAAAAGCTGACTTCGTCGCGTAAGTCTCGGACTAACCCGAACATGCGACGTACGTATCAGTAAAGGCGCTGTGAGTACCCAGGGAACCACCGGTGGCGTAAGGCGTCGAACCTGGCTCCATTGTCACGGATTGATGCGTGTACGTACTCAAGTAAGCGATCGAAGTCAAATGTCCAACCGAGGCGTAGTTGAAGTTATCGCTAACAAAGTAAGGCAGATTAGAGTAACCGAGAAAAGTGGTACCTGAGTAAAGTGAAGGAGTTTCAATAATGAATTCAGCGGTTGAACCATCCGGAGTGAAGCCAGACGGCGCGTTCGCGGTAATGGAATACAAATCGGTGTTTGTTGTGTCATAGAGTTCAAGCGAGTAACTTGTACCACTGTTATAGGTGACGGAAGCTTCTACGACGTCGCCCGCGGCCGCAACGTCCGGAAGCAGATACGACGATTGGTTCCCAGCCGAATCAATATCTGGGTTGCTTGGATAGAACTCAAACCAGAATTGGCCATTTGCAGCCAGACCGCTGTCGTTCGAGCCAAAATAAGTGCCATCTTGCGCCAAATAATTCGTGTTATGGCCTCCTAATCCTGCCCATATTGAGCCCAGTGAGATTCCAGTTCCGCCGGAGCAGGCAGAAACTGTGTTTGAAGGCTGCACATACTGAGTGTTGACAAAGTTGTAGTAAGTCGAAGAAGATGAAGTCGCTATATAGCCAGACCAATTGGGTTCAATAAGAGGTGTATTCAATATCGGAGCAGATATCAAATTCGGTGGTGGAGTCTGAATGTGAACATGTCGATACTTCAACACCCACAGGGCGAAGGCTACGCCTCTCGACGGAGACGGGCGAGCTGATATTCCATACGTTTTCAACTGTTCTTCTGTTGCCGATAGTGGATTAAAATGTGCGGGCGGTACGTAGAAGGTTACGGAAGCGCCATTTATTTCATATGTATAACTGGACCCGCCATCGGACAATGTCCCACTAGAACTCAGGGGATATGTTATAAGCCCGCACGCAGCCAATTCTGTAGGCGTATCGCCATAGGGATTCGTTCCTCCAGTACATGTCGACGCATTTGAAGCGCCAACGGGCGCCACGATGAATCCAACAACGGCGAGAGCTAAAGCCGAGGCGACCTTCCACTGATAATTTGCTAATCGCGATCGCTGACTATGACTCATAGTTCCCACCCCTCGTCCGAAGAAAACTCCTTTCATATCGCTACCACTTATTCACAACGGATACAAGAGCTTGATAGATCGGCGGTCCCGTCTCCCACACCAGATTGGCCAGTGTGACAAAGCGCCAATGTTTGGTAGCAGCATCAAATCTGTCGCGTCGCGTCTCCCACACCAGATTGTCTCATCTCGGAAGCCGCCATTACGAAGTTGCAGATCCTTCACGACGGGTCTCGGACGGGAACCTAGACGGTACATGTCGAATCGGCTGCGTTGACTTAGTGCCCGTGGAGTGCCCATACGACTCGAAAGCGCAAGAGAGGCAATTAGAAGTGTGGCTTAATCAGCGTCGTTGCTCGAACAATGATGTTTCGTCATCCACCCTTCCAAGCTGGCCGTGTGGGTTCGATCCCCGCCAACCGCTCCAACGGTTTTGATTTGCAAATGCTGCTGCTGCCATTGATATTCCACGTCGTTGCTATTCGTCCACCGTCGCAGAAAATGGAAAGAACTTTACTTGAGTCTGTTTCTTTACTCCCAGGAAGGGCGTCTTCCACGTCGCCGGAAGGTCTTTGATTTGCGCTTGAACGCTCGCTAGATCGATGCTGACGGTCGATCCTCGTGGGCGTTGTTCATGAACGCCGTCTAACTCCGAAGTCGATACCGTGTCAACGGGACGGCCATTCCTATCAAAGACGGGATATTCAATATAGACGCCGACGCGTTCATCCTCTCGCGGAGGTCGTCTCAGATAAAACCCATAGGAAGAAGAACCCCGTACTTCTTCAACACTCAGTGAAATGGAGTGGCCCCAACGACTTGCTTCTGATATAGGTAAGCGATCGGAATATCGAATGTCAACACTCGATGAAATCACGATAGGAATGGGAACTTCCTCCGAAATGCCGCGAATGCAAATACCATCCTCGGAAAAGAGAGGCGCGACGTCTTCGGTCAAGATCTGATCCGAAAAAGCGTCAGAAAATACGACCCCTGAAGGACGTGCTTTGTCCATCAAACGCGCAGCAAGGTTGAGACAACTTCCGGTGTAGTCCAAGACGAGCCCATTCGAGACCAGTCGGGTTGCGGAACCTCGAGCAATACCTATACCAAGTCGTTCGGGCTTTTCGAAGTTAATCATTAGATCTGTACTCACTAGTTCCGCAAAATCATCCGTGAGGCTGACCGCTCGAGCGAGAATCGAGCTAATGAACGTGGGCACTTCCTCAGCCCTTGTCGGCAACTCGTGAATGAGAAGGAGGCCGTCTCCAGTGGGTTTGAAAAAGACAGAGTCATTGAAGCGTTCGGACAGGATTTTGTCGTACATTGATCGCAAATAAAGCGCCGAATCGAAATGCCCGCCGGGCGCTGTGAACGCGGAGAATCCACGTATATCCAGGAATGTCGCTACAACGGAACATGATTCCGCCTTCGCGGTTCCCAATAGCTCTCGCAACTGTTCATGAAGTTGTTTCTTAGCCACGAGTCACCACCTCGAATTGATACATCAGTGCCAATGGGACGGAATTCGACCGTCCCATGCCGCCACCGCTGCATCAAGGTCTCCAGGATTGAATCGAAGGAGGGAGCCCGAAAGTATTTGCGGTTCGAAATCTGCGAGTGTCTCGTCGTAAAACGTGGTGAAGCGCCGACTCCAACTGTTTCTCCCGAAGTAATAATCTCCCGTAGTTAGAAGGACCACCACTGATAAGAGAAATTCAAATGTTTCAAAAGCTTCGAGTACCCGCTGGTCCGGGAGAATGGTGCCTTCGGCCCACTTGGCGACAACTCCTGCGAGATAGTCAGACGCCGACGTATATCCTCCGGTCAGCCGACCAGTCAACTTTTCACAAGGTGCCGGCTTTAAGATACTTTGGGGCACGACGGCACCGAAGAACTTCACCGTTCGGCTGTGGCGATCAACTTCGACATCTGGAAGCTTCTCAGTCAATGGCTCAAATCGACCGCGACTTACTAGTGCTACACCGACCGCATATGTCGCCAGAGTTAGCGGGTAAAACTCCAGATCCATCCAATCGACGTACGGCGAAATGTCAGTCTTTCTCTGAGAAATTGTTTCCAGGACGTCCCGAAGAAGTTGAAAATGCTCGGGAGTATCGGCGTAGTAAGCCAACTGGAAAAGGAGGTTGTTCAGAAGAGCCGTTCCCTCTTCAAATTCTTTGATTCTCTCGATCTCTAGGTCCGTCGTCGGACGAGCTTTACTTTCTGCGGTAAAATCCAGCGCAAGAACATACTTGACTTGATCGAAAAGAAGATCGTGCAGCCGGTACCGATATCTGTTCTCAGACATCAAGAACTTGACCTCCGCCTTTGCTCCTTCTATCGAAGTTGCGGATATTCGATATCCCTCGAGACCAAGAATCTTCGATTCGAGACCTTCAAAGAAATAGTCAGCATCTTCGATTTCAATCGGTGTGCCTGATCGATTCTGCAACACCAATTCGGCCATTTCTCCAAGAGGTCCCTTATGGGCGAAGTAGGAACCGTAGCGTCTCGAGATGTTCCGATTCAACGCATTCCTTAATGCTTCATCCCATTCGCCAGACCAACCGCACACAACGATTCCGTACTCATCAAAAACCCTGTCGAGGAGCATATTCATTTCGACTTCATATGTCGCAAGCTCTGCAACTGTGTTCTTAATGTTCGGCTCAAGGTAATCGCCATTCACTTTGACGATTGTGCAAGCTGAATGTTGGAGAGGTAACGCGCCGCGTGCAGAGTCTGCGTTCGTGATTACGACAGGGTTGACTCCGACCTCGGTCAAGGCTTGTTCGAGGAGCTTGTCGAAGTTGGTTGTGACGATGACCTTGATGTAGCCCTTCGACACCAGACGGGCGATGGCCCTATGCGCCCGCGAAGGTTGTTTAAGCGACTGTTCAAGTTCTTCGGATGTCGGAACGAAATATTCGCTCAGGAGAGACCGCCGATCAGCCGGTAAAGGTCCGAGCGACTCAATCAACTTTGAATAATCCGGAGAGTCCCCAACGTTCGACTGATACCACTCGAATGGATCTTCCGGTTCCACACCATCTTGAGCTATTGCTAACCGATTGATCAGAATCCGAACGACTTCCCAACCCGTCGGAATCCCGGAGCTTCTAGATACCCCCGAACCAAGTATCAAGGCATATGTTCCAGGGGAAGACTGAACTGTGACGGCGAGCGACGCCAAAGGATCTAAGGCCAAGCCACTTCCCCCTAATTCGGTCGCATTATCTCTTGCCGGAACTTATCTGAGCCTATGAGGTCCGAGGATCATCAGGCGTCTGCGCAAGACCCCTCAGTTGCTCTCCCGCATCGATATCGGAAAGGTTCGACGTCCCTGGTTCAAAAACAAACCGTACTGGCCCCAGGCCGTTCTTATCGTCATCGTCGTCGCGGCCGCAGCTTGGGCCCTAAGGGTAGAGGCGGCTGCAAACTCCGCTTAGCCCCTCGGTGCCGTCCGGTGCATAGGATTCGCGTTGCGACGAGGTGCGGAATGCTTATCGAAAAAGAGGACTCAGAATCTACCGCTCTTGAATTCATCCAACAATCGCTCGGTACGATTTCGTGGGAATGGACCGGGGAAGACTCGTCCCAATCCGACGGCTATATCACATTGCCGTCTGGGAAAGAAATCCAAATAGAGGTGTCGGGCGATCTTCCAGCGGCACTCATGCGAGCGGCCGCAATATTAGATCGCAACGGAAGCGTATTTCCCCTGTCTGAAGGATACGGAAGTTGGCGAGTGCTGGTATCTCCAAGCGATGCATTTCCAAACTTTCCCAACATGATCGGTGCGTTGATCGACGACTACTACGTGAGTCACCGTGCTGTCCATGATGGAGCTGTCTTTGGAGCGGATTATGAGTTCAAAGGATTCAACATTGTCATTCTCCAAAAGATGGCACAAGAACCTGACGAAATTGCAATCGCTGCCAGTACGCTCGATACATCTAGAAGCACGTTCATAGATACGAGTCCGAACGCGATTGCTTCTTACGCCCAGTTGCACATTGATTCACAGTTGGAACGTGCGATCGAACGTGGCAGGGATTCCAAGTTTCAGAAACTCATCACTAGGTCGATCGAGAACGGGAGAAAGTCCCACTATGCGCTGGTCGTTTCCAATCCAGACGACACCGGAGTTCGCTTTGCGATGAACGGGATAGGAGCTCATTCCGAGACCGAAATACCTGACGTCGGCCTAAATCTGCCCGACGGACTTGACTCGTTCTGGATGATCCGTGGTGATTTTGAATGGGGCGCCGAATTCAGCGCTGAACATGGATGGAAAACGTACGGCTACAGGCTGGGCTGGCGTCAACAAGGCGCATCGTCATTTTGTTTTATCCGCGGAGTCAATGACGCCTGCCAAATATCGCGTAGTTTGAAGGATCTTTTGAACATGAAGTTCAACCAGGGATAGGAATCGCTGACGATTCGTTCACGGACTTTTGCGATATCCGCCACTCAACGGCTTCTGGAATCTCATTGAATACCATTACGTGGTTTTCTGACTGGCTCTCAGTGAGTTTCTCGAGTTGCAAGACCACTTGTGCTGGGGTTGTTCGAAAGAACTCCTTCCGAGCATTTACACGATTAATTCGTGCGTCTTCAAATGAACTATGGAGTTGGTGCTCCAAGGTAACCGCATCAGTACTGAAGACAACCGCGTGCGTGTCGAAAATGAATGGAACGGACGCACTACTCAGTTCCCGGATTCGTTCGTCGTAGTCAAGACGTCGCGTGAGACCAATCTTCACCACATCACCACCGAAGCTTCCTATGTTCGAAATGACATAGACGTACCCGGTACGAGTATTTGCAGCATGTTCCTCAACGCTTTGAATCGAAGCGTTGATGTCCGTGATGTTCTTTTCGGCGGACTCCGCAGCCGCCGTGTTCCCGGTCTCGATGGCTTGCGCCAGCACGGCCTGGTGATGCGCGAGTTCCTTCTGTAACTTCGCCTTCGCCGCGGCAAGTTCCCGCTGTGCCTGCGCCTCTTCCTTCAGCTGCTCTCGTTTTACCTTTTCTGTTTCTTTTTCTTGAGCCTGCTTCTCCAGAAAGTCAGCAGTGAGTCTCAGTTCTTGTATGCGCAGTTCGTGGTACTGGGGATTGATCGCTATCGACATGGATTTTCCCAAGCGTTCGATCGAAATTCGAACCTTAATCAATCGATCGATTGCGGCGGGGAGTTTGTATGGCTTCAGAGTTCTTACCGCGTCATCTACCTCTCCGTTGTAGGCGCGGAGCATAAGCTTCGAGACTTCGTTCACCATCTTCTGACCTTGAGCCTTAGAGCCGTTGACGGTCCAGTTGGTAGTTCCGAGGACGGCGTTGCCACCCGCGCGATTGGCTGACTTAATCCTCGCCCTCAGCGCCGCGTTTCTTTCGGCGTAGGCAACGGCGGTGTCGAGAATCGTAGTGAATTGGTAAAAGCCGGCTTCCTGAAGAATGGCCTCATCATCCGTCTCGACGATGGCGGCCTTGGCTATTACAAGATCGGCGGCCAACTGAGTGATGTCGTTCTGAAGTTGAACCACGTTGTTCTCAAGATTGGTCTTCTGGCTTTCCAGTGTTAGAACGTCTTTTGCGCCAAGTTCACTTAGCTTGGCATTCTCCGCTTCTAGTTCAACTATGCGCTGTTGAAGGTCTTCGATCTTGTCCCTGTTAAACACTTTTGCCTGCTCTCGCTCGGATCCTGCGATCATTACACCGATCACGAGTTCTGCCAAACGACCAAGTCTTTGCGGTCCAACAGTTCTGTCAGCGCGCGCCACTCAGCAGTCGAAGAGTGTCGACTGCAAACTCGAGTCGCCCGGCCAATTCCATTGCGTAGAAAAAGTCAATTGGTTCCCTCTCGATAGAGAAGTCACTCAGGCATGCTGCTACGCCCTCAATAATCCGACTGACTTGGTGGGAGTGTTCATCGCGAGACTGCACTGAATCGTGCCATGGACATAAATCAGGTCTTGAGACAATCTTCCGTGGGGACGAGTCATCATGAGTTAGATGAGACCGGAACCTTGACTAGCGCCGAAGTCAGCCCAAGTTACAGATTCTTTCACCCACCTGCGACCACCTAGGAGATGGACTCAATATGCCTGTTGATGCTCACAATCGAGATAGATAGAGTTAGATTCAGATTGCGATGACGAATCTTCAGGGATCAATATCCTCCAATATCTGGTTTGTGGGAGTGGGCACGGCGGTAATCGGAGGACTCGTGATTTTGGTAGTGACAACTCTGTGGAAAAGACCGTGGCGAGCGATTGTGGGCTTCGCGCGCGCGGGACGAAATCGACAAAGAAGTAAATTGCAGTGCATAGTCGGACCGTTCGGCGGGACTTGGACAAGAATCACGACTCCACAAGGACGATTCATAGTCTGGAACTGCGAACTCACCGTGACAAACGACGGTAATCGAGTGAATGCTCCAGTCAAGGGAACGATTGCATGGAAGAAGAGAATTGCTGCCTTTCCAACTCGACTCCGCATTCAGGTCCCGGACCCAATTCATCCGGGCTATTCGATGCTAAATACAGTCGCAGACTTAGGTCCAAACGACACTGCGCGGCTCACCACCGAAGCTTTCATGAGCATGCAAGACGATGACGACGCCCACGGCAAGCTAAGTGCCAAGATTGAATTCACCGACCGATACAATCAGAAACATCGAGTACGAACCACATTCTTAGAACATACTTTTCCGGTTCCTCCGCCAGGACAGTGCGGCAGCAACACAATTAAGGATGGGAAAACCTTTACCTGCGACAAACCAACGGGGCACCCAGAAGTTCACTCATCTGGAAAACCCGTCCCGGGATCAAGTTCGATTTTAGTAACCACGTGGGATGATTCCGGTCCTGGTTCAGATTTCTTGGTTTTAAAGTGAAAGACCCAGTTTTTGTTTTTCCTTCAGGAAATATTCAAGGTTAAGACGTCGATTCATTGACCCCTTGCACCGCGCGCAAGGGGTTTACTTCAGCAGTAACTTCAGCAGTTGACTTGAATTGAGACGAATTTTGACGAATAGAGACAAGTTGAAAGCCCAGCAAACTAAGCCTGTTAGGACTAATTTGAACCCTCCCGAGCGGCCCCCGAGCCGATGGCATTCGCCGAACTAAACTTCACATTGTCTCTGTGACATGAGGGCGAATTACCTCAAGCCAGCGAGAAGGTGTCCTGGTTCTGGTTCTGCCGCCCGCTTCCTCGACGTCAACGTTTGTCACAATGAGGCCGTATCGCGCTCGTGAAGCCATGACCCCAAATATTCGGCGCTCCTCCTCAATCTCTGCCGTGGATCTCGAATAGAAAGCGGGGATATTTTGATCTTCTGCACCGAGAATGACCACCCAGTCAAATTGTTGGCCCTTACCCTTATGTCCATTGAGCACATGAAGTCCTGGACCAATCGGCTGATCACGAGTCCCCGAAGTTCGACACTCGTCGAGCGCTTGTTCCAGATCGACGCCAGATTCGATCCTTGAGTTGATCGCTGCAAATGCGGCCTCGAGATCATTCCTGAGGTCGAAGTCATCATCAGGTGCCTCCGCCAAGCATATTGAGCGAAGGCGATCAACTCGTTCGAGTGGGCCTGCCCCGGTTGCTTGAGAACGAAATCGCCGAATCAGTGAAACGACTTCGGGATCATGGGCGGCAAGAATCCATGATTGGTATGGGATAGCTCGCAACGTGCATGTTCTCTCGAAGGCCGCGGCTCTTTGCCCGCCTCTAAAAATCACTCCTACAGATAGCTGCGGGTCGAGCAACGCGCGCTCAAGCAAAATATCGAGGAGATCTGCCGCTTCTAAATCAACACTCCTTCGCGAGAGAACTGCCACAACGCCTTCGTCAGGAAATTTGGAAGGATCAGCACACTCGACTGGGGTGGCACCTTCCAGGTTGCTGAGCGCGTTAACAACTCTGAGAATGGCGGGAGCTGAGCGATAAGACCTGCGCAAATGAATTATCTTGGCGTCTTCAGAAAACGCTTCGAACGATCTTTCCGGTTCTGCACCCTTGAATCGAAAAATTGACTGTGTCATATCGCCCGCCGCAGTGGTCGCCTCGCCGCAAAGTTTGCGCACGAATCGAAGTTCCTGAAGGGTCAAATCTTGAATCTCATCGACAAAAATCACAGGAAATCTGTCTCTGTAAGACTTCGTGATCTCCTCAATGCCTAGGAGCCTCTCGGCATTTCTGAGCACATCATCAAAATCGAGACGATTATCCGTTCGAAGCCGTATTTCGTACTGAACGGCAGCGTTGCACCCTGAAGCTTCGAGCCGTTCCATTACTTCGACGTCGGCGGCGGCATCCTTCTTTGCATCCGCCAGCGTATCCTTCACCCACTTCTTTACTGGAAAGTCCATTCCGGCGAATTGTGCATCAAGCCAGATAGCTTCGGGCCAGATGAGTGTTGACGTGTCGAGTCCGATAAGACGGCCGTGCGCCGTTATCAACCTCGCGGCGAAACCGTGAAAGTTATGCACGGAAACGTATTTCTCAAAATTAACGCCGAAAGCTCGACGAAGTCGAAAATTCAGGTTGTCCACCGCGCGATTTGTAAATGTGAGGGCGAGCATTTGACTTGGGGCCTGAATAAGTCCGCGTTTGGCAAGCGAGGCCGCTCGGACCGCAAGCACCTCAGTTTTCCCGCTACCTGCGGGTGCGATCACCAGTATCCTCTCAAGACCTGAATCGATGACCTCTAACTGATCACTATCCCACTCCATTTTCCTATTGCCCCCTACGGGTTGCGTTTCGAAGTAAGCCATTGATCGATTGAAGATTTTCGGCATCGTGCGTTTCGATCGAGCTCGAGATCGCGGTGGCGGATTCGATTTTGAATCTCTTCATCCGCCTCAAGAGATCCTCGTCGGAAATGGCTCCCGCGGGACAGCCACACCAAGTGCGAATTTCGGCCTCATCTTCACCCCCGTCAACGAGCAATTCGAGAGTGCGGGTGGACCCCAAACTGCGGATTATCTCTCCTTCCAAGGAGGGATCGCAGACAAAAACGTTGACTGTCTCCAGGGCCGCCGGGTCAACCCCAAATGCCCCCGCCCAAGCAATTCGATGATCTTCATCGACCAGGCCAACGATGCGACTGTCAAATCCGCGCGAGCCGTAAAGCTCCAGCGCCGCGTTGACCGACTTGGCGCCATCAAGGTCGTACATTGTTATGCCAAGTCGATCCAAGACTATGCCGAGCTTCGCCGCCACTGCAGAGACGATCAGGCGATCCGTCACACCCTCAACAAGTAGAATCGTCGATGCTGTGAGAGGCTCGATAAGAGGTTCCGCCCACCAGCGAGCAACGAAGGCATTCGATCGGGCGATGCAACCCGATGGGAGCACCCTCACCTTCCGGTTCGGATCTATCGCGATGACATCTGAAGGTTTGAACTGCGCCAGCAGGTGAGCGGAATTAGTTGCAATAACCTGCTGCAAGCCGCTGTTAGACAGAAGTTGGCCGATGCCTCTCTGGGCCGGCGGATGCAAATGTATTTCAGGTTCGTCAATTCCAACGATCTTTGACTCGACATTTAGCAACGAATGAAAAGCAAGAGAAGAGAGCGCTCTCAACCCATCACTCTGATTTTCAAGTCCCATGAAATGTCCTCCGGTGTCGACTGCCATAGTCACGTCATTTAGCGGATCATTCAACAAATCTGAGCCAGCGAGAAAGACCAGATCTTCTGCTGAAATATCTCGAGACAACACCGTCCGTAACGCCGTCGCCAATCGCACACGGAGTTGGATAAGCGACGAGTTCGAGTCCAAGGCTTCTCTAAACCTCATTATCGCTTCGCTAATTGCTTCGGGTTCTTCCAGATCAACTTCGGACAGCAATCTCCGGAGCGCGCCGCCCCGCTCACCCGTCAAATCTCGAACTGTTGACCGATTCGCAGGAACGTATGACCAGCCAATTGCCGCAAGCTTCGGAAGCTTCGCAACGGCATTGTCGAAGTCGGGATACGTTCTTTCCGACGAAACTGATCCGTCAACGATGTCAATCGTCGACGTGAGCCTTACGCGTAAGCGAGGTCGAGTGCTTGTACGGTCGATTTCATCCGCAAATTGGATTTCCTCGTCAGGGGATAACTCTCCTAACGCAACGTCAAACTGGATTGGCCTTGACGCATCTGTGAAGTCACTCAATAAAACTTTGTCATGGAGCCCCTCCCCACTGAGGGTCAGACTGATCCAACGCATAATCGATGTCTTTCCGGAATCATTCGGTCCGACAAGAATGAGATGTTTCCCCGTCGGTACCGAGAAATCGGGTATTCGTCGAAGGTTCTCAGAGGAGATCCCAACTATCCGCATATCCCCCCTCTTGGATGTTGAATGTTGGAAGGTTACACTCGCGTTGCTTGATTTTTCCGAACTGAACGGCGACGAATCATCCTTGGACTCATGACGCACAAATCGTCGCTAAAACGAGTCGCGTCTGCTGGCGCTGGGGTTCTGCGATCGAGCAAGAAGAACCCTGTAATCTTCGTCTTGAAAGCTTGTAACGCCGCTATTAGACGGGTGTAATTTCTTCGCAATGCTCCCGGAAACGCTGGCGACATCCGACGTGTCTCGATCTTGATGGATAGTTGGACCACGTGGGTCTAATGGGAGTAGGAGCCCTTCATGTTCGTGGTGTTAACCTCCAAATTACTTTTCTTGGGGGGATAGTTGAGTTTCTTAGAAGCCGCGTCGTCGGGCGGAGGCAATGTTGTTGGAGACATCCTCGTAATTGCCTTTTATTTCATTCCTACGATTGTCGCAATATCGCGCAAAGTGCCTAATGCAGGCTCTGTCTTTCTAATCAACTTGCTTCTTGGATGGACTGTAATTGGCTGGGTGGTGGCTCTGGTTAAGGCAGTCAAGTCCAAGAGATCTCAATTTCAGGCGCCGGAAGCGCTACCTAGGTGTGCTACTTGCGACAGCCGATTGACGCCGGGACAGCAGTTTTGTTTTTGCGGTGCCCCGCGTTCAACCTCGACATGATTGGGCATTCAAGTAGTTGAATTACGTGTACTGGTACTCTTTTCTCAAATCGATGAATTCGGGGGATGCGATGGCGAAAATGTCATTCGGTAAGAAAGACGACGGGCTGATCCAAGACGTTTCGACCGAGTCAGAGGAGGAGGGGATAGGAAAGGGTGTATTTGGGGACGGCAAATCCCAACCCCTCTATGCTCTTGAGGCGTCACGCATCAAGGGCGGAAGAATGTTCTCGCCAAACGTGATTCGAGTTTGGCCGGATCGTATCGAAGAGCACGAAAACCATGCGATTCGAAAGTCCGGGACCCAGGCAATCCACTTCCGCCAGGTCGCACAAGTCGCGATTGAAAAGGGACTGATCTTTACAAACATAAGTGTGGAGTCATCAGGCGGCCACATCATCCGTCTCATGGGAGTTCCAAAGGATGACGGTGAAAGAGTCAAGTCGATGATTGATGAAGCAGTCAAATTTGCGCACAGAAGTCAGTCAACTGTTGTTGCCCCCGCCTTGGACGTTGCCGATCAATTGACGAAACTCGCCGCGCTACGGGACTCTGGAGTTCTAACTGAGGATGAGTTTCTTAGTCAGAAGCAGAAGCTTCTAGGCGCCTAATCGCGTCGACGACCACGATTCGACGTGGACATCGGCGACGTTGAATTGTTATTGCGGCGAGTTCCGCGTCGACGATCTTGTGCTTCTCTGACTGTTTCCCTTGTTCGCTTGGATGTGAGTTTCCGATTCCGAATCTTCATAATTTGAAGATAACTTCTCTCGCAGAGTTTGGGGGTTTTGTACCGCACTCGCCCACGCAGCAAGATCTTTGACGATTTCGCCTAATTCATTGAAAGTCAGGGTCATGTCAGTGCTCGTCAGTCCATCGTTGGTCAGCCAGAGGCAGAGGGGACTATCTCCAACAATGTCGCCGCGCACCACCGCTTCGTCAGCATGCTTCACTCGAGTATGAAGCCCCCACAGCCGTTCCAAAACCGAACCATCCCCACGATTGAACCAAAGTGCTCTTCCTCCGGCAAGAAATTGATATGCCCGCCACGAGTAGGCAAGAAACGCCTCCCAATGGTCAATTGCCTCAAGGTAACGAAGTTGCCGACTTCGATCAGCGAGGAAGGCGAGAGTTGAGGTTCGGCCTTGGGAGTATTCAGTCAATGCAGAGTGGCACCTTCTTAGAAAATTGAATAGTTGCTGACGTTGCGGCGTTGGGACGCTGACACTGAGAATGGTGTTGAGAATGTAGTTGGCCAGCCAATGGTCTTGCTCCGGATCCACCGCTGACATGTCCGGGATCTCTGCGGTGGTGAATTCGGACATTTCGGCGCCATAAATTTGTCGGTCGAGTAGTCCGACCACATAGTTCCCGTAGCACCAGCCTCAATTATCGTTGGGCTGTCCGTGCCCTCTTCTCGTTGTGACATTCATAACTCCGGTTCAGAAGGTATTTACAAACCACCTGGATAAGGATCAGCGATTTCATTATCAACGAAAACTGCTCGCCACTCGGCCAAAGCTCCTTGCACGAGTTCGAGTGCGTCGACCGTTCCGCTTTGACCGGCGGAGTCTTGCCAACGAATTGTTACCGTTCGGATGGGCACGCCGTCCCTGTCGACGTCCACCGTTACCTGGACGACCTGCGCTGCAGTGGCGTTTGGATTACTTCTTTCCCGGTGCTTCGCAGTGTTCGCAACAACCCGGGCTAGTTTTAGGTGCTCGCTCTGATCGAAGACGTTCCGCAAAGTTGTCTTGTCAAGGGGGTTCGTCACATCCGTCTCAGCCCAGTCGGCGACGTGGGTTAATGCCGCACAGGTCTCGTTCGCGATCAACCTATAGCTACTGGTGTCATTTGGAACCACGCCGGGTCCCGAGTAGCAACGCTCCATTTGAACTGCCCACCACAACGCAACCCACCACTGGTCCACCCACGGTCGGTTCCACGCGAAATTGACTGCCATAGCGACCTTGTCACCGATCACTGAATTATCTTCTGCGGTTGGCACGATATCTCACTTCTGTCTTCACTTTGTGAAGCGATGTTATAAGTCGCACATCTCTCACGCGCGTAATGCATCAATTGGTGGTTGGCATTTGCGTCCATAAAGGAACTTCTGGAGATGAATCAGGGGTGAATTTCGAGTAGTGCTCACTTCGATACGCGAGCACGTTGTTTGGTGCAAAATGTAAGCAACCGTGTAAGAAACCAGGAAAATTTCCTGTAAATCTTGGAAAACGTTGGCGGACGAAAGACCAATGAATATATGCATTTATCGACAACTAAGAACTCAAGGGAGGGTAAAAGTGTTGATGACACGCAAGGGGTCAGACTTCAGCAGATTGCCAAAGTCGATGAGTTGTTTTAATTGACCCTTTGCACAGCGCGCAAGGGGTTTACTTCAGCAACAACTTCAGCAGTTGACTTGAATTAAGACGAATTTTGATGAATGGAGACGAGTTGAAAGACCAGCAAACAAAGCGTGTTTGGATCAATTTGAACCCTCACGAGCGGCTCTCGAGCCGGATGGCATGCAAGTGTGCTCAGCACGTCGCACTAGCCGTTACGTTCTAGGAGATGCAAGGGACTGGCGCAATCGATTCGGTTCAGCAGGACGTGGCTGTGATGCATGACGGGTTCGAAGCTCGCGGCAACTCGTGGGCGTCAAGTCCTGCCGTTCGAAAGGTGATGCAGGGCAACAGAAGTCGAGACACGACTCCGGAACTCGCTTTGCGGAAAATGCTTCACTCACAGGGCTTCAGATATCGAGTTAACCAGCGACCAAGCAGCGACATTAACCGGAGGGCTGACATCGTCTTTCGTCGGGCGAGGGTCGCCGTTTTCGTGGACGGATGCTTCTGGCACGGGTGCCCACGGCACTTCGTGCCACCAGTGACGAACGCCCGGTACTGGAAGGAGAAGATCGGAAGGAATCTGGTGCGCGACGCTGAGACCAATCGGTTGCTCCGTGCACGAGGATGGACCGTCATTAGAGTGTGGGAACACCAGACGCCGTTTACGGCTGCACGGCGGGTCGTTCGGGCGCTTTCTCGCCGTTAGCCGAAGGGGGCTCCCCGCTCAGTCAGAACATCGTCCCAAACGTCACTGGCTCTCGCTACGGTTGTGTTAACGACCTATGGCTGCCAACACGAAGAAAAAGATCGATCATGACGGTTCGGGTGGGGGCGGTTTTGACTTCGTCGATCTGTTCGCAGGCATCGGCGGATTTCACGCAGCGCTTTCGGGCATGGGCGGCAACTGTGTGTATGCAGTGGAGATAGATGAAGCAGCGGCAACTGTATACGCCCGCAACTGGGGGATGAACCCTCTTGGCGACATCACTGCCGACGTGACTGAAGAGCACGTCAAAGTACCGGCTCACGATGTCTTGGCGGCTGGCTTCCCTTGTCAACCATTCTCCAAGTCTGGGAGACAAAGAGGCATGAACGAGACTCGAGGGACGCTCTTTTGGAGCATTCTTCGCATTATTGATGAGCGCAGACCCGCACTTGTCGTCTTAGAGAACGTTCGCAACCTGGCCGGGCCAAGGCACGCGCATGAGTGGGACGTTATCGTTCGTACTCTCAGAGAAGCAGGGTACAAGGTTGCTTCCGAACCCGGCATCTTCTCGCCGCATCTCCTCCCGAAGCGACTCGGAGGTCGTCCGCAGGTGCGTGAGCGTGTTTTTATCGTGGCGGTACGTGACGACAGCTCCGCTTCCGAGTGCAGCCTTGTCGAGGATTTACCCGTCGTGAACAACCGACCGGTCGATGGTTGGGACCCAAAGAAATGGGTGTTGTCCAGCGACCTGCCGCTACTGCGCAGCAAGAAGATTGAAAACTGCTCTTTGTCTGTATCGGAAACCAGGTGGATCGACGCTTGGAACGACTTCGTTGAGGGGATGTGGGAAGAGCGAAACGGTGTCCGTCTCCCGGGGTTCCCTCTTTGGGGCGACGATTGGGTGACACTCGATGAATTAGTTCTTCCGAAAGACACACCAAAGTGGCGGTCCAACATCCTTCACAAGAATGCTGAGTTCTACACGGAGCACAAGCGATACATCGACAAGTGGACTAAGAAGTGGGGCTTCTATTCGGACAAATTCCCTTCCTCGAGAAGGAAGTTCGAATGGCAGGCGCAAGACACTCCTAGTCTTTGGGAAACCGTTATTCACTTGCGGCCATCAGGTATCAGGGCGAAACGGATGACGTATGTCCCGGCATTGGTAGCCATCACGCAAACTTCAATCATTGGCCCAAGAAAGCGACGCCTCGCCCCAAGGGAAGCGGCTCGACTTCAGGGCTTACCGGACTCATTCTCATTTGGCGATCAGCCCGATTCGGCGACGTATCGGCAACTCGGCAATGGCGTGAGCGTCGGTGCAGTTTGGCACGTCGTACGACAGGCGGTAGAGCGCCACAAAGACTTGTTGTCCACTACATGTCCGAACTTGGTTGACTCAGTATTAGGGGCCTCTGAAAGTCCCGATTTAGCCCGTTAGGGAAGCCGGGATACGTCTTCCCCATCGGACTGTTGTTGTGGAACCAACTCCCAGCCGAAGACGACAATCGTGCCCCCACATGGATGGCGCCAGAGTCCTCTTTGCTCCTTGACTACGACGTCGTAGACCAACCGCTCATCGTGGAAATAGTGGTTGGCGACCTCAATGAGCGGTAGCGGGTGCATCGTTCCGCTCTCGGCATCGTTACTTCGACACGCGGACCGGATCTTCCTTATACGCATCGTCTCGTTAGGGTGACGCTGTCCTGACTCCTCACTCGATTTGTAGTCATAAGCGAACATGTAGCCGATCACCGCCTGGCGCTGGCCAATCTGCCATTGGTTTAGGCGATGGATGTCGTGAATGAGGCTCCGGTCTTTTGGGTAGGGCGAAAGCATCTTTTCAACATGATGATCGTTCTTACCTCCGTTGTCCCCGACAAACTGGAACCTCTTCACTTCGATCGCCCATTCCCATGCGTGAGTCTTCGATACCTCCGTGGAAAAGACAAGGTCGCACGCCTCCCTCTGATTCGCTGGGTTGAAGGCGTGCCGGGATTTGATTGCTCCAGGCGGATTGAAGTCACCTGGATAGGCTGACCTCCACCAGTCTGAAATCCCGTCAACTACTTCAACCTCCCCCATCGCCGGAAGGCCGGGTAAGTAAGGATCACCCGTCCTCTGATTAAATCTTGCGACGCTGTCATGAGAATCAACGTACGACATACCCGCAGCGAGTCGAGCAACGATCCGATCAAGGTTCACACCTCGAAAGTACCTCAGGCCGGCAACAAAATCTGGATGGCCGCCATGCCCGAGGGCGCCATTGGGACTGTTGTCGCTTTAATTGACGGTAAGACCTAGTCGACTCCAAAACGAAGTTCGATGACCTCCCCGCCACTCGCTTCGAATCGCACATTGGCTAGACCGGAGTACGAACTTTTGTCTAGCCAATCGTCTAGCCAAGAGATCAAACTTGGGAGCATTTCAGAAAACGTCGGCGAACGATCCACCTCGCTTGACCAGCAGATTTGGACGTTGAGAAATGGCCCTGGATGAGGCGAAATGGCTCCCAAGGTGCCGGGATCGAGACCCGGGCGGCCCACCGATTTGACTAGGAGTTTTAGCGAGATTTAGGTTTCTAAGCCCTGAAAAAACCCTCTGGAAACCCTCCAACTTTCGGAAGGTGAATAGTATCTGAGGCCATGAGCGGAACCATGCGAGAGAAGGCTCCTGGCGTATGGGAGGTCAGGTTTGAGGCTGGTCGCGACCCGGTTGACCCGCCAACGAAAAGAGAAGACTAGCTAGCGCCGCCTGATGGTGGCTTGCTCCCGTCTTTTTTATCGACACCACTTCGAAGTTCCGCCGGCGTCGCGATACCGAAAATTTGATCTCTCCACGCAAGCAGCTCCCGGATACGTTCGTGAGCCCCCGGCTTAGAGAGATTTGGAACTTCAATGATCGCGAGACTGACCCATCGTTCCAGCGAAGCGAGTTGGTCACCCTTTAGCGACGCGTCCTTCGCTTGCGACGGAGCGCCCACAGCAGCAGCGACACCACCGAGCACCGCGCCAATGAACGCCAAGGTCACGACGACTCCTTTTTCCGTGCCGTTCATTTGCGAAGTCGCTGCGACCGCCGCTCCGGCCGCGCCAGATCCGAGTGCCGACAGGATCGCCAAGGCCACCGCCCAGGTTCCCCAATCGTGTGCTCGCCTCGACCAGTTGTTGCATTCATCGGTGACGGTCTTCAGATATTTGTGAAGGAAATCGTCGAGGTCGACGTGCGCTCCAATTGAAACTGGCTCAGGTCGTCGCATTTGGAAAAACCAATGACGCGACTTCTGCGTTTTGCGCGACTTCTTGGGAGTCGATGGCGCGTCTGACATCAGCGCATTATGGCACCATAGGCGAATCCGCGCTCGACCACCGGCTAGTACGGTCAAAGTGATGGCCAACTTCATGCGTCACTTGCTGCCCTTCGACAATGAGAACCGGTGGTCGAATCTGTTGGCGGCCTTCATCGAGCGCGACCCCCATGCCGCGGCGGTTGCCTTTGACTGGACCGAGGCCGAGATAACGGTCACCCGAGAGGCCACAGGTGAGGGGAAGGATCGAATCGACATCGTCGCGATCTCGGGCGACGACCTCGTCGGGGTCATCGAGGTGAAGGTGATCGGAGTTCTAGGTCGCAATCAGCTCGAGCGATACCAGCGCGCACGCCCTGGCGCCCAGCGATACGCCCTTGTTTTTCCGAACCGACTACCTGTCACCGCTACCGACGATTGGCGGCCCATCACCTGGGAAAGCGTGCTCGACGCCTTCGCCTCTAGTTCGGTCCCGTGGGTCGCCGAGACGGCGATCGCGTGGCGCGAACTCCTCGAAGCCTCATTGCCACGGGTTGACGCGACTACCGTTTGGAACCAGTTCGTCGCCGGGGAGCACTTCGGGATGGCTATTCGCGCGCGGTGTTCCTGGGTCTATAACCGACTCAACCCGCCCGAAGGAGTGAACCTCATGATTGTTCAGTCGAGCGCTGGGGTCAGTCCAGTGGTGAAGATGACAAAGACCGCCGCCCGCCCCGGTTACCTCATCGCGATTGAGTTTGAGGAGCGCTTGGATAGTCGGGCGTACCACGGCCCCGCCCCAGTTCCGGCGCCGAAAGTGAAGGGCCCCTCGGTGAAGGTGTGCCTGGTCCAGACCGGCGTTGACACCTCGGCCGGCTTCGACTGGGACTACCTGCTTTCCTTGTGGCCAACGATGGCGGCAGCCCGCCGCGACTGGGTCACCAATAAGCCTCGCCCGAAGGCCGCCCACGACAAGGCTGGCATTCAACGCATGGTCGACGCAGGCGCACCGTCCTATCTCGGCATCGGTTTCGGGGACGCGCAGGCCACCAAGTCCAGCGACTGTATGTTCGGTGCGCGTTTCCAGCTCGCCGCGGACATCACTCTCGGCGACCTCGTCGTCGTAATGAAAGATCTTGAGACGCTTCTCCTAGACCTAGCTGCGGTCCCACCACCCTCTGCCACATGACTGCCACGGCGTGGTACAGAATCATGTAGTGACACTTGACGGGACGGACAATCAGCCGCCGTTAATTCGAACGGCGGACATAGCGACTCCGCTTTCGGACATGATCAAATCGACGATTGAGTTTTCCTACGAGCATCGAACCCGATTCGGTGACGCACCTTCGAAGGGCTCACCCGCTTTTAACGATTGGTCAAGCGTCACCAAAGGTGCTTCAAGTCAACGGCGCAATGACATTGAAGAGGCGCACGAAACTGCTGCAGGGATCTACATACTTTCCACAGCGTATTTTCTTATGGCTTTGGCCAGGCTGCTTTGCGCAGAAATGCAACTTTTCGCATACCAAGTCGTTGCGCGCTCCATTGTCGAATGCGCGGCGAAGGCGTGGTGGCTGAATGACTCTGAAGTGGGTATCGACGTGCGGCTCTCCCGTTTCTACGCGGACAAGCTCAACAATGTCGAAGAAATGGTGAAGGCAGAGCGCTTGCCAAGGTCCGAATTAGTTAGAAGGCGCGAAGAGCTCATTCAGCGAGCAGGTCGTAGTGGAATCGAACCTAAGTATTCGAGCAGGAACAGGCTTGAAGGCTTCGGCGAGGTCGGAAGGATGCTGTCCACAACTCTCGCTGGACGATTCCTCAATGCACTTGGATACGAGGACGGCGAACTTTGGTACCGACGATTCTCCGCCGTCGTCCACGCCACGCCTTACGGCTTGCTCGATTTCTACAAGATGACCGACATTCCAGGATCGGAGTTCAAGGAACTTCACCCCTCTCTGTCGATTGACGACGTACGACAGGCAGCAATTCTCGCAACGCAAGCGTATCTAGGGGCGATTGAGTGCGACTGTTATTACATGGGTTGGGATAGCGAACGCATTGCCCAGTACCGCCATCAACTACTGATTCAGATGACGGCGCTTACTTTCGAATAACGATGTGTGCGAACTAGAGCACCATGGGTGGACCCCTCGGGGCTCGGATGTGGAATCATTTGTTCGTGAACTTCAATGACGGGGTACTTAGTCTTGCTGGAACAGTGGTCGGTGGCTGCATCGTCCTCATAGGCCAACGGCTAAGCGATAAGAGAGCTGGCCGGACCGCCGAAGACTTAGACATGAGGAGACTTAATCGGGAGATAACCCTTCGGGGAATGACCGCGACCGAAGAGTTTGTCGTAGAAGTTAGTCGTGCAATTGGTGATGCCCGCGCTGGCGCTGAAAGGCTCGCGATCGCGGACACAATTACTCGAGCGGAACAAATGGATCTCGTGCTTCACGAATTGATGAACAAAGCGGACGTAGTGCTCGGACTTTCGACCAGAGTGCCGGACTCAACAATTTCGTCTGAAGCGGTGGACCTACTAACTGCCTGGGGACGGTACCTCAGAGAGTCGGTGGATTCTGAGTTAAACCACACAGCATTTGACGACGTCGAGAAATTTGAAGCACTTACGGCACTTACCGAATCGTTTTTCCGGAACGCCAAAGAATGGATTTCGGAGCAGCGGAATACTCTTCTCGGTGATCCTGACAATACTTAACGAGAAACAGGCCGGGGATCTGCGTTGGTTAGGACGGAAAACCCTCATTCGCGCCCTCATATTTCCGCGAACTCACAAGACTCATCCATTCGCATAAGACCTAATCCCTTGCAACTACTGGATTCCGTAGACCTAATAGATGGAAGAAGATGGGCTCGGCGTCCTTTTAATCCCAAGGTGCCGGGATCGAGTCCTAGTTGGCCCACTAACTCCCTAGTCCGAGGCCCATTACCATCGTTGGCTGCACCGCGTCTAGCGCATTAATTCCCGCATTCTTAGCAACTCACGGAGTCGCCAGAACGACTTCCTTAAACTGGAGACATTCCTTCGCCTTTGAAGCCTTGGCCATCATGCGAATAGCCTCGCAGCGTCCGAAGGCCAAAGTAGACGACGACGAATCGGCCAGATCCGCTCGAAACGGGGCGAATCCAGTAGGTTAGCAACTCCTAGGACAACGTCTTCCGGTACCTCATCAATCAAATTGATGCACGTATTCAGAATCAGATGGTCAAATTGGAAAGCAACTAGAACGGCTTTTATCTCCGCTCCGTCCGGCTGTGGTACCGCGACCAGCATGCGTGAGTGGACAAATTCGCCTTGCGATATGTGCTTCGGATCATGCCCAATCTGAACTTCACAAGCCGGTAATGGATATCCAAACTCATAGAATCGACGCGTCCCAATTGCCTCAGGTATATATCTCGGAATCAAAGATGCGTCATACGTAAGACATGTCTTAACCATCCAAGTCGACAAAATGAACTGATCGTAAGGAGCGAGAAACTTTTGCTCGTCCATCAACAGTCCTACTATCAGATGCTTTGCGGCTTCCTCCAAGCGCGACATCCATCCGTTGTTGCATTCTTTGCAAACATCAGGCAACTTGTACGCAGCCGGTATCGCTCCGGAAGGAATCGCTGAACTAGCATTCCCGGCTTGAAAATCGGCGAGATTATCGAAACCGTAATTGACGTATGTTGGCATTGATTCTGGGTGATGCATCTGGGCGATGTATGCGAGTTTCCTTGCAAGCCAAAGAGGAACAACGTCCTCTTTTCCTCGACTCACCGATTTGTCTCCACAGAATGTGCAATCGATCACCACGTTACGAGGACTCATCTTTCCCCTTTTTACAGCGCGAGTTCATTGAATAGTGCCACACCAATCGAAAGGTGGCTTTTCCCGTCGGGCCTCCGGCAGACTTTCAACCTGGCCGAAGTTCGCGGCTAACTCACTAACTCAAAGTAGAGCCTCCTACAATCAGGTCCGTCGTCCCACCTTAAGAATCTGCGGCCCAGACTTCCGTTTGCATTCATAACACGAAGTGTTTCGGTCTCGATTTCCACAGCAGACTTTCCCATTGTTACGACAGACGCAATCAGGTATCCATACATTGTGATTCTCCTTTTTGAGGAATGTTCCTCTCGTATCAAAACTACGGTTATGGTGTTACACGAATTCGGGGCAACTCCAGTCCGATGTCTCGTATTGGTTAGGAAATAGCGAAACGAGAAGAAGCGCCCTATTGTCAACTAATCCAGTCGCAGATTGTTGCTTTCAGCTCACCGACTTGACCTCTCGCGGCCTGTTGCTGACGGCTCCCCTACCCCTTGCACGATGTTCAATGCAAGCAACCGTACAAGCAACCCCAAAAAATAGTAGGCCTCTTCAGGAAACGTCAGTGGACGAGAAGGCAGTAATTACAAGCAAATTTGGACAACTACGCACGTCAGGAAACGTCGAAATTGTTGATGGCATGCGAGGGGTGAGGGTTCCGAATCTGAGATCGTCCGCATAGTGACCTTTTCCCCATTCATGAGCCAAGAGTCAACCAATACGCTCTCCTGTGATTCGACCAATACTCCGAGACGGTTACTCAATCGCCGCTTGAAGATTTCGACCATTCTGTTCTAGGTGTCGGATAAGCGACTCCATGCCTCTTGTGAAGCCCTCGTTCTTGAGGGCAACGTACGGAAGACCACCTGCGGCGGCCCGCTCTTCGATACCAGATCGAGAAATCTCCACACGCTCGATCACCGCGTCGATCAGGCCGACGCGGTCCTCGTAGCCGTAACTATCGAGGAGGAGGCGAAGCCGCGTGACCTGATCAACTTCGGGAACGCTTCCATCATTAACTTCGCGCTCCAAAGAACTGAGAGGCACCCACTGCCAAGCTAGAAAGGCGATTTCCTCTTGAATGGTTCCCGGTCCTGCGCCCTCCCAATCGACCATGCCAAGTAGCCGTCCACGCTTGAAAACAGCGTTGTACGGGGCGAAGTCGTGGTGGCAAATAATCTCTCCGGGCAGGAGGGCACGCGGTCGATACTGCCAATGCACATCGTCGGAGGGAACGAAGTCGGCGACTGCGCGGTGGTAGGCGGCCACCGTCTTTCCAACATCGATCAACAACTCATCACTCCAGAGAGAGCCCGGCCACGGGGTCACGGTCGCCGAGGTTTCTCCCTCGATATAACGCAAGACTTCGCGACCCTGCTCGTCAAACCCGAGCGGCTCAGGTACCAGTAAAAAGCCGCGACTTCGGACATGAGCGAGGAGTCGTTGCACCTCGTTGCTCCAAGGCTGTGGCTGACGACGGACGGTGTCCCCCGAGCGCATGACAACGGTGAGTCTGCCTCCGGGAAGCCGTTCCTCATGTGCAGTCGACATGCGTTAGAAACGTCCCTTCATCTAACCACCTACATCAAACTCGAGTATTACCCGATCGCCAACTGTTCCTAATTCTTCTACGACAACCCTCACGTTTCCCTCCCATGATTCCATCATCTCGTTCCAAGTCCGAAAGTCAACGGAATAGTCGGACCGATTCATTCATCCAATCGTGGAATGTTGTCTTACAATCTAAAATCCCTGAAGGCTTCCACAAACTTGTCTTTGATTTCCTGATTCTTCGAGAGTATTGGTGCTTCGTCAACCCCAAAGAGAAACGCGTACCGCGCAAAAACGGCAAGAAACGAATCAACTCCGATTCGCCCAGCGTCGAAAACTTCTGCAACACTTACCTTCGGCTCAAATTTTAGGTATCCGGTAGCTTCATCAAGACTCTGATCAAAACTTGAAAGAGTTGCATATATTGCAGAATGCGCAATACCTGAGTAGAAGCGATACCAATTCTCAGCGTCGATTTCACCTCGAGACATCAAAAAAGTCGAAACGGCATCTGTCTTACTTGGGCGAATTATATTTTCAAAATTCTTGAATCTCCCCTTCTTGTCACTCACTTCCTCGATTCCTAAAAGTGCGGTCTCAGTTCGAAATCGAATTTGATTGTCCGAGACGGACATTGTCCTCGAACTTCCTACATCTGTAAATTTGTCCCTTTCAATGATGCTGTCCAGTCTCTCCAATCGGGACCGAATGACTCGCTCTCGAGGACTAATGTCCGGATCGAGAATCCACCAGGCACGTGCGGCACATTCGACGAGAGACCTTGTGACGACTTGAAATCCAAATGAAGATACGCCTTCAGCCCTTAGCAACGTGCCGAGCGCCAATAAATATTCACCGGCGGCCGAGACAAAGATGGCATTTGCAATTGAGTAAGCCGAGAGAACAGTTCCGCTTTTCCATGTCCCATTTTTCCCGACATCTACTGGCGAATGGAACTCTCCGAACGCAATCGATTCGGGATGGGGCTCAGGCCCAATTTCGCTCGAATACTGAGCCGCAAAATCGTACGCCTCGATGCAGAGTTCTCCGAAGACCGCATGAGAAGGAACACCTTGATCCGCGCTACGTGACATTGCAGACCTCCCTTGATTGTCTTCAACTTAGAGACTGATGTCGGTTTCGTCGACTCCGCATTGACCCCTTGCACTGTGTCCAATGCAAGCAACCGTACAAGCAACCACAAAAAACTTCGGGACACACTGAAAAACGTCCTTGTACGAAAGCCCAATCAATTACTGAAAGTTAGGACATCTGCACACGTCGGAAAACATCGAAAATGTTGATGGCATGCAAGGGGTCAGGGGTTCGAATCCCCTTACCTCCACCAATCAACCGACTTGCGTTCTTGAGATCATTCACCACTTCACTCATCGAGAGGTCGACAACATCAATTTCACCCGCATCGAGGACAAGATCAATCAGTCCCGTCCTCCAGAACTGTGCCGAGAGTAGAACGACGGGTCAAATCGATTCATGATCGAGAATCAATCTACGACTTCATTTTCGGATTGGCCTAATCCTTACGTCTGAATGTGGCCTCGAAGCTAACTTCACCACCGAGTTCGCCAACGAATACGACCCGGCCTTTTGCCGTCAAAGACAATCTCGCTGTAACGGAATAAAGGGAGAATCCGCCCGACTTGCCAACCTTGTCCTCTGACGCAAATACCGACTCTACGGCTTGGTATGTTGCCCTCCAACTCGAGAGAAACACTTCAGAGTCTGCCTTCACAGCCGAGTCAATTCTGTCCTTCGCTTTAGAGTGAGTTTCGACTTCTTCTGTTGGACGTGTGGCCAAGTCACCTTCTTGACTCGTTCCAGACGGAACGCTAACCCAAACTTCGATTTCCGATTTGTTTTTTGATTTGCTCATAAGAAAAACTCCATTCCTGCAATATTTTCTAGTTGGAAGCAAGATTGTGCGTAGCCAGTAACAGTCGGAGTTGTCGTTGCTCCCTTTGGAATGTATGACTGATTTCTCGGTCGGAGGATTCCTAGATAACTCCCGGCAGGTTCTCCCAATAAAGGCTCCACAATCAAAGCCCCAGATTGGCCAGGCTTCCCTCCCCAATCCGTACTAAAACGAATGGGAAAGAAATCACTTCTCAGGACTCCGAGATTCAAATCAACGTCAATGACGGAAACGTCCACGTGACTTCCCGGTGCATCGGTCACTAGAAGGGGCTGACCAGCAACAATTGGCCATGATGCACGCTTTTTCGACAAACCCTGTGGTTCAACCGTGCTGGATACTACTGCTGCGTCAATGCATTCGCCAAAATGATCAACCACTCGCCCACGGCCACCATCGCTGAAGGTGACGTTTGCACCGAATGGATTGATTGCATGCCTAGGTATCAACCAACCCCCGTATCCGCGTGAGAGAACCCAACACGTCGCTCGTGCTCCCGTCGGAGTCGTGACCTCAGGGGAAGTGCACCAGTGTCTTTCGACATAGGACTCCCTAATAATTATGGGAAAACTCCGATTATCGATCGATAATCTCAAGCTCGAATCCAAAGCCTGATCGTCCGATCCGTCCTCAGCCTCTTCGTGACGCTCCGTATAGACGATTATCCCAAATTCACCGTCAAGCTCCTCAATGAATCCCGCTGACAAGCGAGCGACGAAACGGATGCCACGAAGTATCTCGTCCAAGCCGACCAAAGCAACACCAAATTGATTCGTCCAATACAAGACTTTGCCCAAATAACCTTGCCCCCTCGCTTCGAGACGCCGCAGGCCGTCTTGAAATCGTGGGTCGTCGGACACACCAGGTGGCACTCGTGGAACTAATTCAATCCAACTTTGATTGAACTCCGCCATTTACGATCCGCCAATCTCGAAGAGCAGTGACTGAAGCATGCCATCAATGGCCTGCTGTCGCCAGCGAATGTGTCGTTCCGACGGGGACTCGGCGCCTCTTTTGTTTGAGATAAGAGGCAGGTAACCGAAGAATCTATATCCAAGAAATTCCGCTCGATTCACAACTACGGACCATTCGGTGTCCAAAATCCACTAAAGTTTTCGAACAATTTCGCTTATGTAACTACCATTCGGCCAAAAGCATTTCTTAATCACATTTGACGCGAAAGTCGCGTCGACTGTCTTTTATCTCACTAAGCCTCAACGGAGAAACACTAAATCAACCCTCCACTCGTAATTCGAAAATCTCACCGTCGGCGTTCTCGAACCTCATAACTCCGACGACGCCAGAACCGAGTTCATGTAGCCAATTTTGTAGCCTGAGGCCCAGATTCGAGAGGATTTCTTCAGACGACGGTGGACGAGGCGATGGCCCTGACCAGGAAAGATGGACGACCAGGGACGCACCCGGAGGGCCTTTTATGGATCCCAAGGTGCCGGGAGAATGTGCGTGGACGTTCTCTGATGTCTTTCAGCATCCGCCAACGTCCAGATTTTCCTTAATTTTCGGGCACGAGATCGCTGCTCGTTTAGTTAACGGGATGACCTACCCCCCACGTTCTCAAACTATCTACAGCATCGACAGAAGGCACTAGTCGGTATTCGGTAAGGCCTCGCGGAACGAGCAAAGCACTGGCCCGTGCTGATGGCTAATCTCGCCATAGCCCGTCACACTTGGAGAAGCACATGTCAGTTTTCCCTCACCTCCTCATACGATGTCGCTTCCTGCTGTCCCTCGCACTGGTCTTGGGCGGTGCCTTAGTCAGTACTACTGCCTCAGCGGATGGAAACTCGTCGAGTAGCACTGCACCTACAACTTCGACGTTGCCTAGAACATCTACAACTTTGTTTGGAAATGTCACCTCATACCCACGGCGGGTCGGTCAAACGATTGCCGTGCCATCTCAGCCCGACGCGATCGTCCGAAGTCGAAGCAATATGTGGATCGCAAGTTGTGGAGGTGACGCGTTGACGGAAATCAGTATTGTCACCAAACAGATTGTTAACGAGATCGGTAACGCGACATATAAGTTCGATTGTCCCGATGCGTTGGCATTCGACGGAACCAACATTTGGGTAGCGAACTGGCGTGGGAACTCCTTGACAGAAATCGACGCCTCAACGGGAGCGCTCATTAGAACCATCTCCGGGTCGAATATCGAAGCACCCATCTCATTGGCTGTCGTCGGAACCAACCTGTGGGTTGGGAATTTCCCCAACACGGGTGTACCGGCATCTTTCGCGATTATCAATACCGTTACGGGGAATTCCGTGAAGACATTGACACAGGGGCAACTGGGTCCACATTGGACGATCGAATGGCCGATTTGCATGGTCGCAGCTGGTATGGATGTCTGGGTCGCCGACCAAGGTGGGGTTGACGTGTCCGAATTCAACGGACGAACCGGTGCTTACCTGCGACACACGGTCGCTGTTTCCGCGGGCAGCCTTTCCAACGTTGGAGGTGTGTCGTACCACAGCGGACTTCTTTGGGCTTCAGGAAGTAGCAACTACGACCTCGTTGAATACAAGGCTTCCACTGGAGCGTACGTGAGAAGCGTGCAACATATCGATGGTCCAGGGCAGTTGCTGTTCACCGGTTCTGACCTGTTCGTCATACTCACGACGCCGCACTATTCCGTGGGAGAGTACAACTCCAGCGGGAGATTCATCAGGACCATCGTGAACACCTCAATCGAGAACGGTCGTGGTCTAAGCGCATTGGCATTTGACGGCCGAAGCTTGTGGGTCGCGAACTACGATGCAAATTCGGTTAGCTACTACGTCTCAAGGTAGAAAAATTGGACGCCAGCTCTTCAACTTAAGACGAAATAGTGTATTACTCAATCGGGGACTTGATGGAAAATGAGACATTCATAAAGAGATGAAGCGATGACAACCTTCGAAGTGGCCCCAATAGATTGGTCACCGATTGAATCAAGTCCCCAGATGCTCATTGACGAGATTGACCGCTGGGTTTCTTCATCAGCAATCCGTTCGCTCGTCAACAGTTTTGGTGGCTCAGACTTCTCCGGTGACCTCGACTCGCGACTCGACCAGCTGGACACATTTACTGAGATGCACTGGGATTTCAGAAATGGCACGGAGCGAAATTTTGATCCATCAACATCAATGAGTCCCGTCCAGGTAGAAACTGTACTCAAGAGTTCTCAAGCTTTAGGGATGCTCACTGAATTGAGACCTCGCCACCAGTCCTACGACCATTTGCTAATACTCGGTGGACTAGTGCGAGCGTGCATATTACGTCCATCAAAGGCTGCGGAATTGATGCGCGCTGGACTGGAGATATCAGAAATTACCGCACTAGGGTCGTTTCGGATCCTGTCAGATGAAGAACAAGCGATTGCCAACATGTTTGGACTTGATGGAGACGCGTCGGAGATTGATGTCTTGGATTTTGCCGTTCGACGGGAGTTCTCATTAACGTCTTCAACTAGTCGACTAGGCGGACTCGTAACCAATGAAGTGAATTCCTCAATGCTCGAAATTCAATACGCTTACGGTTCAAAACACATAAGCGTCATCTCCGCTCCGTCCTCGGAACCACTGTTACGACGGGCCAACACAGCCGACACATATACATTTTGGGCAAGAAACTATGTCAACCTGAAACGAAATCAGCGAATCTTGTTAGTCACTTCCGCTATTTATTCTCCATTTCAGCACACTGATGCGATTCGAATTCTTGGTGTCCCCTACTCGGTTGAAGTCGAAACAATTGGACTCGTCCCGGGCTACACAGCGCACGGCATAACCCAACGAGCTTTTGGAGTCAATAGCTACTTACAGGAAATTAGATCAGCAATTAGGTCTATGAAATCCCTACTCAAATATTTGCGAAGCGCCTAATAATGTCTTCTATCCAGAATGTGTATTACCTCTCAGCAATTGTGACCGCAGGCTTAACGTTGGTCATACTCGCGTTTCAACTTTGGTTACTGAATCGACAAGGCATAACTCTGGAATCGCAACAAGAGATTATGAAGTCCCAACAGGATGTTCTAAAGTCGCAGCAGAAAGTCCAAAGATTGCATATGCAACTTGACACCTTCATCCGTGCACGCGAATTGTGGGAAGTTGCCAATTCTGAGGGACGATTGCAAAAACTATTACAAGAGTTCCCGCGCTCAAACCCTCGTTCACCACTCTTGCTAGATGTAGACCCTGAAATCCTTTACAGCGCTCAAAGGGTTTACGAGTTCCAACGCTTTCGTGACCACAATCTAGACAACGGGAAATATCTAAAACTAGAAAAACAGGCTATCGAATACGTCAATGGCATCAACGACCTTGCTGAATTGATTGAGATGAAGCTTCTCGAGCTAACGCCTCCACTACAGAAGTGGTATCTCGCCTTAATTCAAGGTACGTGGCTCGTCGAACCATATATTCTTACAAGGTCCATCGCAGGAAAGCGGCGTTGGGGATTGAGGGTCTTGCGTCTCGGTTGGCTCGCTCGACTATATAACGACATCTCACCCTTGCACGTTGAAGGAGAGATAGATATTCCTGCTCTTGCAAATGCCCGAGGTATCGACTGGAAAGAAACAATGGGTTTTAGCGGCGTGATTTACAAGTCACACTTTGATGCTTTTGGCGACGATGCGCCGGACGGCAGAACGGCTCGTGGTACGGAAGAATTGCCAACGGAACCTAATACTTTGGTCGACAAAATGAACCAAAAGCATGACCTAGAAACAATCATTGGGGTTATCGAACGCATTCACAAGTTGAAACTCGAGAATTGAATTTAATCTTCCGCGCAACGTAGGTAAGTGGACAAGCATCGATTGATGGAAAGGTTGATGAAAAATCCCACGCTTTATCCCACGGACTAACCGAATACTGATAAACGAAGCCGACCTCAGCGAACGAGTTTTCCTTTTATATAGGACTTTTCGCGCATCGTTAGACCATAAAAACTGGTCTGACCCCTCTTTTAATCCCAAGATGCCGGGATAGAGACCCGGGCGGCCCACCAAATGCAGAACATTCGTCTGTCTCGACAGCGCTTACTGATTGAACGAACTAGAAGTGGATTTCTGTCAGGAACGCTCGCAACTCCGATGAAAAAGTTCCGGGATTATCTCCATGCACCGTATGACCCGCACGCGGAACCTCGACCCACCGCGCATGCGGCAGATTCGACGCGAGTTCCTCAGCATTCTCTGCTGAGAAGACTTCACTTGTCTCCCCTCGGACCACAAGCGAAGGGCAAGTAACTCGAGGGACCGCGTCCGAAAGAGCAGTCGCGATATTCGACATGCCATTAAAATCAGTGCGCTCCCAATGACGTCGGTCGTATTTCCACGTCCACTTATCATTAGGAAGTTTTCGCAAGTTGTGTAACAAGCTGCTGCGGAGTAATTCAGGGTCTCGCGTGGGATTGAATTCCATTGCTTGGTCGATAAAGGCATCGACAGAATCAAGTTCATGTTGCTGTTGACTGAATTGACGGATTCGACGTGCACCATCAACATTGAACTGTGGACCAATATCCACAATGACAATGCCGTCAAGCCGATCAGCGTGACTTCCGGCGTATAGAAGTCCAGTCATCCCGCCCAGCGAAAGCCCTATCACCACGAGTTTGCCGGGCCCCAAGTACTCAACGAAACCCTCGACATCGCGGACGTTTGCTTCAAGGCTGTAGTCCATCTCGGGCGACCATTCGCTGTCACCATGACCACGAAGATCAAGGGCAATGCATCGATATGAGTCAGACAAACTCAGAGCGACGAGGTCCCACGTGTGAGCAGTGAGGGCAGCTCCATGGAGGAAGAGGAGTGTGGGCGCACCTTCGTTGCCCGCAGCGAGGTAGTGAAATCTATGCCGATTGACCACAACATCGTGATCCTCGGGCGCAACTATTTCTGGAATATCAAGTTCATGAAACAAGGCAGCACGTCGCAGTCCCTCTACAGCACTTGATCGATCAGTATCCACAGGTATCCCCCACTCCAACAACGTCGCAGACTTACTCTCACTTCAAATTCTCAACCACCCCTTGGCATTTAAGGGGTCTTGATAATCTCAAAACGCAAAAGGAGTTACAAGTAATCCTTTCGTCGTTCGTCGAATCTGCAAGCATCTTACTGCCGTCGCAAAATCTCTCATACTCTGCAAGCAAATTCGGATTCAGATTTCTTCACCGCAGCTTCCATTGCCCGAGTCTCGTTGCCAACGATCCACAGCCATCTCGACGAGCAACACAATTCCTCCAGATGCGACGAAGACCTACTCGAACGCGGGCACGTCAACGACGCAGTACTCCCCCCTTTATAGATTGACCGATCTCCCTCTGACAAATTCTCAGCAACGCGAGTCCGGCTCGCGCGGCAATTGAATCGCAAAAACTCGCGACAACAGATCGATTGCGACATTGGATATCGACGTGGCGAAAAGAGGCTGGCACGGTTCCAGAAAAGACACCTCGTGACAGAACCAGAATGGAAAACTGCGTTGAGATTAACTCAAAGTACGACGCCCCACGTCGAGTAACTACAAAGATTAAGTACCGAGTGGAATCCAGGTGGGATAGACCCCACGCAAAGGCACCATTTCGACCAACACCGCTCCGGGGATACCGTCGCGGGAACTCGCCAAGTTTCCCGAGTAGAAGACCGGGGCTGGTTCAAGCTGAATCTGTTCATAGGTTGAGACGTGACCCAGCGCAACGTAGTCCCAGTCAATCACGTTGAGATCGCTTGGAAAAATTGGCGAGCCACGATCCGTGGGGCCGTCGTCGCCAAGTACGAGTCCGTGTCCGATGACGACGCACCACCCTGTATCGGGTCGAGGTGGAATGTCGGCGAGGGGCCGAAAGGACGACTGATGATCGTACACGGCGCGACCAAAAAAGGTCACGTCGAGACTTGGAAGATGCACGCTCTCGCCACCGGGTTCGTCGAGCACGTGAACGTTGGGACAATGCAGTTCGAAGTCGAACGTGGCAAAGGCCGAGACGTCGCCATGAATATCATGATTACCGGGGAGAATGACGACCGGACAATCGAGACGATTGAGTTCGGCGGCTGTCCATTCCAAAATTTTCAAGCCCACCCGAGAGGAATCGAAAACGTCGCCAGCAAGTACTAGGACGTGCACATCGTTGGACGTCGCATAGTCAATAAGAGCGACGAACGCTCTTTCGTTGGCCGTGGGAGTTGCAGCAAGACCAAGGTGTGTGTCCGAGGCATGTAAAAGGCGGACCTCCCTCGCGGGCAGTTTTCGATCACCCTGCACCTTCGAAGTACTTTCAGTAATGGCCATGTTGTCCAATGACTGAAGTACTTCGAGCGTCCATCTTTATGCCTCAGGTATTTCTCTCAGAATCACTTCATCTCGACGGAGCGACTTTTGAGCATACTAGTCAATCGATAAGTCCTTTCAAGCTTTTCAAGGTGTGCTCCGGAATGGATTGCAATGACCTCACGTTTCCTCCCTCATTGCAAAGGGCGGCTCCGTTTTTTGAGAGACGGGCATAGCGATAGTGAAAGTCCTCGAGGGTCGACTCGAATCTGCTCCATGAACTGAACTCACTTGAATCTTGGGAGTTCTTCATCAAGGCGTCGGTTCAATTGATTGGCACATAGCTGGCAATTACGGCGGTTACTCACCAGTTCACTCGAAACCAACAAAGCGAGTGCCATTTTCCTGACGCCCGGCGAGGGTGTCAAGTAACATTTTGTTCTACTCGCCAACACGGCGATGGCCCTACGCCACAAGGAGACGTCACTGTGTCCGACATCATCGTTGAAGAACCGCGACCCCACGTTACGCTGCTCACGCTCAATCGCCCCGAAGCCCTCAATGCTTTTACGTCGGAAACAATAGACGAGTTATTTTCAATCTTTGACCGGCTGACTCATGACGCAAACTGTCGAGTCGTCGTGTTGACAGGAGCCGGCAAAGGTTTTTGCGCGGGCCATGACATCAAAGTCCATGATTCCGGACCGAAGTGGCTTGATCCCGACCTTGGCGCGATGCAGTCGCATATGTTTCAGCAAAAGCACTTGGCGACGATGGTGGGGCGAATGAGAGCAATGCCTCAACCAATAATCGCGGCCATCAACGGCGCCGTTGCGGGCGGGGGCTATCCACTGGCTCTTGGTGCTGATCTACGGATCGCCTCTTCGACCGCAAAATTTCGTGACGCTTTCATTAGGACACTCGGCGCATCCGGATGCGAGATGGGCCTTAGCTGGTTACTGATGCGGTCAATTGGATTCACAAGAGCGGCTGAACTTCTGCTGACCGGTCGAGATCTTGGGGCGGAAGAGGCCGAGCGAATCGGACTCGTACTGAAGGTAGTTCCCCCAGACCAGTTGCTCGACGCCGCGTATGAGCTCGCTGATCAGATTCTGCTCAATAACCCGTTCTCGGTCTGGATGACGAAGGCGACAATGTGGTCAGTGCTAGAGACACCCAGTTTGGAAACAGCGATCGACCTAGAAGCACGCACGCAAATGGTCACTATTGGAACCCTCGATCAACAAGAGCAGAGCAACGCATTTCATGAACGCCGCCCGGCAGTGTATAACAATCGCTAAGCGTTCCCAATCAATCGTCCCTAATGAACGGGTACATTAGTCAAAGTTGAGATGCGCGCGTACGAACATGTTTCGTTACTACTCTTAATAAGGAGCCCGAGACCACGCATGAAGTTGAAATTGAATAATTCATAATGAGGAGCACATACATGGAAAGCGCCGTCATCGTTGACGCTGTTCGAACCCCACTTGGACGGCGACACGGTCAACTCTCTGGATGGCATCCGGCTGAACTTGCGTCGAAACTACTCACAGCACTCGTCGAGCGGAGCGACATCGATCCTGGATTAGTTGACGACGTCATTATGGGTTGCGTTGTGCAGGTCGGCGCGCAAGCTGGCAATGTCGGACGAAGTGCCGTCCTGGCCGCTGGTTTTCCCGAATCCGTGCCCGCTACTTCGATCGACCGACAGTGTGGATCTTCTCAACAAGCGCTGCATTTTGCGGCTCAGGGAATTATGGCAGGTGCCTACGACGTCGTGATAGCGGCGGGAGTCGAATGTATGAGCATCGTCTCAATGGATGCTGGGGTGGCTGGAGGAATATACGGCGAGCCACTAGGAGAAAAAACTCGCGAGCGGTATCTTGATCGCGAATACGCGGGGATTCGCGGCCTCATCCCACAGGGCCTCGCGGCCGAGCTCGTCTGCGACATGTGGGACCTGACACGCGAGGAGTTAGACCACTTTGCGTTGCGCAGCCACACGCTAGCTGCACGTGCCCGCGATGAGTCTCGATTCAAGAACGAAATCATTGAAGTGTTCGAGCGACGCCGCAATCCTAGTAGCGGCGAAGTCTCACACGATGGTTCTGAGGTGAGTAGTGACGAAGGAATTAGGGAGACCTCTCTCGAGCAACTCGCGAAACTCAAGACGCCGTTTAAGCCTGACGGCAAAGTCACTGCGGGGAATTCTTCCCAAATCTCTGACGGCGCGGCAGCTCTCCTCATTATGAGTGAGACTGTTGCTAACAGACTCGGACTTCGTCCACGAGCTCGTGTTGTCGACTTCTCGGTCGTTGGATCCGATCCTGTCGCAATGTTAACGGGACCGATTGCTGCGACCAATAAAGTACTAGAGCGCTCGGGTCTCAAAATTGATGACGTTGATCGTATTGAAATAAGTGAAGCCTTTGCATCTGCGGTACTGGCCTGGGAAAAGGAAATTCACCCCGATCCCGACCACGTCAACGTAAATGGAGGCGCTATCGCTCTTGGACATCCAACGGGAGCTTCGGGGGCACGGCTTATGACGACACTTCTGAACGAATTGGAACAAAGCGGCTCGCGCTACGGACTTCAGACAATGTGCGAAGGGGGCGGCATGGCGAACGCCACCATCATTGAGAGACTTGATTGATAAACCGCATCGAACAATTCACTTGTGAAAAAAGCCACCAGTAAGTCAGAGTTTCGAGACTTCAGATTTGGATAAATGCAATCTAATCTCGCCCTGAACGGGAAGCATAATCGCAGATCAGCAGCTAAATTTCGGTCACCTCCCGTAAAATTACGAGGAGGCTCAAGGATTGTCGAGTATCAACATACGACCAACGCTTCGTACCGTATCGATAAATCGAATCTTGCCGTCAACCAATCGCATTCACAATTCTTTGCACCGAGTCGAGAGTAAGTGTCTCGCGTCAGCGTTCAGACATTTTGGTTTTTAATTGCTAGGAGGTCACTCACTCGAAATTCAACAACCTTCGAGACGCGAGTTCCTTGGGTCAGAGTCAAATAACGGTTAAGCCGTTGAGGTCGCATCCTGAGTGGCGCTCTCTTCGAGCACGCCACGCGAAAGTAGTTCTTCAATCTGTTCGTCACTGAGTTGTAAAAGATCACGACAAATTTCTCGAGTGTGCTCACCCAGATCTGGCGCCGCCCGAATAATCGGTTCTGGGAGTCCATTACCCCTAAACGCTGGCCCTTCGAGCAGAAGGGCTCCTACGCCGGGCTGATCCATCGGACGCGGGAAACCTCTGTGGTTCATTTGAGGGTCCTTCAGTTGATCCTGTGCAGTCTGAATAAGGGCCGACGGAACTCCAGCGCGCTGCAATACGTGCATTGACATTTCAGCGGACCTCTGCGACGTCCATTTCGCAAGCTCGTTATCAATCTCCTCTCGACGACGCAAGCGGCCGACCACGTTGTCAAGATCGGTATCTGCCCACAGCGGATCGCCAAGTTGATGAACGAGACGTTGCCACTGATCGTCATCGCGCACAGTGATCGCTAGCCATTCGTCGTCGCCACTTGAGGGATAGAGTCCCCACGGCACGCCACGATCACGAACATTACCCTGCGGCTGCGCACTTCCGGGCTCAATGCTTTCTGCGAGCAGCAGGTCACCCATCATTCCAATAACAGCTTCGAACTGTGCAACCTCCACATGAGCGCCCACGCCAGACTTCTCACGTCCGATCAACGCAGCCGTTCCCCCGAGCGCGAGCAATCGTCCTATTAGGTGATCGGGATAGATAGTTGACACGCCGACCGGCGGTGATCCATCTTCTGGATGATTCCACAGATACGTTAATCCGGCAACTGCCCCGACGTTTGGCCCGTAACCCGCCCAGTCGCTCCACGGGCCGTTGCTTCCAAGAAGTTGGCTTGAGAGCATGACGAGTCTTGGATTTATCTCGTGGAGCGTCTCCCATCCGAGGCCGATCCGCTTCATGGCGCCTTTTCGACTATTTTCGATCAGCACGTCACTCTGTTCGACGAGCCGGTGAACGAGCGCCAAGCCTTCGGGCGCCCGCACGTTTACTCCGAGACTCCGCTTTGTTCGACTAGATGATGCAAAAAGGGGATTCATCATGCTGCCCACAGTGATGCGCAGGAAGTCGAGTTGAACAATCGACTCAACCTTGATGACGTCGGCACCCCACTCAGAAAAAAACCGACCCGCCTCAACTCCGGCGGCGCCAATGCCAAAATCGAGGACCCGGATACCCTCAAATGGATATACCTGATCACTCACAGGATTCCTCCGGTGCGTAACGCCGTCAACTCATCAGGAGTGAGACCCAACTCGTCGCAATAGATCTCATTGTTGTGTTCACCAAGAGATGGAGCGCGTTTTCTATAGCCAATACGTTGCCCATCAATCTCAAAAGAGCCCGTAGCGACGGTCCCGTCGTGACCAGATTGAATCTCGAACTTAGCAAACGTCCCTCGGGCGAGCGCATGCTCATTGGTCATTACTTCGGTCGGCAGTAGCACTGGCGTTAAGGGGACACCGTGGCGCTGAGCTTCGTGAGCCAACTGCACTCGAGATTTACTCGCAAAGAACCCTCGGAGAATATCGTTCAGGATCTCGTTTCCTAGGCGTACTTGCACGTCATTCCAATGATCTCCGGCTAATTCCGAAGGTTCCCCCAACCACTTCTTCAGCCCTAGCCATTGGCGCGGGAGAAGGGGAATCACCATTCGAATATGTCCGTCAGCACACGGAAAAATTGGGTAGTAGACGCTCGCTCCGGCACGCTGCACCGCAACGGTACTTCTACTTCCCGCAGGTATCGACCAGTCGGCTGTGTTTGCAACTGACTCGACAACTGAGATATCGAGATGGCCACCGCGCTTAGAGCGAATACGAGCAAGAAGTGACATGACGGTATAGAGCGCGGCATGAACGCCAGCAATGTCGTATGCGAATGCACCTGGTGGAATGAGAGGGGCCTTTTCGGCTGGACCAAATCGCTTCATCGACCCACCCAATGCGAAATCGATCAACTCATTACCTTCGTATGACCCATACGGACCACCCAATCCAAAGTCGCTTATGGTTGCGACAACGAGATGCGGATGCCGACTCGTAATCTCCTCAATGTCATTCATCGAATGACGGACCGATGATAGTAAAACATCCGAGGTCTTGAGCAGTCGCTCCAACAGCATGCCGCCTGTTTTCGACGTCGTGTCTAACGTCAGGCCTCGTTTGTTCGCGTTTCGCCAGGCGAAGGAGGCGCTGAGTTCCCCGACTAAGGGCGGGAGTTTCCTTGTCGTCTCGCCACTAGGTGTCTCAACTCGAAGCACGTCGGCACCGAGGTCGGCAAGAAACCGACCACACATTTCACCACGCTCATCAGCTAAATCAAGAACTCGAATCCCCGCTAATAGCGTTGGGTTGGAATGGGACGTCATAGCGTCCTATTTACCGCTTCGGCTTCAACGTAACGCTCGCCCCAAGAGTCGATCCAGAGTTATTGCCCGACGCGGACGACGGATAAAGGTGGCACGAGACCGAGCCGCCACCGGACACGGTCGTTACTACGGGACGTTCCCTACGACATATATCCATTACTTGGGGACAACGAGTGTGGAAGCGACAGCCCGCAGGTGGCGACGCAGGGTCTGGCATTTCTCCCGCTAGTACAATTCGGCTCTTCTTCAACTTCTTAGTTTCGAGATTCGTCTCGAGAATTGCTGAGAGCAACGCTTGAGTGTAGGGATGCGCTGGTGCGTTGTACACCCGCTCCGAGGGACCGACCTCAACTATCTCACCAAGATACATGACGGCGATTCTCTGACTCACTCGTCGAACTACCGCTAAATTGTGAGTTATAAAGAGCAATGAAATACCGCTCTCTTCTTGTAGATCAAGCAAGAGATTCAAGATCTGGCCTTGTGTCGAAACGTCTAATGCACTCACAATTTCGTCGCAAACCAAGAAACGTGGCTTAAGGATCAGCGCGCGCGCGATTGATATTCGCTGGCGTTGACCGCCCGAAAATTCGTAACTATATCGTTGCATATGTGCACTCGAGAGGCCAACGTGTACGAGTTCCTCAGCAACTCTCTCGTAGCGTTCACTTTGCGACATCGCGGAATTGACGCGCAAGGGTTCCGCGACAATATTGGCAATTGTCATGGACGGATCAAGAGATGAATAGGGATCCTGAAAGATCATCTGCATCTCACCTCGTAGCGCACGCATTTCTCTCTTCGGCACCTTAGTGATATCCCTGCCTCGCCACGTAATGGTGCCACCATTAGGTTCAACGAGACGTAAAATCGCCCGCGCAGTCGTGGACTTTCCCGAACCCGATTCACCTACAAGACCGAGCGTCTCTCCAGAAGCAATCTCAAACGACGCTTCCGATACGGCTTGGACATGTCGAGCGCCACGCAAGGCAAATTTCTCGCGGAAAGTTACCCGGAGGTCTTCGACCACCAGCAATTGGGCATCATCGCTCACTACGCTCATTCCATACCCCGAAGATCAAGTTCGTTCGCGCGCACACATCGTACTTTCCGATCTCCTTCTAACGAGACGAGAGGCGGCACGTCGTGTATGCATCGATCGGCAATCATGTATTGACAACGCGGGTGAAAAGCGCATCCAGACGGTAGCGCCCACGGCAACGGTGCGGCTCCAGGAATTGGGATCAGACGACGAACTCCACCGTGTGAAGGCTCCCCTGACACCTCCTGCGGCATCGCACAAATGAGGCCCGAAGTGTAGGGATGATGAGGGTCTCGAAGCACAGTGTCAACCGAGCCGTTCTCAATTATCTGGCCTCCGTACATGACGATCGCGCGGTCACAAACGTCAGCCGCAATTGCCAAATCGTGAGTGACGAAGAGTATCGCCATGTGGTATTCAGCTTGGATCCTGGACAGAAGATCAAGCACTTGCGCTTGAATCGTTACATCGAGTGATGATGTAGGTTCGTCGGCGATAAGTAACTTCGGGCTGCACGCAAGCGCAATCGCGATCATGACCCGCTGGCACATTCCACCAGACATCTCAAACGGATACGCGGAAGCACGCTCGCGTGCGCCCGCCATCTCGACCTCGTCAAGAAGCTCTATTGCACGTTGAGCCGCCTGACGATGACTGAGTCCACGATGAAATCGTAAAACCTCCGCGATCTGTTCACCCACCCGAATAGAAGGGTTCAGTCGAGCTGTTGGCTCTTGAAAGACCATTGCAATGTCGCTGCCACGAATAGAGTTGATTTCGTGCTTGCGCATAGTGAGCAAGTTTCGGTCATTGAAGATGATCTCCCCCGAGACTCTTGCGGCAGGTGGCCGATGGAGGCCAATGATTGCGAGCGACGTTGCTGTCTTTCCAGCTCCCGACTCACCAACCAAGGCAATTGTCTCACCAGCCGTAATTGAGAATGAAACGCCGTTAACTACGTTTATCCAACCTTTGTCCTGGATGGGAAACGACACGACGAGGTGTCGTATGTCAAGAAGCTTCCCACTATCACCAGGGTCACTCACTGAAGTTGAAGGGACGTTGACTACCATAGAGTCACCTGAGCCATCTTCGCGAAAGAAGTCTCAACTTCTTTTTTCGAAAGGGAAGATACGTCATTACGCAGTGTTCACCGATGATGGCTGATCCGCCCAATGCTGATCACGCAGGTAACGCTTAAGAATCTTGCCAGTCGGCGTACGCGGAAGTTCTGGAACAATCTCGAGAAAGTGCGGCACCTTAAAATCGGCAATTCGGCTTCTGCACCATTCCAAAAGTTCCTCTGGGTCCGTAGGCGTGCGCACTTCAACCATTGCCTTGATCAACTCATTAAATCGTGGGTCAGGCACTCCGAACACGACGCAGTCAACAACTGCGGGATGCTTTAACAGTGTTTCTTCGATCTCACGTGGATAAATATTCACGCCACCTCGAATTATCATGTCCGAGATTCGGTCGCTCAAGAAAAGGTAACCATCCTCGTCGAGGTAACCCATATCACCAACCGTGAAGCTGTCCCCAATCCAGGCTTCTCCAGTTTTCTCGTCATCATTCCGGTAAGCGAATTTCGAAGATCCAGTTGGCGGAGTTATATAAACGATCCCTTTTTCGCCTGTCAACACTTCGTTTCCCTTGTCATCGCGAATCGCTATCCCCACTCCTGGCCACGGTAATCCGACGCTTCCGAGCTTTCGCTTCCAGTCATCAGGTCCGATTCGCGTAGCACCACCTTCGCTCGCACCGTAGAGTTCCCAAATCTGACAATTTGGAAGTAACTCCATCATCTCTTGTTTGACTCGTATCGGACACGGTGCCGCGGCATGAACTATTAACTCCAAAGACGAAAGATCATATTCAGCGCGCTCCTGTGCCGGGACTTCAAGAATCCGAACGAAGTGACCGGGTACCATAAAGCCGCGCGTCACCCTATAGCGGTCGACGGCATTAAGCCAGCCATGCGCGTCAAAACGTTCAAGAATGACAGACGTGGCTCCAATAAGGAGTGCGACACTCGTATAAGCAAACGGTCCAGCGTGGTACGCGGGTCCGTTGCAGATATTTATATCGTGCTCACTCCACCACCACAACTGCACCTGTCCAATCCCATTCGAGAGGGGCTTAGTAAAATCGAAGGCGTCGTGGGAAACTCCCTTGGGCCTCCCACTCGTTCCAGACGTGTAGTACACGACGTGTGGATATCCAGTAGTTACTATCTTCACTGCGTCACTTGCAGACGATGCAATGGCTGCTTCATAACTGTCGGGTCCGTCGCTACCAACGAGGAGAAGCTTGCGTCCATGCATATTTTCAAGTGCAGCACGAACTTGATCTTCGAAATCTGCGTGAGCAATGATCAATTTCGCGTTCGAATCGTCCAAAATATATGCGATCTCGTCACGCTTTAGATGCCAATTAACTGGCACGATCGCTGCGTGCACCTTGTCCGCCATCGTTGATACTTCAAACCATTCAATGCCATTCGGGAGCATTATCGCTATGGAATCACCTTCAAGCAGACCAAGAGATCGCACCGCTAGGCCAAGACTATTAGTTCGATCATCCAGTTCACGGAAAGTACGAGACTCGTCATTGAAGATGAGTGCTGGTTTGTCCGGGATCTTCACCGCGTGATCCGAAACGCCCCGATTTAAAGTGTCGTTCATCACCCATTCCCTTTCATGAGAGTCTGGCAACAATGCAAGAAGACTAACTTTCTGCGTTCATTATGCCACCGCCTCCGCCGCTTCAATTTCATAAGTCGGTTCCCGACGACGTTCGCCCAATTGAGGCCCTCAAACCATCTCCAATTAGATTGAAAGATATAACGCAAAGAACAATGGCCGCGCCCGGAATCAAAACCACGCCCGGAGATCGCTGAAGGGCTGAGAACTGCGTTCCGACCATTGATCCCCAACTGATCTGATTAGGTGAAATGCCTAGACCGAGAAAACTCAGCGCCGCTTCGGCGAGAAGTCCATAGCTCATCAAAATTGCCGACTGTACGAACAAGGGGGCTCGAATGTTGGGCAACACGTGCCTGTACGCCACTTGAGCTCGAGAGCATCCAACAGCGGTAGCGGCCTCTATATACGTTTCCTCTCGGACGGTCAGAACTGAGCCTCGAAGCACGCGATACAGCCCGGGTGAAAACAAAACACCAACGGTAAACATTGCCGTCGTAAGGCCTCCGCCAATCACTCCAATCACAGCAATGGCCACAACCAGAAACGGAAGACTAAGTAATGCATCGGCCATTCGTGAGAGCAGCATATCGATCCAACCACCCATCATTCCCGCCAAAAGACTAAGCGGAACCGCAATAAGTAAGCACACGAGAGTGGCCTCGAGAGCGGCCAAAAGAGACGTGCGTGCTCCATAGATTGTCATCGAAAGCAAGTCTCGACCAAGAGTGTCAGTTCCAAGCAAGTGATGGAGAGTTGGTCCTTGAATTGATGCACTCAAATTCTGGTATAAGGGATCTTGCAGCGGCAGAATCGGAGCCGCAACAGCAGCCAGCACGACGAGTAGCAGAAATCCCAAAGCACCAACCGCTATGTGCTGCCGAAGAAATAATGTCAAGAATCGTCTGCGTTTTGGTGAAGATTGAATCGACGCGTCTACTTGGCTAGGTTCTACCTCCGACGTGTCGTTTGCTGATGACTCAGAATTCGCTGGAGTTCGACTCATTTTCATTTGGCACGCACTCTCGGATTGAGTCGGGCATAGCCAATGTCAGTCAACAAATTTGCAAGCAAGACAATCACGCAAGCAATCAAGACAAGCGCTTGCAAGACAGGAATGTCTTTATTCTGAAGTGAAAGGATCATCAATCCTCCGAGACCCGGCAAATTGAAGATTTCTTCGATGATGATTGCGCCACCAAGGATTCCAGCAACCTGAAGGCCCAGCAGTGTGAGTGCCGGACCAAAGGCGTTCCGGAAAGCGTGACGGAACAGAACGATGCGACTCGACAAGCCCTTCGCTTCGGCGAACCCGATGTATTCCTTCTGAAAAACTCCCACCAACTCTGACCTAAACTGTCGTGCTACAACAGCGGCACCTGTAAGTGCGAGAGTGAGGCTCGGAAGCGTCATCGTCTTCAAAAAACCAGTGAAACTAGTGCCCAGTGACGTGTAGCCATCACCTGCAAAAAATGGAAGCTTCACCGCGAAGAAAAAGACTAGGAGGAGGCCTAAAAAGAATTGAGGGACAGCGAGGAAGAAGCCAGCAATGGCGGTAATGACGTTATCGAGTAGACCGCCTCGAACGGCCGCGAGTAATCCCGCACCGACGCCCAGAACAGCAGTCAAAATCATCGCGTACAACGCAAGCGAGAGCGTCACCTGATATCGCGACGATATCAATGAAGCCACTGATTCGTGATACACAAACGACATTCCAAAATTACCGTGAATGCTATCTACAAGCCACTTCCAATATTGAACTACTAAAGGATCGTTCAGATGGAGTTGAGCATCGACAGCTGCAATTTGAGCTGGTGACGCGGTGGGGCCTGCAATAGCTAGTGCCGGATTCCCCGGAAGCAAATGCGACAGCATGAAGTCAATAAACGTCACCAAGAAAAGGGTTGGCACTGAAATCAATAGTCGATTTATAACTACTTTTGGCACTTTTGACTAACCGAATCGGTCAGCTGGATGAATTTGACCGGCCATTACGCGTTGCAGATCTTGGCCGTACCTACGCCACTCCAATTGATATTGGAGTGGCGTAGGTACGGAAATCAATAGTCGATCTATAACTACTTTTAGCACCTTTGATTTACCGAATCTGTCTACTGGATAACCTTGACTGCTCCTTAGGGCTTGCAGTTCTTGGCCATTCCAACGCCACTCCAATTGATATTGGTCCAGATGGAACCTGGCTTCCAGCCAACGACACACTTGTTCATCGTCATGACTGAGACGTCCCAGTAGAGGGGAATATCGAGCGATTGATTCACGACAATGTTAGATATCGCCATGTAATCCGCGGAACGTGCCGCAGCGCCAACTGAATTTTCAGCCGCATTCTCCAAAGACACTAAGGATGCTGGGGTCTGCTTACCTGGGTTCCACAATCCAGTGGGCATAAACAGCGTGTTTACTTCAAGTGATGGGTCGGGCACTGGCGACCAGCCGAAGTAGACCGCGTTGAACTTACCCCCGAGCCAGTCTCCAAAGATGTTGCCAGCGTCATCGATAATCTGCACGGTAATGCCGCACTGAGCTAACGATCCCTGAATAGCATTCGTATTCGTCACGAACTCCGATAATGCGGAATATACTCCAAGCGTGAAGGTTACGCCGTTGGGGTAACCAGCCTGGGCGAGGAGTGCCTTACCTTGAGTGACGCTGTAGGGATAATCACTGATTGACGGGTCGTACCCTAAAGTGCCCTTCAGAAATGGTTGTGTCGCGGGGGTCGGAAGACCACCTTCAGTCGCGTTGACGATTCCCTTGCGATTGAGGCAGACGTTAATCGCTTGACGCACCAGCGGATTGTCTAATGGCGACACATTGTTAGTCACAAAGAGCCCGAGGAACTGCGGCATCGTAACGGCGTATGTCTTCAGGGACTTATTCTTCCGAGCGGTCGCGGCTTGGAATGGGCGCACGTTGACAATGTCCTCTTGCTTCGTTAGGAGTGCGTTAAGCCGCGTGTCATCGCCACCAATGTAATTAATGATGAATTGCTTCGCTCCTTGAGCCTTCCGATTCCAATATCCATTAAAGCGAGTGAGCGTAAGCGTGGAGCCCGCCACATACGACTGAACTTTGTAAGGACCCGCACCAATGGGATCATTGCACTCATTGTTGCTACTGAAGGAAGTCGGGCTAAGTATGACTCCTGGCGTCATCGACAGAATCGCAGGCAGTTCGGGAAGACCTGGGCCTGTGGTGTCATATCTCACCACGTACGGACTCACCGCAACAACATCGGTGACGAACGAAATCAATTTGGCCGCTCCGTACGCACCGAGTGTCTTATCGCGAGTGAAGTTCTGTACGACGGCGGCCGCATTAAAAGCCGTATTGTCTTGAAATTTAACGCCTTTACGTAGATTTAAGCGCAGAAAGTTCGCCCCAAAGCTCCAGCTTGTGGCCAAGTCGGGCGACAACACACTCGATCCATTCTTGCCCGGGTTGCGGGCGATCAAGTAATCGAACATCAACTTGCCATTGGGGTCAGCGAGCACGGATGAGCTCGTGCCTGGATCGAGACAAGCCAGCGGGATCGAGTTTCCGACCCTCACCACACTGTTGGGATTAAGCACCAGTGGCGCTGTGACGGCGGCTGACGCACCATTCGTTGTTGCGATGACCAACGGCAACGCAACGATAAGGGCGGCTCCCGAAAGAACAAATCGACTACGCCTGGACCTGAACACCTGCATGACTACCTCCTAGTTGATTCGAGTTATAAAGCATTTGATTTTATTCAGTAATTGAAAGCGAGATAAAACTAAGCGCGGTGCAGATCTACGTAATTGGAAACTGAAATGACGATAGCTTCGTTTGTGAAAGTCCAACGCTGTTCGCGAACGCAATCTTGATTTGCGTGACTCTCACCAAACTCAACGAAACTATTTTCACTTACGTCGCTCTCCCCCCATCTGCGCGACTGACTATAACGATGTGAATCGTCGTTGTCAATTGCGTGCGGAAAGTTCCAACAACGAGCGTCAATTCCATTTTGTGAATGTTCGACTGAGTTCATACAACCCCTCAACGTTGGAAATCAATTCATCGTAGGCCAGTATGCGCCCGGCGCTAGTGCACCGCGAATGATTTCTCTCGTCTCGGCAAGTAGACGCCAATGACCGAGTCGCCATGATAAGTCCTGATGGAATCGAGCACGGATACACAATTCTTAGACAACTAGAGGAAACATGCCGCTTCATCTGAATTTCAGCCGTCTCAATTCGTCTTAATTTTCGGACATATGAGCTGCAATCAAAATGAAATGCTCTTGGATAAGGCGATCGTTGCGCACCAATTTCTGGAGATCTCAACATCCGATCGACTTGCCAATGGGCCAGTAGTCACCAGCAGCGAGTTAGTTTGTCGTCAAAGACTTATGAATTGCTAATTGACTCAACGATCTAAGGCGAAAGTCGAAGGTACTCGACGAAATCGACGAGTTCACGAGACTTCCAGAGGTTCTAGGCGACGACGCCTCTCGCCCTCAATTTTGTAATAGAGGCGCTCGTTTTCCCAAGTTCTGAAAGGATTTCGTCAGTATGAGTTCCTGGTAAGGCTGGCGAACGCGTAATAGAACCAGGGGTGCGACCAAAACGAGGGGCTGGAGCTGGCTGAGTCACACCTTCAACCTCAACAAAGGTACCTCGCAATTGATTATGAGGATGTCCCGAAGCCTCACTCATCCCCAGGACCGGGGCGACACAGGCGTCCGAAGTCTCAAATTTCCGTGTCCAGTAGTCGCGGTTGTGGCTCTTGAAGACTGCTGCGAGGCGCTCTTTCGTGATGGGCCAAGAAGTTCTTTCCATCTGTTCCGTCACTTCAACATCTTGAATTTCCAAAATGTTGAGTAGTTCGGCGTAAAACTGGGGCTCGATTGCTCCGACCGCCATGAACTTTCCATCAGCCGTCTCGTAGACGTCATAGAACGGAGCACCCGAATCAAGCAGGTTGGTTCCGCGCGCCGCTTGCCAATCTCCCGACGAGATGAGACCATGAAAAACGGTCGTTAGCAGTGCCGCCCCATCGACCATCGCAGCGTCAACGACCTGACCAATTCCCGATCGCGTTGATTCAAAAAGACTGCAAACTATGCCCAGCGCGAGAAACATCCCGCCACCGCCGTTGTCGCCAACAAAGTTCAGAGGAATCGACGGTGGCCCTCCCGCTCGACCAATTGGGTCTAGGGCACCAGCCAAAGCTATGTAGTCAATGTCGTGTCCAGCAGTCGCTGAAAGTGGACCCTCTTGCCCCCAGCCAGTGGCCCGGCCGTAAGTTAAGCGGGGATTCCTTTCTTGACACGTATCTGGTCCAAATCCCAGACGTTCTGCTACCCCAGGCCGATACCCTTCCATCAAAACATCCGCATCTTCGACCATCGAAAGCAAGAGTTCCAGACCCTCAGTACTTTTTAAGTCGATCGCAATGGAACGTCTCCCACGATCAATGACCAAGTGTCGTGCGGATCGAGAGCGACGCCCTACTTGGTCAACGCGGTCAATGCGAACAACCCCAGCGCCAAGGTCAGACAACACCATCCCAGCGAACGGCACAGGTCCGAGCGCAGCGAGCTCGATTACTTTTACTCCAGAGAGAGGACCCATGAATTGAAAAACTACTCCAAACCTCATTGCTCGATCTGCACCCTTTGACCGAGATTACGACTCGGTATCCTGCGGGATGATCTTTCATGTCGTGAAATCATGGATACGTCTGGGAACAATATGCCACTCAAATTCGCGATCTTGAAGACACTCGCCTTTTAGGGATGAGCTGGAAGATTTCGAAAACTTCAAATTCACCTAGCAAGTGTGTGAGATTCGCCATGCATCGATCCCACTTATCGCGGCTCTCGACGAGTGCTGTCAGTTGAGATTTCAATCAAGTACTACTATGAGCCGAATTACGCGATGACCACTGGGGGTGGGATGGACTGCGATTTCTCTGAGGATCAAGAGCAACTCCGTGCAAATGTCCGTCGGTTTCTAAACGACAGATGTCCGATTGAGTCCTACGTGCGAAGTATGTGGGGAGACGAACGGGGAACAAGTGCGGCCGTATGGTCCGGCCTTAGCGAAATGGGCATCAGCGGTCTATTGATCCCACAAGAATTCGGCGGTTCGGGCGGAACCATGGTGGACATGGGCGTCGTACTGGAGGAAATGGGACGACTTGTTCACCCCGGACCGTTTCTGTCTTCCGCCGTTGGCGCTACAACTGCGATTTGCCTAATTGCAACGGTTCAGGAACAGGCAGAACTTTTGCCGAGTCTTGCCGACGGATCAATCGTGGCGACAATAGCAATGATGGAACCTGGCGAACGAATTGGTTGGCACTCAGAATTGACCACGGCGCACCAGACCGACGCTGGGTGGCAATTACGTGGTGCAAAGTCCCATGTCGCTGACGCGATGCACGCCAATGTGATTCTTTTCCCTGCGAAGGTCAATGGTGAAGTCCGACTTTTCCTTGTAGAAGCAAATTCAATCGGTCTACAAGTCGCTCCCGTTGTAACGGTGGACGGCTCAAGATCCTTTGCATCAGTTCTTCTAAATGGAGTGCCCGCTCGCCTTCTAGGGTCTGGTGACGCCACCAAGCATCTCGATACGGTCCTCGACAATTTGCTCGTTGCCTACGTTGTAGACGGGGTCGGTACGGCGCAAGCCGCTCTCGATATGTCAGTTGAATACGCAAAGCAACGTATTCAGTTCAACCGACCCATTGGCTCTTTCCAAGCTGTACAGCACTTGCTTGCCGACATGCTGATGTGGGTTGAGCTCGGTCGTTCTGCGGCATACTTTTCCTTATGGTCCAGCGAGACGGGATCTCTTGAGGATCGTCATCGAACCGCGACCCTGGCGAAGGCCTACGTGAGCGACGCATTCTTTCGAGTTGGAGCAAGCGCAATTCAAGTATTTGGTGGAGTTGGGTATACCTGGGAACACGATGTCCATCTCTATTACAAACGACTTCTCACCCTTCAACAGATATTGGGCGGTTCCGCGGACCACTTTCAAGAACTTGCAGATCTCATCTTGTCCTAGGACAAAACGCTTTCACAATGAGGACTCACGTGCTCCGGGGCAATCCGAGAATCCGCTGTGCCACGATGTTCTTGTTCACTTGAGTAGTACCTCCGGCGATGGAGTTTGAACGAACGGCGACTCTTCCTGTCCCCCAATCGCCTTCGTTTGCCGATGGTCCAAGAATCTCGGCTGCGACGTCGGCAATACGATTACTGACGTTCGTCCAGTGCAATTTGCCAATGCTGGATTCTGGCCCAGGTGGTCGATCATGAAGGACATTCGATATCGCTCGATAACTGACCAGCCTCAATAATTCGACATCGGCGTATGTCTCTGCAAGTAGTTGCCGGATACGTGGATCATCGGCAGCCACGCCTCCAGATTGCTTTGTGGTACGTGCGAGTTCTACCAAGCGGTCTACTTGTCGGGCCATACCAATGGCGAGACTGGCAACGCCACCTCGTTCGTAGGTGAGCGTCGTCATCGCTACGCTCCAACCTTGATTGAGCGGTCCAAGCAGCGCAGTCACCGGCACCGAGACATCTTTGAAAAATAATTCGTTGAAATCTTGGCCACCAACGATGTTTCTTAGTGGCCGCACTTCGATTCCCGGCGAGTGCATATTGACGAGCAGCGCCGAGATCCCGGCATGCTTTGAAACACTGGAATCGGTTCGAACCAACAGTTCACACCAATCGGCCATGTGACCGAGCGTGTTCCAAATCTTCTGGCCATTGACAACAAAGTGATCACCGTCAAGATCGGCTCGCGTTTGAAGGCTGGCTAAGTCTGAGCCTGCATCTGGTTCAGAAAAACCTTGACACCAAATGTCGTCACCTCGAAGCATCCGACCTAGGTACTTCGCTTTTTGTTCAAAGGTCCCCCACTGCATGATGGAGGGAGCAATGTTGGCAAGCCCTATTGGATTTAAAGTGTTTGGAGCACCGGCGCGAGCCATCTCTTCAGAAAAAACGACCTGTTCAACCACCCCCGCACCCCGGCCGCCGTACTCTTCTGGCCACGAAATGGCGGCGTACCGAGCGTCAGCTAGAAGGCGATTCCACCCGCGCCGCACTTCCAACTGGTCGGGCATAATCTCCAGACCTGAGCTGGCAGACGCGAGGAATCGTTCATCGAGATTCGCCTCGAGCCAGGATCGGAACTCACGACGAAAGATTTCCGATTCTTCCGGAAAATTGAAGTCCACAGGAATTCCTACCTATCAAGTTATGCGTCGAACAGACGATATCAGTGACACTCAACAATTGCGCTGGTGCACACAAGAGTTTTCGCTTGACCAGGTGAGCTGCTTGACGCCAAGAGTTTGGTAACTCTGAGTTCGAATTTGAATGCTCCCAGGTATCTCTCATGATTGCGCACGGAAGATCAACTACTGACAACAAAGACAACGGAAGCTCTAGCCAACTGAACTTCTCGTCCAACACACGAAAAAACTGAATCGCCCTACGAACTCTGACGCTCACCAATCGATTCGTAGACGCGACCCGTTGAACCGGCGCCGTCCAAAGCCCCACTTATGGGCATCGCATCGGAACCTCCAAGGGCCATCATGCGCGAAATCGTTTCGTTGACGTTCTCGCTCTCAATCTCGTACAGCGCCATATACCGATGGCCTTGCGTTGAAAGTTCGTCGCCCACGAGTCGAAATCTCTGGGCGGCCTCGAATCCATCGACCGCTAAAACATCTCCAAGGTGTTGGTTGTCATACCAGTCGTTGTACTCATCTTCTCGACCAGACACTGGATTTGTCATCATTACGAACACGTACTTTGCCATTAGTTCTCCTCAAACTAGATCTACCTGATCAATCACGAGCGACGTCTCTTCTGACAGAGATATCAACGAGACTCTAGCGATGTTGATTCGGGACAACGGTATCGCAAACTCACAGCGCCTACGAACAGATGTCGTTACCTACCTTTCCATAAGGTCGATCGTCGAAAAGAAAGTCGCGATCCCGTTATCGTTCGATCTCCGACGATCGTCCTCAGCACGAATACGGGCGGAGGAATCGAGTACTTAGGCTCAAGTCTCAGCCATACATCCAAATCCAACAGTTCGGATCAATACCATCAGAAAGCCTTTGCGATCTTTATCAATCACGCAATCTGAACGACGTTGTACGCTCAGCCACGGAAATGTGTATTCTCCGCATCAGTGAATTCGAAAGGAAAATAATTATGAAAATCGACGGCACGCTCTTAGGTTCGGAATTGACGGACACCGCCCGACTAGTCCGAGAGTTCGAGGACTTGGGGTTCGATGGCGTCTTTACAGGAGAAACCACACATGATCCATTTTTCCCACTCCTTCTTGCAGCTGAGCACACTCGTACTCTCGAACTCGGAACAAACATCGCGTTGGGCTTCCCTCGCAGTCCGATGCATCTGGCCAACATTGGCTACGACCTTCAACAGTTCTCAAAAGGAAGATTCACACTTGGGCTCGGAACTCAGGTCAAAGCTCACATTGAAAAGAGATTCAGTGCGACCTGGACAAAGCCGGTCAGCAAAATGGGTGAACTGGTCGAAGCCGTGCGAGCAGTTTGGCGGTGCTGGCAAAACGGAGAGAAACTCTCCTTTCGAGGTGATTTCTACACGCTGACCATCATGACTCCATTTTTCGATCCCGGCCCCAATCCGTTTGGAACACCCAAAATCAACCTTGCCGCCGTGGGCGAAAGCATGACGACCATGGCGGGGAAAGTTGCGGATGGTCTGCTTATTCACCCCTTCAACACGCCCCACTACGTCAGGACCGTAAGTCTGCCGGCACTCGAGTTGGGATTGGCGGAGTCCGGGCGAACAAGGAGTGACGTCGAGGTAATGAGTCAAGTCTTTGTCGTGACTGGCAATACGGAAGAGCAGTACAATCAGCGATTAGCAGAAGCGCGCGAACAAATCGCCTTCTACGGTTCCACCCCGGCCTATCGACCGGTGTTGGAAGCTCACGGCTGGGGTCAACTCCAAAATGATCTCAACGAACTTGCAAAGCGTGGACAATGGTCCGATATGGCTGGCTTAATTGACGATGAGATTCTTGAGGCCTTCGCCGTCGTCGCCGAGCCCGCGAAGGTCGCGGCTGCGCTGCTTGAGCGATACGGGAACTTATGTGACCGAATTAGCTTTTACAGTATCGCACGGCAAGAACCTTCTGAGTGGGCCAGCGTCCTCGACGGCTTTCGTGAACAGAAGTAGATAGTTCACAGCTGGATCACTCCTGGTATTTCCCACAAAGCTAGTAGTGCTCGACTCAACCTTGCGAGTCAGTCATCAAAAATGAGTCTCGCGAGCTCGGTGAACTTCAGACTCTTAAGAAACTGGCCATGCCTGCTATCGCCACCGAACCATTCTGCCTCGTGCACGTTAGCTCGGCCTCAATTAACTCACCTTCAGGAGTCTGCTCGACTTTCGTCACTACTCCAGTACACGTGAGTTCGTCGTTTGGCCATACCTGATCCATAAATCGAACGCTATATCGGCGTATCGTTTCCACTCCAAGCCAATCCGTGACGTACGTAGCAAGTAAAGCGGCCTGGAACATTCCAATAGAAAAAACCGTCGGGAAACCTGCGCCCGTTGCGAAAACTTCATCGTGATGGATGGGATTGAAATCTCCTGAAGCTCCGGCATAACGCACGATGTCGGTTCGAGTTATGGGTCCGTAAGTTCGAGGTTCGGCGATCTGACCAGCGACCAGTTTCATATCAACTCTCCTTCGAAGGGCGAGCTGTCTCGATGATCGTTGATCTCTGCTCAGCCACCAATGTTCCATCGTCGTTTCGGAACTCGGTGACGATTCGAGCAAACTTCATTATCCCGCCACGTCGCCCCTCCTTCTCCCACTGCTCCCCAAGTCGTGTTTGTCCATGGAGAACTTGGCCTGCAGTTGGCAGCGGCCCGTAGAATTCGAACTCCTCCTCACCATGAAGCATTCGAGCAAGATCGAAATTGAGTTCTGAGAATACGCCGGATTCGCGTGGTGCCCAAAAGTTTCTCGCAACCGTGAGAAACGTGGGCTCAATCACGGCACCAGGTCGATCGTAAGCAGACTGCTCAGATTTTGCAGCCTTAGCAAATTCGCGGATTTTCCCGCGCTCGATTGGAACCTCAAAACTCATTTTTTGATTTCTTCCTGTGAGAAATTGAACACCGCGTCAAGTTGATTATTAACAACGACACTTCGGGGAAGCTTCTCCATCGCTGTGATGACCTCATCAAAACTCCATCGACCTTCAGTTTTCACTTCCTCCGCGATAGACCATCCTGCATAAATGCCAATGTTGCCGCCGTAAATCGAGAACACTTGGCCGGTGAAAGGACATCCTTCAGAGGCGAGATACGCCACGACCGGTGAGATGCTTTCTGGATCAAAGGCATCACCACCCAGCACGTCAGACATGCCTGGAGTTTGCATAGTGAGTCGAGTGCGTGCGATGGGTGCGATGCAGTTGACTCGCACTCCGTAGCGACTGAGCTCTTTCGCCGCGACCAAGGTCATTGCCGCAATTCCCGCCTTGGCAGCCGCATAGTTCGTTTGTCCGAGGTTTCCGTGTAGACCTGCTCCAGAGGATGTGTTCACCAGTGCTCGATCGATGACTTCGCCGCTCTTTGATCTCTCGCGCCACAGGTTGGCGGCGTGATGGCTTACGTTGAATGTCCCCTTGAGATGGACGGCAATGACGTCATCAAACTCCTGCTCATTCATCGACACGAGCATTCGATCTCGAAGGATTCCGGCGTTGTTTACTACGACATGTAGATCGCCGAATGCTTCCACTGCGGTATTGACAATGGTTCTCGCACCTTCGAATGACGCGACACTATCAGTACTCGCAAACGCCTTTCCACCGCCAGCAACGATTTCATCGACGACCGCCTGAGCCGCACTGATGTCCGAGCCAGTGCCGTCAGAGCTGGATCCTAAGTCATTGACAACGACGCTTGCCCCGAGCTTTGAAAACAAAAGTGCGTGTTCTCGTCCTATACCTCGTCCGCCGCCCGTAATGACGGCAACGCGACCATCCATTGCTCCCATTAGGCAACCGCCTTTTTGTAGACAGTGACCACCGCGGCGCCGCCGAGGCCAAGGTTGTGTTGAAGTCCAACTGTCGCGCCTGGGACCTGGCGTTTTTCGGCGTGTCCACGAAGCTGCCAAACCAATTCACAACATTGAGCAAGGCCGGTGGCGCCTAATGGGTGACCTTTCGAAATCAGTCCACCAGAAGGATTGACCACCCACTGGCCACCATAGGTCGTTGCTCCTTCGTTGATGAGAGTCCCGGCTTTGCCTTTACCACAGAGTCCAAGTGCCTCATAGGTAATCAATTCGTTAGTACTAAAGCAATCGTGCAACTCAATGACGTCTACGTCATTTGGACCCAACCCTGATTCCTCGTATGCCTGCCTAGCAGCGACTTCCGTCATTTGAAATCCCACGAGCGACATGTCACTTCCACTAAAGGTATCTGAGAAGTCTGTGGTCATACCCTGGCCGACAATCTCCGTCGCTTGATCCCACAGATCGTGCTGCGTTACAAATCTCTCTGAAGCAATTACGGCCGCAGCTCCTCCCTCAGAAGTAGGGCAGCATTGCAACTTCGTCAAGGGATCATGAATCATGGGTGAAGCAAGGATTTCTTCAAGGGTGTATTGGTCCTGAAATTGCGAATAGGGATTGTTAACGGAGTGGCGATGGTTCTTTTCGGCGACTTTCGCGAAGGTCTCAGCTGTAACGCCGTACCGATCCATGTACTCCCGCCCCGCGTTGCCAAAGAGCTGAGCAGCCCATGGACCCTTTCCCATGCCCCTTCGATCAACCATGTCTTGGACATGGCGATCCAGCGGCGACGTGCGATCGGGAAAGTAGTTGCCAAGACTCCCCTTCTCCATCTTCTCGAATCCGAGTGCAAGAACGCAATCTGCGAGCCCACCTTGGACGAACTTTCGCGCGAGGTAGAGAGCCGAGCTGCCGGTCGAGCAGTTATTGTTCACGTTAACGGCAGGTATTCCCGTGAGTCCAAGTTCGTACAGGGCGCGCTGACCAGTGGTCGAGTCTCCGTAGCAGTATCCAACAAAGGCTTGCTCGACCGATGAGTAAGCGATTCCGGCGTCCGCGAGAGCTTTGTTCCCCGCCTCTCGACCCATGTCAGGGTAGTCCCACTGTCGAGAACCAGGCTTTTCGAATTTCGTCAATCCAACACCAATGACAAACACGCGATTTGACATACGATTCTCCAGACTCTCGGCGAACTCGTTTAGCGCCGTAGCACGAGGAACTGTACGACAGTGACTACTCATTGTCAAGGTAAGTCAAGCCCAAAGCAAGTTGAAGCGATCTCGTTGAGTCATCAATAAGGGACTTTCGAAAGCATTATCGAAGGGTATTTGGTTACTGCCCTCGACGCTCCGACGAGTGACTTTGGCGCGCACAGCGAGTTCCGACATTTACTCGTTTATCTACTCAGGGCTCCCCCGCAGTTTGCTGTGTTTCTCGCTATTCTCAATGTTCGGCCAAATCTCCATGAACTACGTCTGGCACAGACAATGACTCCAGTATTCCGACACTTTTGGACCGCAAGCACGTGTCATTGACTCATCCGGGATTCGAAGCGGCGACTCTGCGAAGGTAACCGATACCTTTTCGACTCGAAGTCTGTTCTACAGATTTGTGTTAGAACATATTTCTGTTACGACAAAGCCAACTGAGAGAGGATTCAAAAACATGGAATCGAAGAAATACGAAACAATCATTTATGAAAAAGATGGGCCGATTGCTCGAATTGTTATGAACACACCGGAGAAGGCGAACATCCAGACTGCTCAACAGGTGTGGGACATCGACGCTGCTCTGGAGCTCGCCAATCGAGATGAAGATGTGAAGGTCTTGATTCTCAAGTCCAACGGCAAAGGATTTTGCGCCGGACACGCGATTGTAGGTACGGCTGAGGAAATGGCGAGTGTCTATCCCACCACTGGAGGGACACCTGAGCGAACACACAAGAATCACAACCAGGATCTCTTTCTCTGGCCCCCGTTGCGCCTCTGGGAGTTTCCGAAGGCAACGATTTCTCAAATCAACGGTTTCTGCTTGGGTGGCGGGACCGTGTATGGATTCCTGACTGACATCAGCATTGCTTCTGACGATGCCTACTTCCAAATGCCCCTCCCCCAAGGTTTCGCCCTTCCAGGAGCTCAAACTTTGTTTGAACCTTGGCTACTAATGAACTGGAAGAAGACGTACGAGTATCTCTACCTGAATCCCACGCTCACTGCAGAAGAGGCCAAAGAGTGGGGATTCATCAACGAGGTCGTGCCACTCAGCTCATTGAACGATCGCGTCGAAGCGGTCGCGGCCACCATTGCACAGATGCCGGCATCCAACATCATGGCCATCAAGTCAGCGATCAAGCGAGCCTGGGAAATGATGGGAATGCGAGTGCACATGCAGATGACCACTGACATCTTGACGATGGTTAGCGGCAATACTGACACTGGGGAGTTCCGCGCGAACAGAGATGGATTACGTCCTCGACAAATGGCGGCGAAGAACACGGGCAAGTAGTCCCGCATTCTTTTTCAGCAATTCTGCGAACCCCCGGCGCGACGAAAGCCGAGCGCGCCGGGGGTTCGTCATTTCGTGTCAAGTGACCCATCAATCCAATGAGATGAGACTGAATATGCAATTGCTGGCACCAATGCAATGCATTGGTCACAAAGTAACTTGAAGCGAAAGGCCTGCCATAGACAGTGCAAAACTCACTTGATTCATTTCACAAAACCTTCACCTCGAAGATTCGCAATTCGATCACCGATGATTCCCGCGTCGAGAGTTTCGACTTACCTAGTGGGCGAAAACTCGATTCGCCGATGCTATACATCAGGTAGACGTATTCAAAGAAAATTTTGAACTGTGCTGCCCAGTTCAAGAGAAGGCGACGCGATACTACGTCGACACGTCCCGGCTCTTTCGGTTAGCCTTCGAAATCTTGCTCAACGATACGTAGCTTGCGCAAGATGCTGAAAAGCATGTTCGCATCAGTCGCTGATATTCCCGGAGTTGCAAAGACTTTCTCGTTAAGGGCGTCCATGGCTTCATTGAGAACTTGTTGACCACTTGGAAGAATTACGACCAGTGTGGTTCGTCGATCCGTGTCGTGGGCTCGCCGCTGCACAAGACCTTGGCTTTCCAGTCGATCCACAGAACTAGTCACCGTGGTTGGGTGAACCTGAAGACGTATCCCAATTTTATTCATCGGCAATGAACCGGCCCGGCTAAAACTCAAAAGCGTCAACACTTCAAATCGAGCAAAGGTCAAATCGAAAGGTCGAAGGATCGCATCGATGTTCGCGAGATATATTTGCTGAGCTCTCATGACCGACGTGACCACAGCCATACCATCGGCGGCGGCTCCCCAACCGTGCTGAGTCCACTGCCGGTGAGCCTCCTCAATCGGGTCGAAGCTAAGGGGGATAGATGCCGCCACGTCCAAGTCTTCCTGCTACAAAGGGGCGCCAAAGTGACGGCCGCTGCCGAGACGACTTTACCAGTAGGCAAGGAAACACCCGGTTTCGTGGGCTACCTAAGATTTACGAAAATCACGTGACTTTACTCGGACATCCGACTATTGTACGTCCGATGACTGTTCGAGCTCCTGAACTCGTTCGTCCCCTGGGCGATTCCTGTGGGACGAAAGCTCGGCGACGAATTTTTGCTGCGACTCATTGGTTAAATCTTCGAAGGTCGACAAAGAAGCTCTTTCGTCGATTCCTCCATGTGCAAGAAGTTGAAATCCCTGCCTACGGACACATTCGCTCGGTCAATGAAGCAACATTCGATTCCGTCGCGGTCAACACCTACGCGACGAAGAAATTCGAGCGGGTCCTGTACGGGCGGGATGGCGCCAATCGGTTGATATTCCCTCATCGACCACCGTGCCCCGCCCGCGCTGACTTTGTCCACAAACCAACTGCCGAGCTTGAGTCAGTTGCATCGCATCTCGCCAAGGACCGATTGTTGTCGATAGCTAATTCCATTCACGATTCTTTGACGCACGATAGCCAAGGAATCAGCGAACGCGCTTACGGCGAAGTCACGCTACGAGTCTCACCCATGACTTCACTGCTGAACTCGAAGCGAAAAACTCCGGTTCGAGGCGCACTCGCCGCGCGTGGTGGACCCTCCTGGAAAGCGACTCTATCCCTGCTCAAAGAGTTTCCACTTGTCGGGAAAGTGCGGTTTAAATCTAAGTCGATGACTGGACGATTTGATTGCTCTGTATTGCGAAGGGTGAACGTACCTCCGAGTCTTTCGCGAAGCCCGATTGACCAATTCGAAACCTCCGTGTTTTACGATTACAAAAGAAGCAGAGACGTCCGCACGCAATTGGCGGTCGTGAACTTAATGGCAAATTCTGATCGGCCACCAAGCCCGGCGCTGGTTTCACCGCGCGGCGCTATCAAATCGTCCACGGCAGTTATTGGAAACTCCTATAACAGAAGCGCCTCAGTTCTGTCACGCCCATGCCAGCCGCCAGGCCTCATTCCGCGCACCGCTGAATCGGATGTTTCGAATCTAGATAGTTTCCATCCAACTCCAGAATTTGGAGTCCAAGGTGTCCTCCAGCACTCCCCCGGTTGTATTTCCAAACTCTCTAAAGGATTTTTGATTAAACCGTATTCTCCGGTCATCGTCCTGGTCCCTCGCAATAGACCAGATCCCTACCCGTTGAGCGATGCGATTTACAATATTCGTCCGTCAAATTTGTCGACGAGTGTGCGCGGCGCGATTTTTCTCTTCGAGGGGGTCGCGTCACGGTTCCCTTTCAATTTCTTAGCGTGGACTTTCAATGGCCCGGCCCCCCCTGCGTCATCGCACTGTTTGAAACCTGCGATTGACCAGCATCTAGTTGAGTATCTCAATGACGATGAGCGTGAACCTGGCAAGCGAGATGTCTGCGAGCTTCAAAGGCGAAGTTGTCGATTATTGGCACCTCCACCGTCGCCAAACGTTTCTCGAGGTGGGAACCGCGAGGATGCTCTAACACGGCCTCGCGAAACCTCGGTCAAGCTGGCCTTCTCAACTCATGATTTATTGGTGCGAAAGCACCGAAAGAAGAAATCCGAGAGGTCAAGTGGAAACTGCTGCAGTGTGTTCACGCTGGCGTCCTTTCAGGTTGGTTCGAATATTGACCGTGACACGGCTCACAACGAGATAGCTTCACACTGGTACTTTTCTCCTGCCAATCGCTTAGTTCGACAACGTGACGCGATTACAACCTATATTCGACGAGTTCTAAGGACGCCAATGGGCGACCAGCACGGTTGGTCAGAGGTGTTTCAAAGACGAAGGTGCGTAAGAGGAGTCCCCGCCACGGTCGACTTTCATTGAAGATTCCCCGGAATTGGCGATCCAGCATGTAAAGACGCCCATGCGGTAGTCCGGGACCGCTGAAACGGCTTCAACGTAGATGGCGCCCCAATTTCTGGATTCTCGCCGAACAGAACTTGATTCGCCCGGATGACCATATATATAGGAGTCAAGTCCGTGTCCGGATGACCATATATATAGGAGTCAAGTCCGTGTCCGGATGACCATATATATAGGAGTCA
>Ga0208355_1000026_pt1 | contig 79359 bp, 81 predicted proteins | sample NGESurdeep072012_6_FD_184458 | JGI IMG/M metagenome (GOLD analysis project Ga0208355, IMG submission 184458) | Arctic peat soil microbial communities from Barrow, Alaska - NGEE Surface sample 210-3 deep-072012 (SPAdes) | ecosystem: Environmental > Terrestrial > Soil > Wetlands > Peat ... | reverse complement strand
GCGGTCGGGACGCCATCAGGTGCCCGTCGCGGTTCTGCCGAAGGCAAAATCGCTCTCGGCCTTCAGTCTCAAACCTCAGTCCGACAGGCTGCTAGGCAACGCGCTTAGCGACCGCGCTAGGCCGGATCCGAATGCCCTGCCTTGCGCGGGAATTCGCCGGGCCACGGCAGCCAGGTCTGGTCGGCGAGCGACCTGAGAAAAATTTCCGCACCGTCAGCGTAAGTCGCGCTATCAGGCAATTCCAGACCTGCGCACCACTCGGCCGGCATCGGTTGCTGCACGCCGAGCACCTCAAACGCCGGGCCCCACCACCGTGCCGGAGCCGGCGATCTCGCTTGCTGCGGAACCGCGCGCCATCGAGCGAATTCGCGCACCGCGCGTTCGAATTGCACATTCGCAGCCTGCTGCATTGGTTCCTCCAGACAGCAGATGATACGCGACTTTGGAATTGCGGCCAATGCGAGTTGCGCTGCCATTGGCGACGCGTCAGGCCCTCGATTTGGCCTTCGCCGACAATCCCAGCAGCCGCTCGGCGTTGCCGCCTGCAACCAGCGCCATGTCCTTGTCGCTGACCCCCCTGACGCGACTGAGATGACCGACCGGATCCGGCTCCGCCATGTCGAATGGATAGTCGGTGCCGAGCATGATGTGATCGGCGCCCCAAATCTCGATCAAATGCGCAAGCTCGCGCTCGTCGAACACCACGGTGTCGAAATAGAGTTGCTTGAGATATTCCGACGGCGGCTTCTTGATGTTGATGCGGCAATCCTCGCGATGCGCCCAGGCGTGGTCGAAGCGGCCCCAATAGGCCGGCAGATAGCCGCCGCCATGCGCGATGCATACTTTCAGCTTCGGAAACCGTTCGAGATAGCCGTCGAAAATCAATTGTCCGACCGCCAGCGCGGAATCCAGGGGATGTCCGACGGTATTCGGGAAATAATGATCGCTCATGCGCCCGACCAGGCTGGTCCCGAACGGATGCAGGAAAATCAGGACGCCGAGCTCCTCCACACGCGCGAAAAATTTCTCGAGTCCGGCGCGGGTGAGATCGACGCCCCTGACATTGGTGGACAATTCCACGCCGCGAAAGCCGAGTTCGCCAATGGTGCGGTCCAGTTCGGCGATCGCCATGCCGGGGTCCTGCAGCGGCACCGTGCCCATGCCCATCAGGCGATCCGGATGTTTCGCGACCAGGCCCGCAATATGATCGTTGACCATCCGCGCGCTGTCGCGTGCCACCTCGGGCGGTGCCGCGTAGACGAAGTGCCCGGGGTAGGGCGAAATCACCTGCACGTCGATGCCGAGCTGGTCCATGTCCGAAAGGCGCGTCTCAAGGTCGGTCAGTTTCGGAAAATCGATCTTGCCGCGCTGCTGCGCGATGCTCTTGGTGAGGTCGTTGACCTGCGCGTTGGCATTGGGGGTTTCGCCGCCGCCGGGAATGCCGGTCGCCTTCAGCACCATCGCGTTCGCCTCCGGCACCATGCAGTGGCAATGGATGTCGATGGTGCGCCAGCGTTTGGTGCTGCGGGAGCGCGAAGGCGCGCTGCCGTGATCGGTCGCGGGGCCGCATACTTTGCATTGGAACAGCATCGGTCGATCCATTCGAAATTTGAGGGGTTGCTTGCCGCTCGATCGGAGCGGCGCGGGCGGGCGGGAATTAGTCAGCCTTCATGTCGCCGGCGCGCACGATCGCGCCGTAAAGTTCTATCTCGTTGTGAACGTAATCGCGCAGTTGCGCGAGTGACAGTGCGGGAGATTCGGCGCCCTGATCGGCCAGCAGTTTGCGTAGCGCGGGATCGGTCAACGTCCTGGCGATTTCATCGTGCAGTTTTTCGACGATCGGCTGCGGCGTGCCTGTCGGCGCGAACAACATCGCCCAGCCATACATCTGGAAGTTCTTAAAACCCTGTTCTTCCATGGTCGCCACATCGGGAAACTGGGGCGACCGCGTCGCCGATGTCACCGCCAGCGGCTTTACGGTTTTCGCCTCGACGAACGGCTGCGCGGCGCCGCTGCCGACCACGAAGAAATTGATGTCCCCTCTCATCAGGCCGGTGAAAGTGGCGGCGACGCCATTGTGAGGGACGCGCAGCATGTCGGCGCCGGTCATAGCCTTGAACTTCTCGGCGATGAGGTGATCGAGCACGCCATTGCCGGTGGTGCCGTAGGCGATATCGCCCGGCTTTTGTTTGGCGCGCGCCACCAGTTCGCTCACCGAGTTCACGCCGAGCGATGGCTGCGCCACGAACATCATTGGAAATCGCGCGATCAGCGCCGGCGGCACCAGATCGGTCTCCACATTGAACGGCAGATTCCGGTAATAGGTGGCGTTGATGGCGATCGCGGCGGCGCTGGCCACCAGCGTATAACCGTCGTGGGCGCCGCGGACCACGCTGGCCGTGCCGGTGTTGCCGCCGGCGCCGGGCTGATTGAGCACGACGAAGCTTTGCCCGAGATTGCGCGAGAGCCGGTCGCAGATGATCCGGACCAGGGGATCGACCGTGCCGCCGGCCGGGTAGGGCACCACCACCTGCACGGTCCGGGACGGATAGGCATCCTGCGCGAAGGCAGGCAGCGCGCCGAGCAGGAATTGAACCGCAAAGATCAGTCGCAAAAACAACGGCATCGGCATTTCCAACTTTGGCGCGCGCCTGATGCTGAGGGGCGCCGGAAGCGCGTCTCGATGCATGACGCAATGAGCACCCATCCTTCGAGACGCGCAATGCGCGCTCCCCGGGGATGAGGTGGTTCGGCTTACTTCTCTTCCGCCGCGGTTGCCGTGGCCGGACCTTCGCCCATAATCATTAGAACGGCGTCCTCGTCCTTCGCGCCATCCCAATGCACCTGCTTGCCGAAATGGGTGACGAAGCTACCCGCCGGCATCGGCGTAGTGCCCTTGTCGGGATCGAATTTCGGCCCCGAGCCCACCCACCAGGTGCCTTGAAGGCACGGTGATATAACGGTCGTTGGGATGGAAGTGCGGCCGGCTGAAATGGTTGCCCTTCAGCCATTTGGTGAAGACGACATAAAATCCCGGCTTGCTGGGATCGCCGACGACAACGGCGTTCTGCACGCCGCGGGCGTCGGGCGCGCTCCACGGAATCTGATCCGGCAATTTGTAAACCACCGCCGCAGGGTTCAACTCGGCCGCCGAGCTTATGCTCAACATGCCGGCGAGAGATATCGGCATCACGAGGTAACGCCAAAGCCGGTTTGTGACCTTCATGGTTTCCTCCATTGACTCCGTGCGCGAAATGCGGCGCTTGCTCATCTTTTTATTGCTTTCATGCTAGCCGGTCTCATCCCCGCGTAGCAAGATGTGCGCGTGCCTGCGTGGCAGGCGGCACCACACACAACGCAAGTGCAGCATGAAAAACGCGTTTACGGCGCGCGTCGCGGTGCTAACGTCTCGTCCAATTAAAACAAGCAGGGAGTACGCCTTCATGAAGCGCTTATCGACGCTCGCGATCGGTCTGCTGATCGGAACTGCCGCTTTTCAGTTTTCCAACTCGGCCTCCGGCCAGAACGAAGGCGGATGGGTCACGCTGCTCGACAGCACCAAGATGGGCGACTGGGATGAGGTCGGCAAAGCCAATTGGGCGATGAAGGACGGCGCGCTCACCGTCGACAAGCTCGACGGCAAGGACCTCGCCTATCTCGTCACCAAGACGTCGTACAAGGACTTCCAGATCAAAGCCGAGTTCTGGGCCGATGATGACGTCAACAGTGGCATCTTTATCCGCTGCGACCAGTCGAAGAAGATCGATTCCAAGATTTGCTACGAGGTCAATATCTTCGACAAGCGGCCAGACCCGAGCTACGGCACCGGCGCGATCGTCGGCGTCGCCAAGGTCGATCCGATGCCGAAGGCGGGCGGCAAATGGAATACCTACGAGATCACGGCGCAGGGCCCGCATCTCGTCATCGTGCTCAACGGTCAAAAGACCGCCGACGTGCAGGACAGTACACACCTGAGCGGTCCGTTCGCGCTGCAATACGGCTCCGGCGTGCTCAAGTTTCGCAAGGTGCAGATCAAGCCGTTATAACTTACGCGGCCGGAGACAACGGCTCACCCGTCTTCAGCGGGTGAGCCTTTTGGTGCCAGGCCCATGCGGTCCGGATGATGGTCGCCAGATCCGAATGTGTGGTGCGGAATTTCAGGGTCTCGCGCGCCGCGGTAGGGTCTGCGACCAGATAGGCCGGATCGCCGCGGCTTGACGAAGATCGTGTCGAGTATCAGCAATGGGCCTATCTGAGGACGAAGAACTGGTGAGTAAGTGCCAAGAACCAAATTTTCCAGGGCGTGGACTGATTGGCGCGTAGCCAAATTCGGCCAGATAGTTGATCGCCAGTTTGTCATATCGGGTCGTGACACGCCCTGCTGGATCTTGTTGAAGAACCGTCCGATCAGGTTACGCGCACGACGGCCCGCGCCCGCCACAACGTGATGCTGAATAGGCCATAGATCGCGCAGGTCCAAAGCGACTGCCAGTTTTCCCGCCCTTCGTTGAAGCCGGTATAGAGCGCCGCAACGACGAACAGGCCCGCAAACACAGCTTCCGCAATTGGACGTGAACCGGATTGCGGGCGGTTCAGCACCATCAAGCTCCAGCACGGGACCACTGCCATTGTCAGGGCAGCGAAAGGAAAATCCCGATACCGTGGATCGAATACAAAACCGAGCGCCGTCTCAGTTCCGATCAAAGTCGTCACAAGCAACGTGATGCCGAGTATGACGGTCAAGATCGATCTGGCCCGGCCAGCGCGTGGACCCATGAGTTCAATGAAAGTCGGCAAAGGGCGGCCGGACATCAGCGCGTTTGCACATAACAGCGGCGCGGCTATGCCGGCAGCAAGCAATGCCCCCCAGCGCAGCCAGTCGCCGAAGCTGTAGCTCTCATAGACCATCTTGTCGGCAGCTATCCCCAGCAGCGTGCCGGCTACTGTGGCCGATAGCGTAACGGCCAGCCAGGATGCAAATCGCGCCGTCCACGGTCTGCGCCTAATGGTGAGCAGCGCGGCTGCGAACACCAGTACGCTCAACCCCATCCCCACCCCCATCTGCATTTTCCAGTATGGGTAATTACTGATCGGCACACCCGCCGGATATTTCACGGCGCGTTCCCGGGCATCGATCAGTCCCCAATTGCTGCCGACCGCTCCCTCAAACTGGCGCTTCCACGGCTGGTCGTAGGCTTCGATCAAATCGACCCGAAAATTTTCCTGTTTCGCGAGATTGAGAATCTCAGAGACAACGCGGGCCTGGTTGGCGCGCGATGGCAGCGCACCTTCGCGCATCCGGCCCGCGCTCGGCCAGCCGGTTTCGCCGATCAGGATTTCCTTGCCGGGGAACGCTGCGGCCATCTGCTTGCGGATGGTGTCGACATGCGCTGCGGCATATTTCGCGCCGATCGGGAAGTCTTCCCAGTAGGGAAGGATGTGGATCGTGACGAAATCCACCGCTTCATAGACTTCCCGATTGCGAAGCCAGTACTCCCACACGTCGGCATAGGTGATGGGAACGCTGACGCGAGCCTTTACCGAACGGATAATAACGACAAGATCCGAGGCGGTCATTTCGCGACGCAGCAACACCTCGCTACCAACGATGACGCTGCTGATGACGTCTGGATACTTCTTCACCAGATCGACGGCGGTTTCGATCTGTTCCGTGTTTTTCAGACGGCTGGTACCAATCCAGATGCCCAGCAGAACTCTAAGGCCGACCGTCCTCGCAAGTTCCGGAAGTTGGTCGAGACCGTTTCCGGTGGAGTAGGTACGGACGCATTTCGAGATGTTGGCAAGCTGTGCCATGTCCGCAGCGATCTGCTCGCGGCTGATCACGAGCCCCGGCGTCAATGGATTCTGTTCGTCCCGGAACGGCGCATAGGAAACGCAATCGAGTTTTGCCGTTGGATCAATCGGCGCGTGAACCAGCGTAACCGGCGTGGCAAGCCACCACCACACCGCGGCAATCATGCTCAGGGAAATCACCAGAAGCGTCAGTGGCGTGCGGAGGGAAATCGGTTCCGTCAACTGCGGCAATGCCACCGTTACAGTGGGCTGGCGCGGAATCCTACTACGGAGGCGGGCAGCCCTCATGGCCTTCACTGAGGATCACGGCGGCTAATGCAGGAACGTAACTGTGATCGACCCTGCTGATCGTGGAACGAGTACCCCATGTTAAAGAGGCGTTTGAACATCTTCTTTTGGTACCAAACGAGACGGCGACAACCGTTGATCAAGATCAAGTTGAGCAGAGTGCTTGGCAAGGATCAATGCGATGCGGAGACACATGGGGGAGCAACGCCTGGGGATTTATGACGCCCTAGATCTGCCTTGGCACGCTCGGCTGGCCTGGCGCGCATTCCAGCGCATCGCGATCCCACTTGGCGGCGTTGGCCGCGGCCTCATAGGTGCTTTGCAGGAATTCGAGCAGTGCCTGGTCCGGCTGCGCGGCCGTGCGCACGGCGTCATAGGGCAGGATGAATTCGCCCAGCCCCTCGCTGAAGAATGCCGCGTCGGGCCGCACCGGCGTAGTGCGGAAGCCCGCCGGTTCGGGATAGGCGTAAGAATAGAACGCGGGATAGTCGATCGCGCCGCTGCCCGGCCAGAAGCCGGCGCTGCTCTCCTCGTGGGAATAGGCTTCGCAAGCCACCTTATCGGATAGATGCGGTACGCCGCCGGGATGGCGCGGCGCGCGGCGGCCCGAAAAGCGCGTCACCGCAAGATCGAAGCTGCCCCAGAAGAAATGTACCGGGCTGGCCTTGCCAAGGAAGGCGGTGCGGAATTGCTTGAACACCCGATCGGCATTGACAAGAATTTGCAAAAATCGCCGCACCGCGCCGGGGTCGTAAGAGGCATGCTGGCGGTCCTGCGAAAACCGGATCGGCTCCGGCAATTCGTTGGGCATGTCGTCGATGGCGATGTGAATGCCGAGTTCCGCGAGATCAGCCATGATCGCTGCATAAAAGCTCGCGACCGATTGTCCGGCCAGGGCAAGCTGCCGCTTTGCGCCGTCACTGGTCGAAATCAGCAAGTCATGATTGATCAAGTCGAGGTCGATCTGAAAGCTGCGCGTGCCGTCCGGTATCGGCGAGGTCGTCAGGCCCCGCGCGGTGACGTACAGCGCGACGTGCCAGGAGTGGTTCAGCCAGGGTGCGCGCGCGAGACGGATCTTGCCGATGATCTGGGTCCACAGATGCAGGGTTTCATAGGTCTCGCGCCACGCCGCGGTCGGCAATTCCGGCCACGGGACTGGCGGGGCGTTGCTCATGCGTCACCGTAACAGGCTGTCATCGGAATGCTTCAAATGACAAGGCCGGGCGCGATCCGGCCCGGCCTTTATATGCCAACTCGCAGCGATTGGGGATGGGCGCGTTACGTCTTCTTCAGCGTCCCTGGCGGAAGGCGGCGTCCACTTCATCTTTCTTGATGTGGGCCGCCGGTGCGGATGCGCGTGCCCCCACTTCGCGAACGCCGTCTGGTTCCGCCGCTTCATTGATCGACGTCACCTCTCGACCAAGCGGGGTAACACATCACGAATTGGTGCATTCCGGGCAGTGACGCCTGCCGCGCGAAGCGCGGTAGAGGCTGCGGCACCACCAGCGTCGCGCGATCGCCTGCACCGGATTGCGGGCCAGTTGATAGATAAAGAGAATTTCGATCATGGCGACCCCTCAGCCAAATGGGGCGGTATCCCCGGGAGAGAATACCGCCCGCGTCGCATCAGCCATGCAGTTTTTTCGCGGTCTCCGCGATCACGCGTCCTTGATAGCGTGCGCCCGCGAGCTCGTTTTCGCTGGGCTGGCGGCTGCCGTCGCCGCCGGCAATCGTGGTCGCGCCATAGGGCGAGCCGCCGGTAACCTCGTCGAGCTTCATCTGGCCGGCAAAGCCGTAATTGAGGCCGACGATGGTCATGCCGAAATGCAGGAGATTGGCGATCACCGAGAACAGCGTGGTTTCCTGGCCGCCGTGCTGGGTCGCAGTCGAGGTGAAGGCGCCGCCGACCTTGCCGTGCAGCGCGCCCTTGGCCCAGAGCCCACCGGCCTGATCAAGGAAATTCGCCATCTGCGATGCCATCCGGCCAAAGCGGGTGCCGGTGCCGACGATGATGGCGTCGTAGTTGGCGAGGTCCTCGATCTTGGCCACCGGCGCCGCCTGATCAAGTTTGTAATACGACGCCTTCGCGACATCCGGCGGTACCAGTTCGGGCACCCGCTTGATGTCGACGCTGGCGCCGGCTGCGCGGGCGCCTTCGGCGACAGCATTCGCCATCGTCTCGATGTGACCGTAAGCCGAATAATACAGCACAAGAACTTTTGTCATGGTTGGTCTCCGTGAGCAGGGGTTTGATGTGAAGGCAAAAGAGGGTCGTCATGGCCGGACTTGTTCCGCCATCCACGTCTTGAAGACTCCAAGGGAGGTCGTGGATGCCCGGGTCACCCAGCGCGAAGACGCGCGGAGCCTGTCATCGGGCCGCGCTTTGCGCGGACCCGTTGGCGCTTTTGCCCGGGCATGACGACTGAGAACCTTACGCCGCGTCGACCAGCACCAGTTCGGAATCTTCCAGCGCGGTGATCTTCAGCTTCGCCTCGTCGCGGATCGCGACGCCGTCGCGGGCATTGACGCGTACGCCGTTGATGTCGATCGCACCCGCCGCCGGCACCAGATAAAGATTGCGGGTTTTGCCGGGCGCATATTCCGCGCTCTCGCCGGCCTTCAGCGTGGTGGCGAGCACCCGCGCGTCGGCGCGGATCGGCAGCGCGTCCTTGTCGTCCTTGAACCCGCTGGCGATGGTGACGAAGTTGCCGGAGCGATCCGACTTCGGAAACGGCTTCGCGCCCCAGGTCGGCTGGCCGCCTTGCGTGGTTGGCTCGATCCAGATCTGGAAGATTTTGGTCTTGGTAGGCTCGAGATTGTATTCGGAGTGACGCACGCCGGATCCGGCGCTCATCACCTGCACGTCGCCGGCTTCGGTGCGGCCCTTGTTGCCGAGACTGTCCTGATGGGTGATCGCGCCCTCGCGGACATAATAGGTGATGATTTCCATGTTGGCGTGGGGATGCGCGGGAAAGCCGGTGTTCGGCGCGATCTCGTCGTCGTTCCATACCCGCAAGGATCCGTGGCCCATATTGCTGGGGTCGTAGTGACTGCCGAACGAGAAGTGATGCTTGGCTTTCAGCCAGCCGTGATCGGCGCCGCCGAGTTTGCTGAAGGGTCTTAGTTCAATCATGGGAGTTCCTTTGAACTGATCGAATTCACATGAGCTCTGGATAAGCACTTTCGAATGGCTTATAAATAGAAACTATTGAAACCTATTGTTTCCATTATCGTCCTAATAGGGTGCTCCGGATTGGCAAAGCTTCCCGATTTTGAAGGCCTCGCGATTTTCGCAAAAGTCGTGGAATTACGGTCATTTGCAGCGGTTGCAGCCGAACTGGCGCTGTCCAAGGCGACGGTGTCGAAGGCCGTCAGCCGGCTGGAGGAACGGCTCGGCGCGCGGCTGTTCAACCGCACCTCGCGGCGCCTTGCCCTGACCGATGCCGGGCAAAAGCTGTCCGGGCGCGCGGCGCGCCTGCTGGCCGACGGCGAGGCGGCGGAGAACGAGGCGCTGGCGCAATCGGTGGCGCCGCGCGGGCTGGTGCGGCTCGCGGTGCCGATGACGTTCGGAGTGAAAGCGGTGGCGCCGATCCTGCCGGAGTTTCTTAGCCAGTATCCCGATGTCGCGATCGACCTTCATCTCAGCGACGCCATGGTGGACCTGATCGGGGAAGGATTCGATGCAGGCTTGCGGATCGCGAGCCTGCCGGATTCCTCGTTGATCGCGCGGCGGCTGTGCGCGATGCCGCGCCACACGGTGGCCTCGCCCGCCTATCTCAAGCGCCACGGCCGGCCGACGCATCCGATGCATCTCGCGCAGCACAAATGTCTCGGCTATGCCTATCTCTCCACGCCCGGCATCTGGCATTTTACCAACGCCAAGGGCGAGCAGGCGAGCGTGCGCCCGGCGGGGCCGTTGCGCGTCAACAACGGCGAAGCGCTGATGCCGGCGCTGCTCGCAGGCCTCGGCATCGCCGATGTGCCGGATTTCATCGTCGGCGACGCCATTGCGTCGGGCGAGGTCGAGGTGATTTTGAAAGATTGGAAGCAGACCGAAGGCGCGGTGCATCTGGTGATGCCATCAGGCGGCCCGCGCCCCGCGCGCGTCGAGCTGCTGGCGGATTTTCTGGCCAAGCATTTTGCGAAGGGGAAGCGGGTGAAGGTGTCATAGCTGTCGCGTGTGGATGGCGGGCACGCTTCGCTTTGCCCACCCTACGGTTCAGGCTACTACACCAAGGTTCAGGCTACGCTGCATCCGAAAACCAACCAAGACCTCCGGGGAGAAAACTGCCGATGAACCGACGTGAACTTCTGAAAGCCGCAGCAGTGCTGCCGCTGGCGCAGGTCGCGCTGCCGAATCCCGGATTCGCGCAAGCGGCGTGGCCGGCGCGCAATATCACCATGATCGTGCCGTTTCCGGCTGGCGGCCAGGCCGATCTCGCAGCGCGGCCGACGGCACAGGCGCTGGAGAAAATTCTCGGCAAGTCGGTCATCGTCGACAACCGCGCCGGCGGCGCCGGCGGATCGATCGGCAACGCGGCGGCGGCGCGCGCCGAGCCCGACGGTTACACATTGCTGATGACGCTGTCGTCGCTGGCGGTGTTGCCGGAAGCCGACCGGCTGTTCGACCGCCCTCCCGCCTATGAAGTCTCGCAATTCGCACCGGTGGCGCGCGTACTCGCCGATCCCACCTTGCTTGCGGTGCCGGCGTCGGCGCCGTGGAAGACGCTGCAGGATTTCGTCGACGACGCCAAAAAGCGTTCCGGCGAAATCCCCTACGGCTCGTCGGGTCCCTACGGCACGCTGCATGTGGCGATGGAAATGTTCGCCGCCAGCGCCGGCATCAAACTGCTGCACATACCGTTTCGCGGCGCCGGCCCCGCGCTGACGGCGCTGCTTAGCGGCACGGTGCAGGCGCTGGCGTCGGCGCCGGGCACGCTGAAGCAGCAGGTCGACGACGGCAAGATGCGCGTGCTCGCGAACTGGGGCGCGGAGCGGATCGCGAGTTTTCCCGATCTGCCGACCTTCAGGGAACTCGGCTACAAGGATGTCGAGTTCTACATCTGGGCCGGGCTGTTCGCGCAGAGCGCACTGCCGGCGCCGATCATGACGCGGCTGCGCGAGGCGATGGCGCAGGCGCTGAAAAGTCCGGAAGTGACCAAGACCTTCGAGACCGCGGGGAGTCCGGTGGCTTACATGGACGCGCCGGAATTTTCAAAATTCGTCGCCGAGGACTCAGCGCGCCTGATCGCGGCGGTGAAAAAGATCGGCAAGGTGGAGTAGGAGAGGCTCCATATTTTCGTCATTGCGAGCCAACGGGTCGCGCGAATGCGCGCCCGATGACAGGCTCCGCGAAGCAATCCAGGACGGCACAGGAAGACTGGATTGCTTCGTTGCTGCGCTCCTCGCAATGGCGATCTGGGTTACCTCGGTTCCTGACACACATCGACCCATTCGGCTTTGACCAGCTCAGCCATCCGCGATGGCGCGATGCGTACCGCGCTGTGGGTCGAGCCTGCCGCCGGCACCACCTCGTCGAATGCTTTCAATGACAGATCGCAATAGACCGGCAGCGGCGTTTTCAATCCGAACGGGCAGACGCCGCCGACTTCATGGCCGGTGATTTCGGCGACCTCGTCGACGCCGAGCATCTTCGGTTTGCCGCCGAACAGTGCCTTGACCTTCTTGTTGTCCATTCGCGACGTGCCGCTGGCGACGATCAGCACCACGCGCTCGCCGATCCGCAAGCTCAGTGTTTTCGCGATCCGCGCCGGCTCGACGCCGTGGGCCTCGGCCGCCAATGCTACCGTCGCCGAACTGGCAGACGATTCGATCACGGCGATATCGGGCGCCTTCTCGGCGAAAAACGCGCGGACCGATTCAAGGCTCATGGCTGACGACCAGACCAGGCAGCTCAGCAAGCGCGTGGATGCGATAGTCGGGCTCGAGCCCGAGTTCGTCCATCTGCGTCCGGATCGCCTTGAACAGGATGAGCGGGGCGACAGAATCGCTTTTGACGCAGGCCAGTGCCATCGCTTCCGGCGCTACCCGCTCGATCCAGGCGACGTTCAGCCCGAACGCCTTGGCGCCGCAGGCGTCCCACGGGTTCGACGACACGAACAGCACCTCGGCGGGCGGCACGCCGAGAACAGATTCGATCAGGCTGTAGGCATCCGGAGCAGGCTTGAAGATTTCTTGGGAGTCGATGCTGATGGTCGCATCGAGCACGCGGTCGAGACCGCTGTTGCGTACCAGCGCGTTGAGCATGCCGCTGCTGCCGTTGGAGAGAATCGCGAGTTTGCGGCCTCGCATCGCCGCCAGCGCCGCCGTCGCATCCGGATAAAGCTCGAGATGCAGATATTTGTCCATGATGCGCTCGAACACGCCGCCGTCGTGTTTCAGCCCGAGCACTCTCAGCGTGTAGGCGAGCGAATCCCGGGTAACGACCGAGAAATCCTGGTAGCGCCGCATCAGCGAACGCAGCCAGGTATATTCGAGCTGCTTGATGCGCCAGATCTGCGTGACGATCTCGCCGTAGCCGGGAAACGCCTCTTCGGTAACGGCGGCCACCGACTGTATATCGTAGAGCGTGCCATAGGCATCGAACACGACGGCTTTGATGGTCACTTGGCCTGCTCTTTTCCGCCGATCGTGGCGTCAAGAAATTCGCGAACCGCGTCGATCGAGCGATCCGTTGCCGCCTGGTTGAATTCGAGGTGATGCCCGAAATATTGAATGGGCGTCTGAAGGCTTGGGACGTCGAAGGCATGATAGGCGTCGGGATAGACGACGAGCCTGACCGGAGCGCCTTCGCCCTTCTGCCGGGATATCCCCCAATCGTCCCGGCTTTCCGCCATGTTGCGGCACTCTACCGCCGCAGTCCAATCATCGAGTTCACCGATCAGGATCAGCGTGGGAACGGTCATGTTACCTTTAAATCCAAGGCAAGGTGGATAGAAAGCGATCGCGGCACGGAACTTGTTTTGCGATATTTGTTCTATAGCGCCGTGTTCGACCGACGTCAGAGCCAGCCAGCCACCCTGTGAAAACCCCAAGGAAGCGACATGCGCGGGATCGACGAATGGCTGCCGCACCAGAAAGCTCAGGGCCCGGTACGCATCGAACGCCAAATCAACTGGGGCGCCGCCCCCGCAGGTGTTTTTGATGCCGCGCGGACCAAAACTGTCGACGGTGAGCGTTACATAGCCCCAGGATGCGATCCTCTTTCCCCAGCGTTCGTCGAGCCGCCGCCAATTCCCATTGCACCCATGCAACAGCACGACGGCGGGCGAGGGGCCTGCGCTGTTTGTCTGCCTCAGGTAACCTTGCAGCGGAAGTGGGCTGGCAAGCGGGTTCTCGAATTCAACGACGGTCGCGGACGATTCGGACGGAGCCGCGGGGCATTCGACCGCGTTTCCGATCAGGAGCGCAGTGATGAATGCAGCGACTTTGGCGAGGTTCGTCAAGAACCACCATTTCGCGCAACGGTACGCCCGCCAATCATTGGACCTCGCTTCAGATACCCAGCAGTTTCCGCGCGTTGGCCTTTAATATTTTCGGCCTGATCTCGTCGCGGATCTCGAGCCTGGCGAAATCCGCCATCCAGCGGTCCGGTGTAATCACCGGCCAGTCCGAACCGAACAGCATCTTGTCCTGCAGGATGGAGTTGATGTAGCGCACCAGGATCGGCGGAAAATATTTCGGCGACCAGCCGGAAAGGTCGATGTAGACGTTCGGCTTGTGGGTCGCGACCGACAGCGCCTCCTCCTGCCAGGGGAAGGACGGGTGCGCCAGAATAATCTTCAGGTCGGGGAAATCCGCCGCGACATCGTCCATGTACATCGGGTTGGAATATTTCAGCCGCATCCCCATGCCGCCGGGCATGCCGGAGCCGACGCCGGTCTGGCCGGTGTGGAACAGGGCGATGGCGCCGCCATCGCTAATTGCTTCGTAAAGCGGATAGGCCATGCGATCGTTCGGATAGAAGCCCTGCATGGTCGGATGGAATTTGAAGCCTTTGACTCCGAATTCCTCGATCAGCTTGCGCGCCTCGCGAACGCCGAGCTTGCCCTTGTGCGGATCGATACTGACGAACGGGATCAGCACGTCGGAATTTTCCGCGGCCACTTCCAGCATCTCGTAGTTGCTGTAGCGGCGGAATCCGGTCTCGCGCTCGGCGTCGACCGGGAAAATCACGGCTGCAATCTTCTTGGCGCGGTAGTAGGCCGCGGTTTCCGGAACGGTCGGCGGATGTTTGTTCGGCGACTTGAAGTACTCAGCCATCTGCGCCTGGAAGTCGTCGTAGCCGTCGTCGGCATGCATGCCGCAGGGCTCTTCCGCATGGGTGTGGATATCGATCGCCACAAGATCGTCCGGATTGAGCAGCGGCAGTTTCGGCATTTTGGGCATCCTCACGGGCGAATGAGCGGCAGGACGATTGCCGTGGCTTCGGCCTCGGTTCGTCGCAAGCAGATTAACAAAAACGGTGCGGCATTGAAAGCCTCCGCTCCGGCGGCCTTGATGGCTTCGATGTCATTGTTCGCAATCCAAAAATGGTGTTCGCTCGGTTGAAACTACGGGAGGCAGCACGATGGGGCAGACCGACGCCTTCGAGACAGACTTCTGGAAACATGCCAATTTGCGAAAAGCCTGGGACGACATCGTTCCCGGCGAGCCGCGCAAGACCGTTCCCTACACGCTGACGCGAGACGCCATTGAGCTGTATTGCGCGGCGGTCGGCGAAGATCATCCTGTTTATTTCGACGAGGAATATGCAGCAACCACAGCCTATGGCGGGCTGATTGCGCCGCCGTCGATCCACATCCTCCTGATGTTTGCCTGCACGCCGGCCGACGACTGGATGCGCAGCCCGGGCACCGTCAATGCCGGACAGTCATGGAGCTACAATATTCCGGCGCGTCCTGGCGACGTCATCACGCTTCAAGCCCGCGCGCTCGACAAGTTCATCAAGCGCGAACGACTGTTCGTGGTGCACGAGAACGTCTTCTTCAACCAGCATGGCGACGTGATCTGTTCCGGCCGCGGCTAGACCATCCGGCCGCAGTGATGCGCGAGGGAGTGAGATCATGACGGCGACGTTCGAAAGCCTCAACGCCGGCGACACCATCGAGGGGCCGAAATTCGCGGTCACGCGCCAAACCATCCGTCTGTTCTGCGACGCGTCGCTCGACTACAACCCGCTGCATCTCGACGACGATTATATGAAGGGAAATTTCGGCAAGACCAATTTCGGCGGCATCATCATGCACGGCATGAACAATTTCGGGCTGATCTCGCGGATGATAACCGACTGGGCCTATCCTGCCGGCGCCATTCACCGCCGTCTCGAAACAAGGTGGGTCAAGCCGGTCAAACCCGGCGATACCATCCAGCCCACGGGAATCGTGAAATCGAAGCAGGCCACGGCGAACTCGCGCTGGGTTCTGATCGACGTCATGGTGCGCAACCAGAACGACGAGAAGGTTGCGACCGGCGAGGCCATGGTCGAGTTCCCGCTTCGCTGAATTTTGTCGGCAGTTTCAATCCGGGCCCGCTTGCGGGGCTTAGCCCCGGACGGGTACGCTACGCCGGCCAAAATGGGCCTCAAAGGGCCTGTTTGGATTGACATTCGACCGCGCAATGGCTTAGAAACCGCGCGTCCCGGGCGGCCCAGCCGTCGGCGGGACCAAGGCCGTTTTGCCACTTTCGGGCTCCTAAACGATAGCGCCGAACACGGCCTTTCAAAGCATCAGGATTGTCCCATGAAGGTCCGTAACTCGCTGAAATCGTTGCGTGGTCGCCACCGCAACAACCGTCTGGTCCGCCGCAAGGGCCGCGTTTACGTGATCAACAAGGTTCAGCGCCGTTTCAAGGCGCGCCAAGGTTGAACGAAGCCTGAATCTGGCCGTTGGGCCTTTCGCGAAATCTCTCGCCTTCACGGGTCTTTGACGCCTTTGCTGCTTTGCAGCGCGTTTTCCTGCGTCTAGACTTTGAGGATGGCATTGAGATTCTCCGGCGCGCGCAACGGCCTGACCGCAATCCTCCTCACCGCGGCCATTGCAGCTGTGCCGATGTATGCGTTTGCGCAGGATCCGAGGGCCGCGCCGCCAAGGCAGCAGAAAAAGCTGCCGGAACCGCCGAGCAAGCTGCCCAAGGTCGGCGCCGATCGCACGCGCGGACTGGACTTTCTGTTCGGCGCGCTGAAGGCGGCGCCGGATGAGGCCAGCGCCAAGCATGTCGAGGCCCGGATCTGGGCGCTGTGGCTGAAGACCCCGAGCGATACCGCTGCGCTGTTGATGCTGCGCGCGAAGGCCGCGATGGACGCCCATCAGATGGAGGTCGCGCTGAAGCTGCTCGATGCCGTGGTCAAGCTGCGCCCCGACTATATCGAGGGATGGAACAGGCGCGCGACGCTGTACTATCTGCAGAACGATTACGCCCATTCGCTTGAGGATATCGAGCAGGTTCTGGTCCGCGAACCCCGCCATTTCGGCGCGCTGGCGGGGCTTGGCATGATCATGCAGGATCTCGGCGACGAAAAGCGCGCGCTCGACGCGTTCCGCAAGGCGCTCGCCATCAACCCGCATCTCGAAAAGGTGCCGGAGCTGGTCAAGACCCTGAGCGAAAAGGTCGAAGGCCGCGACATCTGATCGATCAGTCGATCAATCTGATCGCGTGCGAATTAACCACGATGTCAGACAATCCATTGTGAGCTGGAACGGTTTTCGTTAACCCGCAGTTGCCCGCTTGACTGAGTGCAGGGAGCGAAACGATGAAAGCCTTGATGCTGGCTGGTGCGATGATGTTTGCGATCGGGACGGTTTGCTTCGCGGATGGACTCTATTGGGTGGTCGGCAATCGCGCGACCAACAAATGCGAGATCGTGACCAGCAATCCAATTATAATTGGCGATATCTGGTTCGGGGACGGCCCCTATAAATCCCTCGATGATGCCAAGCTCGCCCGCTCCACCATTGGCGCCTGCCCGAAGGACGATCCACCCGCCGAAAAATGACGGCGACTCGCGAAGAATCAGTGCAGCGCGTTGCTGCCGCGCTCGAAGGGCCCGCCAAGGGCCACCGCCGCGTAAAGCTGCTGAAGCTCAGCCTCCAGATGTTCGTTGACCAGCAGCAGCGCCTTCAGCGCGCCGCGGATGTCGCCGCTGCAACTGGCCACAATCCGGTCGATCGCGGCTTCGATCGGTCTGGTACGCATCGAAAACTCCTCCAATTGTCCCTGGAATAAATCCCCGGCGCCCGGCCCGCGTTCCTGTGGATTGTGTGGATAGGCGACTGCCTCGATGGCGTGCCCGCGTCACATGGCAAAAATACGTTGAGCTTATGTCGTTATATTATATAAATTTCCCGATGATGCTTATGTGACGACGCGCGCAATACCGCGGGAAAACCCTCATTTGGCCGCGAAACCGCGCCGCGGTAAAACCGTAGTTGTTTGGTGCCCAAGGCCATCCGGACATTCAGAATGATATCAATCGTTGTCGTGGCGGCGCTGGCGATCCTGGCGCTGATCACGCAGGCCGGTGTCCTTGCCCTGCAGCGCGTCTATCCCGCGCAAGGCAGGACGATCGAGGTCGCCGGCGCCAGGCTCAACGTCCTCGATATCGGACCGCGCGACGCCGCCGGTCCGCCGGTTGTGATGATCCATGGCGCCAGCTCAAATCTGGAGACCCTGCGGCAGCCGCTTGGCGACAGGCTCGCCGGCAATCATCGGGTGATCCTGATCGATCGTCCGGGGCATGGCTGGAGCACGCGCATGCGCTTGGCCGATTCGACGCCGGCAATCCAGGGCAGAATGATCGATGAAGCGCTGGAAAAGCTCGGCGTTGGCCGGGCGATCCTGGTGGTGCATTCCTGGAGCGGCGCGCTGGGCGCGCGGATGGCGCTCGATTATCCGCAGCGCGTCGCGGGCCTGGTGATGCTGGCGCCGGTGGCCTATCCGTGGCCCGGCGGCGTCGGATGGTACAATAAGCTTGTCAACACGCCGGTGATCGGCCCGCTGATGGCCTATACGATCACGCTGCCGCTCGGCTACTTCCTGACCGACCCCGGCGCGCGCGGCGTATTCTTGCCGCAGATCATGCCGGAAAACTTCGTACGCAATACCGCGACGCCGTTATTGCTGCGTCCGCGCCAGTTCCTCGCCAATGCCCGGGATCTTGTCACGCTGAAGGCGGCGGTGGCCGAGCAGGCGCCGCGCTATGCCGATATCAGAGTGTCGACGGTGGTGATCACCGGCGACGTCGACAAGACCGTGTCGACGAACCGTCATTCACGACCGTTCGCGAGCGCGGTGCCGAATGCCAGACTGATCGTGTTGTCGGGTGTCGGTCACATGATCCAGAACGCCGCGCCCGACCTCGTGATCTCCGAGATCGAGGCGATGATCGGCGAGACCGCGCAGCGCACGGCTGCCGCGGCCAATTAGTTGGCCCCGCGCCGCAAGACCGCTACTTCGTCTTTCCGTCCTTGTCGTATTGCGAGACGAACGCCCAGAGGTCGTTGACTTCCTGCTCTTTCTTGATGCCGGCGAAGGCCATCTTGGTGCCGGGAATCTTCGCCTTGGGATCCTTGATGTATTCCTTGAACTGCGCCTCGTTCCAGGTGATGCCGGAATTCTTGTTGGCGTCGGAGTAGCTGTAATCCGGCGCGGTGCCGGATTTGCGGCCGTCGAGCCCGTTGAGCTGCGGGCCGACCTTGTTCTTGGCGCCTTCGCCGATCGCGTGGCAGGCCAGGCATTTGTTGAACGAGGTCTTGCCGGCCGCGACGTCCTGCGCCAGTGCCGCGGACGCGGCCGCCGCCGATGCGATGACGACCAGCGCGCTCAGGGTCAGTTTTTTCATGGTGTGTTCTTGGTGAGGTTTCGGGGGAAGGGGGCGACGGTGCCGCCGCCGTTGTGGCATGGGGCGCTCGCGGTGGACAAGTCCGGGCCATCGATCTCGCCTACGCCTTTCGGATAGTGGGCCGTCGCGGCCCGTCCATCTCCTGGCGACCTACCCAAAGCGGCCCAGACGTGCTTGATTCACCGTGACAAATCGACGGGCGTTGCGCTTGCGCGGCAAGCGGCCGCGGGAGAAATACATATGACCATCATGATGCCCGCACCGGATCAGGCGGTCCTGGATCGTCGCGACGCCATCGTGGCGACATTGCGCGCGATCGTGCCGGGCGAGGGCGTGATCGACAGCGCCGCCGAAATGGTCCCTTACGAGTCCGATGGCCTTATGGCGTATCGCCAGCCGCCGATGGTCGTGGTGCTGCCGGACACCACCGAACAGGTGTCGCAGGTCCTGAAATATTGCTTCGAACAGGGCATCAAGGTGGTGCCGCGCGGCGCCGGCACCTCGCTGTCCGGCGGCGCGCTGCCGCTGGCCGATGGCATGCTGCTCGGGCTTGGCAAATTCAAGCGCATCCGCGAGATCGATTTCGACAACCGCGTGGTGGTGACCGAGCCCGGGGTGACCAATCTCGCCATCAGCCAGGCGGTCGCCCACGCCGGATACTATTATGCACCCGACCCGTCGTCGCAGATTGCCTGCTCGATCGGCGGCAATGTCGCGGAGAATTCCGGCGGCGTGCATTGCCTGAAATATGGCATGACCACCAACAACGTGCTCGGCTGCGAAATCGTGCTTATCACGGGCGAAATCATCAGGGTCGGCGGCAAGTCGGCCGAGACCAGCGGCTACGACCTGATGGGCATCATCACGGGGTCCGAGGGCCTGCTCGGCGTGATTACCGAGGTCACGGTGCGGATTCTGCAGAAGCCGGAGACCGCGCGCGCGTTGATGGTCGGCTTCGCCGAGGTCGAGGCGGCCGGCGAATGCGTGGCGCGAATCATCGGCGCCGGGATCATTCCGGGCGGCATGGAAATGATGGACAAACCCGCGATCCACGCCGCCGAAGCCTTCGTCCATGCCGGCTATCCGCTCGACGTCGAGGCGCTCTTGATCATCGAACTCGATGGTCCCGGCGTCGAGGTCGACGAACTGATCAAGCGGGTCGAGGCGATCGCGCAAGGCTGCGGTTCGACCACCTGCCGGATTTCCAATTCTGAAGTTGAGCGCAACCTGTTCTGGGCCGGCCGCAAGGCGGCTTTTCCGGCCGTAGGGCGGATTTCGCCGGATTATCTCTGCATGGACGGCACCATCCCGCGCGGCAAATTGCCGGAGGCGCTGGCGCGAATCCGCGACCTGTCGGGAAAATACGACCTGCGCGTCGCCAATGTGTTTCATGCCGGCGACGGCAATCTGCATCCGCTGATCCTGTATGATGCCAACAAGCCTGGCGAAATGGAGCGGGCCGAAGCCTTCGGCGCGGATATCCTGCGGGTCTGCGTCAAACTCGGCGGCGTGCTGACCGGCGAACATGGCGTCGGCATCGAGAAGCGCGACCTGATGCCGGAGATGTTCAGCGAGATCGATCTCAACCAGCAGCAGCGGTTGAAATGCGCGTTCGACGCTCAGGGCCTGCTCAATCCCGGCAAGGTATTTCCAACCCTGCACCGCTGCGCCGAGCTTGGCCGCATGCACGTCCACGGCGGCAAGCTCGCTTTCCCAGACCTTCCGCGGTTTTGAGGATGGCCTTCGCCCAATTTTCGATCGTCATACCCCGCGCAGGCGGGGTATCCAATATTCCGCGCCGTCGATGTTTATCTGCGGCTCCTGCGATTACTGGATCGTCCGCTTTCGCGGACGACGGCAACAAAGAGCAGATCTAAACTCGTGGACACCTTGAAAGTACGAGACGCCAATGATGTCGAGCAGGCGGTGCGCGCGGCGATTGCCAGCGAGCAGCCGCTGGAAATCATCGGCCATGGCTCCAAGCGGCTGATCGGCCAGCCGATGGCGACCAATGCGCTGCTGGATCTGTCGGCGCTGAATGCGGTGACGGCCTACGAGCCGAACGAGCTGATCATCACCGTGCAGGCGGGCGCGCCGCTCGCCGATGTGCTGTCGCTGATCGACTCCAAAAATCAGCAGTTCGCGTTCGAACCGGTCAACACCGCGCCGCTGCTGGGCACGCCGAATCTTGGAACCATCGGCGGCATGATCGGCGCCGGACTGGCCGGTCCCCGCCGTATCAAGGCCGGCGGCGCGCGCGACCATCTGTTGGGCGCACACGCGGTGTCCGGCTTCGGCGACAGTTTCAAGGCCGGCGGCCGGGTGGTGAAGAACGTCACCGGCTATGATCTGTGCAAACTGCTGGCGGGGTCGTGGGGTACGCTCGCGGTCATGACGGAAGTCACATTGAAGGTGATGCCGAGGCCCGAGAGCGAACGCACGCTGGTGATGCGCGGACTGGATGACGTCACGGCAAACAGGGCGATGACAGCGGCGCTGGGCTCGCCGTTCGATGTGTCCGGCGCGGCGCATGTGCCGAGTTCGACGTTTCGAGCGGCCGTCGGCGGGCTTAGTGACCTCGGATCGCCGCGAGAGGCGGTCACGTTACTACGGCTGGAGGGCATTACGGCATCAGCTGTCCATCGCGCGGACGCGCTCGCCGGACTTCTCGCGCCGTTTGGGGCGGCGGCGATTCTGGAAGATGCGGCCTCGGGGGCGGTCTGGAGTTCCATTCGCGATGTTCAGCCGTTCGCTGCCAACGGCGCGCTGGGAGCGTGGTCGGTGTGGCGGATCGTCTGTCCGCCGGCCTCGGGCGGCGCGCTCGGTCAGGCGCTGGCGCGGGCCACCGGCGGCGACGTGATCTACGACTGGGGCGGTGGCCTGATCTGGGCGGCGCTGCCTCCCAAACCGGATGCCCAGGCCGCGCTGGTGCGCCAGCGGGTCGATGCCGTCGGCGGCCACGCCACGCTGGTGCGCGCGTCGGACGAGGTCCGTCGCAACGTCGATGTGTTTCATCCCCAGCAACCCGGCCTTGCCGGCTTAAGCGAACGCGTCCGCCACAGCTTCGATCCGAAAAACATCCTCAATCGCGGCCGGCTGGCGCGAGGACCCGCGACATGAAAACCGAATTCAGCCTCACTCAGCTCGCCGATCCCGATATCGCGGAAGCCGACAGGATTTTACGCGCGTGCGTGCACTGCGGGTTTTGCACTGCGACCTGTCCGACCTACGTGCTGCTCGGCGACGAACTCGATAGCCCGCGCGGCAGGATCTATCTCATCAAGGAGATGCTGGAAAAGAACCGGCCGCCGACCGGAGAGGTCGTCAAGCACATCGACCGCTGTCTTTCCTGCCTTGCCTGCATGACCACCTGTCCGTCGGGTGTGAACTACATGCACCTCGTCGATCAGGCGCGGGCAAGGATTGAAAGGGACTATACCAGGCCGCTGACCGAGCGAGCGTTGCGTGCGGTCCTGGCCTGGGTGCTGCCGCGGCCCGGACTGTTTCGCGCCGGCATGATCCTGGCGCGGTTTGGCCGGCCGCTGGCCGCGTTGCTGCCAAGCTCCAAAGCGGCCTCGGCATCGCCGACTTTATTGCGGCGAATCAAGGCGATGCTGGCGCTCGCGCCGGGCAGCCTGCCGCCATCAGGACCGGCTGGCGGAAGCGTTTTCCCGGCCATTGGCGAAAGGCGCGGACGCGTCGCATTGCTGCAGGGCTGCGCCCAACAGGTGCTGGCGCCGCGGATCAATCAGGCCGCCATCAACCTGCTGACGCGTCACGGCATCGAGGTTGTGCTGGTCAAGGACGAGCAATGTTGCGGCGCGCTGACCCATCACCTCGGACGCGACGGCGACGCCCTGGCGCGGGCCCGCGCCAACATCGCGGTCTGGCTCGCAGAGGCCGAGCGAAATGGCCTCGACGCCATCCTGGTGACGACATCGGGCTGCGGCACGGTGATCAAGGACTATGGTTACATGCTGCGCGAGGACCGCGATTTCGCAGGCCCTGCCGCGGAGATTTCAGCGCTGGCCAAGGACATCACCGAGTATGTCAGCGGCATCGATCTGCAGCCACCGCAGCTACACGGCGATATCGTCATCGCCTATCACTCGGCCTGTTCGCTGCAGCACGGACAGAAAATCACGCAGCTTCCGAAAGAATTGCTTTCCAAGAACGGATTCGTGGTGAAAGATGTACCCGAGAGCCATTTGTGTTGCGGTTCGGCGGGGACGTACAACATTCTCCAGCCTGACATTGCGAGCAGATTGCGCGATCGAAAGGTCGCCAATATTGCGATGGTCAAGCCGGATATGATTGCTGCGGGCAATATTGGATGCATGGTTCAGATTGCTGGTGGTACGTCAGTTCCTGTGGTGCACACGATTGAGCTTCTCGACTGGGCGACAGGCGGTCCCCGGCCAGGATTGAACTGATCGATTGGCCCCGCGCTTGAGGCGGACGACTTGAAACGCTCGATAGACACTCATCGGCGGCAACAGGAGGATCACGATGGCTAAAGGCAAAAAGATTAGAAAAGGCAAGAAGAATAAAAAGAGCAAGAAAAAGCTTCTGACGGCAAAGAAGAAATCCGCGAAGAAATCTTCCAAGAAATCTGCGAAGAAGTCGGTGAAGAAGGCCAAGAAGTCCGCGAAGAAATCCGCCAAAAAGTCCAAGGCGGCAGCGCCGAAGAAATCCGCCAAGAAGGCCAGCGCCAAGAAGCGCCCGGCAAAGAAGAAGCCGGCTGCAGTTGCCAAGCCTGCGGCCTCCGCGCCTGCCGCACCCAGGCCTGCCGCACCCAGGCCTGCTGCACCCAGGCCTGCTGCACCCAAGCCCGCGGCGCCGATGGCTGCGCCAATGCCCGCCCCAGCGCCCAGGCCGGCCCCGGCGCCCGCGCCATCGGCACCGAGTTGGGCGACTCCAAGTCCTGCCGCTTCAAGCCCCGCACCGTCATGGGGGCATTCGAGCGGCCAGAGTTCGTCGAGCCCGCCGCCCGTCGCCGAAGACGACAACGACAACTAGCGGCGCGCGCCCCGATTACATCGGGTCATGTCTCAAGGCCGCAGCGCCCGACGCTGCGGCCTTTTTTGTGCTTGAGCCACCTGTCTTTGCTTGTCTCTTGGGGTGAATTTTCTGGGCTGAATTCCGGGCCCAGCCAAGGACGGCTGATTCGATAGGGCCCTCGACCGCCTGGGCAATCCGATCCCTCCAGAAGTCGAATGCTCGCCTCGGAGTCGCCCAGGCGACGCAAAAATGGGTCAAACTTGTTGTCAGAATGCAACACCCGCCGACAACATTTTACGGAATGGCCATAACGCCTAAAAAGGCGGCAGATGCTCGTCTTTTTTGCTTCACGGGACGAGTGGCGCGTTCCAGATTGCGGTCAGGTTAAGGAATTTGGCCGCAGTCGGTTATCGCATGTCCCTGGGGGGCGCCGGAATCGGACTGATCTTTAAAATGTGATGGGGATCGTCATGAAGAAAATGGTTTTGTTAGCAACGGCGCTGGCAGTGGTATCGGGTTCGGCTCTTGCGGCGGACATGCCGGTGAAAGCCGTCAAAGCGCCGCCGCCGGCAGCGTTCGATCCCTGGGATCTTGCCTTCGGCAGCGCGATTATGAACGACTACATCTTCCGCGGCATTACTCAGTCCAACCACAAGCCGTCGGTCGCCGCCTATTTCGAGCCGCGCTACAACGTCACCAAGGACGTGCAGCTGTACCTCGGCCTCTCCGGCGAGAGCATCTCCTTCCCGAACCGCGCCGCCGCTGAAATCGACATCTACGGCGGTATCCGCCCGACCGTCGGCATGTTCGCGTTCGACTTCGGCGCCTGGGGTTATCTGTTTCCGGGTGGACAGTGCTTCAACGCTGCAGCGTTCCCCGGTTCGGGCATCCCGGGCTCTGAACCGCAGTGCATACTCAATGGAAACCTGCCGAACGCGTTTCCCGCTACTGGCGTTCCCGGTAACGTGGCGAAGAGAAATGCCAGCTTTGTTGAAGTCTATGGCAAGGTCAACGTGACCCTGAATGACCAGTTTTCGATCGGCGCCAACGAATATTACTCGCCGAACTTTATGAACATGGGTCAATGGGGCAACTACGCGTCGATCACCGGCAAGTGGACGGCGCCGAGCACGACTTTCGGCAGCAGCGGCGTCGGCATGTATGTCTCCGGCGAGTTCGGCCGCCAGTGGTTCGGGACGTCGGATGCGTTCTATGGCGTTGTCAGTCCCTTGGCTAACTTTGCGGCGGGTATTCCGGAGCCCAGCTACAACACCTGGAATATCGGCGTCGGCTTTACTTACAAGGTGTTCACGCTGGATCTACGCTACTCCGACACCAATCTTTCCAAGGCTAGCTGTAACGCGTTCACCAGCGATTTCTCTACGACCAACGCCAGCCCTGCCTTCGTAACCGCCATCAATCCGGGCAATGGTGTTAGTGCGTACGGCTCCAACTGGTGCGGCGCGGCCGGCATCGTCAAGCTCTCGGCTGACCTGACCGCGATGACCAACCTGAAGTAAGTCATTCTCTCGAGACCACGGGGGCGGCAGAGCGATCTGCCGCCCCTTTTGTTTGTGGTGACCTGAATGAGACAGGATTGGCTGCAGACGGCGACCGACGCGATCCGCCGCAACGATCACCGCAATGGTCTGGCGGGAGCCGTTGCCGGTCTTGGAGCCGCTCTGGCGATTGGCGGAATGGAGTGGCTCTCGGTCGCGTCCCATTATCCGCTGGTCATCATCCCGTTTGCGACCTCCATCGTGCTCGTCATCGGATCGCCGGAAGCGGAGCCGGCGCAACCGCGTGCCCTGATCGGCAGGCATATCTTGGCAACCCTGGCCGGGCATTTCCTGCTTCGGGTAACCGGGCCGTACGCCTGGGCGGCGGCAGCCGCGGTTGGCCTGGCCATTCCTGCATGTATGTCACCGGATCGTTTCATCCGCCGGCAGGGATCAATCCCCTGCTGGTGGTTTCCAATAACCTTCCCTGGTCATTTTTGTTGGCGCCGGTGCTTGCGGGCGCGGTGCGGCTGACCGCGTTTGCCTATGTCTGGCACCGGTGGATGCGCCGCCGGCCATGGCCGCAGCGCTGGTTGTAGCGCACGTCGCGGAATGGCCAAGGGCCGTCGCTATGACGGCTTTGGGCCTTCGCTCCGATTCTGCAGTGCAAATCGATCGCCGTCGCGGGTAAGCTCCACGTTGCGTTGGTGGAAGGCTTCAAGCGTAGAGCGATGACCGATCGAGACGATGGTGGTTGCCGGCAATTTCTCTTCGAGCAGGTGGTAAAGCGCCGCCTCCGAGGCTTCATCGAGCGAGGCGGTCGCTTCATCGAGAAACAGATATTGCGGCGCGTGCAACAGCGCGCGCGCGAGCCCGAGGCGCTGTTGCTCACCCAGCGAGAGCATGCGGTTCCAGTGCGCTTCCTCCTCCAGCTGCGACGCGAGCTGAGGCAGGCCCACCGAGATAAGAACATCCCTGACCCGATCCGAACTGAACGCGCCGACTTCCGCAGGGTAGACGATCGCGGCCTTTAGTGAGCCGACTGGAAAATACGGCCGCTGTGGCAGCATCATCAGCGTGGCTTTTGCAGGGATAGTAATCGAGCCGCTTCCGAACGGCCAGATCCCGGCGATGGCGCGGAATAAGGTCGACTTGCCGGCGCCGGACGGGCCGGTGACCAGGGTGCGGTCATTGCCGCTAATGCTGAAGCTGTCGGCCGAGACCAGCGGCGTTCCGTTGGGCAACCGGACCAGAAGCTGCTCCAGATCGATTTTATCGCTGCCGGTCGACGACACGATATCGATCGAGTCGGCGCTGGTCGCCTGCGTTGCGGCGCTCTTGATCGCCGTCTCGAACCCATCGAGACGCGCGACCACGGCCCGCCATTCCGCCAGCGTCCGATAAGTCGAAACGAAAAACGACAGCGCTTTCTGCACGCTGTCGAACGCGGATGCGGTCTGCATCATGCCGCCGAGCTGGATTTTGTCCGCAAAATAAGCCGGCGCCACCAGAATGAACGGAAAAATCACCGCGGCTTGCGCGTAGCTCGAGGTAAGCGCCGTCAGCCGCTTGGTCCGCCGCATGATGGCGTACCAGTTGTCGACGACCCGGCCAAAGCGTTCCGAAAGCCGCTGCCGTTCGGCGCTTTCGCCCTGCAACAGCGCAATCTGTTCGGAGTTTTCGCGCACCCGAACCAGGTTGAAGCGGAAATCGGCCTCGTAGCGCTGCTGCTGGAAATCAAGGTTGACCAGCGGCGAGCCGATCCACTGCGTCAGCGCGGTTCCGAAGATGGCATAGATCAGCGCCCCCCATACCAGATAGCCGGGGATCGCGAATTCGCGGCCGAAAATATGCAACGGCGCGGCCGAAGACAGGCCCCATAGGATGACGACAAAAGATCCCAGCGTTACGATTGCACTTAAAAGGCCGACGCTGATGTTCAGCGTTTGATCGACGAACAGTTTCACGTCGTCGGTGATGCGCTGGTCCGGATTGTCGGCGGCATCGCCCTTAAGCTGCATGCGATAGTGGTTGGCATTGTGAAGCCATTGGCCGAGATAGGTCGAGGTCATCCAGCGCCGCCAGCGGATTTGCAGCCATTGATTGAGATAAAGCTGGTAGACGGCAAGCGCGACGTAGAACGTCGCCAGCAGGCAAAAGATGCCGATTTCCCTGACGAAACCCTCCCAGTTCTTCTCCTGGAGCGCATTGTAGAAGCGGTTGTTCCACTGGTTCAGCAGCACGTTGATCAAAACCAGCGAAAGTTCGATCGAAATCACCGCCGCGAGCAGCGCGCGGCCGGCCCATTTATCCTCGGAACGGAAGTAGGGAGCAGCGATCCGCCATACGGTCGCGAGCGTCGAGCGGATGTTGTTCACAGATTACCGTCTCCTGGAGGATGGCTTCAAAGGCCTGAAAAAATGGAAGAATTGGGCGTGTTTAGACTAAAGTCGTAGCTTTCATCGTCTGCGCCGGCTTGTCCCGGGGTCCGAGTCAACCCTAGCATGGGGTAACGGCGAGGGGCGGGGGGCCTTCACACTTCGCGAGGTTGTGAGCGGATTTTGGTATTGCCAAATTCGCGGCCGATTTCGCGCATTGCAAAGACACTCCTGCGATCACGCCAGGCACGCCTGACCGTCCACGCTGGTCGGGGCGCCGCATATTGGCGTGGGGAGGAACCGCAATGTGGAATCAAGTCTATAATCCATTTGGCGACACCACGCTTTCGACGATCGCCGCGGCGATACCCGTCGTCACGCTGCTGGTTTTGATCGCAAGCGGCAAGGTCAAGGCGCACATCGCAGCCATCGTTGCGCTGATCGCCGCCAACGTCATCGCGATTTTCGTGTTCACCATGCCGGCAGGCATGTCGATCCGCGCATCGCTGCTTGGCGTCGTGGCAGGATTCTTCCCGATTGGCTGGATCGTGCTGAACGTCATCTTCCTCTACCGCGTCACGGTCGCAAGCGGGAAGTTCGAATTGTTACAACGTGCGATCGGTGGTGTGACCGAGGACCGGCGCCTGCAGCTGCTGCTGATTGCATTTTCATTCGGCGCGTTTTTTGAAGGAGCATCGGGCTTCGGTACACCGGTCGCCGTGACGGGAGCGGTTTTGATCGGTCTCGGTTTCTCGCCGCTCGCCGCATCCGGTCTGTCGCTGATCGCCAACACCGCGCCCGTCGCCTACGGCGCGCTCGGTACGCCGATCCAGGGCCTCGCTTCGGTGACCGGTCTCGATCCGTATATCCTCGGTGCGATGGTCGGACGGCAGTTGCCGGTATTCTCGCTGATCGTGCCGTTCTGGGTGGTATGGGCGTTCGCCGGCTGGAAAGGCATGAAGGACGTCTGGCCGGCCGTTCTTGTCACCGGCGTGTCGTTCGCGATCCCGCAGTTCGTGATCTCGAACTACATCAACCCCTGGATCGTCGATATCGGCGCATCGCTGATCTCGATGGGCTGCCTTATCCTGTTCCTGAGAGTCTGGCATCCGAAGGTGCTCTGGCTGTCGCCGGCACTGCGCGGCAAGGATGAATCGGCTGCGACGATGAAGGCGGCGACGCCGATGGACAAGACACCGCTCACCCAGGCGCAGCTTTGGGGCGCGCTGCTTCCCTGGATCATCGTCTGCATCGTGATGCTGGTCTGGGGCAACGGCGCGTTCAAGACCTGGGCGAACTCGATCTTTACCTGGAATTATCCCGTTCCCGACCTGCACAATATGATCAACAAGGTGCCGCCGGTAGCGGCGAAGCCGACGCCGGAAGGCGCCGTATTCGCGTTCACCTACCTGTCGTTCACCGGCACCGGCATGCTGATCGCGGCGATCATCTCCAGCTTCCTGATGGGCCTCTCGCCGGCCGGGATGATTGCGGAGTATGGCCGCACTCTCAAGGTTTGTGCGGTCTCGCTGATCACGATCTCGGCGATGCTGGCGATCGGTACGCTGACCCGGCTCTCCGGTGTTGACGCGACTCTCGGTCTCGCCTTCGCGGCGAGCGGCGTGCTGTATCCCTTCTTCGGCACACTGCTCGGCTGGTTGGGCGTGGCGCTGACTGGATCGGATACGGCGTCGAACATTCTGTTCGGAAATCTGCAGAAGATCACGTCTGAGCAACTCGGTCTCTCGTCGGTCCTGATGGGCGCCGCCAACTCCTCCGGCGGCGTGATGGGCAAGATGATCGACGCGCAGTCGATCGTCGTCGCCTCCACCGCCACCAACTGGTATGGACATGAAGGCACGATCTTGCGCTTCGTGTTCAAGCATTCGATCGCGCTTGCATGTCTTGTCGGCGTTCTCGTGATGCTGCAGGCGTATGTCTATCCGTTCACGTTGATGGTCTTGAAATAAGAGATCGTCTCTGACGACACCGACGAAAATCCCCGCGGCCGATGGCCCGCGGGGATTTGTTTGCGAGCCGGCAATTTTTGTGGGGGCCAATCTGGTCAATGCCGCGATCGTCCATTAAGAACAACGCCTTGCCGTGGGTGCCGGAATATTTCGAGGGGCTGTATGTTTTTGGCGACAGGTTTCTTGCGGCAGGCCGCAGTCGCGCTGGTCCTCGCTTGGGCCGCCTTCAACGCCAACCCGGCGTGCGCCGATGACGGGTTTCCGTTTGGTTTAGAGATGACATTGGATGTGGCGCGTCAGCCCGGATCGAAGCGGCTTCCGACGCTGGAGATCGGCGACAGCGGCGAGGCGACGCTCGAACTGTGGTGCAAGGGCGGCAAGGGCCAGTTTTCGGTGGCGGGCAATACCGTGATTTTTGTCGCCGGTCCGCTGGAGGACCGCACCTGTCCGCCGGCGCGGGCGCAGGCTGACGATGAACTGGTCGCGGCGTTGAGCGAGGCCGCTACCTGGAAGCGGCAGGGCGATTTCGTTTCGTTCATCGGGACCAAACCGTTGCGATTCCGTCTCAATACCAACTGAAATCTCAGCTCTCCCGCGCGAGGATCGCGCCGGTCGTCAAGCCTCCAAGGCCGGCGCCGATCACCGCTACGTCATAGCGCGCCATTAAACGTGAAACCCTGAAAGCTCTGGTGTGGTGGTTCAGAAGGTTCTCTTCATCCGTGCGGCGAGTCGATTGCATGGAGAGGGTGCACCGGAAGCTGCCCGAGATCGATGGAAACCGGCCTATTTCCAGACCGACTTATCCGCATCCCAGCGCTGGCCCTTGAATTCCTTGGCCAGCGCATCGACGGAGCCATTGTCGCTCTTTTGATCGCCTTCCTCGTCGCCGCTGGACTCGTCGGCCAGATTGAGTCTTGGGCCCGCGGATTCATCCGTCGTCGAAATGACGGGATTGCTGATCCACAGCATCAGCCGGTCGGATGCACCGGGCTTGTCCGGCGCTACCAGCGCGGTGACCTCAACGATCTCGGTGAGGTCGAGCGAGGGCAATATCCGGCTCGGCCGCTTGAACGTCAATTTCAGCTTTCCGGTATTGGTGTCCCATGACGACGACGACGATCTCGCCGAAAGCGTTTTTGTCAGGACGCTGGAAATCGCTGTCGCGAGCTTGTCCTTGTTGAGTCTGTCGCCGTCACGCCAGCCGGCGGCCGCGAAACGGATCGAGCGCTCCATCTCCACGATGCCGCTAGTCCAGCCGGCGGCGACCACGCCGGGCGACGACTTGAACTTCGCAATCAGCGCCGCGGCGCGATCCGGATCGACACTGATGCTGATCGTCTGCTCGCCGGCGCGCAACGCATCGCACGAGACGGTGAGGCTGCTGAGGGAAACCTCGACGTCTTGCCCCTTCAATCCCTTCAGGAAATCCAGCGCGGCGTCCAGCTTTACCCTCACGCCGAGCGATTCCGGAGAAACTTCGGTAAAGTCCTTTGGCGCTGCGGTGATACCGTCATCGGTCGTCTGGTTGTCCTGGAATTCCTTTTCACTGAGATCGGAATTGTCGGTCGAGGTCACCTCCGTCACGGTCTGGCCGACGCTGATCTGGCCCTTGAACTCGAAGGTGTCGCCGGTCGGCTTGCGCACGAGTTTCACCGTAACAGGCAGTTTGTCGCCGAGGCTCTGCGTGGTGCCGGTCAAGGTCTGACCGTTGACCGCGAGGTTGGCGACAAAGCGGTCCTTGCGATCGGAGCCTTTCTCCGCCGGATAGCAAACGTCGAGCACCGCCGAGGTGACGGTCTTGCCCTGGCGGGTTTCCTTGAGGACGACGTCGGCATTGCCGTCCATCAACCCATCGATGGAAGTGAAATATCGGGTTTCGTTTGCGGCCGGCGCGGCTTTCGGCGAGAGCTTCATCTCGGCGAAGGCGATATCCGACGGGGCTGTCATCAGAGCGACCAGGCAGAACAGAAGCGCGCGCATATGAGATTCCTCGAGAGATAGAACCGGGCGATACCGTAAAGCTCTTTCGATTCCGGTCGAATCGGAACCAAGCCTTTCACTAGCAAACCTCCGCACAAATCGCCAAAAAAGAAGGCCGCCCGGAGGCGGCCTTCGTCGAATCGGTAAGGTCGGTAGCAGGCCGGCTCAGAAGCCCATTCCGCCCATGCCGCCCATGCCGCCGCCACCGCCTTGCATCGGCGGCGCCGGCTCCCTCGGCAGTTCGGCGACCATGGCTTCGGTCGTCACCAAAAGGGCGGCCACGGAAGACGCGTCCTGCAGCGCGGTGCGCACCACCTTGGCCGGGTCGATGATGCCCTCGGCGACCATGTCGACATACTCTTCGGTCTGTGCATCGAAGCCGAAAGTCTCGGACTTGTTCTCCAGGATCCTGCCGACCACGATCGAGCCTTCGACACCGGCATTCTCGGCGATCTGGCGCACCGGCGCTTCCAGCGCTTTCAGCACGATATTGATACCGGCCTGCACATCGGAATTCTCGTTGTGGATGCGGCCGACGGCCTTTTTGGCGCGCAGCAGCGCGACGCCGCCGCCCGGCACGATGCCTTCCTGAACCGCCGCGCGGGTTGCGTTGAGGGCGTCCTCGACGCGATCTTTTTTCTCTTTCACCTCGATCTCGGTCGCGCCGCCGACACGAATGATCGCGACGCCGCCGGCGAGCTTGGCAAGACGCTCCTGCAGCTTCTCGCGGTCGTAGTCCGAGGTGGTCTCCTCGATCTGCGCCTTGATCTGGCCGACCCGGGCTTCGATGTCCTTCTTCTTGCCGGCGCCGCTGACGATCGTGGTGTTTTCCTTGTCGATCACGACCTTGCGGGTGCGGCCGAGCATGTTGACCGTCACGCTTTCGAGCTTCATGCCGAGTTCATCGGAAATCAGCTGACCGCCGGTCAGGATCGCGATGTCTTCCAGCATCGCCTTACGGCGATCGCCGAAGCCGGGCGCCTTGACGGCGGCGACTTTCAGGCCACCGCGCAGACGGTTGACGACCAGCGTTGCCAGAGCCTCGCCTTCGACGTCTTCCGCGATGATCAGCAGCGGCTTGCCCGACTGAACGACCGCTTCGAGCACGGGCAGCATCGCTTGCAGGCCGGACAGTTTCTTCTCGTGCAGCAGCACGTAGACGTCCTCAAGCTCGGCGGTCATCTTTTCGGCATTGGTGATGAAGTAGGGCGACAGATAACCGCGGTCGAATTTCATGCCCTCGACGATGTCGACTTCGGTTTCGAGCGACTTGTTCTCCTCGACGGTGATGACGCCTTCATTGCCGACCTTCTGCATCGCCTGGGCGATCATCTTGCCGATCGCCGCGTCGCCATTGGACGAGATGGTGCCGACCTGCGCGATTTCAGCTGACGAGGCGACGGGCTTGGCGCGCTTCTCGAGGTCCTTGACCACGGCATGCACCGCGATCTCGATGCCGCGCTTCAGGTCCATCGGGTTCATGCCGGCGGCAACCGATTTGGCGCCTTCGCGCACGATCGCCTGCGCGAGCACGGTCGCCGTGGTGGTGCCGTCGCCGGCGGTGTCGTTGGTCTTGGAGGCGACTTCGCGCAGCATCTGCGCGCCCATGTTCTCGAACTTGTCCTCAAGCTCGATCTCCTTGGCGACGGTGACGCCGTCCTTGGTGATGCGCGGCGCGCCGAAGCTCTTTTCAATGACGACATTGCGGCCTTTGGGGCCCAGCGTCACCTTCACCGCATTGGCGAGAATATCGACACCACGCAGCATGCGATCGCGCGCGTCTCCGGAAAATTTGACGTCCTTGGCAGCCATTTGAGATGCTCCTGAATGTGTTCCTCGTCCTGAGGAGCGGGCCCTCGCCTGCGTCTCGAAGGATGAGCTTGTGAATAATGAATGTTGATGTTGCCTGTCCTCGCCCTTCGAGATGGCAGCTTCGTTGCCTCCTCAGGGTGAGGGTGATGAGCCGTTATGCGAGCACGCCCATGATGTCGGATTCCTTCATGATCAGGAGTTCCTCGCCATCGAGCTTGATCTCGGTGCCCGACCACTTGCCGAACAGCACGCGGTCGCCGGTCTTGATGTCGATCGGGATCAGCTTGCCGGCCTCGTCGCGTCCGCCGGGGCCGACCGCGACAACCTGGCCCTCCTGGGGCTTTTCCTTGGCGCTGTCCGGAATGATGATGCCGCCCTTGGTCTTTTCCTCGGCGTCGATACGTTTGACCACGACACGGTCATGCAGCGGACGAAATTTGGTTTTAGCCATGACGGTTCCTTTTGGAGGCTCGGTTTTCAGATCGGGTTTGCTAATCGAAAGTGGATCGGAATACGGGCGTATTCGACACCGCCAAAGGGGCAAAATAGCTCGCAACCTTAGCAATCGCGCTCTCGGAGTGCTAATTGTGCGCCCGGGAATATGGCTTGACGCCGATCCTGTCAAGCAAGGGGGGTTAAGCCCTTGGTGAGGCCGATATAGGATGCTTCAGGAAACCAAATCGGAGCGCCAGCGTAGTTTACTGGACGTCATTGCTCCGACAGCAGTTTTACGCTTGGCTGCGGGACGGGTGCGGCCACGAATTTGCTTGGGGGAATGCCATGGTCAGGTCACGTAACGCGCGCGGGGTTGCCAATCTTGGGATTGCCTCGGCGCTGACGATATTCCTGGGCGCGTGCGGCAGCATGAGCCTGCCGTCATTATCGTCATCTCCTTCAGCGGCCCCGGAGCCCGGCGTGGCGCCCGAAATGCCGGCGACCATCCGCGCGGACGAGATTGTCGGCCGCTGGGGTCTCGCGTCGTACCAGAATCCCGCCGACCGCGCGCGCACCGAAACAGCGGCGAAGGCGCAATGCAAGCAGCCCTACGTGATCGGGGCAGGATCCTCAGGCAGCGTGATCATGCATCTGGCCGATCAGGCGACGCCGCAGGAACTGCACCTCAAGGGCAGCCCGAGCGGCAAGAATTATATCGGTCCGCCCGGACCGGCCGGCGGCGAGCAGGATCGCGAGATCGTCTCGTTCGACGGACGGGTTCTGGTCACGCGCTTCACCGATAAGGATGCCGCGACCCGTTACGGCAATATGGTCTATGTCCGTTGCGCGCCTCGCGCCTGATCCGTCGCCGTCCTCAGCGTTCCGCTGCAAAACCTGACGGATGCCCGGGCTCTGCGATGTCATCGCAGGCGCCGCAGGCCGCATGACGAATATGCGCGGGCCTTGCCGCCACTGATGTTCGGGGTCGCGGGTTAGCTGCGCAAAATGGGAATCGTCGGTGCCTTGCTGGCAGCCTCCCGGCGATCAGGCCGCCGGGTGCTGCCACCGGGCGCCGAAGAAAATGCATTCTCAGTCAAACAACGCGTCGATGTCGTTCTGCGATGCATGACCGACGTCGCCGTCCGACCTTGGACCGTTCAGCAGGCGGGCGTCGCCTTCCCGATGGTCAATGATGGGAGGAGCGTGTGCCCGGATAGCATCGACGCCACCCCAGATATCCATCATGACCATGATATGGTTTTCGATGAATTTCATCGTGGTCATCACCTTGCTAATACGCTGACCGGTCAGATCCTGGAAATTGCAGGCTTCGAAGATGGAAACGACGCGCTCCTGGATTTCCTCGCTGAGCAGCTTTTGCTGATCCGGCGAGTTCACCTTGCTCAGCGCGATCGCGGCCTGATCGATGGACTCCGCGGCTTCCAGAATTTGCTGGGTCGCTTCTTCAGTACCGCCGAGCTCGCCGGTCACTTTGGCCATTTCATCACCGTTGAAACTCTTGCCGTGCAGAACGGCGATTTCATGTTTGGTGCGGCTGATGGCGTCGTGAATGAGATCGAGCTCGACCTTGAGCTTTTCACATTGCTCGATCTGGGCCCGATAGGTCCCAAGCAGCGCATTCGCGTCGGCAATTTGCTGAGGTGTTGATTCTTCAACTGCGCTCGCCGGCGCGATGCCGCGGAGCGAAACGGCCATCTGGGCCCGGATGGCGCGCAGTTCGGTCATGATCTCGTGATGCATGGGACCGACATCGCCGTCAACGAATGACGGTATCGGCATGTCGCCGACAAATGCTTCTTCGATGCGAAAACGTCTGCGATGAACCGGCATGAGTTTTTTCCTGACCTTCACTCCTCAAGTTTTAGGCAGATGCGATTTAACACGGAGTTCACGGCCGGAATTGTTGTGAAGCTTGCGCCGACTGCGACACACCAACGATTAACCATGCGCGCCCACCGTTCACTGAAAATAAACGCTACCGGACAAAACCGCGCGGAATTGGCGACGTGGTGAATCGAAAGGCGGTTTCTGTTTACCAAACCGATGCGGTTTTGATTTTAATTGGTGGCGTGCAAGGGCGCTGATCGGGCGCTCCCCATGACGAAACAGTACAGAGTACGTCGATGTTCAAAAGAATGTCTCTTGCGCTCCTCGCCGGTGCATCCTGTCTAGGCGCCGGACTTCATCAGGCAGCAGCGATCGAAGCCGCGCCATCAGCCGAACCCACCGTGATCTACGCCGATCAACCGGCGCAGCGGCCTCTCGCGCCGGTGCGAACGGCTTATGCCGAGCGCTCCAATATGGGCGGCGGCTTTATCGAGTTCCTGTTCGGCGATGGACCGAATCAAGGTGAGCGCTATCAGCAGCAGCCTGCTTATCAGGCGCAGCCGTCATACGAGCAGCGGCGTCCGCTGTTGCCGCCGATCGAGCCGCAGCAAGCCTCGCGTCAGCAGGAAGATGTCAGCGAACCCGCGCATCCCGCGTTCGACCCGAAATTCGAAAAGCAACTCGTCGACTATCACGGCAAGGAGAGCATCGGCACGATTGTCATCGATACGCCGAACAAGTTCTTGTTTTTAGTAGAGGGCAACGGCAAGGCGATGCGCTACGGCATCGGTGTCGGTCGCCCCGGATTCACCTGGTCGGGTGTCAAGCAGATATCCGCGAAAAGGGAATGGCCGGCGTGGACGCCGCCGCCGGAAATGCTGGCACGGCGCCCCGATCTGCCGCGGCACATGGAAGGCGGTCCGCAGAACCCGCTCGGCGCCCGCGCGATGTATCTGGGATCGTCGCTCTATCGCATCCACGGTTCCAACGAGCCCTGGACCATCGGCACCAACGTCTCGTCCGGCTGTATCCGGATGCGCAATGAGGATGTGATCGACCTGTACGGCCGCGTCAATGTCGGCGCGCGGGTCGTCGTCATTTGATTGTTTTTGTGGCTTGAAAATCAAGACGGCCGCTCGACTCAAGCGGCCGTCCTGCATTTTGCGCCGGCAGAAATTCGTCAGGCGAAGTCGCTGTCCCCGTCGCCGCCGAAGTCGTCGGAATCCAGATCCATGTCGTCGTGATCATCATCGTTCGATGCAGTATCGAATAATCCTGCGCGCGAATTGTTGTCGGCGCGATCTCCGGATGAGCCGATGTCGTTGATGCCGGCGTCGCGCGCCAGATTGCTATTGGATTGATCGCTCCACGGATTTTGGCTTGCGGCTCGATCGCCAATGCCTGCGGCGTCGCCGAAGCCGTGGTGACTGCCCCCCATCATCGAGCGGATGCTGCCGAGCAGCAGCGATCCACCGACCATTCCGGCCGCCGCGGCCGCCGCGGTTCCGAGAAATGAGCCGCCGCCGCCCATCGGGGCCTGGGGCGCACCATATGGCTGGTCGTAGGGCCCCTGGTCATATTGTCCCGGAGACCGTGCCTGCTGCATCACCTGGCCGCTATTCCATACCGGGCGGCTGGCAATCTCGGGCGGCCGGACGTTCGGCACCGAACCGCGCGGCTGATTTTGCCCGAATATCGTTTCGCGCATCGAATCGAGGAACCCACCGGATTGGCTTTGTGCGGGCGCGCTGCCGGCCTCAAGTTCCTGGATGCGGCTGTTGGCACGCTTCAGCGCTTCGTCCTGGACCAGCACCGTCTGCACCAGCGCGTAAACGGCGTTGGGCGCGGCACGCAAGCCTTGCGCGATAGAAGCGGCAGCGTCCGGATCGCGCGGCGCGCTCTCCACCTTGGAGAGCCGGTCGAAAAGATCGTCAACCAATTGGCGTTCTTGCGGTGTCATGGATTTTCTCCCTCGCTTCGAAGCGCGGGGGAGATGTAAGCGGCGCTTTGTGTCGCAAGTAGTGCTGCCCGGAATTAAATTTATGCATGCGACAAGACGTCCGGCGGGTTTTTTGGGAAGATATCAGCCCAATGTAACTTTGTTCGCAGCCAGCAGGCGCGGGAAATGCTCGCCGCCGAGAAAAGCGTGTTCATGTTCGCGCTGGGTTGTAAACGGATCGAGGCTGACAAGGATATCGTCGACGAACCCCGGATGACACATGATGAGGCCGCCCTCCGGCAGCCCATCGAGAAATTGTCGCATCAGGGCGCTGAAATCGGGTTGTTGCGAAAAATCATAAGCGCCGGCGAATCCGGGATTGAATGCGATATTGGCCCGCGCGGCGCGGCGGCGAAATTGTCCGCTCAGAATGTCGAGGAGTAACGCCTTGGGCGTGCCGAGTCGCCGGGCCAAGGGCTGATTGCGCCCGCCCTGGCGAACCCAGGCGTTAGGCGCAGCCTGTTTCACCGCCGTCAGAAACGCGTCGCGCACCCCTGGAAACAGCTGCGCATGCTGGTGACCGTCGACAAAATCCGGGGCACGGCCGAACATTTCGTGGAAAGCCGCGAGCTGCACCATTAATTCCGCACGGATGATTTCAGGATCGAGCCGCCGCAGCAGGCCCGCGCGCAACACTTTCGGAAACGGCAAAAACATACCGCCATCGAGCGGTTGAAAGTGCATCGTTAAGGGCCGAAACGGCGCCGTTAAAGTGACGTGCAGGCCGATGGAGCAACGGGGACTGTTTGCGGCGACGGCTCCGAGCGCGCTGGCTTCTTCACGGCCGATCGCTGGGCCAACCACCATCACCGATGTGGCATTGAGACGGCCGCGCTCGATCAGGTCGCGAATGGCGCGGTTGACGCCGGGACTGAGACCGTAATCGTCGGCGCACAGCCAGATACGGCGCGGCGGCGCGGCGTCGTTCATTCGGCGGCGGTCCTTTCGCTGGCGCTGGTGCTGGTTTCCGCCTCGACGCGCTTTACACTGTGTTCAGCCACGAAATAGATCGGACGGGCTTTCAATTCCGAAAGAATTTTCCCGATATATTCGCCCACGATGCCGATCATGATGAGCTGCACGCCGCCAATGGTCATCAGGCCAACCACCAGCGAGGGATAGCCGGGAACCGATTTTCCGCTCATCCAGGTTTCCCAGAGGATCGAAAGGCCGAACAGGAAGGCTGCGGAAGCGAGCAGGACTCCGAGCAGGCTCGCAAAGCGCAGCGGCGCCACCGAGAAAGACGTCAAGCCTTCGATCGAAAGCCCGACCAGCCGGCCGGGGCTGAACGTTGTGACGCCGTGCGCGCGGGCCGCGGGTTCGTAGTCGACGCGGATCTGGCGGAAACCGATCCAGCTTGCCAGCCCCTTGAAGAAGCGATTGCGCTCGGGAAGCTGCCGCAGCGCCGCCACGGCGCGCGGCGACAGCAGACGGAAGTCGCCCGCATCTTCGGGGATTTTCTGCCGTGCGCCCCAATTGATCAGGGCGTAGAAGCCGTGCACGGCAAGGCGCCGCAGAAGCAATTCATTGTCGCGATGAGCCTTGGCGGTATAGACCACGTCGTAGCCGCCATCGATCCAGTGGCCGACAAGCTTTTCGACGAGATCCGGCGGATGCTGACCATCGCCGTCCATGAACAGGACGGCGCCGCGCCGGGCGTGGTCCAATCCGGCCATCAGCGCGGCTTCCTTGCCGAAATTGCGTGACAGCGACACCACCTGAACATCGAGCGTATCGGCGCTAAGCCCGCGCGCGATACTGAGCGTTGCGTCGGTGCTGCCGTCATCGACATAGACCACCTCGCAGGCGAGGCCGTAACGCTGCCTCAGCGTTCTTGCCAGACCGCCAAGCCGTTCGTGCAGCAATGCCAGCCCGGCCGCTTCGTTATACAGGGGCACGACGATCGACAACCCCTGCGCCACGGCCGTGGCCGCGGTGGTTGACAGGCCAGAAACATCGGTACCGAGCATCATCGATCAGGTTCCAACCATCCGAAAAACAACATATGGCAATCGCCGGGCGTTGTCGCCACAGGGATGGGCAGCGGCGCTTCGCCTCACTGCCGCAGGAATGCCTCAAGCCTGGCGAACAGCGGATTGTCGCGGTCGAGCACGTAATCGAGCGACGCCACCGACACCGTCTCGGCGCCGTGCGCGCGAAGAAAGCTGCCGAGCGCGTAAAGCTGCGCCGGCGGGCAGTGCAGCGTCACCATTCCCGAAGATGTCGGGCCGCCGAACGGCGAGACCACGCCGAAGCGGTTATGGGCCTCGGCAAGTAGCGCGGCGTTGCATGCGGTAAAGCGGGTGCGGACTTCCCGGTATTTGCTCGCGCGTGCCCGGGCCGCGATATGATCCAGGATGACGCGCGCGGTCTCGCGGGCCTCGCTCGACCAGTCGGCGTCCCGCGAGGCCACGAGGTTGGCCTGGCTGCGCAGGATGACGCCGTCATCGAGCACCTTGAGACCGTTGGCGGCAAGGGTGGCGCCCGTCGTCGTGATGTCGACGATCATTTCGGCCGTCCCCACCGCTGGTGCGCCTTCGGTAGCGCCGGCGCTCTCGACGATCCGGTAATCGACGACGCCGTGGGAAGCGAAGAATGTCCGGGTGAGGTTGATGTATTTGGTCGCGACCCGCATCCGCCGGTTATGCTGCGCACGGAATCCGGTGGTGACATCGTCGAGATCGGCCATGGTCCGGACGTCGATCCAGGCCTGCGGTACGGCAACCACGACATTGGCGCTGCCAAAGCCGAGGTTGTCGATCAGCGCGACGCGCTTGTCGGCGTCCGCAATGCTTTCACGCACCAGATCTTCGCCGGTGACGCCGAGATGTACCGCGCCGCGCGCAAGCTGCGAGGCGATCTCGCTCGCCGAGAGATAGGCGATCTCGACATTGTCGAGCCCGCTGATGGTGCCGCGATAGTCGCGGGCGCCGCGCGGCTTGGCCAGCGCAAGCCCGGCACGCGTGAAGAACGCCTCGGCGTTTTCCTGCAGGCGGCCCTTGGACGGAACCGCGAGAACGAATGGCGTCGTCATGACGCGCTCCCGCTCAGGCCGCTTGCAGCGGGCTTGCAGCCAACCTGTATCAAGATTTCGACCCAGACCGAGAACCCGACCGCGGGGATGGGGGTGCTGGCGCCAAGCTGGGTCATCAGCCCGTCATAGCGCCCGCCCGCCACCAGGGGCTCGACGCTATTGCCCTTGTTGTGCAGTTCGAATTCGAAGCCGGTATAATAGTCGAGGCCGCGCCCGAATGAGGTGGAAAAACGTGTCAGGCCGGTATTGATGCCGCGCGCGGCCATGAAGCCGACGCGGCTTTCGAACTGGTCGATCGCAGCTGAAATGTTGAGTTTTGCGTCATCGGCCAGCGCGCGCAATCGCGCGATCGCATCGTCGGGGTCGCCCGCAATCGCGAGGAATCGCTTGATCAGGTCAAGCGCGTCGCGCGGCAGGGCGCCGCCTTTCAGAGTCGACTGTTCGAGGAAGCGATCGGCGATCTCCGAAACCGAGCGCCCGCCGACGTTGGTGGTGCCGGCAATCGACATCAGATCGGTTACCAGCGCCAGCGCCGCCTTGCGGTCGGAGCCGGCGAGTGCGGCGAGCACGCCCTCATATTCGTTGCGGCTCGTTCCGGTCGCGAGCGTGAGCCGCTCGAGATCCTGCTCCAGGCTGATCTTGCGGTTGAAATCCTTGATCAGCCGCCGCCTCCACACCGGGTAAAGATCAAGGGCATCGATCAGCGCAATGAACAGCGCCACGTCGCCGGTGCGGATTTCGACTTCGGTCAATCCGAACGCGGCGGTCGCCTCAAGCGCCAGCGCGAGCATCTCCGCGTCGGCTGCGGCGCGATCCTGGCGTCCGAAGGATTCGATGCCGGCCTGCAAAAATTCGCTCGGCCGGCCACCGCGATAACGAAACACCGGCCCGAGATAACTGAATCCCGCAGGCTGGCCGGCGCGGCTGGAGGCGAGATAATCCCGCGCCACCGGAATGGTGAGATCGGGGCGAAGACACAGTTCCTCGCCGCTGGCATCGGTAGTCCGGTAAAGGCTCTTCCGGATGTCTTCGCCCGACAGATCAAGAAACGGCTCGGCAGGCTGCAGGATCGCCGGTTCGGCCTGAACGTAGCCGGCCTGCGCGAACGACAATAGCAGGGCATCCGCCCATGCGGCGGATCCGGTCGCACGAGGGGCGGCGGTCAGGGTCATCTCGAAGTCCAATATCCCCGGAAACGGGTCCTAAAGGTTCAGCTGGCGCAGCCCCTTAGCATGGCCGGGGCGGGGTTTCGACCAAGATCGGCCAAGTGGCTTAACGACCGGCCAACGATGGCTGGTTAAAGCCGCAACCTATCCGCGTAGGCGGGGTGCGGTCCAGTCGCCGAGCGCCGCCTGCACCAGCGCCAGCGCCGCCACCGCCGCGGTATCGGCGCGCAGCACCCTGGGCCCCAGGGAAAGCCTTAAGGTTCGCGGCTGCCGCAGCAGGATAGCGCGCTCTTCCTCGGCAAATCCACCTTCGGGGCCGATCAGGACGTCGATCCCGTTCGAAGCCGTCAGGTCGTCGCTTTGGAGCGCTTGCAACGGATTTGCGGCATCCGCGGCCTCGTCGCAGAAAACGAGCAGGCGCAGCCCCTCGCGCTGGCTCAAATAGCGATCGAGTGTCACCGGCTCGGTGACATCAGCAATGCTCAGGATGCCGCACTGCTCGGCAGCCTCGATGACATTGGCGCGCATCCGCTCGCCGTTAACCCGGGCCACCTGGGTGAAGCGGGTCAAAACCGGCTGCAGGGATGAGGCTCCCATCTCGACCGCTTTCTGCACCATGTAGTCGAGCCGGGCATGTTTCAGCGGCGCAAAGACGTAGGCGAGGTCGGGCGGGCGATCCTGCGGCCGGGTCTGGGCAATGATGTTGAGACTGTCTGGCCGTTTGCGGCCCGCGATCGAAGCCTGCCACTCGCCATCGCGTCCGTTGAACACCAGAATTGTTCCGCCTGCGGAAAGACGCAGCACGTTGCCGAGATAATTGCTCTGGCTGCGGTCAAGCGCGACCGTTTCGCCCGGTGCCAGTGCGGCATCGACAAACAGCCTGGGTTTACGAAAATCGAGTTGAGGCATGGTCGATGTTCCAATCCGCCGCCTTTTAGCCCAAAGGGTTCAAATTAACGCAATTATTGGCGTCCGGCGCGGCTCTACGCCGCGCTGTTGCCAAATTCCACGGGTTGTTAAGGGCCGGCAGGAATCGTAAAAAGCCCTATCGGAAACCGTTCTTCCATCGGGAAGACTTTGGCGACCCTTGGACCTTGCCGGAGAAACAATTTTGATCATCCGCCGCCTGATTGTGCCGCTGACCGTGGCCGTCGTTACCGTCCACGCCGGTTCTGGCTTTGCGCAAGGCGCGTTTCCGGCGCCACTGCCGGGTCGGGCTGCTCCCCAGCGGAACGATCCGGCCTTTCCGCCGGTGAACGGCGCAGCCCCAGCCGCTTCCATCGGTGCCGCTCCCGGTTCGTTTCCGGTAAACGGTGCGGCGCCTGTCACCGGCGCCGCGTTCGAGCGCACCCCGGCTCGTCCATCGCAGGCGGGTCCCGCGGACGATTGCATGAAGGGATTCGTGCCGCTGCGCGAAGATGCGGAAAAGCGCGGCAAGATGATCAAGGTCGCCAGCGAACGCCATGCGCCCCCGGAGGAAGCCTGCAAGCTGATCGGGACTTTCAGCCAGGCCGAAATCAAGATGATCAAATATGTCGAAACCCACGCCGCGAAGTGCGGGATTCCACCGCAGATATCGGACCAGCTGAAGAACGGTCACAAGAACACCGAGAACATGCAGAAGAAGGTCTGCGCGGTGGCGCAGCAGCAGCAGCAAAGAGGACCGGCCGGGCCGAGCCTGAGCGAAGTGCTGGGGTCTTCGGCGGCGCTTCCGGAGGCGACGACCGCGAAGAAGAGCGGCGGCAGCACCTTCGATACCTTGAACGGCAACGTCCTTACGCGATGACCAGTGCCGCCGATTTGAAGTTCCTGCGCCAGTTGCCGCAAGTTCGTATCAGGAACGTCAAATCGAGGAGCGGCACTGGAAACATAGAATTACCAGTGCCCCTTTTGTTTCCGAAGTTCGTGTCAGAGGGCGCCGCAATGGACCACGAACTTCGGAAACGGGGCACCAGGCTCAGATGAGCGGCGCGGCCGCCCGCGTTGCTGATGCGACCGGCAACTGGGTCGACACCCGCGCGCCGCCGTGGTTGCGGCCCTATCTGCGGCTCTCCCGTCTCGATCGGCCGATCGGATCCTGGCTGCTGCTGACGCCATGCTGGTGGTCGGCGGCGCTGGCCGCCGGCGTCATCGGCGAGACCGGCCAATTGCCCCTCATCATTGCGCTGTTCTTCGTTGGCGCGTTCGCCATGCGTGGCGCCGGCTGCACCTGGAACGACATTACCGATCGCGATCTCGACGCATTGGTGGAACGGACGCGATCGCGGCCGATTCCGGCGGGGCAGGTGAGCGTGCCGCAGGCGGCGGCCTTCCTTGTCGTTCAGTCATTGATCGGACTGGCGGTGCTGCTGCAATTCAACCGCTTCGCGGTGGCGACCGGCATCGCGTCGCTCATCATCGTCGCGGTCTATCCGTTCATGAAGCGGATTACCTGGTGGCCGCAGATCGTGCTCGGGCTGGCGTTCTCATGGGGCGCGCTGATGGGATTTGCGGTGACGCTCGGGCGGATCGATGCGACGGCGTTGGCGCTCTACGCCGGCTCGATCGCCTGGGTGATCGGCTACGACACCATCTATGCGCATCAGGACGCCGAGGACGACGCGCTGATCGGAATCAAATCCACCGCGCTGCTGTTCGGCGCGCGCACGCGGCCGGCGCTGATGGTGTTTTATGGACTGGCGGTCGTCTTGATCGGCGTGGCCCTTGCGCTTGCCGGTGCGCGCTTCCCGGCCTGGATCGGGCTTGCCGCGTTCGCGGCACATCTGGTTTGGCAAATCTGGCGGCTGGAGATTGGCGATCCCGCATTGTGCCTGCGGATATTCAAATCCAACCGCGACGCGGGGCTGCTGCTGTTTATGGGTTTGCTAGCGGATGCGGTGATTCGGGCGGCGTCCGCTTAGCTTCTTGCGATGATCTCGCGCTCGCCCTGATGCAAGTTCGCCGGATTTAGCAGATCGCCGCCGCGCCGCCGCACCAGGAATTTCGGCCGCCGTGCGCGGATCGCGTTGTGGCGCCGGCGCCGCGACGTGGGTTCGCGCGCCTTGTCTTCCGGCAATTGCGGAAGTGCGAAGATATCGCTCCACATCTGCCATGCCGCCGTGATCTCGTCGCGGTCGGAACTCACGCCCAGGGGAATGGTCAATGACGGATCGCGATGAACCAGCACGAGCATCTGGGCGTCGTCGATGCCGCGCAGCGCAACGCCGAGAAAATCGCGCACGCGAATGTTGACCGCCATCTGCATGCCGTGGATGGCACGGCGCAGAACGACGCGTTCGCGATGAAGTTCGATTTGCCGTACTCCGCCGTCCGCGCGCGCATCGTGCGCATTGAAGCTGACGGGCAGAGAGAGAGGGTCGAGCCGCAATGCACGGCTCGACCCTGCGGGATTGATCCCGCTTGTTGCTGTTTGACGCCTCACGGCTTTATCTCCCCGCCGGGATTATGTTCCCGGTCGATAGCTGAGACCTTGCCAGAGCCGTGTCGGTATCGGCTTAAAAAGGCTGGTTAATCTGACGTCACCTGCCCTGCATTCGCCCGCATGATTGACAAGACCTTGGCTCACATGATTGACGAGACCTTGCGGTATCATCGAAATTCTTTCGCTTTCGACCCACGAAAATGCTTGAAGTCCGCGTCAATCGGGCACATCTCATGCATCAGTTGATTTGCATCCATGCCTGCTTCAATCCTTCTTCAATCCTTGGGATTTTGTTCGTGATCTCTTCACCATCAGCCGCTTTGCCGCTTTCATCGAAAGCCGCCACCTCCGACCTGTTCGATCAATCCGCCCTGAGCACGCTGGCGCAGCGTCTTGTTGAGGCCGCCAGGCGCGCGGGCGCGGACGCCGCCGACGCGGTGGCGGTGCGCGGCATTTCGCAAGGCGTGGAGGTGCGCGACGGACGCGTCGAGGAATCCGAACGCTCCGAAGGCGATGATGTCGGACTGCGCGTGCTGGTGGGACAGCGCCAGGCGGTGGTCTCAACCAACGACGTCAGCGGCGATGGCGTTGCAAAGCTCGCGGAGCGCGCCGTCGCAATGGCGCGCGTCGCGCCCGACGACAAGTTTGTCGGTCTCGCCGACCCGTCCTTGCTGGCGCGCGATTTCCCCGATCTCGATCTGCTCGATCCCGAGATCCCGTCGACATCGGAGCTTGAACGCCGCGCCTGTGAAGCCGAAGCGGCCGCGCTCGCCGTCAAGGGCGTCACCAAATCAGGCGGCGCGTCGGCTTCGACGGGAATCGGCGGCATGGTGTTGGTGACCTCTACCGGTTTCCACGGCTCCTATCTGCGCTCGAGCCAGGGCATCTCGATGACGGCCATCGTCGGCGACGGCACCGGCATGGAACGCGATTACGATTACACCTCAGCGCCGCACGCATCCGACCTCGCTTCGCCTGAAAGCGTCGGCCGCACCGCCGGCGAACGTACGGTCGCGCGCGCCAATCCGCGCAAGGTCGAGACCTGCAAGGTGCCGGTGGTATTTGACCGCCGGGTTTCCGGATCGCTGGTCGGCCATCTGGTAGGCGCGGTGAACGGCGCGTCGATCGCGCGCAAGACCAGTTTCCTCAAAGACCGTCTCGGCGAGCAGCTGTTTGCGAAGAACATCCGCATCATCGACGATCCGTTGCGGGTGCGCGGATTGCGCTCGCAAACCTTCGACGCCGAGGGCGTAAGGGTCAAAAAGCTCGCCATCATCGATGAGGGCGTGCTGACATCGTGGCTGCTGGATTGCGCGACCGCGCGGGAGCTCGGACTGATCACGACCGGCCATGCCCATCGCGGCGTATCGTCGTCGCCCTCGCCGGGATCGTATAATCTGCATCTCGAAGCAGGGGAGCCTACTCCGGCCGAACTGATATCCGACATCAAACAGGGATTTTACGTCACCGACCTGATCGGCTCCGGCGTCAATGGCGTGACCGGCGACTACAGCCGCGGCGCATCCGGCTTCTGGATCGAGAACGGCAAGATCACTTATGCGGTAAGCGAGGTGACGATCGCCGGTCATCTTCTCGAAATATTCAAATCGCTGGTGCCAGCCAACGATCTGGAATTTCGTTACGGCGTCAATGCTCCGACGGTGCGCATCGAGGGTTTGACGCTTGGCGGACGCTAGCGCCGGCGTCATGCGTGACGATCTCCTGACGCGCGACGCCGCATTGCTGGCAGATACCGTGCGCGAGGCGGGCGCGCTGGCGCTGTCGCTGTTCCGTACCGACCTGAAAAACTGGACCAAGGGCGCATCCTCGCCGGTGTCCGAAGCTGATATTGCGGTCAACGACCTGCTCGAGAGCAGGCTGCGATCCGCGACGCCCGATTATGGCTGGTTGTCGGAGGAAAGCGCCGACGACGAGTCTCGTCTTAAGAAGCGTCTGGTATGGATTGTCGATCCGATCGACGGCACCCGCGGTTATCTCGCCGGCCGCGAGGACTGGTGCGTGAGCGTGGCGCTGGTCGAGAACGCATCGCCTCTGCTCGCGGCAGTGTTCGCGCCGGGCAGCGATGAATTTTTCTTTGCCGTGCGCGGGCAGGGCGCCGCGCACAACGATGTGCCGGTTTGCGCGACATCCGGCACCGAGCTGGATTTTTCCCGCGTGGCTGGGCCGAAGCCTCTGGTTGAACGGCTCAGCCCGCCGTCAGATGAAATCATCCTTCATCCCCGAATCGGATCGCTGGCGCTTCGGTTGTGCAGGGTCGCGCAGGGAAGGCTCGATGCGGCCTTTGCGGGCGGCCAAAGCCGCGACTGGGACCTTGCCGCGGCCAATTTGATCGTGCAAGAAGCAAATGGTAACATGACCGCGCTCTCGGGGGATACGATCCTCTACAATCGTCGGGAGGTGACGCACGGGGTGCTAGTGGCAGCGGGGCGCGATCGTCATGCACGCATTGTCGAGCATTTTCGAAACCGTCCGTTGTCCTGAGCGCTCTCGATGGGCGTCGGGAATTGTGCTTGCCGGGCACCGCGTTAGGAAGAAGAAACATGCCAGATAGTGCCCAGCAGCAATTGCTCCATCTCGTTCTCGGCGGCGAGCTGACCGATCTCGAAAATACGACTTTCAAGGATCTCCATCAGGTGGAAATCGTCGGCATATTCCCCAGTTACGTGACCGCCTACGCGGCCTGGAAAGCCAAGGCGCAGCAAACCGTGGACAACGCCCACATGCGCTATTTCATCGTCCATCTCCACCGGCTGCTCGATCCAGGTCAAGACGCGAAGCCTGCCCGTTGAAAAAGTTACTCCGCAATGTGCTGCGCAGCAGCTGGGTTCAGCAGGCTGTGGGTTTTCTCGCGGCCGAATACCTGCGGCTGGTCTGGCTGACCAACAAATTCAGTTTTGATCCGCCCGGCGTCTATGAAATCGTCGAGCCGGAGCAACCGGTGATCTTGGCGTTCTGGCACGGCCAGCATTTCCTGACGCCGTTCATCAAGACCAAGGAGAGCCATCGCGGCAAGGTGCTGATCTCGCGGCATCGCGACGGCGAATTCAACGCCATCGCCGCCGAACGGCTCGGCATCGAGACTATTCGCGGCTCCGGCGATCACGGATCGGCGTTTCACCGCAAGGGCGGCGTCGGTGCGTTCAAGGAAATGGTGCGCGCGCTTGCGGACGGTTATAATGTCGCATCGACCGCCGATGTGCCGAAGCGCTCGCGCGTCGCGGGTCTCGGCATTGTCATGCTGGCGCGGGAATCCGGACGGCCGATCGTGCCGTTCGCGATGGCGACCAGCCGTTTCATCCGCCTCAACAACTGGGACCGCACCACCATCAATTTGCCATTCGGACGGGGCGCATTGGTGGGTATTGAAGGCATTTTTGTGCCGCCCGATGCCGACGCCGAGACGATGGAAAAACTGCGTGTGCAACTGGAAACAGTTCTGAACGAAGCGACCCGTCGCGCCTATGCGCAGGTCGGCCGCCCGGATGGGACGGATAATGGCTGATTCATTGCCGATGACGCTGCGCGTCTACCAGAAGCTATCTTCGGCGATAGTGCCGCTGGCGCCGGCGCTGATCAAGCGGCGGCTGAAACAGGGCAAGGAGGATCTGGCACGGATCGGCGAGCGTCGCGGCATCAGCAAGGACATCCGGCCGCATGGACCGCTGGTCTGGATTCACGGCGCCAGCGTCGGTGAAGTACTGGCTGCGGTGGGCTTGATCGAGAAGTTGCGCGCGCTGAATATCCGTATTCTGCTGACGTCGGGTACGGTGACCTCGGCGGCGATCGTCGCCAAGCGGTTTCCCGCCGATATCATCCATCAATATGTGCCTTACGATTCTCCGCGCTATGTCGCGCGCTTTCTCGATCACTGGCGGCCCAGCCTGGCGCTGTTCATCGAGTCCGATTTGTGGCCCAATCTCATTCTGTCGTGCGCGGCGCGGCGTCTGCCGATGGTTCTGATCAACGGCCGGATGTCGCAACGCTCGTTCCCGCGCTGGCGCAGGGTTACCAGCACGATCTCGGCGCTGCTTGGCCGGTTCGACGTCTGTCTGGCCCAGTCGCGTGTCGATGCCGAGCGCTTTACCGCGCTCGGCAGCCGCAATGTCATCACCACAGGCAATTTGAAACTGGATGTTCCGGCACCGCCCGCCGATCCCGCCAAGCTTGAGCGGTTGATGGCGGTGACGCGCGGCCGCTCAGTCATCGTCGCGGCGTCGACCCATCCCGGCGAAGAGGACATTCTGCTTGATGCGCATCGCACGCTCGCGAGAATCTTTCCATCGCTGCTGAGCGTGATCGTGCCGCGGCATCCCAATCGCGGCGAATCCATCGCGCGCATGATCGCGGCCTCCGGCCTGCACGTGGCGCTGCGTTCGCGCGAGGAGTTGCCGACGGCGACCACCGACATCTACGTTGCGGACACCATGGGCGAACTGGGATTGTTCTATCGGCTGGCGCCGATCGTGTTCATGGGAGGATCGCTGGTCGAACATGGCGGGCAGAATCCGATCGAGGCGGTCAAGCTCGGCGCGTCGATCGTTCATGGCCCTCACGTCTTCAATTTCGCCGATGTCTACGAGGCGCTTGATAGCGCGGGCGGCGCCAGGCGAGCAGACACGCAAGAAGCGCTGGTGAAGCAGCTCGGCCAGTTGCTGGCCGATCCGGCGGCGCGCGAACGGTCGGTTGACGCCGCGGCGCGCGTGGTCGAGCAGCTCGGCGGCGCGCTCGACCGCACCCTCGCCGCGCTCGAACCTTATCTGTTGCAATTGCGGATCGAAATGGGGGCGGCGAATGCGTGAGCCGGCCTTCTGGTACCGGCCGTCGTCATGGATATCGCTATTGCTGACGCCGCTCGGCGCACTCTATGGCCTGGTCGCGGGCCGGCGATTGCAACGGGAGGGTTTTGACGCCGGCATCCCCGTGCTTTGCGTCGGCAACTATCATGTCGGCGGCGCCGGCAAGACCCCGGCGGTGTTGGCGCTCACCATGGTGCTGCGCGACATTGGCGAGACGCCGGTCGTGCTCAGTCGCGGCTATGGCGGCAGCCTGCACGGTCCGATCAAGGTCGACCCTGAGCGGCACGCTGCGGTCGATGTCGGCGACGAGCCGCTGATGCTGGCGCGGACGGTCCCGGTGGTCGTCGCGCGCGATCGCATCAGCGGCGTCGCATTGGCGCGGTCGCAGGGCGCCAGTGTGATCCTGATGGACGATGGTTTCCAGAACCCCGCCATCGCCAAGGATGCCTCGCTGATCGTGATCGACGGCGACCGCGGCCTCGGCAACGGCCGGCTGGTTCCCGCGGGTCCCTTGCGCGCGCCGCTGCCGCCGCAACTCGCCCGCACTGACGCGCTGATCGTCGTCGGCCGGGGAAACGCTGCCGAGGCGGTTGCTGCCGCCATCGCCGCGCAGGGAAAGCCGGTGCTATCAGCGCATTTCAAGGCGAACAACGCATCGGTGGCGTCGCTGCGCGGCAAACGCGTGCTCGTCTTCGCCGGGATCGGCGATCCCGCCAGGTTTTTCAGGACGCTGCGCGCCAGCGGGATCGAGGTTGTCCGGGAGCGGGCTTTCGCCGATCACCATCCGTTTTCGCAACGCGAGATCGAAGCATTAATCGCGGAAGCAAAACGCGATGCGCTCACACTGGTGACGACGGAAAAGGATCTGGCGCGGCTATGCAGCGGCGCGGGACTTCCGGGTTGGGCGCGGGATATTGTGCCGTTCGCGGTGACGCTTGAGTTCGATGATGCCGCGGGATTGCGGAAGTTCGTGACCAACCGGCTGTTTCAGGCGCGCGAGAAGAAATTCAGGACGAGCAAGTAGCAAGCAGGGTGGGCAAAGCGCAAGCATGCCCGCCAGCCACCCTACAGTTTATGCCTTCAGGGCGCCGGGAAAATGCCGCTGCAGCACCGCGCTCGGGATCGCGTAGGCCTCCTGCAGATCGACGCTCCAGTACTTCAGCTCGTCGAGCGATATCCGCGTATCGGTCACCGCGCAGCGCACATAGGTTCCCGGCGAGATCACGCGGAAATCCCCATCCAGATATTGCACCTGGGCTTCGCCATGGCCCGAGGGACCGAATTTATTCAGCACGGTTGAATTCTCCGACTAGCCCCCCGGCGACTCGGACCGGGCTAAACATCTTAAGAATGCAGTCTATCATAGATAGGTCATGATGTCCGCCCGTCAAACCCACCGATTTGTGATGAATTGCGGCCTTTCGCGCATGTTAGCCTGGCGTAAATGCAGCGCTGTTTTCCAGCACCATAACGACCCGGCAAGTCAGATGCGCCTTCTGTCAGCGACCGTTTTCCTGACGCTATTTGCCGTGACTTTTGCCGCGGGCGCGGCGCCGTTGGCTTCCCCGCATCAGGTCGATATTCCGCTGGCGAACGGGATATTGCACGCGCAGCTTTACAAGCCCGACGGTGACGGCCCGTTTCCGGTCGTGATCGCGCTGCACGGGTGCGGCGGGTTGGCCGGCCGTTCCGAGCCGGTCCAGCCGCGCTATCGCGATTGGGCGGAGCAATTGCTGAAAGGGGGCAAGGCGGTGCTGTTGCCGGACAGTTATGGTTCGCGCGAACTCGGCCCGCAATGCCGCGTCAAGGAGCGCCGGGTGCGCGCCCGGCGCGAACGGGTGGCGGACATCATGGCGTCCAGGCAATGGCTGGTGCAGCAGCCCTGGGCTGCACATGACCGCATCAGCCTTCTGGGATGGGCGAACGGCGCCAGCGCACTTCTGTGGGCGGTGCGACCGCAACTGTCGTCGCGCAATGTCGAGCCGGACTTCCGCTCGGCGGTTGCGTTTTATCCGGATTGCCGCATTTCGTCGGGCCTTGGATGGAGCGCGCGCATTCCGACGCTGCTATTAATCGGCGCCAAGGACGACGTCAGTTTGCCGCCCGCCTGCCGCCAGATGGTTGACGGCGCGCGCGGGCGCAGCGCGCTGGCGCGGATCGTGGTCTATCCCGGTGCCTATCACGATTTCGATCGCGCCAATTTGCCGCCGCACGCGATTTCCGCGACCTCCGACGCCACCGCTCCGGAACGCGGCCATCTCGGCACCGATCCCGAGGCGCGCGCCGATTCGCAAAAGCGCGTCGCGGAATGGCTGGCGCGGTGAGGACGAAGGAGGCCGGCACTCTAAAACAAGCTGCCTTGGCCCACCGGTTTGACAGCGCGCTTGGGCGCTGATGTCTTCGGCTCGCTCGCAACGGGCTTCGCCGCACTCGTCGCCGCCGGCCGATCCGCGTCCGCCGTTGCCGCGACGCGTCCATCCGCGAATTCCAGATTGAGCCGCGCACCGGGTCCGATTGCCGCGGCGGCGCGCACCGCGTGGCCCTGCTCGTCGCGCACCAGGGCGAACCCGCGCGCGAGAACGCTGCGATAGGACAGCGCCGCTAGCAGCTGGCCGCTGTGTACGACACGCGCCTGATGACGCTGTATGGCCATTGCCAGCGCGCGCCGTGCGCGCTCGGCCAGGCGCAGCGCGCGCTCGCGGTCGCGGGCGATTGTCTGGCGCTGTGCCTGTGCGTTGGAGAGCTTTGAGGCCTTGAGCCTGATCCCAAGTCCGGCAAAGCGATCCCTGCGGTTTCGCAGCAGCGATCGGGCGGAATGCGTCATCCGTTCGCCTGATACGGTCAGTCGATGTCCGGCCTGGGCGAGCTGGCCCCGCAGTACCCGCACGGTCAGGCGTGCGCTGGTTTGTGCGAAGCGGCGGAAATGGGCGTGGGTATTGGCTTTCAATCCGCGGGACAGGGAGGCGGACGCCCCGTCCAGCCGCTGCCGCGGGATCGCGAGCAACTCACCAGCGGCGGGCAGCGCGCGTGCCGCGGCGCGCAGCTCGTTGCGGCGGGCTTCCTGCCCGCGCTGCCAGCACACCATGGTGCGGCGCGCCAGCGCCGCGACCTCGACGAACAGCTCGCTACGCACCGGCACTGCCATTTCGGCGGCGGCCGTCGGCGTCGGCGCACGTTTGTCGGCGGCGAAGTCGATCAGCGTGATGTCGGTCTCGTGGCCGACCGCTGATATCAGCGGGATCATGCTGTCAGCGGCGGCGCGGACCACGCTCTCCTCGTTGAACGACCACAGGTCTTCCAGCGAGCCGCCGCCGCGCGCGACGATCAAGAGATCGGGCCGCGGAATCCTGCCGCCCTCGGGCAGCGCGTTGAAGCCGCGGATCGCGGCGGCGATCTGTTCGGCCGAACCTTCGCCCTGCACCCGCACCGGCCACACCAGCACGCGGCGCGGAAAGCGGTCCTGCAGCCGATGCAGGATGTCGCGGATCACAGCACCGGTCGGCGAGGTGACGACGCCGATCACCTCCGGCAGCCATGGCAGCAGTTGCTTGCGCGCTTCGTCGAACAGCCCCTCGGCGCCGAGCTTGCGCTTGCGCTCTTCCATCAGCGCCATCAGCGCACCGATCCCGGCGGGCTCGATCGCCTCGATCACGATCTGGTATTTCGACGAGCCGGGATAGGTGGTGAGCTTGCCGGTGGCGATGACCTCGAGGCCTTCCTGCGGCTTGAAACGCATCCGGCCATGGACGCCCTTCCAGATCACCGCCTCGATCTTGGCGCTCTCGTCCTTCAGCGCGAAATAGCAATGTCCGGAGGAGTGCGGCCCGCGGAAGCCGGAGATTTCGCCGCGCACCCGGACATGCCCGTAGGCGTCCTCCACCGTCCGCTTGAGGGCGGAGGACAGTTCGGACACCGTGAATTCCGGTGCGTTGATAAGGGCTTCGGCTGTGGTCATCTGGGACAATCGAATCGGGCTTTTCGGGCTCGCGCACAAGGTAAGGATTTCAGCCGCAGCCGCCAATCACGCATTGCAAAGACCAGTACTCTGTAGTATAGAGTACTCTAGATTTTGGATAGTCGATGGAGAAGATCATGTCGAAGTGGCTGATGCGCAGGTCCTTCAGTTTGCTGAGGTGGGCGCTGAGCGGTGTTGGCGCAGTCGCGCTGCTTTTGACCGCCCTTGTCGCCGCGCCGCTGGTGCGCCCTCCGGAACTCCGTTCAATCTCGCAAGCCCGCGGCAGCGTCGATTTCAGCGCCTTGCCGCCATCGAGCGATTTCAGGCGCGCGATGGCACGATGCTCGGCTTCCGCCATTATCCCGCGAGCAGCCCTGCGACAGGGCGCGCGGCCATCGTGATTCACGGCTCGTCCGGCTCCAGCGGAACCACCATCCACGCGCTGTCAGGAGCTTTGGCGGCGCATGGCGTGGAGACCTATGCCGTGGACATTCGCGGCCATGGCGCGTCAGGGACGCGCGGCGACATCGGTTATGTCGGCCAGCTTGAGGATGACCTCGCCGATTTTGTCGTCGTTGTTCGCAAGGCCACGCCCACCGCGCCGCTGACACTGATCGGCCACTCCGCCGGGGGCGGCTTCGCATTGCGCGTCGCGGGATCGTCGATTCAGGATCTGTTCGCGCGTACCGTGCTGCTCGCGCCCTATCTCGGCTACAACGCCCCGACCAACCGGCCGAATTCCGGCGGCTGGGCCAGCGCCGACATTCCGCGCATCATTGGATTGCTGGCGCTGCGCGCCATCGGCATCCACTGCTGCGATGCGCTGCCGGTACTCGCGTTCGCGGTGCCGCCGAATTCCGAAAAGGTCCTGGTGGCGACCTATACCGACCGTTTGATGCGCAATTTCGCAACGCATCGGGATTTCCGCAGCGATCTGGCCGCCGCGACCAAGCCGCTGACGATCATCTCGGGCGCCGATGACGAGTTGATGCTGGCGGACAAATATGCCGAGGCGGTGCGCGGGGCCGCGCCGACGGTCGATGTGAAGCTGATCGACGGCGTCAATCACATGGGCATCGTCAGTGCGCCCAAGGCGGTGTCTGATATCGCCGAAAATGTCGCAACCCACTAGAGCGGGAGAACGCTGGTGAACATCGAAAGCCGGGAAGCCGCTGCGGCGCTCAACGACATCGAGCAAATCGTCCGTCGTGTTCGTCAGTCCAGGATCTACGATCTCGCCAGCCTGATGCTGATCCTGTGGGGCGCGCTGACATTTGCGGGCTATCTTGTGACCTATCTGTTGCCACGCAACGCCGGTTATGCATGGCCCGCGGTTTATGTCGCGGGGATCGCGGGCTCGTTTGCAATCAGCGCCTTCGGTTATGCACGGACGGGCATCCGTAGCTTCGATATCCGGATGTTCGTAGCACTCCTGCTGTTCTTCGCATTCGGCTTCTTCTGCACCGGCGGGCTCGGTCATTTCACGTCGCGTCAAATGGGAACGTTCTGGCCGGTTTATTTCATGCTGGTCTACACCATCGCCGGATTGTGGGTCGGGCAGGCGTTCGTGGCGATCGGCCTTAGCATCACCGCACTGACGCTGATCGGCTATTTCTTCATCGGCGATGCGTTCGACCTGTGGATGGCCGTGGTCAACGGTGGCGGGCTCATTCTGGGCGGCCTGTGGATGCGCCGGAGCTAGTGCCGCCGATTTGAAGTTCCTGCACCGATGCCGCGAGTTCTCACCAGGAACTTCAAATCGAAAAGCGGCACTAGAAATATAGAGTTGCTGGTGCCCCTTTGTTTCCGAAGTTCGTGTCGGGGGCGCCGCGAAAGTTCACGAACTTCGAAAACGGGGCACCAGTCCGATGGCTGAGCTCGACGACATCATCCACCAGCCGCTGCGGCTGAAAATCATGGCGGCGCTGAACGCGCTGCCCGCCACCGCCGGGCTGGAATTCTCCCGGCTGAAAAAGCTGACCGGCGCCACCGATGGCAATCTCGGCGCGCATATCGAAACGCTGGCCAAGGCTGGCTATGTCGCGGTCGAAAAGGCCTTTGTCGGCAAGAAGCCCCAAACCACGGTGACCGCCACGGCCTCTGGGCGCGGTGCATTTGCCCGTCACGTCGCGACGCTGCAGGAAATCATCGCGGCCTCGGCGCGACAGCCCTAACCGGCACATATCCACACCCGGTGAGGGGTGTTCTTGCAGCGCGCCGACACCGTGCTAAACCGTGCGCCTCATCGCGCGGCAACCCTCGGTCTGGCTGCATCTCATGCACATTCTTCTGCTCGGTTCCGGCGGCCGCGAACACGCTTTGGCGTGGAAAATCTCCGCTTCGCCTTTGGTGACGAAACTCTGGTGCGCGCCGGGCAACGCCGGCATCGCGCGGGAAGCCGAATGCGTGGCGCTCGATATCGCCGACCACGCCGCGGTGATCGATTTCTGCCGGACCAAGGTTGTTGATTTTGTCGTGGTCGGCCCGGAAACGCCGCTGGCGGCAGGCATTGTCGACGATCTCGCGAGCGCCGGCATCAAGGCGTTCGGGCCGAGCAAGCAAGCTTCGCGGCTTGAGGGGTCCAAGGGATTTACAAAAGCGCTCTGCACTGAGTTCGGCATTCCGACCGGCGCCTATGGCCGTTTCACCAATGCGGACGACGCGCTGGCCTATATCCGCGCGCAGGGCGCGCCGATCGTGGTCAAGGCTGACGGACTTGCAGCGGGCAAGGGCGTGGTCGTTGCGATGACGCTGGCCGAAGCGGAAGCGGCCGTCGCCATGATGTTCGGCGGCGCGTTCGGTGCGGCAGGCGCGGAGGTGGTGATCGAGGAATTTCTGTCCGGCCGCGAAATCAGCTTCTTTGCGTTGTCCGACGGCGAGACCGCGATCGCGCTCGCTTCGGCGCAGGACCACAAGCGCGTGTTCGACCACGACGAAGGGCCGAACACCGGCGGCATGGGCGCCTATTCGCCGACGCCGTTCGTGACGCCGGCAATCCATGCCGAGATCATGGCGAAGATCATCGTTCCCACGGTGGCCGGCATGAAGGCGCGCGGCACGCCGTTTCGCGGTGTGCTGTATGCCGGCGTGATGCTGACGCCGGACGGCCCAAAACTGTTCGAGTACAATGTCCGCTTCGGCGATCCGGAATGCCAGGTGCTGATGCTGCGGATGATGTCGGATATCGTACCGGCACTGCTGGCGTCGTGCGACGGACAGTTGAAGAATTTCGACCTGCGCTGGTTTCCCGACCCGGCGCTGACGGTGGTGATGGCGGCGAAGGGCTATCCCGGCGATTATGCCAGGGGCACCCGCATCGAGGGGCTCGATGACGCCGCCAGTGTCGAGGGCGTTGAGATCTTCCACGCCGGCACAACATCGAAGGACGGAACCATTCTTGCCAATGGCGGACGCGTGCTGAACGTCTGCGCCTCAGGCAAGACCGTCACCGAAGCACAACGGCGCGCCTATCAGGCGGTCGATCGCATCAAATGGCCTGATGGGTTTTGCCGCCGTGATATTGGTTGGCAGGCGGTGGAGCGTGAGAAGGCGGGATAGTTTCTCCGTCATTCCGGGGCGATGCGAAGCATCGAACCCGGAATCCCGAGGTGAGGCGTTAGGTGCTAAACAATCTCGAGATTGCGGATTGGCGCCCTTAGCGCGCCGTCCGGAATGACGAGTGAAACGTCAAATCAAATCGCCGCCCGCGGCCGAGGCCGTGGTGCCGTGCTCGCGGAACGCCTTGATGACGTTGCGGCCGACCCTCCATCTGTGCACCTCGTCGGGACCATCGACCAGCCGTTGCGAGCGGACCTGAGTGTACCACTTCGCCAGGATCGTATCCTGGCTGAAGCCGAGCGCGCCGTGCAGCTGGATCGCGGTATCGATCACCTTGTGCACCATATGCGCCAGGTACACCTTGGCGATGGAGTTCTCCTGCCTCAGGTCCATGCCCTTTTCCGCCTTGTAGGCGATATGCAGCAGCATCAGCCGCCCGATGTAGAGCTGGCTGGCGCATTCGGCGAGCATGAACTGCACCGCCTGCCGATCGGCGAGCAGCACGCCGAAGGTCGAGCGCTTGGTGACATGCGCGGTCGCCATGTCGAGCGCGCGCTGGGCTTTCGCGATGTTGTGCATGCCGTGGCGCAGGCGGCCGTAGGCGAGGCGGTGCTGGCCCATGTTGAAGCCATTGCCTTCGCCGCCGAGCAGATTGTCGGCCGGCACCTTGAGATCCCTGATCTCGATTTCGGAATGTCCGCCGGAGAGCTGGTCGTAGTGCGGACCTTCGATCGCCATGTTCTTGATGTTGCGCTTGATCTTGTAACCGGGGTTCGGCAGCTCGACGATGAAAGTCGAATACTGCTTGTGGCGCGGCGCGTTCGGATCGGTCTTGGCCATCACCAGCGCCATGTCGGCGACGCTCGCCGATGATGAGAACCACTTCTCGCCATTGAGGATGTAATTCTCGTTGCCGTCCTTCACGGCGGTGGTTTGCATACCAGTGGCGTCGGCACCCGCCGCCTTTTCCGTCATCGAGAAGCAGATGCGCTTGTCGCCGTTCAATAGCGGTTTAAGGAATTTTTCCTTCTGGTATTCCGTGCCATGCTCGAGGATGGTCATCATCGAGGCATCATCCGGCCCCTGCGCGCCGAGCATGCTTTCGCCGAGCTCCATCTGCACCAGCGCGTTGGCGAGCGGGCCGAGCCCCATGCCGCGCCATATTGCTTCGGCACGAACGGACACCACAGGCCTTGCGCGCGCGCCTTGGCCCGCAGTTTGCCCAGCACTTCGTCGAGCGGTTTGGTGTCCAGTTCCTTCTCTGCGGGGATGCATTCTTCCTGCACCCATTTGCGGACTTTTTCGCGGATCGCCTTGGCCTCGGCCGGGACTTCGAAATCGATCGACATAGGAGGTTTCCTCGTTCTGGTCCTTGATGGTTGGGTTTGTGAAATGGCATATATCCGAGCCGAGCCAGCGGCAACGGCAAACAAAGTTTGAAGCAACCATCGTCATACCCCGCGCATGCGGGTATCCAGTACGCCGCGGCGCCTGTTGTGAAAGTGTGAAAATGCCCGATCTCGCCGACCTGTTTCCCGGCTATGCTTCCGAATGGATCAACACCAAATCCGGGCGCATTTTCGCCCGTGTCGGCGGCAAGGGACCGCCGCTGCTGCTGCTGCACGGATTTTCCGAAACTCATGTGATGTGGCACCGCGTTGCGCCGCAGCTTGCCGACAAGTTCACGCTGATCATCGCCGACCTGCCGGGCTATGGCTGGTCGGATATGCCGGAGAGCGATGCCGGTCACACGCCCTATACCAAGCGCGCGATGGCGCAGGCGATGATCGAGGCGATGGAGCAGCTCGGCCACGTGGATTTCGCGCTGGCCGGACACGATCGCGGCGGCCGCGTGGCCTATCGCTTAGCACTCGATCATCCCGGCCGGCTGTCGCGGCTGGCGGTGCTGGATATTCTGCCGACCTGGGACTACTGGGAACGAATGGACCGCCTCTATGCGCTGAAAATCTATCACTGGACGTTTCTGGCGCAGCCTTTTCCGTTGCCGGAAACACTGATCGGCGGCAATCCCGACTTCTTTCTGCGCTACAAGATGGCGAGCCAGACAAAGTCGAAAAATCTCGACGCGATCGATCCGCGCGCGCTGGAGCATTATCTCGCGGCGTTCCGCGATCCCTCCAGGGTGCACGCGATGTGCGAGGATTATCGCGCCGGAGCCTATGCCGACTTCGAGATCGACAAGACGGATCGCGACACGGGCAAGAAGATTACAATTCCGATGCTGGCGCTGTGGGGTGACGCCGGCATTGCCAGTGCCGCGGCAACGCCGCTCGATACCTGGAAGACATGGGCGGCCAATGTCTCGGGCGCGCCGGTCGATTCCGGTCATTTCCTGACCGAGGAGAATCCGGACGCCACCGCGAAGGCGCTGAAGCAATTCTTCAACGCCGGGCTTTAAAGAAATCGCGCAACAGCGTCGCTGACTCGTTTTCTCCCACCGCCGAATAGACCTCGGGGACGTGATGGCAGGTCGGCGACGCGAAGAACCGCACGCCGGACTCCACCGCGCCGCCCTTGGGATCGGCGGCGCCATAATACAGCCGCCGGATCCGCGCAAACGAGATCGCCGCCGCGCACATCGTGCACGGCTCCAGCGTGACATAGAGGTCGCAATCGACCAGCCGCTCGCTGCCGACGATCTCGGCGGCCAGCCGGATCGCGAGAATTTCGGCATGCGCGGTCGGATCGCGTTCGGTCAAGGTGCGGTTTCCGGCCGCGGCGATGACCTCGTTGTTAAACACGATCACGCATCCGATCGGCACTTCGCCGGATTTTCCGGCGTTTTCGGCCGCTTTCAGCGCCGAATCCATGAAAGATGGTGCGGTCATGCCTCGTCTCTACTCGAAAAGTCTGCTACTAGAGGCGCATTCAGCAAAAGTGGATACCGGTTTTGCGTGAGAATGCGCCTCGAGCGAAGAGCGCGCGCGTTATTGCTGTGACAGTCCATCCACAAGCCTGGTTGCCAATTCATCTGCACCCGAAGTGAGACCATTCATGCCCCGCGATAACGATAAAAACAACGATTCCTCGCGCGGCCGGCGTGATCGGCCGTCCGGCGGCAAGGGCCGCTCCGGCGCAGCCCGGGGACCTGAGAAGAAATTCGCCAAGCGCGGCTTTGCCGGCAAGAGCGACGGCGACAAGCGCCCCTATGCCGGTAAGCCCGACGGCGCGAAATCCTATGGCAAGAAGCCCTATTCGGGCCCGGGCAAGCCTTACGCCGGCAAACGCGAGGGCCCGCCGCCGCGCCGCGATTACGACGACGCTCCGCGCCGCTTCGATAAAGACGCTCCGCGCCCGGCGCGCTTCAACAGGGATGACCGTCCCCAAGGCGATCGGCCGGATCGCGGACCGCGGAAGGATTTTCGCCCGCGAGATGATCGCGGCGGCGAAAAGCGCCCGTATACCCCGCGCGGCGATGCACCGCGCGGCGAGCGCCCGAATTATAATCGCGACGACCGCGCACCGCGTGGCGATCGCGGCGACTCCCATCCGGCCTCGCGCTTTGCCGACAAGAAATTCGGCGACAGGAAACCTTATGCGCCGCGGGACGGTGGTCGTGAGAAGCGGCCCTACACGCCGCGCGGCGAAGGTTTTCGCAAGGAGGGTGACAGGCCGCAGGGGGATCGCCCGTACAGCGCGCGGCCGTCGCGGGATGGCGACCGTCCCCGCGGCGATCGGCCTGACAGAAAATTTGGTGGCGACAAGAAATTTTCGCGCGGCGCGCCGGATCGAGGTCCGCGCAAGGATTTTGGAAGCCGTGACCGGAATCGCAAGGGCGACCCGGGGGATCGCGGTCCAGATCGCGGCGATTCAAAGCCGTGGCAGAAGCGCGATGCTTCTTCGCCCGACCACGCCGGCCGCAATTCGCGCCCCTCGCGTGAAGGCGCCAGAAATTTCGACAAGCCGCGTTTTTCCAGCCCGCGCGAGGATCGTCCGCAAGGTGATCGTCCCTCGGGCGATCGCCCGTTTCGTGAGCGCCCGAAGTTCGACCGTCCCCGCGAGGACCGTCCGAAATTCGAGCGGCCGCGGCGGGATCGCAACAGCGACCCTGGTGAAGGCGGTAGCTCCTGGCAGGAGCATCCGCGCAGCGAGGCAACTTCCGATCGGCCGCGCCGCGAGAATGAGGACGACGCCAAGATTTTCGCCAAGCGCCCCGCGTTCGGCGGCCGTGGCGAATATCGCGAGCGCAAGCCCGACGAGCGGCGGCCGCCGCGGCCGCCGCGCGAGAAGAAATCCGGCGAGCGCATCGCCAAGGTGGTGTCGCGGGCTGGCCTCGCCTCACGCCGCGACGCCGAGGAATGGATCGTGCAGGGCCGCGTGACGGTCAACGGCCGCGTGATCAATTCGCCGGCGCTCGATGTCACCGCCAACGATGTCATCACCGTCGACGGCAAGCCATTGCCGCCGCGCGAGCGCACTCGGCTGTTCATGTTTCACAAGCCGCGCGGCCTGATGACCACCCACGCCGACCCCGAAGGCCGGCCGACGGTGTTCGACAACCTGCCGGAGGGTCTGCCGCGGCTGATCAGCATCGGCCGGCTCGATTTCAACACCGAAGGCCTGCTGCTGCTGACCAATGACGGCGGCCTGGCGCGTGTGCTCGAGCTGCCAGATACCGGCTGGCTGCGGCGCTATCGCGTCCGTGCCCATGGCGAGGTCACTCAGGCCCAGCTCGACGAATTGAAAAAGGGCGTCGAGGTCGACGGCGTCAAATACGGCCCGATCGATGCGACGCTGGAGCGCGACCAGGGCGCCAATGTCTGGCTGGTGTTTGCGATCCGCGAAGGCAAGAACCGCGAAGTCCGCAACGTGCTGGCGCATCTCGGTCTCGAAGTGAACCGGCTGATCCGGGTGTCCTACGGTCCGTTCCAGCTCGGCGAACTCGCCGAAGGCCAGGTCGAGGAGGTCAAGACCCGCGTGCTGCGCGAGCAGCTCGGCGAGAAGGTGGCCGCATTGGCAGGCGCGGATTTCGCACGGCCGATGCAGGGCGAGCCCCAGGCAAAATCTGAGGAAGAAGAGACCGATGCACCGCGCGGCAAAAAGCCATTCAAGCCGGCCGGCAAGAGCGGCCTGATTGCCGACCGCAAGGGCCGCCGCGTGCTGGTGCAGCGCACCGGCAGCGACGAAGCGCGCGCGCGCAATGAAGCCGAGGCCAGTGGCTACGGCCCGCCGCGGCGCCCGCAGCGCGGCTATCATGGCAAGCGCGATCTGAAGCCGCGAGACGAGTGAACATGATGTCGAAGTTCGCGTTCGGAGCCTGAACGGATGCGCGTCGTCGGCGGGCGGCTGAAGGGCCGCAACCTCGCGTCGCCGTCGTCGCGCGACATCCGCCCCACGGCGGATCGTTTGCGCGAGTCGCTGTTCAATATCCTTATCCATGCCTATGACGATCCGATTGCGGACGCGCGCGTGCTCGACCTGTTCGCCGGCACCGGCGCGCTCGGCATCGAAGCGATCTCGCGCGGGGCGGCGTTCGCGCTGTTCGTCGATAACGGCGCCGAGGCCCGGGCGCTGTTGCGCAACAATGTCGAAGCGCTGGGCTTAGGCGGGGTGACCAAGGTGTACCGCCGCGACGCCGGCAATCTCGGCCCGGCGCACCCGGTCGAGCCGTTCTCGCTGGTGTTTCTCGATCCGCCCTATCGCATGAAGCTTGCCGAGAAGGCGCTGGCCTCGCTGCGCGATGGTGGCTGGCTGACGCCGGGCGCGCTGCTGGTGGTCGAGGAAGCCAAGGCGGCGGAATTTGCCGCGCCGGAGGGTTTCGAGGAACTGGAGCGGCGGGCGTATGACGACACAGAGTTTACGTTTTTGCGGTTTGCCGCGGTTGCCCAATCATAACTCGTCATGTCCCGCGAAAGCGGGGCATCCAGTATTCCAGAGGCATCGAAAGTTTATCACAAACGGCGCGGCGTACTGGATCGTCCGCTTTCGCGGACGATGACAGCCTGGACCTACATCCGCGATCGCCGAAGCGATGAAAACAGAAATGACAATGCGGCCAGCAGGAGATAAATGATCAGCGTATTGAGCGCGATCGCGGCCAAAAGCCATTCACTCGGAAGATAATCGATCCAGGGCAATGCCACGATAACAACGGCAAGCCCTGCAAAGGTGCGGTGGTCGAAAAGCGGATAAGCCAAAGCACAGGCAAAAATAAGCAGGTAGAAACCCGCACCAATTGCCGCAAATCTCGACCGCATCACCTTCTCCCGAACAGCTTCTCGATATCCGCGAGTTTCAATTCCACATAGGTCGGCCGGCCGTGATTGCACTGCCCGGAATTCGGCGTGTCTTCCATCTCGCGCAGCAGCGCGTTCATTTCCTCCGGCTTGAGGCGGCGGCCGGCGCGCACCGAGCCGTGGCAGGCCATGGTGGCCGCGACGTGCATCAGGCGGCGTTCCAGCGGTAACGCCTCATCCCATTCCGCCATGTGCTCGGCGAGATCGCGCAGCAAGGACGCGGCATTGGTCTTGCCGAGCAGCGACGGCGTCTCGCGTACCGCGACCGCACCGGGACCGAAGGATTCGATCGCGAGCCCGAACGACGCCAGCTCGTCGGCGCGCGCGATCAGCCGTTCCACGGTCGCCTCGTCGAGCTCGACGATCTCTGGAATCAAAAGAATCTGCCGCTGCACGCCGTTGCGCGCCAGCGATGCCTTCAGTTTTTCATAGACGATGCGCTCATGCGCGGCGTGCTGGTCCACCACGATCAGGCCGTCGCGGGTCTGCGACACGATATAGGTCTCATGAATTTGGGTCCGTGCCGCCCCCAGCGGACGATCGAGCAGATCGGCCGATGGCGCTTCCTGAAAACGCACGTCCGCAGTGGGCGTGCCGACGTCGAACGCGGCCTGGCCCGGTTCGGCAAAGGCCGTCGCCGCCGTGCCGTCGAAGGTCGGCATGAGCCCTATGGGATAGGCCGGCGAGCACCGCCAGTCCCAGTTGGCGCGCGGCGCAAATGACGGGCGGAACGAGGCGATGGCCGCGCCGTCGCTGTTGGCCGCGGTGCGCTTGCCTTCGCGGGCGAGGCCTTCTTTCAGGGCGTGCACGATCAGCGCGCGCACGAGGCCCGCATTGCGGAACCGGACCTCGGTCTTGGCGGGATGCACATTGGCATCGACGCCCTCGGGATCGAGCGTCACGAACAGCGCCACCACCGGATGGCGGTCGCGCGGCAGATAGTCGGAATAGGCCGCGCGCACAGCACCGATGATCAGCTTGTCGCGCACCGGCCGTCCGTTGACGAACAGATATTGCCCGAGCGCATTGGCGCGCGTCAGCGACGGTGCGGCGGCAAAACCTTCGACCACAACGCCTTCGCGCTCGCTGCGGACCTCGATGGCGCTTGATCGAAAATCCGCCCCCAGGATATCGCCGAGCCGCGTCAGCCGGCCGCTCGCGCCGGGCAGGGCGGCGGCCCAGGTGACGGGCGCGCGTTCCTCGCCGGCCAGCGTGAAGGCGATGTCGGGCCGCGCCATGGCGAGACGACGCACCACCTCGCGAATCGCCTCGGCTTCGGTGCGGTCGGTCTTGAGAAATTTCAGCCGCGCCGGCGTCGCATAAAACAGATCGCTGACCTCGACGCGGGTGCCCTGAGAAAGCGCCGCCGGCATGATGTCAGATTTCTCGCCGCCTTCGACTGACAGCGACCAGGCGTGCGGCTCGCTGATGTGGCGCGTGGTGATGCCGAGCTTCGCCACCGCGCCGATCGAGGGCAGCGCCTCGCCGCGAAACCCCAGCGTGCGAATCCGCAGCAGATCCTCGTCGTCGAGTTTGGAGGTGGCATGGCGATCGACGGCAAGCGCAAGATCGCTATAGGTCATGCCGCCGCCATCGTCGGTAATCCCGATCCGCCGCCGCCCGCCGCCATCGGTGAAAATATCGATCCGGCTGGCGCCGGCGTCGATGGCGTTTTCCACCAGTTCCTTGACCACGCTCGCAGGGCGCTCGACCACCTCGCCGGCGGCGATGCGGTTGACGATGGTCTCTGGCAACTGGCGGACGGGCATTGCTTTAAGCGACTCGCGGAAATGGAGGGTCAATCTAGGAGCTTTTACCTGATGATGGGAGGGCGCGTGTGGAAAACCAAAGCGCCTTTCTTGAGCTCTCCCCGTTCACGGGGAGAGAGGTGCCGTTCCCCGGATGCTGCGCAGCGCGCCGCCGTTGCGGCGTGGTGCGCTGCTGATCCGGGGTCCATGGCCGCAGAGTGAAAGTGTGGGTCCCGGCTCTGCGGTGCCCCGCCGAAGAGGCGCTGCACCGCGTCCGGGACATGTGGCCTCAATCGTCGAATCCGCCCGAGCCGCTTCGCCTTGATGTCGCTGTCGCTGCGGCTTCGACCGTACCGGAGCCCCGCGCAGCTATGCGAGCAGCCGCTGATGGCTAGGTACGGATGTTCTGAGCGTATTGGTGACGAACACGGGGTTGAGCACCCGACGTCGCCGATTCTTGCGCTCCAGGTGAAATGGATACCTCAAAAAGGCTTGCCTGAACAAAGGGATGGGCCAGCTCGTTCTCCCGATTTTCCTCGTGTGCAGGTCCATGACGGGAACGTTGTGACCTGTGGCGACCGGGTATATCGTTTAGAAAAGCTATAAAGAAGATCGGGAGGATGCCTATGTGCCAGCTATTCGCTCATCAGCCTCAACGGGACTATGAATCGCAGACGAGATCGCTTCGCATCGACGGCCATTGCACCTCCATCCGGCTGGAGATGGCGTTCTGGGATACGCTTGAAGAAATCGCCAGCAAGCAAGACATGAGTCTCGCGAAATTCCTTTCATGTCTTCACAGCGAGGTTCTCGATCACTGCGGCGAAGTGCATAATTTTGCTTCGCTTCTGCGTTGTTCGTGCCTGATCTATCGATCGAAAGCCGTCGCGGTCACGCCTGATTTTCTTGACGGCGCAGCACCGAGGCTTGTCGCAGCCGAATAGTCACGGCTTTGCATCGGTAGATTAAACAGTGCCATCCAGGACGCGCGCGTCCTGGATGGGGAGCCGACGTTCAAACGGAAGCAGCGCTAGATTTCTTTTCGCTGCATGGCGCCCGCGATATGATCCGCCTGCCTGATGGCAAGCGCCACGATGGTGAGCGTCGGATTGCAGGCCGCGCCGCTGGTGAACTGGCTGCCATCCGAGACGAACAAGTTCTTGATATCGTGGGTCTGGCCGAATTTGTTCACGACACCGTCCTTGGCCTTGGCGCTCATCCGGTTGGTGCCCAGGTTATGGGTGCTGGGATAGGGCGTGGTCGGATAGGTTACCGTTGCGCCAACGGCCTCGTAAACCGCGGTGCCCTGTTTGTAGGCGTGATCGCGCATGGCGATATCGTTGGGGTGATCGTCGTAGTGGACGCTGGCGACCGACAAGCCAAATTTATCCTTGGCTTTCGGATCGAGCGTGACGCGGTTGGTTTCCTGCGGCATGTCCTCGCCGACCAGCCACATCCCTGCCATGCGCGGATACCCTTCCATCGCCGACGTGAACGAGCGTCCCCATGCGCCCGGATTGAGGAAAGCCGCCATGAAGGGCAAACCAAGCGACAGTGTTTCCATTTCATAGCCGCCCATGAAACCGCGTGACGGGTTGTGCCGGGCCTCGTCGCGGATGATACCGGCCATGGTGGTGCCGCGATACATGTGAACCGACTTGTCGAAGACCGCGTAAACGCTGCCTGTCATGTGACGCATATAGTTGCGGCCAACCTGGCCGGAGCTGTTGGCGAGGCCGTCCGGGAACGTGTTGGACGCACTGTTGAGCAGGAGCCGGGGGCTTTCGATCGAGTTGCCGGCAACCGCAACAACGCGCGCCTTCTGGCGTTGCGTCTTTCCGGCTTCGTCGGCATAGACGACGCCTGTGACCTTGCCTGATGCATCGTGCTCGATCTTGAGCGCCATGCTGGCGGGACGAACTTCAAGGTTGCCGGTCGCTTCGCCCTTTGGAATTTCCGTATAAAGCGTCGACCACTTCGCGCCGGACTTGCAGCCTTGGAAACAAAACCCGATTTGCTGGCATGATCCGCGGCCGTCGCGTGGTTCGCTGTTGATCGCCATCCGACCGGTGTGGACTTCCTTGTAACCGAGCTTCTTGGCGCCGGCCTCCATCACCTTGAAGTTGTTGTTGCCCGGCAATCCCGGGATGTTGTTGGTGCGGGTGACGCCCATCTTGTCTTCGGCCTTGGCATACCACGGCTCCATTTCAGCCAGCGTGATCGGCCAATCGAGCAGGTTGGCGCCGGGCACGCTGCCGTAGGCACTCTTGATTCTGAATTCATGCTCGTCGAACCGCAACGACGCACCCGCCCAATGCACGGTCGATCCGCCGACCGATTTGACAATCCACGCCGGCAGGTTGGCGAAATCCTTGGCCACGCGCCAGTTGCCGGATGTCGTCCGCATATCCGTCCACGCCAGCTGCGTGAAGCTCTCCCACTCGTTATTGATGAAGTCTTGCAGCTCAACACGCGGTCCGGCCTCAAGGATCACCACCTTGACGCCCTTCTGCGCGAGTTCGTTGCCAAGCGTTCCGCCGCCGGCGCCGGAGCCAACGATCACAACCACACCATCGTCATTCAGATCGAATTTTGCCATTTTATGTCCTCCCAACTGATATTCTGTCCGACGTCTTGCTCAGACCTTCGGCAGCCAGTCGATGTCGTTGAAGCCGCGCTTGATGTAACCGCCATGCTCGGCGGACGAGCCCTCGTAGCCGAATTTCGGCCACAGCTCTTCCTGGTTGTAGAGAGAGACAACAAGATCGGAGCGAACCTTTTTGAAAAAGTCGGTCTGCTCGATGCCCTGCAGCAGGACGACGCGGTCGGCCTCCCAGGGTACTTGAACGTAAGCAACCTTGTGCCGGTCCTGCGCGTCCTGATCGAGACGACGAACGCCATCTTCCAGCAGCGCCTTGATGGCGGGGTCTTTCGCCGCCTTGGCGTCCCACGGCTTGATCGCGGTGATGTAGTAGCTGTCGACCAGCATATCGTGCGGATAGATATCGCGCGCAACCTTTACCAGCGTTTTCAGCGTCGCCGGTGTCAGTGCTGTAGCGTCCGCAGCCCACGCGTCCTCAATGCCGATCCCGGCGCTCGCCGCAACGGCGACGACCGGAACCGCGCTGGCAGCGCCTTGCAGAAAGATTCGGCGGCTGTATTTGCCTCGACGATCGACTTCTCTCATGGGTATCCTCCATTGAACGTTTTTATTGATTGCGTGTTTAGCCGAAGCGACCACCTTTCTGGATCACTTCGATCTTGTAGCCATCGGGGTCAGAGACGAAGAAAAAGCGCGCAAGCGTCTTGCCGTCATGCTTGAAATCGCGGAGCGGCCCGGGCGAAAGTTTCTCGTCCTCGAAGCGGGCATGCTCGGCGTCGAGATTGTCGACCACAACTGCGAGGTGGCCATATCCGTCGCCCGGAATGTAAGGCTCCTTTCGGTCGAAATTGACAGTGAGTTCGAGTTCGAACGGCGACGACGGATGACGCAGATAGATCAGCGCAAAGTCCGCAAATTTGAGATGGTCGGCCACTTCGAGCCCGAAAGCGCGCCCGTAAAAGTCGAGCGATCTGGCTTCATCGAGTACGCGGATCATCGAGTGAACCGGCTTTGCCATTCAGTGCAACTCCTTAAGATAATTCACGATCGCCGTGCGGATTTCGGATTTGGCCTGCTTGTAAGGCATGACCGCGCCGGGGATCATCGCCTGCGGGTCGACCAGCCACTCGTCGAGCTTCTGCTCGCTCCATTTGAATTTTGCATTGGCAAAACCCGCCGAATAGCGAAATCCCTCGGCTGCTCCGGCTTCGCGTCCGACGATATTGACCAAGGTCGGTCCTTGCCGCGGCGGATCGGAGGCGCTGGTGGTGTGGCACGTCGCGCATTGCTGTTTGAAAAGCGCGGCCCCGTCGGGCGGCTTTGCCGTTGGCAAGGCAATTTGTCCCGAGGCGACGCCGACCATCGATATCGCGCTGCAAAATGCTAGTCCCATGACAAGTGTCGCACGTCGGTTTTTCATGGATATTTCCGTTGACGCGGATCGAGCTTAAGTCGTCGCGAACAAGCGGTGGTAGTAGCGGGCTGTTTTTGGTGGAACGAAGGGCCGTGATGTTGCGTACGCTGCTGCGCGCAAAAAAGGCCTCAATCGTCGAATCCGCCCGAGCCGCGCTTCGCCTTGACGTCGCTGCGGCGCTTCTTGCCCTCCAGCCGGCGTTTTTTCGATCCCAGCGTCGGCTTGGTCGGACGCCGCGGGGTCGGCCGCGTCATGGCCTCGCGCAGCAGGTCGAGCAGACGGCCGATGGCATCGGCGCGGTTGCGTTCCTGGGTGCGGAAACGCTGCGCATGAATCACGATCACGCCGTCCTTGGTCATACGCTGGCCGGCGAGCCGGTTGAGCCGCGCCGCGGCATCAGCCGCCAGTGCTAGCCGGCGGGTATCGAAACGCAACTGCGCGGCGGTCGAGAGCTTGTTGACGTTCTGTCCGCCCGGCCCTGAGGCGCGGACGAAGCTGATCTCGATGTCGTTTTCGTCGATCGTGAGGTCGCGGGAAATCCGCAGCATGGCGTCACCGAACCGGGATGATCCCGAAGGGAATCGGGCAAGCACAAGATAGCGGTTTTGTTTGCGATTTGCTTTGCCGCGCGTTCTGGCCGTCCCCACCCCCCTTGTGGGGGAGGGCTAGGGAGGGGGATAGGCCACAAATACCGGACTTGCGGTACCCCCCCTCTCTACCTCTCCCCCACAGGGGAGAGGGCAGAGGGCGCCGTATGGCGGGACTTATCGAACGTCGGATAGAATCAATTCGCCGTGGGCGGGGTTGCTGCCGCGGGCTGCGCGGCGGCTTGCGGGGCGCGACCGACGATGACCGTGAGAAGGCCTTGGCCCCATAACCGCTGGGCGGCCTTCTTGGCGTCGTCCAGCGTCACGGCATCGACGATGGCGTTGCGCTTCTCGATGTAGTCGATCGGAAGCCCATCGAGCTGGTATTGCAGCAGCGCCGACGCGAGCTTCGATGAGGTGTCGAGCGCCAGCATTTGCGAACCCTTGAGATAGGACTTGGCCTCATCGAGTTCCTGCTGGGTCGGGCCATCCTCGGCGATGCGGCGGATTTCCTTGTTGATGGCATCGACGGTTTCGCCGGCGCGGTCGGCGCGCGTTCCGGTATTTCCGACGAACAGTGCGGAGTGATCCATCCACAGCAGCGATTCATAGACCGAATAAGCCAGGCCGCGCTTCTCGCGGACTTCATGGTAGAGCCGCGACGACAGCCCTGCGCCGCCGAGAATGTGGTTGACGACATAGGCGGCCATGAAATTCGGATCGTGGCGCATAAAGCCGGGGCCGCCGAACGTCACCACGGTCTGCGGCACGTCGAGCGGAATGAAAGCGCGCTGCGGTGGCTTGGCGGCTTCGACGTCGGGTACCGGCGTGAGGCTGGCTTTGGCCGGCAATCCGCCGAACGTGTGGTCGAGCAATTTGCCGAGCGTGGCCGGGTCGACGTCGCCGACCACGGCAATCCTGAGCGTGTCCTTGGCCAGCACGCGGCGGACATAGTCCTTCAGATCGGCGACATCGATTTTCGGCACGCTTTCCAGGGTGCCGCCGGCCAGCCGGCCGTAGGGGTGGTCGCCAAAGGCGACTTCCAGGAACTTGCGGCTGGCAAGCGACGTCGGATTGGAGCTGTCGCGCCGCAGACCGGAAATGACCTGCGCGCGAATGCGTTCGACATCGGTGCTCTCGAAATGCGGCGATGTCAGCGACATCCGGAGCAGGTCGAAGGCTTCGTCTCTGTTATCCTTGAGCATGCGCAGCGAGCCGCGGAAATAATCCCGCGTCGAACTGAAGCTTAGTTCGATGGCGCGGCGGTCGAGACGCTCGTGGAACGTCTTGGAATCCAGATCGCCCGAGCCTTCATCGATCAGGCTGGCGACCAGATTGCCGACACCGGGCTTCTCGGCCGGGTCCTGCGTCGCGCCGCCGCCGAAGGCATACTCCATCGCGATCAGCGGCACGGTGGCGTCCTGCACGAACCAGGCCTCGATACCTCCGGGTGAAATCAGATGCTGGATCTTTGCCGCGGCGTGCGACGGCGTTGACGCCAGCGGCGCCATTGCCAGGCAGGCGGCGACAAGCAATGCAATGCGTCGCGCGCGAGTCTTGGGAGAAGCCTTGGCAGAAGGCTTGGGATAAGTCACGAGCGCTTCTCCTCGCGTTTCGGCGTGGCGTCCTTGATCAGATAGCCGGTCACCGAACGTTTCTTGTCGAGCCATTTTTGCGCGGCGTCGCGCACCTGTTCGGCAGTGACGGCGCGAATGCGGTCCGGCCAGCTTCTGATGTCGGCGATGCTCAAGCCGGTGGTGAGCGCACCGCCGTACCAGCGCGCCAGCGTCGCCTGATTGTCCTGGGCGTAGATCGCCTCGGCGATCAGCTGGGTCTTGACGCGCTCGAGATCCTCGGCGCGAACCGGGTTCTGTCCAACATCTGATATCACGCCGTCGATCACCTGCTCGATTTGCGAAAACTCCACGCCGGGTTTCGGCGAGACCGAGATCATGAACTGCGTCGCATCGAGCGAGGTGCCCTGATATCCGGCGCTGGCGCTGACCGCGAGCGGCCGGTCGACCACCAGCGCGCGATAGAGGTAGGAGTTGCTGCCGTTGCCCATCAGTTGCGCCAGCACGTCGAGCGCCGGGCTTTCGCCTGATGCGGCGGTGGTGGCGGACGGAACCAGATAATAGCGCTTCACGCTGGTTTGTTCGACGCGGGGATCGGACAAGGTCACGGTGCGAGGCGCGGCGGGCTCCGGCTCCTGCGGGCGAAGGCGCTGCGCTGCTATCGCGGGCTGTGCCGCGACTTCGCCGAACGTCCGCTCCACCATCGGGCGGACATCCTTGGCCTCGACGTCGCCGGCAATCACCAGCGTGGCGTTGTTCGGGGCATAGAAACGCTTGTAGAATGCCAGCGCATCTTCGCGGTCGAGCTTCTCGATTTCCTGGTGCCAGCCGATCACGGGGCGGCCATAGGGATGATTGAGATACAGCGCCGCCATGATCTGTTCGGTCAGCCGCGCCTCCGGGTTGTTGGCGACCCTCATGTTGAATTCTTCGAGCACGACGTCGCGCTCCGGCAGCACATTTTCATCCTTCAGGATCAGGCCGGTCATGCGATCGGCCTCGAACTCCATCATTTTGGCCAACTGCTCGCGCGGCACCCGCTGGAAATAGCCGGTATAGTCGGTCGACGTGAAGGCGTTCTCGTTGCCGCCGATCCGAAGCACGGTCTGGGAAAACTCACCGGCCGGATGCTTGCTCGTGCCCTTGAACATCAAATGTTCGAGAAAGTGCGCGAGGCCCGATTTGCCGGGCGTCTCGTCGGCGGAGCCGACCTTGTACCAGATCATCTGCGTGACAACCGGAGTGCGGTGATCAGGGATCACCAAAACCTGCAGGCCGTTGCCGAGGGTAAAGGTGGCGGGTGGCTGCGAGGTCACCGTGGTCTGGGCGAGGGCGCCGCTTGCGGAGACAGCGAACGCCAGGGGCAGCGCAACGAAGAGCGAGACGGCGAGGCGGTGTGAGGACATCATGACCTGTCTAGCGCGTATTCCGCAAAAGTGGGCACCGGTTTTGCGACAAGAATACGCGCAAGTTTTCGAATAAGAGCGATCCGAACCGAAACGTTCGGGATAAAGCCGCGGCATCGTACACCGCGCGGCTGCGGATAAGCCTCACGAAGCTGAGAGACAGCAGCGGCTATTCGCCATACTTGCCGGCAGCCGGGTTGTATTCCTTGTTCATCGATTCCTTCGGCCCGGTGCCGTAGGCGAAGTTCGGCGATGGCGTCTGGTATCCGGCGGGAGGCTGGGTCAGGGATTCCCGCGTCGGCTCACCCTTGAATGGGGCAATCTCGGCTTTGTTGCCGCCGAACAGACCGCTGAAGCCGCCATTGTAGCCGAGCTGCGACGGGCTGAGGATCGGATTTTTCAACGAATCGCCGGGCTGCAGCGGGTCGTCGCTGGTGCGGGCTTGCGGGGCGGTCCTGGCGGCGTTGAGTTCGCTCGGGGTCAGGATGCGGCTGGCTTCGATGGGGTCGGGCTTGGCCTTCTTCCTGGCCTTGATGGCGGCCTTGCGCCGGGCTTCATCCGGATCTTTCGGCCAGTTCGCGTCCTTTATCTCACCTTTCACGGCTTCCGGCGGCGGCAGATCGAGCTTGGGCGGCACCACCAGCGGCGACCGCTCGCGATACTCGATGCCCCGGTTCTCCATATTGGTGCCGCCGATGCCGGCCATGATGCCCTCGATGACCTTTTCCTCGAAGGTCTTGTCATCCTCATCGTCGTCCTGGGCGCGCGCGGCGCCGGCAGTCATCACAAGACCGATGCCGAGCGCGACGGCCGCGAGCCGCAGCGCGCGCGTCAGCGCCCTCGACGAACCCTGCACAATCCATCCGCTGGCTTCGGTCTCGCGCATCGCGCTGTTCCTGTTCAAATTTCCCGCGGGCCGCCGACGTAAGGCGCAGCTCCGCTTCGCTAAGCAACATCAAGCTTTGAGGGTTCGTATCAGCCGGGATCAGGGCGCTTTTGCGGCGGGTACCCCCAGGAAGGAATCATACAACAGGGCCGCTACCCCGGCAACAATCGCCACGTCGGCAAGGTTAAACACGTACCAATTGAAGGGTTTTCCTCCGATCTGGAGGTGGAACAGGGCGAAATCGACTACCGCGCCATAGGCGAAGCGGTCGATGGCGTTGCCAACCGCGCCGCCGATGATCAGGCCGAGGGCCACGGTAGCGATCAGGGTGCGCGAGCGTGCCATCCAGATGGCCAGGACAATGACCGCCACTGCCTTGATTATCATCAGGGCGATCTGGGCGACCTGGCTGTCGCTCTGAAACCAGCCGAAGCTGATCCCGACATTCCATGCCAGCACCAGATCGAAGAACGGCGTGACCTTCACAGCGCCGCGGTGGACGATGTCGAACACGAACAGCAGCCAGAGTTTCGATGCCTGATCGAGCGCGATCACGGCCAAGGCGGCGAGAACACCGGGGCGAAGGCGGGAGGTCAAATCGCCACTCCCAGCGCCTTCCATTCGCGCAGCGCCTTCGCGTCGCGCGGCGACACGTCGGGATACTCGGCGTCCTCGCCGACGGTCGGCAGGATCTTCCACGACCGCGCGCATTTGATGCCCACGGCCTTTTCGACCACGACGGCGACACCGGGTACCTCGTTCAACCTGAACGCTCCGGCCGGGGCGTCGTCATTGCTCACCATCGCATTCGAGGTGATGCAGACCTCGGCCAGATCGATATCGAACAGCGTGTCGAAAATCTTCTTGTCCGAAACGTAGACCAGCGGCGAGGCCTCCAGCGAGGACCCGATCCGCTTGGCCGCGCGCTCGACTTCCAGCGCGCCGGTCACGACGCGGCGGACATTGCGGATGGTCTCCCACTTTGCGGCCAGCGCATCATCGCGGAATGCTTCGAGCCCTTCGGGAAACAGCGTCAGATGCACCGACGGCTCGGCGTCCGGCCTGTAGAGCCGCCAGGCTTCCTCGCAGGTGAAGCTCAGCACCGGCGCGAACCATCTTAAGATGGCATCGCAAATAATATCGATGGTGGTGAGCGCGGCCTTGCGCGCCAGCGACGACGGCGGGTCGCAATACAGCGTGTCCTTGCGGATATCGAAATAGAACGCCGACAGTTCGGTGTTCATGAACGCCGACAGGCTGGCGACCACGGTCTTGTAGTCGAACTCGGCGTAAACCTTGCGCACGATGGCGGCCTGCTCGGCGAGCTGATGCAGCATCAGCCGCTCCAGTTCGGGCATCTTGGCGGGCGCGACCGCGTCGCCCGGCTGGAAGTGATGCAGCGTGCCGAGCATCCAGCGCATCGAGTTGCGCAGCTTGCGGTAGGTTTCGATGGTGTTCTTGAGGATTTCCGGGCCGATGCGCTGGTCGTCGGCATAGTCGGTGGCGCAGACCCACAGCCGCAGGATGTCGGCGCCGGATTGCGCGATGACTTTCTGCGGCTCGACGGTATTGCCGATCGACTTCGACATCTTGCGGCCGTTCTCGTCGAGCGTGAAGCCGTGGGTCAGCACGACATCGAACGGCGCGCGGCCGCGGGTGCCGCAGCTTTCCAATAGCGACGACTGGAACCAGCCGCGGTGCTGGTCGGAACCCTCCAGATACATCACGGTGTCGTCGCCGCCATCGACCTTGCGCAGGATATTACCGAGGTTCGGAAAATGCTGGCGGTCTTCCAGCACGAAAGCGTGGGTCGAGCCGGAATCGAACCAGACGTCGCAGATGTCGTCGACCTTCTTCCATTCCTCGTTGGCGTGCGAACCAAGAAAGCGCTCGCGGGCGCCGTCCATGTACCAGGCGTCGGCGCCTTCCTGCTCGAAGGCGTCGGCGATGCGCTTGTTGACGACGGCGTCCTGCAGGATTTCGGCGGAGCCATCGCCCTTTTCGCGCACGAACACCGCGATCGGCACGCCCCAGGCGCGCTGGCGCGAGATCACCCAGTCCGGCTTGCTGTCGATCATGCCGTTGATGCGGTTCTGGCCCGCGGGCGGCACCCATTGGGTGACGGAAATGGCTCTAAGTGCCCTGTTCCGTAGAGTGTCCGATGAAGCAAATCCGGAATCTGGCCACCATCGGATAGGGGTTGCTGTGATCGGCTGATCCATCGCGATGAACCATTGCGGCGTGTTGCGGAAGATCACCGGCTTCTTCGAACGCCAGGAATGCGGATACTGATGTTTCAGGCGTCCGCGCGCCAGCAGCATGCCGGCCTCGACCAAGGCCTTGATCACGGCGTCGTTGGCGTCGCCCTTTTCGCCCTTGTCGTTGATGACGCGCTTGCCGGTGAAGCCGGGTGCATGATCCGTGAAGGCGCCGTTCTCGTCGACCGTATAGGGGATTGTAGTGTTGATCTTTCCCGCATCCAGCAGAGATTTGTTATCCATCCAGATATCGAAGTCTTCGCGGCCATGTCCGGGCGCGGTGTGCACGAATCCCGTGCCAGTATCGTCGGTGACGTGGTCCCCTTCGAGAAGCGGAACGATAAAATCATACCCGCGTCCTCGAAGAGGATGCGCGCAAGTCATTTCGTTCAGTACCGAGGATGGAACGTCCGAGACCCTTTCGAAGCTAACAACTTTTGCCTGCTTGAACACGTCGCTGGCTAGTTTGGTGGAAAGAATAAGGAGATCGCCGACCTTCGCCCAATTGTCGGCGGGAGCACCAGTTACGCGATAGAGGCTGTAAGAGATTTTGGAAGAATAGCTGATTGCTCGATTGCCCGGCAGTGTCCAAGGCGTTGTCGTCCAGATTACGACCGATGCGCCTTCTGGAAGCATAGGACTCATTTCCGGAAACGGCTCATTCGCATCCAGCCGTCGTGCTGGGGGTCCATATGGAATGTGCGACACAGGAAACTTCACCCACACCGTATCCGACGTGTAATCCTCGTACTCCACCTCGGCTTCCGCCAGCGCGGTTTTTTCCACCACGCTCCACATCACCGGCTTGGAGCCGCGATACAGCGTGCCGTTGGCGGCGAATTTCATCAGCTCGCGCGCGATCTGCGCCTCGGCGAAATAATCCATGGTGGCGTAGGGATGAGCCCAGTCGCCGATGATGCCGAGCCGCTTGAATTCCTCGCGCTGCACGTTGAGCCAATGCCCGGCATAGGCGCGGCACTCCTTGCGGAACGCCACCATGGCAGCGGAATCCCGAAAGTCCGGCTTCGCCTTGCCCTTGGAGCGGTAGTTCTCTTCCTCGATCTTCCACTCGATCGGCAGGCCATGGCAGTCCCAGCCCGGCACGTAATTGGAATCGAAGCCGAGCATCTGCTGGCTCTTGGTCACCACGTCCTTGAGGATCTTGTTGAGCGCATGCCCGATATGGATGTTGCCGTTGGCGTAGGGCGGGCCGTCATGCAGCACGAATTTCGCCCGGCCGGCCGCCGCCTCGCGCAGTCTGCCGTAGAGGCCGATCTCGTTCCAGCGCGCAAGGATTTCCGGCTCGCGCTGCGGCAGGCCGGCGCGCATCGGGAATTCCGTCTGCGGCAGGAAAAGGGTTTTGGAATAGTCTGTTGCGTCGGACTTTTGCGGCTTTTCGGACATGAATGCTCTGGTTTGGCTTAGAGGGCGCTGAACGCGATCGATCGCGGATGAACGAGGAGGATCCCGGTCTTGCGCCGAGCCGAAGCTCAGGCGGAAGCCGGGCCGCTAATGCTGATGGTGCGCCGCGCAAACATGCGGCTTTCCATAGCAGCCAGCCGCTGGATCGCAAAGCCCCGCCGCCCGTGCGGCAGGCGATTAGCCGACCACCCCGAGCTTCGGAAAGGCATCCGGCGCGGCCGCCAGCGTGGCGCGGGCACGGGCGCTGTCGTCATCCATCTGGCGCACCAGCGCTTCCACGCTGTCGAACTTCAGTTCCTCGCGGATGAAGCCGATGAAGGCGACGTCCAGCACCGTCCCATAGAGGTCGCCCTTGAAATCGAGCAGGAAGATTTCAAGCAGCGGCGCGCCATTGTCGAAGGTGGGGCGGCGGCCGAAGCTGGCGACGCCATCAAAGAGCTCGGCACCGCGGCCGACCCGCACCGCATAGATGCCGTGCTTGAGCCCGCAGTTCTTGTCGAGGCGGATATTGGCTGTCGGATAGCCGAGATCGCGGCCGCGCTTCTCGCCATGGATCACCTCGCCGGCAACGAACCAGGGACCGCCGAGCATTGCGGTGGCGTCTTCGATCTGCCCCTCGGCGAGCGCCATGCGAATCGCACTGGAGGAGACCGGCCGTTCCTCGATGTCGACGTGCGGCTGCACATCGACCTCGATGCCGAGCCGGGGCGCTTCGCTGACCAGGAGGCTCGGCGATCCGACCCGGCCCTTGCCGAAATGAAAGTCGTAGCCGACCGCGATGCCGCTGATTCCGAGTCGCTCGATCAGGTCATGGTGAATGAAATCCTGCGCCGTGGTCCCGGCCCGGGTCTTGTCGAAGGTCATCACGACAGCGCCCTTAAGCCCGGTTCCGGCCAGCAGCCGCAGCTTTGCGGCCTCGTCGGTGAGCCGGAACTGGGGGGTGTTCGGGCTGAAAAAGCTGCGCGGGTGCGGCTCGAACGTCACCGCCAGCGCGGGGCGGCCTTGAGCGCGCCCCATCTGCAGGGCCGCAGCAATCACGGCGCGGTGGCCGAGGTGGACGCCATCGAAATTACCCATCGCAACCACCGCTCCCTTGGGGATAGCGGCCGCGGGCGTGGTATCGCGGATAACGGTAAAACCAGGCGTCATTCTCAGGATTCTTCAACAGAGGTCGGGTGGGGGCGGGACCGTGACTTGGCGGCCCCGATGAAGTCAAGCGGGGCCCGAACCGGCGACCTCAGGGGCGCCGGTATGTCTTTTCGGCAGTGGCCGGTTAACGAGCTGTTAATCGACAAACATCAGTTAAGTGATTGTTAAACAAGTGCTTTTTGATTATTCGAAGATTTCTAGCTATCGATCAACTAACGAGGA
>Ga0208355_1000025_pt1 | contig 83504 bp, 93 predicted proteins | sample NGESurdeep072012_6_FD_184458 | JGI IMG/M metagenome (GOLD analysis project Ga0208355, IMG submission 184458) | Arctic peat soil microbial communities from Barrow, Alaska - NGEE Surface sample 210-3 deep-072012 (SPAdes) | ecosystem: Environmental > Terrestrial > Soil > Wetlands > Peat ... | reverse complement strand
CGCGCCGCGAAGATGAGCCCGATCCAGTCCACGCCGAGCTCCATGCACGTGTCGACGTCCTCTTCGCGCGTGACGCCGCAAATCTTGATCTCGGTCGCGTTCTCGCCGCGCAGCTCGCGCAGAGCGCGCGCCGGATCCGCAGCACGGAGGAGCGTTTCGCCGACGAGGAAGGCTCCGTAGCCCGCCGCGGAGAGGGTCTCCACGTCCGCTCGGGTCTTGATGCCGCTCTCGGCCACGCGGACGACCGACGGAGGCAGAAGCGCACCGAGACGGGCCATTCCGGGCAGGTCGACGGCAAACGTCCCGAGGTCGCGCGCATTCACCGCGACGACCTCCGCGCCCACGGCCAGCGCCCGCCGGATCTCGGTCTCGTCGTGCGCCTCCACGAGGACCGCGAGCCCGCGGAAGCGCGCGGCCCCATGCAGCCGCGAGAGCGTCTCGCCGTCGAGAGCGGACACGATGAGCAGCACCGCGTCAGCGCCGAGGGCCGCGGCGAAGTCCAGCTGGACCTCGTCCACGACGAAGTCCTTCATCAGAACGGGCAGCCCCGACGCCGCCTTCGCACGGGGCAGCCACGACGGATCGCCGCCGAAGAAGTCCTGCTCGATGACGACGGAGAGGGCCGACGCCCCGCCGCGGCGATAGGCGCACGCGACGGATTCGATTCGCGAGGACGCGTCGGGAAGGATCAGCCCCGCGCTCGGAGAGCGGTGCTTTATTTCAGAAAGAAAAGAAAGCAGAAGATTCTGCTTAGAAAAGGAATTCGAAGAGGAAGAGAGGGCCGCAGTGAAGGATGCGCCATCCGGCGAAGCGGCGAACAGGCCTGCCCCGGCGCGAGATCGCGCGCGCGCGGTCTCGGCCGTGAACTCGCCCGCCGCGATGCGGCGCCTCTTGGCGGCGAGAATCTCCCCCAGAATCGAGCCGCTCACGCCCTCTTCCCTTTCAAAGAAATCTTCCTCTCGGGCGCGTTCACGAGGCGCCCCCTTTCGAGATCCGGACGAGCGCATCGAGCGCTTCCCGGGCCTTCCCCTCGTCGATCGATCGCGCCGCCCGCGCGACGCCTTCCCGGTAGTCCGCGGCCAGCCCCGAGACGACGAGCGCGGCGGCGGCATTCATCAGGACGACGTCCCGCGCGTCGCGCCGGAAGCCGCCGAGGATCGCGCGCAGGATCTCCGCGTTCGTGCCGGCATCCCCGCCCTTCAGGGGATCGGGGCTCCCCTCCTCGAGGCCGAAGTCCAGGGCGGAGAGCTCGAGGAGCTGGACATGGGGACCGCGCACGTCCGCCGCGAACGTGCGCCCGAAGGGCAGCAGCTCGTCGCCGCCGGTCTCGTGAGAGAAAACCAGCGCGCGCTCGGTGCCGAGCTCCGCGAGGGCCCCCGCGATCACGGGGACCCGCTCGGGGTGATCCACCCCGACGATCTGCCGGGTGACGCCGAGGGGATTCGAAAGGGGTCCGGCGAGGTTGAATACCGTGCGGACTCCCAGCTCGCGCCGGATCGGGCCGACCTTCTTCATCGCGGGGTGGTAGAGCGGCGCGAAGAAGAACGTGACGTTCGCGCGCGCGAGCGCCTCGGCGGCGCGGCCCGGAGGCATCTCGATGTCCACGCCGAGCGCGACGAGGACGTCGGCCGAGCCGCAGGCCGAGGAGACGGCGCGGTTCCCATGCTTGGCGACGGGCGTCCCCGCGCCCGCGACGACGAAGGCGGCGGCGGTCGAGACGTTGAAGGTGCCGAGCCCGTCGCCCCCTGTTCCGCAGACGTCGATGGAGCGGGCGGCCAGCGCCTCATCCACGGGCGGCCGCATCGCTCGCGCCCGGAGGACGTCCACGGCGCCCGCCACGGCCTCGATTGTTTCGCCTCGGGCCGCGAGCGCCGCGAGGAGGCCGCCCACGATCGCCCCGGGGACGTCCTCGTCGAGAAGCGCCGACACGGCGGCGCGCATTTCCGCTCGCGTCAGCCGCGCGCCGCGCGCCACCGTCCGGAGCGCACTGTGGACGGCCGTCGTCATGCGAGCCGCCCGTCCACGAAGTTCTTCAGGAGCCGCTCCCCCTCCTTCGTGAGAATCGACTCGGGATGGAACTGCACGCCCACGAGAGGGAGAGTCCGATGGGCGAGGCCCATCACGAGCCCGTCTTCGGTCGTGGCGGTGATTCTGAGCGCCGCCGGAACCGAATCCCGCTCCACGATGAGGGAGTGGTATCGCGTGGCCGTGAAAGGGTTCGGGAGCCCCGCGAAGATCCCCGTCCCCTCGTGCGCGATTTCCGAGGTCTTGCCGTGCATGAGGACCGGCGCGCGGGAAACCGTTCCGCCGAACACGGCCCCGAGGGCCTGATGGCCGAGACAGACGCCGAGCAGCGGGATGCGGTCGTTCCGGCGGATCAGTTCGCACGAGATTCCCGCGTCTTCCGGCCGGCCCGGCCCCGGAGACACGACGAGCCGATCCGGCTTCGCGGCAAGGACCGCGTCCACGGTGAGCGCGTCGTTTCGTACGACGCGCACGTCGCCGTCGAACATGGAGAGGATCTGGACGAGGTTGTAGGTGAAGGAGTCGTAGTTGTCGACGACGAGGATCATCGGTACGTCCCCGCCTCTTCCACCGCACGCATGAGAGCGCGCGCCTTGTTCTCGCACTCGGTGGCTTCGGCCTCCGGGTCCGAGTCGGCGACGATGCCGGCGCCGGCCTGCACGTGGAGAGTGCCGTTCGCGACGACGGCCGTCCGGATCGCGATGGCCACGTCGAGGTTTCCTGCGAAGTCGAGGTAGCCCACTGTGCCGCCGTAGGCTCCGCGCCTCACCGGCTCGAGGTCCTCGATGATCTCCATCGCGCGTATTTTGGGCGCTCCCGTCAGCGTCCCGGCCGGAAACGTCGCCACTAGGGCGTCGACGGCGTCCTTCCCCTCGGCGAGAACGCCGGTCACGCGCGAGGCGATGTGCATGACATGGGAATAGCGCTCGACGCGGAAGAAGTCTTTCACGCGCACGCTCCCGGCCTTCGCGACGCGGCCGAGGTCGTTTCTCCCGAGATCCACGAGCATCACGTGCTCCGCGCGCTCCTTCGGATCGGCGAGGAGCTCCTTCTCAAGCGCGAGGTCTTCTTCACGCGTCGCGCCGCGCGGGCGGGTGCCCGCGAGAGGGATCGTCTCCACGATTGCGCCGCCGGGGGCCGCCGCGACGCGCACGAGACGCTCGGGCGAGGCCCCGAAGATCGTGCCGTCCGGCGTCCTCAGGAAGTACTGGTACGGCGACGGGCTGATAGACCGCAGCGCCCGGTAGACCGCGAACGGGTCGCCGTCAAAGGGCGCGGACCAGCGGCGCGAGAGGACGACCTGGAAGACGTCGCCCGCGCGGATGTGCTCTTTCGCTCGCTCGACCGCGGCGAGGTAGAAAGCACGGGGAGAAGATTCTTCGAAAGTAAGAGGAGACAGAGGCTTTGAGCGCGTTTTGCCGCTCCGGGTGAGCGCCCGCTTCTCGAGCGCTTTCAGACGGGAGCGCGCGGAGGCTTCGTCGCCATTCGCAGCGTGCGTCACGAAGAGGAGGCGGTGCCGCACGTGGTCGAAGGCGATGACCGCGTCGAAGATCCCGAACCACGCGTCCGGCAGTCCGATCGGGTCGGGGTTCGTCGCCGGGAGACGCTCGAGGCGCCGCACGGCGTCGTAGCCCGCGTACCCGACCGCTCCTCCGGTGAAGGGCGGAAGGTCGTCTTCCCCGCTCGCGGCCTCGTCGCGAGGCAGCGCCCTGAGGGCGGCGAACGGGTCCGTATCCCGGCCGGAGATCTCTCCCGAGGGCGACGCCCCGAGAAAGGACCACCGCGCCACGCGGTCGCCGCCCTCGACCGATTCGAGAAGGAAGCACGGCCCGTCTCCCGCGAGAAGGCCGCGCATGAGGGCCACCGGAGTCGTGAGGTCCGCCGGCCGCTCGACCACGACGAGGCGATGGAGGCGCTTCACGGCTTCTCGCGCCTGGCGGCGCCTCGGCGCTCGGCGAGTCTCGCGGCGACATCGCCCGGCGCGACCCCGCGCGCCGTGAGAAGGACCACGAGATGATAGAGAAGATCCGCCGCCTCTCCCGCGAGGGCGTTGCCGTCGCCCGTCACCGACGCGAGCGCCGTCTCGACGGCTTCCTCCCCCACTTTCTGGGCGATGCGCGCGACCCCGTCGTCGAGGAGCCTGTTCGTATAGGAGCCCGCGACGGGCGACTCCTTCCGGTCCCTCACGACGGCGAAGAGCTCGGTGAGGTCGAGCCCATCGGCGTCCAAAGAGGTCGCCTCCGGAAGGTCGACCGCGTCGAAGCTCTCCACGCGCGTAAAGCACGATTCCGCTCCCGTGTGGCAGGCGGGACCAGACGGGCGCACGTCGTACAGCACGGCGTCGGCATCGCAGTCGATGGAAATTCCCGCGACGCGCTGGATGTTCCCCGAGGTCTCCCCCTTCCGCCACAGCGCCTTCCGGGACCGGCTGTAAAAATGCGCGAGGCCAGTCTCGCGCGTCTTCGCGATCGCGTCCGCGTTCGCCCACGCGAGCGTGAGGACTTTGCCGGTCGCAACGTCCCGCGTGATCACTGGAACGAGCCCGTTCTGGTCGTAGCGGGGAAGCAGCGTGCGCGCGTGGGCCGGCGCGGGACGCACCGGGAGGCCGGCCCGCCGCATCGCCTCTTTGACCGCGCCGACCGTGAAGAGACGGTCGTGGAAGACGGATGCCGCGAGCACGGCGTCGGCGCCCCCGATGAGAACCGCCTTCGCGAAATCATCGAGCCGGCCCGCGCCTCCCGAGGCCACGACCGGCACGTCGACGACGGAGCGCACGGCGCGCAGCATTTCGAGATCGAACCCCGCCAAGGTGCCATCCGCGTCGACGGACGTGAGCAGGATCTCTCCGGCACCCGCCGCGGCCGCCGCGGCCGCCCAGGACGTCACCGTGCGGTCGACCGGACGCCTCCCGCCATGGGTCGTCACGCGCATCACCGCGAGCCCGTTCGGATCGCGCAGCCGCTTTCCGTCGATCGCGACGACGACACACTGCGCCCCGAAGCGCTCGGCGAGGCGCGTGATAAGGGAGGGGTCCTCGACCGCGGCCGTGTTCACCGTGACCCGGTCGGCGCCGGCTCTCAGGAGTGCGTCCGCGTCCTCCACGGAGCGCACGCCGCCGCCCACGGTGAAGGGAATCGACAGCGCCTCGGCCACGCGCCCCACGAGCTCCACGAGCGTCCCCCGCTTCTCCTGCGCGGCCGCGATGTCGAGGAAGGCCACCTCGTCGGCCCCCTCGGCCTCGTAGCGCGCGGCCGCCTCGACCGGATCCCCCGCGTCGCGGAGGTGCTCGAACGAGACGCCCTTCACGACGCGGCCGTCCGCGACGTCCAGGCACGGAATAACGCGCACGGCGAGGGTCATGAAGACCTCCCGAGATCCCGCGCCGCCTTGAGCTTCGCCACGGTCGTGGCTCCGCCGTGCAACGCGCGGCCGAAGATGGCGCCGCGGGGCCCGCCCGCGAGCGCGCGGTCGACGGCGGCGAGATCTTCTTCGCCGCGCATGCCGCCTGACGCCAGAATCTCGCCCGCGAACACGGCGCGCACGGCGGAGAGAAGTCCGAGGTTCGGGCCCGTCATCGCTCCGTCGCACGCGACGTCCGTGACGAGCAACGTACCGACGCCGAGAGCGGCGAACGAACGGGCCACCGACACGGCGTCGCCCGCTCCCGCGTCCTCGGTCCACCCGCGCACCGTCGGGCGGCCATCCTTGCAGTCGAGGGCAACGACGATGCGGGACGCCAGAGAAGGAAAGGAAGATTTTCTTAGAAGGTGAATGAAGGCGGGGCGGTCGAGGAATGGCAAGCTGCCGACAACAGCCCGAGCGGTACTCACCCCTTCTAAGAAATCTTCCACTGCCTCCTGCGACCGGAAACCTCCCCCAACCTGCACTGCCATCCCGAAAGCCTCCGAAACAGAAAGAATTTCGTCGATCTCTTTCCGGTTGTTCCGGTTGTTTTCCGCTCCGAAAGCGGCATCGAGGTCCACGACGTGAATGCCGTCGGCGCCTTCCGCCGCAAATCGCTTCGCGGCCTCGGCCGGCGGCTCGTCGTAGAACGTAACGGCCTCGCGCTTGCCCTGGAGCAGCCGGACCACGCGTCCACCCATGAGGTCGATCGCGGGCCATAGCGCGAGCCGGCCGCCGCTCACGCCGCGTCCTCCCGGAGGAAATTCGAGAGCAGGAGCCGGCCGTTCTCCGACGACTTCTCCGGGTGGAACTGGCAGCCCCAGACGTTCCCGCGCTGCACGATCGCCGGGAACTCTCCGCCGTGGTCGCAGGCCGCGGCCACGTCGGCGGCTTCGGTGCCCTCGGGACGGTAGGAGTGCACGAAGTAGACGAAGCTCCCTTCCGCCAGCCCCTCGACGAAACCGTCCGAACGGCGCGCGAGGAGCTGGTTCCAGCCCACGTGAGGCGTTCGCACGCCACCGGGAAAAGGGCCGACCCGGCCCGGCACGAGGCCGAGTCCTCTGTGAACGCCGTGTTCCTCGCTCTCCTCGAAGAGGAGCTGGAACCCCAGGCACAGCCCGAGGAGGCGTCCGCCCCGCTTCACCGCGGCCCGCACGGCCGATTCGAGGCCGGTCTCGAGCAACCGGTTCATCGCCGGGGCGAACGCGGCGACGCCGGGCAGAACGAGGCGGCGGGCGGACGCCACCCGGTCGAGATCAGCCGTGAAGTCCACCTCGGCGCCGAGCCGGCGGAACGCGCGAACGACGGAGGCCGTGTTACCGACCCCATAGTCCACGAGCGTGACCGCCGGCGCCGAAGCTTCGCTCATGCCGTCAGCGTCCCCTTCGTCGAGAGGACCTCGGAACCCGTGATCGCCATGGCCTGGCGCAGCGCCCGAGCGGCCGATTTGAAGACCGCCTCGGCAGCGTGATGGCCGTTCCGGGCGCGGATCACGTCCACGTGGAGGTTGAACTTGCCCCGGAACGCGGCGGACTTCCAGAATTCCTCGACGAGCGCGAACGGAAAGTCGCTCGTGACGAGGAGGAGCTCCTTGTCGACCACCGACTCGAAAACGATGTACGGCCGGCCGGAGAGGTCGACGACCGACCGCGCGAGAGCCTCGTCGAGCGGCACGAGGCTCGCGCCGAAGCGTTCGATTCCCGCGCGCGATCCGAGGGCCTGATCCAGCGCCTCGCCGAAGGCGAGGCCGACGTCCTCGACGGTGTGATGGGCGTCGATGTGCACGTCGCCGGACGCCCGGACCGTGAGATCGACGCGCGCGTGCTTCGCGATCGTCTCGAGCATGTGGGAGAGAAACCCGACGGACGTCTCCACGTCCGTTCGCCCCGTTCCATCGAGCGTCAGCGACAGGGACACCGACGTCTCCTTCGTCTTCCGCTCGACCGTTCCGGTCCGGCTCATAAAACCTCCGCAAGCGCCTCGAGGAAGAGATCGTTCTCCGCCCGGGACCCGATCGAAACCCGGAGGCGCCCGGGCGCCGCCGACGTCATGTCGCGCACGAGGATTCCCCTGTCGAGTAGCGCCCGGCGCACGCGCCCCGCATGGTCGCCCGGCGGCCGCACGAAGAGGAAATTCGCGGAGGACGAGGCCACGAGGCAGCCGGCCGCCGTGAGCGCCTCGGCCACGCGCCCCCGTTCGGCCACGATCTCGCCCACATGGGCACGCGCGACGTCGGGACGCGCAAGGACGGCGACCGCCAGCTCCTCGGCCGCGAGGTCGACGCTGAACGGCAGGACGGCCTTCTCGATCTCCCGGGCGAGCTCCGGCGGCGCGACCGCGTATCCGATCCGGAATCCTGCGGCCGCGTACGCCTTCGAAAGCGTCCGGAAGACGACGAGGTTCGGGCGGGAGTCGAGGAGCGAAAGGGCGTCGTCGCCGGGCCCGGCGAAGTCCACGTAGGCCTGATCGAGGAGCACGACGGGGGCGGCCTCCAGCAGCCGCTCCAGGAATTCCCGCCGCACGACGCCGCCCGTCGGGTTGTTCGGCGAGCAGACGAGGGGAACGGCGCCCGGCTGCGCCGCCGCCGCGAGGAACGCCTCCAGAGCGACGTCGAAGTCCGGCCCCGTGCGCGGCACTTCCACGATCCGAGCCGCCGCGATCGCCGCGATCTGTCCGTAGAGCGAGAAGGTGGGCGTCGGAAGGACGAGAGAGCCGCCCCCCGCGAAGACGGAGACCGCCGCGAGAATCACCTCACCCGACCCGTTCCCGACCACGATCTCTTCGGGCTGCCGGTCGATCGCCTCGGCGATCGCCTTTTTCAGGCGCGGGGCGCCGAACTCCGGGTAGCGGCCCCATCTCTTCGCGGCGATGCGTCCGAGGACCTCCGCGCGGATCTCCTCCGGCACGTCGAACGGCGACTCGTTGAAGTCCAGCTTCGCGCGGAGAGGCGGAGCGTCCTCGAGTCGGAGCCGATACGCGCGCAGCGCCCGGATCTCCTCGCGGACCGGAATGGGCCGGCCGGTCACCGGGCCCTCCGGTCGAGCGCGCTCGCGTGGGCCACGAGGCCCTCGAATCGCGCCAGAACCGCTGCCTTGGGCGCGAGGCGGCGCGCCGCTTTCGGGGGCGCGCTCACCGAACGGCCCCAGCGCAGGAAGTCGCGCACCGAAAGGCCCGAGAAGCTGCGCGCGGCGCCGCCGGTGGGCAGCACGTGGTTCGGGCCGAGAACGTAGTCTCCGAGCGCGGTCGGCGTCGACGCGCCGATGAAGAGGGCGCCGGCCGTCGGAAGGAGCCGCGGCGAGAGGCGTTCGGCGGCCTTTCCGAACACCTGGACGTGCTCGGCGGCAAATGCAGAACCGAAGGACACGGCGCGTGAGATTTCCTTGAATAGGAAGACCCGCCCGCCGCGGCGCAGGGCCGCTCTCATCACCTTCGAAGAACCGGTCTCTTCGAACGTCTCCAATTGCAAGGCGATTGCATCCTGCACGGCGGTTGCGAGTCGCCGAGAGTCCGTAAACAGCAGGCACTTCGCGTCGGGGTCGTGCTCGGCTTGTGCGAGAAGATCCGCCGCCACGAGAGCCGGGTCGGCGTCGGCTGACACCACGATCAAGACCTCCGACGGGCCCGCCGGCATGTCGACCGCCACGAGGCCCGAGACGAGGTGCTTCGCCGCCGCGACGAACCGGTTTCCGGGACCGACGATCTTCGCGACGCCGGAGACGGAGACGAGGCCGGCGATGCCGTGAGCCCCTCCCGCGCGCAGCACCTCGTCGACTCCCAGCTCGACCGCCGCCCAGCGGAGCTCGGGGCTGGACGCCCACGCCCCGCGCGGCGTCGCGACAACGACTCGCCGCACGCCCGCGACGCGCGCGGGTACGACCCCCATGAGGAGCGAGGACGGATAGAACGCGCGGCCTCCGGGCACGTATACGCCCACGGAGTCGAACGGCGCGGATTTCTCGACGAACGAGACGCCGAGAGAATCCCGAAACGAGAACTCGGAGGAGATGGAGACGAGTTGCTTGCGGTGATAGGCCTCGATGCGCCGCCGCGCGACGCGGAACGCGCGCGCGAACTCCTCGTCGACACGGGCGTTGCGACGGACGGCCGGCGGGTCGAAGCGCGTCACGTATTTCCTAAGCGCGGGTTTCCCTCTTCGCAAAACGTCCTCGACGATCGGCAATACCTGCTTCAGCGTGGCGAAGTCGGGAGCGGCTCCTCGGCGGCCCGCGAGCAGAATCTCCAGCTCCTTCTTTCCCGCGCGCGCCTCCGCGTCGTCGATCCTGATCATGCCCGCCCCTCCGCGTGAACCCTGAGGCGCTCGACAAACTCCGCGATCTCGGCCCGGCGGGCCACGAGCGAAGCCCGTCCAAGGATGAGCGTCGCGCAGCTCGTGAGGATGGTTTCGATCTCGGCGAGGCCGTTCGCGGCCATCGTGGACCCGGATTCGATGAGATCCACGACGACGTCCGTGAGCTTCAGGGCGGCCGCGAGCTCGACCGAACCCGCGAGAGGGACGATCTCGTGGGCGATCTTCCGCTCGTCGAAATAACGGGCCGCGAGGCGGCGGTACTTCGTGCCCACACGCACGGGCGCGCCGTTCGGGCGGAATGCCTCCCCCGCCCGGCCGATGAGGGAAAGGCGGCAGGCGCCGAAGGGAAGCTCCACGGGAGAGGTCACGTCCTCGCCGCTTTCCGCGACCCGGTCGCTGCCCACGATCCCCAGGTCGGCTCCGCCGTGGGCCACATAGGTCGGGACGTCGTCGTCCTTGAGGAGAAGCAGCTCGAACGCGCCGTCCGCAGAGGGCACGAGGAGGCGCCGGCCGTCGGGCTCGCCGAACGAGGCGCCTCCGGCACGGAGCGCTTCGAGCGCCTTCGGCAGGAGCCGGCCCTTCCCCACCGCGATCCGCAGAGGGCGCGTGCCCGTGTCGCCGGCCTCCGTGGCGGCACCGAGAGTCTCGAGGCCGATGCAGAAGCCGAGTGCGGGAGCCGCCGCGCTGAAGCGCCCGAGGAGGCCGTCGTACCGTCCGCCTCCGGCAATCGTGCCGCCTCCGTTCGCGGCGTCCACGCTGAACGTGAGCCCCGTGTAATACGGCGCCTGGGGCGCGTCCGCGAGGTCGACGACGACCAACAGGCCGGGCCGGGCGCCTTTCGCGATCGCGACCGCGCGCGCGAGCTCCGCGGCCGCGCCCGCGAGCTCCGGCGGGCGGAAGAGATCCGAAGCGGGCTCGAAGCCGACGAGGAGGGCCCGGGCGGCTTCGGCCGCGGCGACCGGCGCGGCGCCCGCAGCAGAGAGCCGCGTCTCCAGCTCCGTGACGTGCCGGGCACGTGCGGCCGACACGGCCCCGGCGAGTCCGGCCGCGCCGTCCGCTCGGTCCTCTCGGAACCCCGGCGCGAGCGTCGTGAGCAGACGTTCGAGAAGGCCCGCCCAGCCGAGCGTGAGCCTGAGGCGCGTGGCCGGAAGGTCGCCGAGGCACGAGAGGGCCAACGCGAGCATCTCGCGGTCGGCCTCCGGGCGGCCGTCGCCGTAACGCTCGGCGCCGACCTGCGCGAACTCGCGGCGGCGACCGACGCCGGTCTCCTCGTCGCGCACGACGTCCCCGCGATAGAAAAGGGAGACGGCTCCGGAGAGAGCGCCGAGCCGCGGCGCGACGACCCGGGCGGCCATCGGCGTGAAGTCCGCCCGGAGCGCGAGGGTATTCCCCTGCCGGTCGAGAAACCGGTAGACGCGCTCGTCTCCCTCGGCCGTCACGCCCGCATAGGGGGCCGCGAAATCGAGAACGGGAAGGATCACCTCGCGGAGACCGGCGTCCTGAAGCCTGCGCACGACGGAATCCTCCGCCTTACGGCGGCGCTCGGCCGCGTCGAAGAGAAAAGCCTGCACGCCGCGCGGCAGATTCGGGTCGGGCCGCTCGATCTTCACGGGAGAAATTCCTCGACGGAAGAAAACAGGGAACGAAGGCGCGGCGCGAGACGCAAGAGCAGCTCTCGCGGGCTCGTGTCCCGCCCGGTGAAGAGCGTCGCCTGGCCCGCGGCCTGAAGCAGGAGCAGGGTCTGGCCGTCCACGACGCGGGCCCCCACGGCGCGCGCCGCCCGGACGAGCTCCGTTCCGCCGGCCCGATAGGGTGCGTCGATGACGAGCATCCCGGGGCGAAGAAGACTCTGCTCGCACGGAAGAGGATCGCCCTCTTTCAGACCAAGCGGGGTCGCATTGATGAGGACATCCGGCTGAGGAAAGGCCCTTGGGGATTTCTGAGAAAGGTAATGGGCGCCCTTGGCTTTCGCAAGCGCCGCGCCGCGCTCGTCGCCTCGGTTCATCAGAAAGACTTCATATTTCTTCTTTCCAAGAACATCCATGGCGATCCTCGCCGTGCCGCCCGCCCCGAGGACGAGAGCGACGCCACCATCTTCAATCACGGCCTCGAATGCCGCACGATCGGTGTTTTCCGCGCGCAGCCGGAGCGGCAGGCCCGGGGCGCTCGACCTCAGTAGCGTGTTGACCGCCCTCTCGCCGTCCTCGGCCGAGCCCGAAAGAAGCGCGGCCTCCTCCTTGAACGGAATCGTCACCGAGGCGCCCGCGAGGGGAAGACCGAGCGCATCGAGCGAGGCGACGAGCGGCTCGAGCTCCCTCCCGAGCATCCGCATCGCGAACGGAACGTAGAGCGCGTCCTGGCCGAGAGCTTCGAAATTCGCGTTGTGGAGCGCCGGAGAGAGGGAGTGGGAGACGACGCCGCCCACAAGCGCGAAGAGCCGCGAAACCTCTCGCGCGCGGCCGACGCCGTAGATTTCGGCGAGGTCGCGTGCGAGAAGCTGCCCGGGTGCCGTGGCGCGCCCGCGGACGAGCGCGCCGTACGCGAGCGCCGCGCCGAGATACGGCGCGAGGACGCGCGTGGCGATCCCGGCCTCGCCCATGCCGAACGTCGCGAGGCGTCCCCCGGGGTTCGCGGCCTGAAGCTCGAGAAGGCGGCGGGCATCGCCGGAATCGTTCGCCGTCGCCACGACCTTCACGAAGCGCGCCGGTGTCGCGAGCATCCGGGCCACGACTGCGTTCACGTCGGCAGGGATGCCTTCCGTGTCATGCAGAGAGAGAATTGCTTTTGAAGGCGGAAGACCGAGCAGCGTGGCACGCACCCCGCCGCGGTATTCCACGTCGGCGAGATCGAAACCCGCCGCCAGTGCGGCTCCGAGGAGGCGCTTTTCCTCTTCCTCGCTGCCCCGGAAGGCTCCTCCTTCAGCAGCGGATCGGACGGTGGCAATCAGCGTCCGACCCTCGAAGCACGCGCGCAGCGCGCCGAACGCGGGCTCTTCGGTCATCGCGTCCAGGCGCAGCTCCACCGCGGCCGAAGGAGGCAGATCGGCGAGAGCCGCGCGCTCCCCTAGCGCCTCGGCGTTCGAAGCCGGCGCGAAGGACGCGACGAGAAGCGTTTTCCCAGCGGTCAGGACCAAAACGAAACCCCCTCCGGGCCGGAGGGGGTTGGGGGTACTCGTTGGAAAACCCGCGCGCCTCCGGACCTCAATGGGCCGGCGGCGCGAAGCGCGGCCGGCTCAGCTGTGATGCACGTGCCAGTGGCGCGCAACGAAAATCATAACGGCTGGAGTAGACCCGAAGTCGCGCGCCCGTGTCAAGGCTTCCTCTTCCAGCGTACGCCCTGGGGTGTGTCCTCGAGGACGATTCCCTTGCCCAGGAGCTCGTCGCGGATCGCATCGGCGGCCCCGAAATCCCGGGCCTTCTTGGCTGCCTTGCGGGCGACGATGCGCGCGTCGATCCACGTCTCGTCGACATCGGGGGAGAGGTCCACCGCCTCGGCAGCGGCGGTGCCCTGAATGATGCCGAAGATGTCGCCGGCGATCTCTCGTAGTAAACCTCGCGCGGCCGTCGCGTCCGACGCGGAGAGATGCCCCGCCTCGAGATCGACGTTCGTCGCCTTCACGAACGAGAAGAGGGCGCCCAGGGCACCGGCGGTGTTCAGGTCGTCTTCGAGGGCATCGAACGTCGCCCGGCGCGCCGCCGACACTCGCTCCGCGAAGCCCCCGCCCGCTGCCTCGGGCGTGTTCACCTTCAAAGAAATATTCTCCCGAAGGCGCAGGTCGAGCGACTCCAGCCTCTCCACAGCCGACGTCGCGGCCTTGAGTCCGTCGAAGGTGAAGTTGAGCTTCATCCGATACGGGACCGAAATGAGGAGGTACCGGATCGCGCGCGGAAAGAAGCCCTTCTCGAGGAGGTCGGGAAGCGTGTAGAAGTTCCCTTTGCTCTTCGACATCTTCTCGCCGTCGACAAGGAGGTGCTCGGCGTGGAGCCAGAAGTTGACGAACGTCTTTCCGGTCGCGCCTTCGCTCTGCGCGATCTCGTTCTCGTGGTGCGGGAACATGTTGTCGACGGCGCCCGTGTGGATGTCGAGCGTTTCGCCGAGGTACTTCATCGCCATGGCGCTGCATTCGAGGTGCCAGCCGGGCCGCCCGCGGCCAAGCGGTGTGGTCCATGTCGCGGACTCGGGCTCGCCCTCCTTCGCTTCCTTCCAGACCGCGAAGTCGCGCACGTCTTCCTTCTCATACTCGTCGTCGGCCACGCGCGCGCCGCGCTTCACGGCCGTGAGGTCGATCTTCGAGAGCTTCCCGTAGCCCGGAAACGTCGAGATCCGGAACCAGACCGAACCGTCGCTCTCGTACGTGTGCCCGCGGGCGGCGAGCTGCTTGACGAGCGTGACCATCTCGGGGATGTGCTCGGTGGCGCGCGGATAGAGCGCCGCCGGCACGACGCCGAGCGTCCCGAGGTCCTCGAAGAACGTCGCGATGTGCGGGTCCGTGAACGCGCGAAGCGGCAGAGAGGCGGCCACGGCGCCCCGGATCGTCTTGTCGTCGATGTCCGTGAGGTTCATCACCTGCGTCGTCTCGTAGCCGAGGGCGCGGAAGACGCGGCACATCACGTCTTCCCAGACGAACGTCCTGAGGTTGCCGATGTGCACCCGGTTGTAGACGGTGGGACCGCACGTGTAGAGGCCGATCTTTCCCGGGCGGACGGGGCGGAACTCCTCGAGGGAGCGGCTCATGGTGTTGTAGAGGCGAAGGCTCACGACGGGCGATTCTCGACGACCGCCCGGGATTTCGCCAGCGAGGGCCCCTCGACCCCAGTGCGATATCCTCGAACTCCATGTTTCGATCGCCGGCCGCGCCCCCATTGCTCCTCCTCGTGGACGACGACCCGTACCAGGCCGAAGTGGCGTCGTACATCGCTTACGAGCTCGGCTGCGACTTCGAAAGCGCCCTGTCCGGCACCGAGGCCCTCGAAAAGGTGGACGCCCGTCGGCCCGACGTCGTCCTCCTGGACGTTCGCATGCCCGATCTCTCCGGGTACGAGGTCTGCCGCCGGATCAAGACCGTGGCCGCGACCGCGGGCACGCAGGTTATCTTCGTGACGGCGCGCACCGAGGAGGAAGATCTCCTGCAGGGCTTCGAGGCGCTCGCGAACGACTACGTCACGAAGCCTTTCTCCGCCCGCGAATTGAAGGCGCGCGTGAAGAACGCGCTCCGCATCAAGGAGCTCCTGGACGCCCTCACGGCCCGCACCCAGATCCTCGAGCTGCAGCAGGAGATCTTCGCGAAGGTCGAGGAGGACGGCGTCACGGCCGAGGACTTTCGGGCGCGCCTGCTCGTCCCCATCCTCGACCGGATCTCGTCCGTGTTCGGCGCCGACGGCGTCACGCTGCACGTTCGGCGCACGGGCCACGTCGAGCTGTTCGTCGGGGCCTCCAGCGCCTGGCCGGGCGGGAGCCTTCCGGAGTTCGTCGCGACGCTCGGCCTTGAGGAGGATCCGCGCACGGGGCGCGCCCCGCGGCTCGCCGGCGACGTCAGCCCCGACTGGACCATCACCGCCGCCCCGGTTTTCGGAGGCCGCGAGCTCCTCGGTACCCTGCGCCTCTATCGGCGCGGACCGCTTCCTCCGCCCGGCGAATCGTCCGAGCTCGAGCACCTCATAGCCTTCGCGGCGCACCTCGGCCGGACGCTGCACCGGCTGAACCTCATCGACGAACTGCGGGCGAAGGCCGGAGCGTAGTGGCTGGCGTAGCGGCGTAGCGGCGTAGCGGCGCTGTCTACCAGGTGCCTTTTTTCTGGCGCTTGATGACCTGACGCAGGAGAAGCCCCTTCTTCAAGGACGAGAGCCGGTCGACGAAGAGCCGCTGGTCGAGGTGGTCTATTTCGTGACAAAAAGCCCGCGCGAGAAGGTCGCGCCCGTCGAGCGTCCGCTTCTTCCCGCGCTCGTCGAGGGCTTCCACGGTCACCTTCTCGGGCCGCTCGACCGTCTCCACCATGTCGGGAAAGGAAAGGCAGCCCTCCTCGTCCCGGATGAGACCCTGCGCGTCCACGACGACCGGATTCACGAGAACGAGGACCTGGGACGGGTCCTTCCCGACCGAGAGATCCACGATCGCGACACGCAGGTTCACGCCAACCTGGGGGGCGGCGAGACCGACGCCGGGCGCCGCCCAGCACGTCTCCTTCAGGTCCTGGAGGAGGGCGGCGAGGGCGGGATCATCGAACAGGTCGACGGGTTGGTTCTTCGCGACGAGGCGTGGATCCCCATACTTGACGATCTCTCGAATGGCCACGTGCACTCCAGCGGACGGGATGGCCCCTCTCCCCTTTTCAGGAGCATCGGCCAGCGCGTCGAGATTGCATGGCTTCCCGGGCGCGGTCAAGCGTCCCCGCGGGGGGACGAGAGAGGCGCTGCGATGCGTGGTACGGAGGTCGCATAGGATGGCCCGGAGGCTCGCCATGAACGCCCGCAGGATCACCCCGTCCGCTCTCGCAGCCGCTCTTCTCGTCGCGGCCATGGCGCCGGGCCGAGCGGACGCCCAGCGGGAGGGCTACACGTATCTCTCGTATGTGCAGCCCGACGTCTCCCTGATCTCGAAGGCCGAAGACGACTCGGCGGCCCGGATCAACATGCCGGTTCTTTCCGGCGACAGCCTCGTGACGGGAGTGGGGTCGCGCGCGGAAGCCGTGCTCGCGGACGGCAACGTCGTGCGCGTGGACGGGTACACGGATTTCCGCTTCGAGCGGATGGCGCACACGTACGAATCCGACGACGACCGGGACCTCCTGTTCCTCGCGCGCGGCACGGTGGCGGTCGAGGTGCGCGACGTCACGACGCGCGAGCGCGCCTTGCGTCTCGACACGAACGACGTGACGATCCTCGCGCCTTCCCGCACCCTGTTCCGCGTGGACGCCGGCAGGCGCGGCACGGAGATCTACGTCCTGTCGGGTAAGGTCGAGGTCGCGGGCCGGGGCGGGCGCGCCCTCGTCCGCGCGGGCGAATACGCGTTCGTGAGCGGCGACAGCGACGTCGAGGTGGACGTGTCCGCTTCGCCGCGCGACCGCTTCGCGCGCTTCGTCGAGGAGCGGCGCGAGAGGACCGACAGCCGCAACACGACCCGTTACGTCTCCTCGGACTTCGCCTACGACTACGACAACGCCTCGTTCGACGACTGGGGCGGCTGGACGTACTCCACGACGTGCGGCTGCACCTGCTGGCGGCCGCGCGTGGCCGCCGGCTGGACGCCGTATGCGCTCGGCTACTGGCGGTGGACGCCGTCGGGTCTCACGTGGGTCTCTTCGGAGCCATGGGGATGGCTCCCGTATCACTATGGGACGTGGGTCTTCGATGCGCTGCTGGGCTGGATGTGGTGCCCGGGCAACGAGTACTCACCCGCGTGGGTCTATTGGGATTACACGCCGGGCTGGGTCGGCTGGTGCCCGATCGGGTACTACAGCTCATGGGAACCCTATTCCCGTTCCCGGCATGCCCGCATAAACGTCGGCGGCGGACGCGTTCCCGTCTACCCCCACCTTCGCGGGCGCGTCGCGGTCTCGCAGATCGATCCGCGTGGCTGGAACTACGTGCCGTCCGGGCGGATCGCCGTGCGGCTGGATCCGGCGCGGGACATCGTGCGCGGGGACCGCGTGAACTTCCGGCCGGGCGAGATCGGGGTGATCGCGACGACTCCCCTCCACTTCGAGCGCGGCAGCAACCCGGCCGCGTCGATCCAGGACGCGATTCGTCGCGGGCCCGGGGCCGAGAGCGTTCGCCAGGCTCCCGTGAGCGAGGGCCTGACGGCGGTCCTGCGCCGCGAACGCACGCTTTCGCCCGCCGCCGAAGAGGAGCTGAAGAGGACCGTCGTGCGCGTCGGCCAGGATCCCGCCTACCGCCAGAAGCCTGCGGAGGTTCCGCGCCGCGCGGACCGCTCGGCGCCCGCGGACTCCTGGCGCCAGGCGACCGACCGGGGATTCGCGCGCGGCACGACTCAGGCCGAGACACCGGTGCGCCGCGAAAAGGCGTCTTCTTCCCGCAATTCGGGCACGTCGCCGAGTCTTCGCGACGAAGGCTGGCGCTCCCCTTCCTCGCCGGCCCCCGCACCGATCCCGCGGCGCGCCGAGGGGGACCGGCCGGCCCGCCACGACGACTCGGGATGGCGCGCACCGCAGCCCCGCGTGATCGAGCGCTCGCGCGAGGCGCCCCAGGCCCGGGAATCCGCGCCCGCTCCCCGCGAGGCGCCTCAATCCGCACCGGCCCCCGCACCTCAGCCGGCGGCGCCCGCCGCTCCCCCGGCGCGGCGCGAAGGCGCCCTTCGGACATTGGACGGCACGACTCAGAGCGCCGCCTACCGCCGCGCCTGACCCACCGGCGACCTCCCTCTACAATCCGGGGGTGGCACGAACCGGCAGCCGGCTTCTCAGGGCCCTCTTCGTCATCTATGCCCTCGAGGCCGGCGCCTTCCTGACACTCGCACCCTGGGGCCGGTACTGGATGGTGCGCGTCGTCGGGCGGTCCCCCGAACGAACGCGTCCCTTCCTCGAATCGCCTTATTTCCGGAGCTTCCTTCTCGGCCTCGGGCTCCTGCACCTCTGGGCCGCGGCTTCCGAGATCGAGGCATGGAGACGCGAGTCGCGCGAGCCGCGGAGCGATGCTCCTTCGCCGGCCCCGCGGGAACCCGCATGAGCGACCGCGTCGGGCCGGAGGACGGTCTTCCTCCGGGATCGGGAGTGGTCGGACTCGGCGTCGATCTCTGCGAGATTCCGCGCGTGGCGCGCGCGATCGAACGCCACGGAGCGCGTTTCGCCGAGAGGCTTTTCCGGCCGGGCGAGGTCCGCCGGCTCCCCGGGTCGCCGGCGTATGCGGAGCACGTCGCGGGACTCTTCGCGGCGAAGGAGGCGGCGATGAAGGCGCTCGGAACGGGAATGCGCGGCGTCGCGTTTCGCGAGCTCGCTATCGTCCGCAGCCCGGGAGGGCCGCCCCGGCTCGCCCTCTTCGGGCGGGCGCGCCTCCACGGGGCGCGCCTCGGCGTCACGGGAGCGCACGTCACGATCACCCATACGCGGGAGATGGCCGCCGCCGTCGTCGTGCTGACCGGCGCGCCGCTCTCGCTAGAATGAAAGCCCGATGAGCAGTCTTCCCCCGGGCCTCGCGGGTCGAAAGATCCTGGTCGTGGACGACGAACCCACGATCCTGAAGATCCTCTCCTTCAAGCTGCGCCTGACGGGGCTCCAGCCGGTGGAGGCGACCGGCGGCGAGGAGGCGCTCCGCATGGTGCGCGAGGAAGCACCCGACCTCGTCCTCCTCGATGTGTCCCTCACGCCCGGCCTCACCGGCTTCGACGTCTGCCGCATCCTGAAGGAAAATCCGGCGACGTCGCGCCTGCCAATCGTGATGCTCACGGCGCGCACGCTGCCGTCGGAGCGCGACCTCGGCATCCGGCTCGGGGCGTCGAGCTATCTCACGAAACCCTTCTCGACGAAGGTGCTCATCCAGGAGATCGAGAAAGCGCTGAGCTAGGGCGGAGGGCGGCAGGGCAATTTTCATTGCGGCCCTGCGCGCGCAGCACGTAGGATCGACGTGATGATGAAGGATGCCTCGTTCCATCACTGCCAAACCTCGGCGCCGATCGGCAAGATCCGCAAGAGAAAGCTCAGGCAGGTCGAGAAGCTCTCCCCCATCGAGCTGTGCCAGGTCGTCCAGCTCATCGAGGCACTCGTCGAGAGAAATCAGCTCAGACGGGAAGAGGCCTCGTAGTGGCGGTTCCCGACTTCCAGAGTCTGATGCTCCCCCTGCTGCAGATGGCCGCAGCGGACCAGAAAGAGCATTCGCTTCAGGAGGCCCGCGACTGGCTGGCCGAAAAGCTCCATGTCACGGAAGAAGAGCGCGCGCTTCTCCTCCCGAGCGGCCGGCAGGCCGTCTTCAATAACCGCGTGGCCTGGGCCAAGGTGTATTTGCAGCGGGCCGGCCTCTTGGCCTCCCCCAAGAGAGGCCACTTCCAGATCGCGCCGCGCGGCCTTGAGGTGCTCGCGACGAAGCCCCAGCGGGTCGACATCAAGCTCCTCGACCAGTTCCCGGAGTTCGTGGAGTTCAGGACGAAGAAGGACACCTCAGACCACGAGCAGACCGGGACAGAAACCACCTCGACCGACCACGAGACGCCCGAGGAAGCGCTCGAAGCCTCCTACAGCCGCATCCGCACGGACCTGGCCGCCGATCTCCTCGAAAGGGTAAAGAAGACTTCCCCCGCCTTCTTCGAAACCCTCGTCGTCGAGCTGCTGGTGAAGATGGGTTACGGGGGATCGCGGAAGGAGGCCGGCAAGGCCATCGGACAGTCCGGAGACGAAGGGATCGATGGCGTCATCAATGAGGACCGCCTCGGCCTCGACGTGATCTACATCCAGGCCAAGAAGTGGGCGGGCACGGTCGGGCGCCCGGAGATCCAGAAGTTTGTCGGCGCGCTGCACGGCAAGAGGGCCAAGAAGGGCGTCTTCCTGACGACCGGCACGTTCTCCTCAGATGCCAAGGACTACGTCTCGCACATCGACCCCAAGGTCGTTCTCATCGACGGCCGCCAGCTCGCCGAGCTGATGATCGACTTCGACCTCGGCGTCGCCCCCGTCGCCTCCTACCAGGTCAAGCGCAGCGACTCCGACTACTTCGGCGAGGAGTAGCGCCCGGCGTGCTCGCGGGCTATTTCGACGAGAGCGGCCTGGACGAGAAGTCCCAGACCTTCTGCATCGGCGGCTACGTCGCCGATTCCAAGGACTGGTTCGAGCTGACGAGGGCTTGGCAGCAACTCCTCGCCGAGGCTGGCGTCAGCTGCTTCCACATGGCCGAGTTCGAGACTCGGCACGGCGAGTTCGAGGGCTGGAGTAACGCGAAACGAATCGGCCTCATCAAGGACCTGCTGGCGCTCATTAATTCGACGGACGTCTGGGGCATAGGCTGTGGAGTCGTCAAGGCCGACTATGAGCGCATCTCTGCTGAGTTCATCGCGCGTGGCAAGGTGACACCGCACTGGTATCGCCATCCCTACCTCCTGGCCTTTCAGCACTGCCTCATCGAGACCTGCATCCAGGCTGAAGACGTTCATCCGCGCGAGAAAATCGCATTCGTCTTCGATCAACAGGGCGAGTTCCACGCAAGGGCCGAGAAGGTCTACGACGAACTGACTTCCGGCGGAAAGTGGCCGCGAGCATTTCGCCTGGGCTCGCTTCGCTTTGCCTCGAAGCACGACGCGATCCCTCTTCAGGCGGCGGACCTCATGGCTTACGAGCTCCGGAAGGCCCTCGACCACAAGCTCTTCGACCCAACCCGCGGAGAGAGAAAATCGATGGCGCGGCTCCGGCGAAGGCTGATAAACCCAAGGTACTTCAATTACGCTGCCCTTCGCGCCCTCGTCGAGCAGTTCGACGAGGCATAGGGCGCACGACCACTAAAGGAAGAAGCTCCACCGAGGCGCGATGCGCGCCCGGCCAGGCGCACTCGTCACACATGGCCGTCTCGCACGCATCGCGCCGTGCGGAGGGACGCACTCGACGTCAGATTTCCTCAAGCAGTTCGAAAAGGTCAGCCGTCGATAACCCACCAGCCGGCGGGTCGACCTCTTTGCGATAGATCCCGCGAAACGGACCGAAAGGCTTTCCTCGCCCTAAATAGAGTTGCCCCTTCTTCGGCCATCCGCGTTTCCCGGTTCGGCGGAAGCCGAGCTCTTTGAGGTGGGTATCGACTGCATCGTCATCCGTCACCCGGTTCAACAAGGTGAAGCCGTTCTGCGGGACCTCAATTCTCGCCTTTTGCGTCACGGTCGTTCCCATTTCTCGCTCGATGTGCGCCCGGACGGCCTCAGCTAATTCGAGCGGCCGGATGGTGCGCCTCGTCGGGTCCAGATCCAACGCTCTGCTCAGCGCGTCTGCGAGCTGGCCCGTACCACGGCACATCGTGAGGAAGTCGTCTGGGTATGGCAGGCGCGTCACCACCTCGATCGCTATCAACCCCAACGAAAAGATGTCCGCCCGCGAAGTGACATCGCGCGCCCCACGGTGCTGCTCGGGGGCCGCGTAACGTCTCGTTCCGACAAACACGTCCGTACCGGTGAGGGGCGTCGTATCGCGCGCGCTCGCGACAGCAAGGCCGAAGTCTGACACTCGGCCTCGCCCCTCCGCATCGACAAGGATGTTTTGAGGCTTGAGGTCGCGATGAATTACGCCTGCCCCGTGCAGGTGCTCCACCGCCTCCGCTGCGTCGCTGAAGAGCGTCGCCAAGGCAGGCCGACCTCGGTTGGGATCGGAAAGTGCATTGGCCAGGTCCCCACCGGGCAGATACTCCATGACGTAGACCGCGGTACCACCAGCGATGAAGTCGTCGACGATCCTCACGACATGCGGATGCGAGACGCCCCGTAGAAGTCTCACTTCACGTTGAAATCTTCGTAGAGAATCAGCGTCGTCGACTCGATCCGGTCGAATCGTCTTCGCAGCGAAGAGGCCGCCCGTCCGTCGATCCTTGACGAGGTCGACGGTTCCCATTCCGCCTCTGCCTATCTGCCGAAGGACTTCGTACCGACCTTCAAACGACTCGCCGGCCGGCTCGTCCTGCTGCTCCTCGTCACTAGAAAAGTAACGCCCACACCTAAGGCAGTGCACCAAAATCGCGGTGACCTCGTGACCGAGCTCAGCCGACTCCTGAATGTGTAGGATGGTCTCGTCCACCGGGCACCGTGCCGCTCCATTCCGCCAATAGTCGTCGACGATTGTCTGTCGCTGCGGTGCGGTCCACGATGGGCTGCTGCCCGTCGGCTCGTCGTTCTCGAAGGTCGCTGAGTTCCCACACCGAGGACACCGAAGATAGAGATCGGCCGTCCTTCTACCTAACGTCGTGATCTCTTCGGCACGGACCGGCGTTCCGTCCCGGGGGCATCTCGGAAGTTCCCCACGAAAATGGGCCTCGGCCAACGCACGCAGCTCGCCGTCGGACCAACTCATCTCGTTTCCTCACAGATCCCTCGAAAGCGGCTCTTCACCTGCGCGATGAGGATGTCAGCCACGGTGATTGTGCATCGCGGTGAGCCGAGTAGGAGACGAACGTTTCGCCGTCGGCCAAGCGGATGTTGGAGAGGACGTACGTGCCCCGTACGCTTTGGACCGAAATCGAGAACGCGCTCGGGTAATTCCTATCCTGTCTTGCGTTTGCTGCCGCCGTGAGAGCCGCCGCCCCTCGGTCCGGAGCCCTTCGGCCCCTTCGGAGCGGTGTAACCCTTCTTCTTCTCGACGGGGGCCTTGGCTTTCTTTTCGGCCTTCTCCGTCTCGCCTTCGGCTTCGGCGCCCTCGCCCTTCTTCTCGGCCTTATCGGCGTCACTCTTGCCTTCACTCTTGCCCGAGACGAGCTTCTTGGCCCTTTCGAGGAGCGACTGCTTCTTCTCCTCGGCGGCCTTCGCCGCGACCTTCTTCTCCGCCTGGCGGTGCGCCCAGTCGAAGTCGATGAACTCGAGGATCGCCATCTCGGCGCCGTCACCCTGACGCCGTCCGAGCTTCATGATTCGGGTGTAGCCGCCGGCGCGCTCCTTGAAGCGCGGCGCGATCTCCTCGAAGAGCTTCTTGACGGTCGTCGCCTCGGGAATGGTCTTCAGGGCGAGACGGCGCGCGTGGAGACCGCCCCGCTTTCCGAGGGTGACCATCTTCTCGATGAGCGGCCGGAGGTCTTTCGCCTTCGGCAGCGTCGTTTGGATCCGCTCGTGGGTGATGAGGGACGAAAGCTGGTTCCTAAAGAGCGACTTGCGATGCGCCGTCGTCCGGCCGAGCTTGCGACCCGCTCGATTGTGCTGCATGGATTCCTCAGCGACCCGCGCCGGCCGGAGACTCGAGCTTCATGCCGAAGGCGAGGCCCTTGTCGCGCAGGATGTCCTTGATTTCGTTCAGGCTCTTCCGCCCGAAGTTCTTTGTTTCGAGCATGTCCTTCTCGGTCTTCTGGACCAGCTCGCGAAGCGTGCGGATGCCGGCGTTCTTCAGGCAATTCGCGCTGCGTACGGAAAGCTCGAGCTCCTCGACGTTCGTGTCGAGAAGGGCGTCGAGCTCGCTCTGCGGCATCTCGGCTCCGGCCGCCTGGGCCGCCTCGTCCGTCTCGACGTTCACGAAGATCGCGAGATGGTCGCGGATCAGGACCGCGGCCACGCCGACGGCGTCGCGCGGGGAGATCGTGCCGTTCGTCCAGACTTCGATGACCAGCTTGTCATAGTCCGTCGCCTGGCCGACGCGGGCCGCCTCGACGTGATAGTTCACGCGGCGGACGGGCGAGTGGGCCGAATCGAGGGGAATCGTGCCGATCGGAGCTTCCGGATCGAAGTTGCGGTCGGCCGGCACGTAGCCGCGGCCCTTGCTGACCGTTGCCTCGAGACGCAGCCGGCCTCCGTCGGCCAGCGTCGCGACGGGGGCGTCGGGATTGAGAATCTCGAGCTGCGCATCGTCCTCGAAGGCGTCGGCGGTCACGGCACCCTTCGTCTTGACGTCGAGCGTGAGCGCCCGCGGGCCGTCTTCGTGCAGGCGGATCGCGAGGCCCTTGAGATTGAGGATGATGTCCGTGACGTCTTCGACGACGCCCGGGACGGCCGTGAACTCGTGCTCCACGCCCTCGATCTTCACCCCGGTGACCGCGGCGCCCTCGATCGACGAGAGAAGAACGCGCCGGAGCGCGTTGCCGACCGTCGTGCCCCAGCCGCGCTCGAGCGGCTGCGCCGTGAAGCGGCCGTAGTTGCCCTTCTCTTCATCGACCTCGAGACGGTTCGGACGTTGAAAACCCTTCCACAACATGTGTCTCTCCTGTCCCTGCGACTTATCCGCTGGGCGGCGCGCGCGGGAGCGTTCGTGACGGAATTACTTCGAGTACAACTCGACGATGAGCTTCTCGTTGATCTGCAGCGCGACGTCTTCGCGCTTCGGAAGCGTGACGACCTTCCCCTGAAACTCGGCCGCGTTCAGCTCGAGCCACGCCGGAATGCCGCGGCCCTTGGCCGTTTCGACGGCGCCGGCGATGAGCGGGTTCGCCTTGCTCTTCTCCTTGACGGAGACGACGGCTCCCGTGCCGACGACGTAGCTCGGCACGTTCACCTTCTTGCCGTTCACGCGGACGTGCCCGTGACGGACAAGCTGGCGCGCCTGGGCGCGCGAGCCGGAGAAGCCGAGGCGGTGGACGACGTTGTCGAGGCGGCGTTCGAGGAGCGAAAGGAGGTTCTCGCCCGCGACGCCGCGCATGCGCTCGGCGGCCTCGAACGTGAGCCGGAACTGGCCCTCGAGCACGCCGTAGAACCTCTTCAGCTTCTGCTTCTCACGAAGCTGGATGCCGTAGCCGAGAATCTTGGAGCGGCGCTTGCCGTGCTGGCCCGGCGGAAAATTGCGGCGCTCGATGGCGCACTTGTTGGTGAAACAGCGGTCCCCCTTGAGGAACAGCTTCATTGCTTCGCGCCGGCACAGCCGGCAGACCGATTCACGATAACGAGCCACGGTCAGACCCTCCTGCGCTTGCGCGGACGGCATCCGTTGTGCGGAATCGGCGTCGCATCCTTGATGGACCGGATGTCGATGCCCGCCGCGGCGAGGGCGCGGATCGCGCTTTCGCGGCCCGCCCCCGGGCCGTTCACGCGGACGTCCAGCGAGCGCACGCCGCTCTCCTGGGCGATCTGCGCGGCGTTGCCGGCGGCCAGCTGCGCCGCGAACGGGGTGCCCTTGCGCGAGCCCTTGAACCCGATGCGCCCGGCCGAGGACCAGGCCAGGACGTTGCCCTGCTGGTCGGTGATCGAGACGATCGTGTTGTTGAAGGACGCCTGCACCGTCGCGAGCGCGTGCGGGATGTTCTTCTTGTCCTTCTTGGGGCCCTTTTTCTTGCCCTTCGCGGCTGGCTTGGCTGTCGCGGAGGCTTCTGTCGGTGTCGCCATAGTCTTCCTTTTCCCTTACTTCTTCGTCGCTTTTTTCTTGCCGGCCACGGCGCCCTTGCGGGGACCCTTCCGCGTACGGGCGTTCGTGTGTGTGCGCTGGCCGCGGACGGGGAGGTTCCGGCGATGCCGGACGCCGCGATAGCAGCCGATTTCCATGAGCCGCTTGATGTCCTGGGAGGTCTCCTTGCGGAGATCACCCTCGACCTCGTACTGGTCCTGGATCGTCTTGCGGATCCGCGAAACCTCGTCCTCGGAGAGATCCTTGACGCGCGTGTTCCGGTCGACCTTGGCGGTCTCCAAAATCTTTCCGGAGCTCGGACGGCCGATCCCGAAGATGTAGGTCAGGCCGATTTCGACGCGCTTGTTCGGGGGAAGGTCGACGCCTGCGATACGTGCCATTCTGGAATTCCTCTTCAGCCCTGACGCTGTTTGTGCTTGACGTTCTCGCAGATGACCCGCACCACGCCGGCGCGGCGGATCACCTTGCACTTGCTGCAGATTTTCTTGACGGACGTGCGGACTTTCATGCGAGACCTCGGTTTCACTTGTACCGGTAGATGATGCGCCCGCGGGTCAGGTCGTACGGCGAGAGCTCGACGAGGACCTTGTCTCCCGGCAGGATGCGGATGAAGTGCTTCCGCATCTTCCCGGAAATGTGTGCGAGCACCTGATGTTTGTTTTCCAGCTCGACCTTGAACATCGCGTTCGGCAACGGCTCGATCACCGTTGCGGTCACCTCGATGGCGTCTTCCTTCGACATAAACCTTCTGTCTCGCTGCCGTCAAACCGCGACGGGAAGCGGATACTCGTGAAGACCGGGGGCACCCGTCTGCGCCGAACCGGCCGTGAATCGCCCGAACCCGAGGACGACCGGCCCCTTGGCCGTCGCCACGACCGTGTGCTCGAAATGCGCCGACGCGCGGCCGTCCTTCGTGCGCACGGTCCATCCGTCGGCGTCGGTCGTGACCGCCGCGGCGCCGAGGTTGAACATCGGCTCGATGGCGAGCGCCATGCCCTCCCGGATGATCTCCCGCTTGCCCGCCGGGCCGTAATTCGGAACCTGCGGCTCTTCATGGAGCGCCGTTCCGATGCCGTGGCCCACGAATTCGCGAACGACCCCGTATTTCTTGCCCTTCGCGACGGCCTCGACGGCCGCCCCGATGTCGCCGATGCGCCCGCCGACCCGCACGGCCTCGATCCCGGCGAGAAGGGCTGCGTGCGTCGTGTCGATCAATTCCCGTACCGGAGCGGGCGCCGGCTCGAGCACGATCGAACGGGCGGCGTCCGCGTAGTAGCCGTCGACGATGGCGCCCAGGTCGAGCCCCACGACGTCGCCCGGCTTGAGGACGCGCTTCGTCGACGGAATGCCGTGCACGACCTCATCGTTGATCGAGATGCAGAGCGTCTTCGGATAGCCGCGATAGCCCGGAAACGCGGCCTTTCCGCCGCGCGACGCGATGCCGGCCGCCGCGACGCGGTCGATCTCCTCGGTCGTCCGGCCGGGCCGGCATGCCGCGATGCACTCGGACAGCGTCTCGTGCACGATGCGGGCGGCGTGCTCCATCTTGAGGATCTCGGACTTGCCCTTGCAGGTGATCACGCCGTCCCCTTGCGGGCGCGCGCGAGAGCCGCGGCCACGTCGGCGGCCACCGTCTCGACGGAGCGGTCGCCGTCGATCGCGACGAGAAGGCCCGCCTGGCGGTACAGGTCGGCGAGAGGCGCGGTTTTCTCGCGGTAGACGCGGAGGCGCTCGGCGATCGTTTCCCTCGTGTCGTCCGCGCGTCCCTCAAGCGTCGCGCGCTTGAGGAGCCGGTCGACAAGCGTCGCGTCGGGCACGTCGATGAAGAGCACGGCGTCCACCCGGCCTCCGGCGTCCTCGAGGAGCGCCTCGAGAGACCGGGCCTGCGCGACGGTGCGCGGATACCCGTCGAAGATCGCCCCGTTCTTCGCGTCGGGCTCGGCGAGACGCTCTTTCAGCATCTTCGTCACGAGATCGTCCGGCACGAGCGCGCCCGACTCCATGATCGGCTTCGCGATCGCGCCGAGCGCCGTCCCCCGGGACACGTGGTTCCGGAGGAGGTCGCCCGTCGAGATCTGGGGAATCCCCAGCGACGCCGCGAGCCGCGACGCCTGGGTCCCCTTTCCCGAGCCGGGAGGGCCGAAGAAAACGACGGCGGAAGGCATGTCAGCTGCGACGCCCCCGGATGCGGCCCTTCTTGAGGAAGCCATCGTAGTTGCGCATGACGAGCTGCGACTCCACCTGCTGGACGGTGTCCATCGCGACGCCCACGACGATGAGGAGCGACGTGCCGCCGAAGAAGAACGTGATGCCGAGGCCCTGCGTCACGAAGATCGGGAGGTGCGTATCGAGCCAAGGCCCGATGCCCGGGATCCCCTGCACCTTGAAGCCCATCATGAGGAACTCGGGAATCAGCGCCACGACGACGAGGTACACGGCGCCGATGAGCGTGATGCGGGTCAGCACGTTGTCGATGTAATCCGACGTGGCCTTTCCGGGACGGATGCCCGGAATGAAGCCGCCGTACTTGCGCATGTTCTCGGCCGTGTCGTTCGGGTTGAAGATGATCGAGATATAGAAGTAGCAGAAAAAGATGATCCCGACCCCGTAGAAGAAGTTGTAGAGCGGCTGGCCGATGGAGAGCTGCTCGGCGATCTTCTTCATGAAGTCGCTCTTGAACGCGGACGCGATGTACTGCGGAAACTGGATGATGGAGACCGCGAAAATGATCGGGATGACGCCGCCCGTGTTCACGCGCAGCGGCAGATACGTGTTCTGGCCGCCGTAGACCTTCCGGCCGACGACGCGCTTGGCGTACTGCACCGGGATGCGCCGCTGGGCGCGCTCGACGAAGACGATCGCCGCGACCACCCCGACCATGAAGATGAGGAGGATGAGCCCGGTGAAGAGCGACATGGTGCCGCGCTGCACCTGCTGGATCGACTCGATGACCGCGGTCGGGAAGCTCGCCACGATACCCGCGAAAATGATGAGCGAAATCCCGTTGCCTATTCCTCGTTCCGTGATCTGCTCGCCGAGCCACATCACGAACGCGGTGCCGGTGGTCAACGTCAGGATCGCGAGGAGGATGAACGCCAGCTTGCCCGCTTCCGATCCGGGATCGCGCAGCGCGAGGAAGCGTCCGCTCGGCGTGGTCTGGCTCCAGAGCCAGAGCGCGATGCCGGCACCCTGGACGACCGAAAGGACGACCGTGCCGTAACGGGTGTACTGCGTGATCTTCCGGCGCCCCATCTCCCCTTCCTTCGAGAGCTTCTCGAGGTAGGGCCAGACGACCGTCAGGAGCTGCAGGATGATCGACGCCGTGATGTACGGCGTGATGCCGAGCGCGAAGACGGACAGCCGCCGGAGCGCGCCGCCCGAGAACACGTCGAGGAAGCCGAGCAGCCCCCCGGCGCTCGCCTTGAAGAACTCTTCGAGGGCGGACGCGTCGAGACCGGGCGTCGGGATGTGCGATCCGATCCGGTAGATCGCGAGCAGCCCGAACGTGAAGAGGACACGCTTCCTCAGGTCCGGGATCGCGAAGATGTTGCGGAACGTCTCGAGGATCTGCATTACCGAGCCACGACCTCGCAGCGGCCGCCGGCGGCCTCGATCTTCTTCTTCGCGCCTTCCGTGAACTGGTGTGCGGAGACGACGAGCGCCTTCTTGAGCTCGCCCGAGCCGAGGACCTTCACGCCCTTGTTCGTCTTCTTGACGCCGGCGTTCTTGAGAGCCTCGAGGGTCACCGTATCGCCCGCCTTGAACATACGCTCCAGAGCCTCGACGCTGACCGTCGTCCACTCCTTGCGGAAGATGTTCGTGAAGCCGCGCTTCGGAAGCCGGCGGTGGAGCGGGTTCTGGCCGCCTTCGTGGCCGCGCAGATGCGAATAGCCGCTGCGGGAGTTCTGGCCCTTGTGGCCCTTGCCCGACGTCTTGCCGATGCCGGAGCCGGGACCGCGGCCGATGCGCTTCTTCGTCTGGGTCGCGCCCTTGCGGGGCCCGAGGTTGTGGAGTCCGTGCGACATGCGTTACCTCGCCGCGCCGTTCTCGACGATTTCGACGAGGTGGCGGACTTTGTGGACCTGGCCCCGGATCGCCGGGGTGTCGAGGCGGACGACTTCCTGCCGGATGCGGCGGAGGCCGAGCCCGAAGAGAGTCTGCTTCTGGTCGACGGGCGCGCAGATGCCCGACTTGACCTGACGAATCCGGATCTCTTTCGGCGCGGCCGATTTCTTCTTCTCACTCATCCGATCTTCTCCGTGGCCTCGGGCGCGGCGACGGTCGCAGGCGCGGCCGCGGTCGCAGGCTCGGCGGCCTTCGCCTCGACGCTGCCCAAGCCGCGCGCCCGGGCGATCGTCGACTCGAGCTGCAGGTGCAGCAGCGCGTCGAACGTAGCCTTGACGACGTTGTGCGGGTTCGTCGTGCCGAGGGACTTCGTGAGGATGTTCTGGACTCCGGCCGACTCGAGCACCGCGCGGACGGCGCCGCCCGCGATGACGCCCGTACCTTCGGAGGCCGGCTTGAGCATGACGCGGCCCGCGCCGTAGTGCCCGACGATCGGATGCGGGATCGTCTTGCCCTTCAGGGGGACGCTGATCATCTTCTTCTTCGCCATCTCGATGCCCTTCTTGATGGCCATCGGGACTTCTTTCGCCTTGCCGGCGCCGTAGCCGACGCGGCCGTGCCCGTCGCCCACGACGACGAGGGCCGAGAACGAGAAGTTCTTGCCGCCCTTGACGACCTTCGTCACGCGGTTGATGTGCACGACGTGGTCGATGAGGTCGGCTCCCGCGCGCCCCTCACCGAGAGCGCCGGCGGGGCGCTGGGGCGGGCCGCCGGGACCGCCGGAGCGGCCGCCGGGACGGTTTGGGCGCGGAGGACGATTGGTTGGCGCGTTGCTGCTCAAAACTTCAACCCCTTCTCGCGAGCGGCTTCCGCGAGCGCTTTCACATTGCCGTGGTAGAGATGGCCGCCGCGGTCGAACACGACCGCCTGGATCCCCTTTGCCTGGGCGCGCTCGGCGATGAGCGCCCCCACCTTGACGGCAGCCGTCTTGTTGGCCGCGCTCTTCGCCTTTCCGCGCACGCCTTCCTCGCGTGACGTCGCGTGGGCGAGAGTCGTGCCGGCGGCGTCGTCGATGACCTGAACGGAGATCCAGCGAAGGGTGCGGGAAACCGCGAGGCGCGGCCGTTCGGCGGTGCCCTTGACCTTCCGCCGGATGCGCACGTGGATGCGCGTTTTCGCTTCGACCCGGGCCTGTGCCTTGTCCATGGTGCCTGCTTCCTTACCTTACTTGCCCGTGGCCTTGCCGGCCTTCTTCTTCAGGATTTCGCCGACGAAGCGGAATCCCTTCAGTTTGTACGGGTCCGGCGGGCGGATGCCGCGAATCTCGGTGGCCGTCTGGCCGACCTTCTGCTTGTCGACGCCGGTCACGATGACGTGCGTGATGTCCTTGGCCTTCGCGTCCGGTTTGACGTCGACCTTGATGCCGTCGGGCATCGGGAACGTGACCTGGTGCGAAAAGCCGACGCTGAACACGACGTTCTTCCCCTTGACCTCGGCCTTGAAGCCGATGCCGACGAGGTCGATCTCTCGCTTGAAGCCGTCGGTCACGCCGAGCACGGCGTTCTGGAGGAGCGCGCGGTTCAGTCCGTGGAGAGCCTTGTCCTTCTTCTCCTCGCCGCCGCGCACGAGATTGAGGAAGCCGTCCTTCTTTTCGACCGACACGCCCGCGAGAATCGGCGTCACGACGGAGCCCTTCGGCCCCTTGACCGTGACGACCCCGCCCGCGACCTGGACGTCCACTCCCTTGGGAATGGTGATGGGTTTCTTACCGACTCGCGACATGTGCGTTTCTCACCACACCGTACAGACGACTTCGCCGCCCACGCCGCGCTTTTTCGCGTCGTTGCCGGAGAGGAGGCCCTGCGAGGTGGAGACGATGGCGACGCCAAGGCCGCCGAGAACGTCCGGAAGCTCGTCCTTGCCCGCATAGAGGCGCCGGCCGGGCTTGCTCGACCGCGTCAACCCGTGGATGACCGGGTTCCCCGCGTCGTCGTACTTCAGGTAGAGCCGCAGGAGGCTTCCGCCCCGGTCGTCCATGACCTTGAAGTTCTTGATGTAGCCCTCGTCCTTGAGGATGCGGGCCAGCTCGACCTTGAAGCGCGACGACGGGACGTCGGCCTTCTCGTGCCGGGCGGACAGGGCGTTCCTCAGGCGCGCGAGGAGATCGGAGACGGGATCGCTGATGTTCATCGTCCCCTCCTCACCACGACGCCTTCGTCACTCCGGGCACGTAGCCCGCGAGCGCGAGGTTCCGGAAGCAAATGCGGCACAAGCCGAACTTGCGGAGAAACGCCCGCGGACGCCCGCAGCGCATGCAGCGGTTTCGCTTGCGGATCGCGTACTTCAGTTTCGAATTCGCCTTGATGATCGCGGCGCGACGAGCCATTCCTGCGCTCCTTGACTTGCTATCGGCCGAACGGCATTCCGAGTTCCTTCAGAAGAACCCGGGCCCGGTCATCCGAGCCTGCCGTCGTGACGATGGTGACGTTGAGACCCTTGGACTTGTCGATCTTCGTGGGGTCGATCTCGGGGAAGATGAGGTGATCCTTGACGCCGAGCGTGTAGTTGCCTCGGCCGTCGAAGGCGCGCGTCGGCACGCCGCGAAAGTCGCGGACGCGCGGGAGCGCGACGTTCATGAGGCGGTCGAGGAACTCGTACATCCGCTCGCCACGCAGCGTCACCCGGCAGCCGATCGGCATGCCCGCACGCAGCTTGAATGTCGCGATGGACTTCTTCGCCCGCGTCACGACGGCCCGCTGGCCGGCGATCTTCGTGAGCTCCTCGGCGGCGGTGTCGACGAGCTTCGCGTTCGTGATGGCTTCGCCGATTCCCATGTTGAGGACGACCTTTTCGACCCTTGGCACCGCCATCGGATTGTCGATCCCGAACTCCTTCTTGAGGACCGGGATGACTTCCTTTCGGTACTTCTCTGCGAGACGTGGGGTGCTCATCTTTTCCTCACTCGCCCGCCGGCCGGAGCGTGCCGATGGTCGTCCCGCTCTTCTTGGCGTAGCGCACCCAGTCCCCGCCTTCCGGGCGGATCCCCACGCGCGTCGGCTTGCCGCCCTCGGGGTCGACGAGCATGAGGTTGGAGAGGGCGATCGGCGCCTCGCGCTCGAGGATGCCGCCCTTGATGTTCTTCTGCGGATTCGCGCGCGTGGCCCGTTTGATCTTGTTCACGCCCTCGACGACGGCGCGACCCTTGTCGGGCAGCACCTTGAGGATCTTCCCGCGAGCCCCGCGGTCTTTCCCCGTGAGGACGACGACGACGTCGTCTTTGCGGATCCGGCGCTTTCCGGTGTACGTCGGCTGCTTCTTCTTCATGGTCAGATGACTTCCGGAGCCAGCGAGATGATCTTCATGAATTTCTTCTCGCGGAGCTCACGAGCGACCGGCCCGAACACACGGGTTCCGATCGGCTCCTTTTCGTCGTTGACGAGGACGGCGGCGTTCGTGTCGAACTTGATGTAGCTGCCGTCGCGGCGCCGCTGCTCGCGCACCGTGCGCACGATGACGGCCCTGACGACCTTGCCCTTCTTGACCGTGTCCGGCGCGTCGGGATTCGACTCCTTCACCGAGCAGGTGATGACGTCGCCGATCCGGCCGTAATCGCCGGTCGACCCGCCCTGCACCTTGATGCAGAAGAGCCGGCGGGCGCCCGAGTTGTCGGCCACTTCGAGGATCGTCCCCATCTGGATCATGACGCCCTCTTCGCCGGCTTGCTCGCCAGCTTCTTGTCGGGCACCGCCTTCGGCGCCACCTTCTTCGCGCTGCCCGGAACGTCGGCCGTGTCGGAGACCGCCTGGCGGCCCTTCGTCACGATCGCGGTCACGCGCCAGCGCTTGCGGGCCGACAGAGGACGGGTCTCCTCGATCTGCACCGTGTCGCCGGGCTGCGCCTTGAGGACGCGGTCGTCCGCCAGGAAACGCGCGGACTTCTTCTGGTAGCGCCCGTAGCGCTCGTGCTTGACGGTGCGGGAGACCTCGACGACGACCGTCTTCTCCATCTTGTTCGAGACGACGATCCCGACCTTGCGGGTGCGCCGCGGCTGATCGGCCGTGGGTGCCGCGCTGGTCTCCGGCTGGGGATTCGGGGTGCTGCTCATGATCGTGCTCACTGTTTCCTGTTACGAACTACTTCTTTTTGCTTTTCTTCGCGGGAGCGGACTTGCTCTTCGCGGGAGCAGCCTTCTTGCCGGAAGGGCCGGAAGATTTCTTAGAAGGTGAATGTCCCTTGCTCGGGCCCGCGGCCGTCTTCTTCTTGTGGGCCGCCGCGCGCTTTTTCGCGCCCTTACCCGACGTGCCGGCGTGGGCCTTCGGCTTCGTCGTTCCCGCCGCGCTCTTCACATTCGCAGAAGTCTTGTCTTCGGTCCCCTCCGCGTGCGCCACTTCGTGCGCGGCCGCAGCCGCCGTTTCAGCCGCGCCCATGTGCTGCGCGGTCTTGAGGCGGGCGATGTCCTTACGGAGCTCCTTGATCTTCATCGGGTTCTCGAGCTGTCCCGTGGCCTTCTGGAGGCGGAGCGTGAAGAGGGACTGAGCCCACTCCTTCGCCTTCGCCGCCTTCTCCTCGGGAGACCAGTCGAGCATGGCCTGGATCTTCATCGTCATGTGCTTACCTCACCGCCGCGAGGAAAGTGCGCGAGACGAACCGGGTCTTGATCCCGATCTTGTCCGCGGCGAGGCCGAACGCCTCGCGCGCCGTCTTCTCGTCGACGCCTTCCATCTCGAACAGAATGCGGGCGGGCTTGATGACGCAGACCCAGCCTTCCGGCGCGCCCTTGCCTTTGCCCATGCGGGTTTCCGCCGGCTTCTTCGTGATCGGCTTGTCGGGGAAGACGCGGATCCAGAGCTTCCCGCCGCGCTTCACGTGGCGCTGGACCGCGACGCGGCCCGCTTCGATCTGGCGCGCGGTGAGCCAGCCCGGCTCGAGCGCCTGCAGCCCGTACTCCCCGAACGAGAGCTCCGAGCCCTTGTACGCGGTTCCGCGCATGCGGCCGCGCTGCTGCTTCCTATACTTGACCTTCGACGGCATCAACATGGGTTAGGCCACCTTCCTCCGGGATTTCGCGCGGTGGAGGTCGCCCTTGTAGATCCAGCACTTGACGCCGATCTTTCCGTACGTCGTGCGCGCTTCCGCGAAGCCGTAGTCGATGTCGGCCTTGAGCGTGTGGAGCGGGAGGCGACCCTCCTGATACCACTCCGACCGCGCGATCTCGGCGCCATTCAGGCGGCCGCCGCAGCGGATCTTGATTCCCTGCGCGCCGAAGCGGAAGGCAGACTCCATGCCCTTCTTCATCGCGCGGCGGAACGCGACGCGGCGCTCGAGCTGCATCGCGATCGACTCGGCAACGAGCTGCGCGTCGGTCTCGGGGCGCTGGATCTCGACGATGTTGACGTGGATGTCCTTGCCGAGCCGCTGCTGCAGCCGGTCGCGCAACTGGTCCACGGACGCGCCCTTCTTCCCGATGATGACGCCGGGACGGGCAGTCATGATGTTGATCTTCAGCTTGTTCCCGCGCTCGATCTCCACTTCGGAGACCGCCGCGTTCGCGAGATCCCGCTTGAGCTCGTCGCGGAGCTTCAAGTCGTCGTGCAGGAACTTGAGGTAGTCCTTCTCGGCATACCAGCGCGAATGCCAGGTGCGGTTGTAGCCGATGCGAAAACCGTAGGGGTGGACTTTCTGACCCATCGTGTACTCCCGTTACCCGGCCGATTCCGGCTTCGTCGGCTTCTTCGACTTCTTCTCGTGCTTTTCGTGCTTTTCACTCTTGTCCGCGGCGTGACTCGCTTCCGCTGCTTCGACACGTTCGGCCCGCTTCTCGTCGGACGCCACCTTCTTGTGCGCACGCTCGACCGCCCGATTCTCGCGGCCGGGGCGATGCGCCGCGGCGGAGACGGCGGCCGCGACGCGACCCTGGCGCTTCTTCACGAGCGGCTTCAGAGCCTCGGCCTTGAGGCCGGCTTCCTTCCGCGCGGCGGCAGCATCCGACAGGATGACCGTCACGTGGCAGAACGGGCGCGGGATGAGCCACATGCGGCCCTGCGGGCCGCTCATGAAGCGCGGGCGCGCGAAGCGCTTCTTGTAGTTCGAGATCGCGCGGATCATCGAATTGCGCTGCAGGGGCTTGCGTCCGGCCTCGTCGACCTGGATCTTCGCGACGACGAGCGCGTCCGCGTCGACGCCGGACTCGTTCTGCTGGGCGTTCGCGAGCGCGGACTCGACGAGCTTCAGGAGGTCGGGCGAGCAGCTCTTGCGCGTCGTGCGCAGAGTCGCGAGCGCCTTCCCGACCGGCTTCATCCGGATCAGGTCGGCGACGAGGCGGACCTTCTGGGCCGAGCCCCGGTAATGGCGGAGACGAGCGACGGCTTCCATCGGTGCGCCTTAGCCCTTCGCCGCGGGCGCGGCGGCCGCGCCCGGAGCTCCCGGTGCCCCCGGGGCTCCCGGAGCCCCCGGCGTCGCGCCCTTTTCGACCTTCTTGCCCGAGTGGCCCTTGAAGGTGCGCGTGGGCGAGAACTCGCCGAGCTTGTGCCCGACCATGTTCTCGGAGATGTAGACGGGAATGAACTTCTTCCCGTTGTGGACGGCGAGCGTGTGCCCGACCATGTCGGGCAGGATCGTCGAGCGGCGCGACCAGGTCTTCAGGACGCGCTTTTCCCCCGCGGCGTTCATCGCGGTGATCTTTTCGAGGAGCGGCGTGTCGACGAACGGCCCCTTTTTCGTGGAACGAGACATGTGTTTCCTCGAATCCCTACTTGCGGCGCTTGACGATCAAGCCGTCGGTCCGCTTGTTGTTGCGCGTCTTCTTGCCCTTGGTCTTCCAGCCCCACGGCGAGGTCGGATGGCGTCCGCCCGAAGTCTTGCCCTCGCCGCCGCCCATCGGGTGGTCGACCGGGTTCATCGCGACGCCGCGGTTGTGCGGCTTCCAGCCGAGCCAGCGGTTGCGGCCGGCCTTGCCGATGGAGATGTTCTCGTGCTCGAGGTTGCCGACCTGCCCGATCGTGGCGTAGCAGTCGACGCGCACGCGGCGGAGCTCGCCCGACGGGACGCGGAGCAGCGCATACACGCCCTCCTTCGCCATGAGCTGCGCCCCGGCTCCCGCCGATCGCGCCATCTGTCCGCCGCGGCCCGGCTTGAACTCGATGTTGTGCACGACGGTGCCGAGCGGGATCGCCCTGAGCGGCAGCGCGTTTCCGACGACGATGTCGACGGCGGCGCCGGAGACGATCGTCTGGCCGACCGTGAGGCCGGAGGGCGCCACGATGTATCGCTTCTCGCCGTCCGCGTAGTTCAGGAGGGCGATGTGGGCGGATCGGTTCGGGTCGTACTCGATCGAGGCGACCTTCGCCGGGATATCATGCTTGTCGCGCTTGAAGTCGATCGTGCGGTAGCGCTTCTTGTGTCCGCCACCGCGCCACCAGGATGTGAGGTGGCCGCGGCTGTCGCGGCCGCCGGTCTTGAGCTTGCCCTTCGTGAGCGACTTCTCGGGGCCGGTCTTCGTGATCTCCGAGAAATCGGACGTGGTCCGCTGGCGGAGACCGGGAGACGTGGGTTTGTATGACTTGACGGGCATGGCGCGTTACACCCCTTCGAAGAGGGCCGGCAGCTTCTGGCCCTTCGCCAGCTTCACGTAGGCCTTCTTGCGATCCTGGGCCCGGCCGATCGACTTTCCGACCTTCTTGATCTTCCCGGACACCGCGACGACGCGGACGGCGTCGACCTTGACCTGGAAGAGGGCCTCGACGGCTTTGCGGATCTGGATCTTGTTCGCGTCGCGGGCGACGTCGAACGTGAGGACGTTCTGCGTCTGGCTCATCGCCGTGGAGCGCTCGGTGAGGACGGGGCGCACGAGCACGGACTGCATCGTTCTTTCGCTCATGCGAGCACCTCGATCGCCGCCCGGAGCGCATCTGCGGAGAAGACGAGCGTGCCGGCGTTCAGCGCGTCGTAGGCGTTGAGTCCGAGGACGTCGAGGGCGATGACCTTCGGATTGTTCGTGGCGGCGCGGGACAGGTTGAGGTTGTCCTTCCGATCGAGGACGAGCGCCTTTCCTTCGACGCCGAGCTTCGCGAGCACGCCCGCGAAGTCCTTCGTCCTATGGCTGCCGAGCTGGAGCGTGTCGAGGAGGACCACCTGGTTCCCGCGCGCCTTCTCGGAGAGCACGCAGCGGAGAGCCGCCTTCTTCGCCTTCGCGTTGACCTTCAGGTCGTACGAGTGCGGAACCGGGCCGAAGGCCGTGCCGCCGTGGCGGTGGATCGGCGGACGCCCGCCGCCCTGACGCGCGCGCCCGGTGCCCTTCTGCTTGAACGGCTTCTTGCCGGAGCCCGACACCTCGGAGCGGACCTTCGTCTTGTGCGTGCCCCGGTGCTCGCGCGCCCGGATCTGCCTGACGACTTCCCACACGAGGTGGCGGCGGAACGGCACGCCGAAGATCTCCTCGGGCAGCGTGACCTCACCGACCTTCTCGGCCTTGAGGTTGCGCAGAGGAAGAGTCAGCGACGCAGCGCCGTCCGCCTGCGCGGAGCGGGCCTTCGCGGGCATCTCGGCGGTCTTCGCCTTGGAGGACTTGGACGCGGCCTTCTTGGCCGGCACCTTTCCGGTGGCAGCGGGGGTTTTTCTGGTCGTCGCCATCATCTTCCCCTTCACGCTGCCGCCCCGCGGCCGGCCTTGCCGGACAGCTTCTTCACGATCTTCACGACCGTGTTGCGAGCTCCCGGAACCGCGCCCCGGAGATAGATCAGATGGTTTTCCGCGTCCACCCGCACGACGACGAGGTTCTTCATCGTGGTCTGCTTGCCGCCCATGCGACCCGAGGAACGCGTGCCGGGATACACCCGCGACGGAAAGGCCGAGGGTCCGATCGAGCCCGGGGCCCGGTGGAACATCGAGCCGTGGGTGGCGGCGCCACCGGCGAAGCCGTGACGCTTCATGACGCCCTGGAAACCCTTGCCCTTGGAGACGCCGACGACGTCGACGTGCTCCTTTTCCGCAAAGATGTCGCAGAGCACCTTGTCGCCCGGAGCCGCCTTCTCGTCCGCGTCGCAGCGCACCTCGCCCAGGGTCTTCGTCGGCGGCACTCCCGCCTTCTCGAAATGACCCTTCGCGGGGGCCGTGAGACGCCGCGGCGAGACGCGCCCGACCAGCCCGAGCTGAACGGCGTCGTATCCGTCGTTGTCCTTCGTCTTGCGCTGGACGACCAGGCAAGGCCCGGCTTCGACGACGGTGACCGGCACGACCGTGCCGTCCGCCTCGAAGACCTGGGTCATCCCGATCTTGCGTCCCAGAATTCCGTTGATCATGTTTCTTTCCTCGCCGCGTCCGAATTCCTACTTGCCCATCGTCCGGATTTCGACTTCGACGCCGGCCGGGAGCTCCAGCTTCGTGAGCGCGTCGACCGTCTGCGGCGTCCACTCGAAAATGTCGAGAAGGCGCTTGTGGGTCCGCATCTCGAACTGCTCGCGCGACTTCTTGTCGACGTGCGGCGAACGGTTCACCGTCCAGCGCGCGATGGTCGTCGGAAGCGGGATCGGCCCCGCCACCTTCGCGCCCGAGCGCCGCGCCGTGTCGACGATTTCCGTCGTCGACTGGTCGAGGATCCGATAGTCGTAACCCTTGAGGCGGATGCGGATTCTGTCGTTACCCATTGGCGTCTTTCTTTTCCCGATCCCCCGCTTACGCGAGGATCTCCGTCACCGTGCCGGCGCCGACCGTGCGGCCGCCCTCGCGGATGGCGAACTTGAGGCCCTTTTCGATGGCGATCGGCGAGATGAGCGTGATGTCCAGCTCCACGTCGTCGCCGGGCATGACCATCTCGACGCCGGACGGCAGCATGGCCGAGCCGGTGACGTCGGTCGTGCGGATGAAGAACTGCGGCCGGTAGTTGTTGAAAAACGGCGTGTGGCGCCCGCCCTCGTCCTTGGAGAGGATGTAGACCTTCCCCTTGAACTTCGTGTGCGGCTTGATCGAGCCGGGCTTGGCGAGCACCTGCCCGCGCTCCACGTCGTCGCGCTCCACGCCGCGAAGCAGGACGCCGATGTTGTCGCCGGCCTGGCCCTGGTCGAGGAGCTTCTTGAACATCTCGACGCCGGTGACGATCTTCTTCTGCGTGTCGCGGAGGCCGACGATCTCGATCTCGTCACCCACCTTCACGATGCCGCGCTCGACACGGCCCGTGACGACCGTACCGCGGCCGGAGATCGAGAACACGTCCTCGATGGGAAGCAGGAAGTCCTTGTCGGTCTCGCGTACCGGGTCGGGGATGCTTTCGTCCAGGGCATTCGCGAGGTCCCAGATGCACTTCGCATCGGGACCGGACGGGTCGTTCAGAGCCTTGATGGCCGAGCCGCGGATGACCGGGACCTTGTCGCCGGGAAAGCCGTACTTCGAGAGGAGCTCCCTCACCTCGAGCTCGACGAGATCGAGGAGCTCCGGGTCGTCCATGAGGTCGCACTTGTTGAGGAACACGACCATGGCCGGCACGTTCACCTGCCGCGCGAGAAGGACGTGCTCTTTCGTCTGCGGCATCGGACCCTTCGGTGCCTCGACCACCAAGATGGCGCCGTCCATCTGCGCGGCGCCCGTGATCATGTTCTTGATGTAGTCGGCGTGGCCCGGGCAGTCGATGTGCGCATAGTGCCGCTTGGTGGTCTCGTACTCCACGTGCGCGAGAGCGACCGTCAGGATCTTGGTGGCGTCACGGCGAAACGTTTTGGCATCAGCCTTGGCCACGTCGTCATACGACTTCGCCACGGCGAGGCCCTTCGTGGCCAGAACCTTCGTCAGGGCGGCCGTAAGCGTCGTCTTGCCGTGGTCGATGTGACCGATCGTGCCAACGTTGACGTGGGGCTTCTTGCGCTCGAACTTTTCCTTGGCCATCGCGATATCTCCTTCTGCGCTTCCTTAAACCGAGACCTTCTAAACTGAAACCCTCTTAAACTGAAACTTTAGCAATGATTCCCTCGGCGATGGCCTTGGGAACCTCGTCGTATCTTTCGAACTGCATCGAGTAGTTGGCCCTGCCCTGCGTGAGGGACCGGAGGGTGGTGGCGTAACCGAACATTTCCGAGAGCGGGACGCTCGCCGTGATGACCTGGAAGTTCACGCGCGGCTCCATGTGGTTGATGCGGCCGCGGCGCGAGCTGAGGTCGCCGTTCACGGGTCCGAGGAACTCGTCGGGCGTGACGACCTCGACGGCCATCATCGGCTCGAGAATGACCGGGTTCGCCTTCTTGGCGGCGTCCTGGAACGCCATGGAGCCGGCGATCTTGAAGGCCATCTCCGAGGAGTCGACGTCGTGAAACGAGCCGTCGTAGAGCTCGACCTGGATGTTGACCGTCGGGTAACCGGCGAGGACGCCAGTGAGAATCGCCTCACGGATGCCCTGGTCGATCGGCTTGATGAACTCCTTGGGGATCGAGCCGCCCGAGATGCCGTTGATAAACTCGTAGTCCTTGCCTTCGGGATGCGGGCGCAGGCGGATCTTGGCGTGGCCGTACTGGCCCTTGCCGCCCGACTGGCGGATGAACTTGCCCTCGCCCGCGACGTCCTTGCGGATCGTCTCGCGGTACGCGACCTGGGGCTTGCCGACGTTCGCGCTGACGTTGAACTCGCGCACCATGCGGTCGACGATGATCTCGAGATGGAGCTCGCCCATCCCGGCAATGATTGTCTGGTTCGTCTCCTTGTCCGTGTGGACGCGGAACGTGGGGTCTTCCTGCATGAGCTTCGCGAGCGCCATGCCCATCTTTTCCTGGTCGGCCTTCGTCTTCGGCTCGATCGCGAGCGTGATCACGGGCTCGGGGAACTTCATCGACTCGAGGACGACGACGTGGTCGCGGTCGCAGATCGTGTCGCCCGTCGTGACGTTCTTGAGGCCGATGGCCGCGGCGATGTCGCCCGCCCAGACTTCCTTGATCTCCTCGCGCTTGTTCGCGTGCATCTTGAGGAGCCGGCCGATGCGTTCGTTCGTCTGCTTCGTCGAGTTGTAGACGCCCGAGCCGGCGTCGAGGTGGCCCGCATAGAGGCGAAAAAAAGCCAGCTGCCCCACGAAGGGGTCGGTCATGATCTTGAACACGAGGCCCGCGAACGGCGCCTCGTCGTTCGTGTCGAGAGCGACTTCCTTCCCGTCCTCGTCGACGCCGTGGATGGCGGGGATGTCGAGCGGCGACGGGAGGTACTCGACGACCGCGTCGAGGAGCTGCTGGACGCCCTTGTTCTTGAAGGCCGCGCCGCAGACGACCGGATGGAGCCTGCCCGCGCACGTCGCCTTGCGGAGCGCGGCGCGCATCTCGTCCGGCGTTGGAATGTGGCCGTCCATGAACTTCTGCATGAGGGCGTCGTCGGTCTCCGCGAGGAGCTCGATGAGGCGCTCGCGGTACTTGTCGTACATGGCCTTGTGGTCGGCCGGGACGTCGACGGTCTGGAATTCAGCCCCGAGCGTGTCGTCCGTGAAGTCGTAGGCCTTGCCCTCGATGAGGTCGATGACGCCCCTCAGGGTCTCGGCCGAGCCCCAGGGGATCTGCACGGCCGTCGGCCTGGCGCCGAGCTTCGCGATCATCATCTCGATGCAGCGGTCGAAGTCCGCGCCGACGCGGTCCATTTTGTTGATGAACGCGATGCGCGGAACCCCGTAACGGTCTGCCTGGCGCCACACCGTCTCGGACTGCGGCTCGACGCCGGAGACGGCGTCGAACACCGCCACCGCGCCGTCGAGGACGCGCAGCGAGCGCTCCACCTCGGCCGTGAAGTCCACGTGTCCGGGTGTGTCGATGATGTTGATCCGGGTGTCCTTCCAGAAGCACGTGGTCGCGGCCGACGTGATCGTGATGCCGCGCTCCTGCTCCTGAACCATCCAGTCCATCGTCGCGGTCCCATCGTGGACCTCGCCGATCTTGTAGTTGACACCCGTGTAATAGAGCACGCGCTCCGTCGTCGTGGTTTTACCCGCGTCGATGTGAGCCATGATGCCGATGTTTCGGCACTTATCGAGAGGATGACTTCTCGGCATAACGAGTTTTTCCCGTCCCGGGGTGTCTGCGCCGTCGAATTTCCCTGGCCTGCGTCGTTCTCGCGGCCCGGGGAATTCCGCACGCGGTGAGGCGTGTCCGGGTTCCTGGAGAGGACCTGTCCGGCTCCGCGCTTTTCAGCGCCGCCCGGCCGGTTTCCGCTCACCCGGAGATCTGTGCAGTCCTACCAGCGGTAATGGGCGAAGGCCTTGTTGGCCTCGGCCATCTTGTGGGTGTCCTCCTTTTTCTTCACCGCGTTTCCGCGGTTGTTGGCTGCATCCATGAGCTCGCCGGCGAGCTTGTCGCGCATGGTCTTCTCACCGCGCGCCTGCGCGTACGAGATGACCCAGCGGATCGCGAGCGAAGAGCGGCGGTTGGGCTTGACCTCGACCGGAACCTGGTACGTCGAGCCGCCGACGCGGCGCGACTTGACCTCGAGGACCGGCTTGACGTTCTCGAGAGCCTTCTTGAATGTCTTGAGCGGATCGTCGGACGTCTTCTGCTCGATGTGCTTCATGGCCCCGTAGAAGATCGACTCGGCCGTCGACTTCTTTCCGCGCTCCATGACGCAGTTGATGAACTTGGTCACGAGCTGAGATTGATACAGCGGGTCCGGAAGGACTTCGCGCTTCGGAACTTCACGGCGACGCGGCATCTGTCTTCCTTACGCCTTCGGCCTTTTCGCGCCGTACTTGGAGCGCGACTGCTTGCGGTTCGCGACGCCGACGGCGTCGAGCGTGCCGCGAATGATGTGGTAGCGCACGCCCGGGAGGTCCTTCACGCGGCCTCCGCGGATCATGACGATCGAGTGCTCCTGGAGATTGTGGCCGATGCCCGGGATGTAGGTCGTGACCTCGATCCCGTTCGTGAGGCGCACACGGGCGATCTTGCGGAGCGCCGAGTTCGGCTTCTTCGGGGTCGTCGTCTTGACCTGGGTGCACACGCCCCGGCGCTGCGGGCAGGACTGGAGAGCGGGCGACTTCGTCTTGTAACGGACGGCTTCGCGCCCCTTCCTCACGAGCTGGCTGATCGTCGGCATGAGACTTTCGAGACTCCTTCGGACGTGAACAAGCGATGGGACGACCTAGGTGAACCGAACGAACGATGAGAGAAACGATGAGAGATCGGTGCAAGATCAGCCGCCGAGCGGCCGTTCTCCGGGCGCGACGCGGCTTTCATGCCGAGCCGGTCCCCGGGGAAACCGGTGAAGAATATAGACCCCGCCGGGGGCTGTCAAGCGGGAATCCCCTTCGTCAGTGGCGCCGGCAGAGGGCGGCGACGGAATCGCCGGCGTCGAGCGCCTGCCGGACCCTCCGGACCAGGAAGAAGACCTCCGGCCGGCTCACCTTCGCGCCCGGGCCCTTCTGTTCGATCCGATCGAGCGTCGCCCAGGCCAGTTCCACGGGCAGGGCCGTGAACTCCATGATGCCGCGCGGGGTCCGGGCTCGCTCGAGCGCTTCGATGTACTCCCCCGCCGTCCCAAGGTCTCGCCGCGCGAGGGCGAAGACCTCCTCCACGGGGACGGTCGTCGGCAGGTAAGAGCGCCCCTCGGCGGTGTCTCCGGCCGCATCCTTCAGGATATTAACGAGTTGTAACGCCTCTCCGAACACGGAGGCACGCTTCCGAAGGTCCGGTGCGACAGCCGCGAGCCGCGCACGATCGAGAAGGAAGAGCTCCGTCAGCATCTCCCCCACCAAGCCCGCCACGACATAACAATAGGCCCTCAAGTCGTCCAGAGAGGAGAGAGCGAGCCACCCATCCCGCGTTCGCGCGACGAAGCTCGCCATGCCCTCGGCCGACCGGACGACCGGACCCCGGATCGCTTCAACGGCGCCCGGCGAAAGAGCACCGAAGGCGCTCAGAACGAAAGGGATCTCTCCGAGAAGTTCCTCGTATCCCGGGTGCGTCGCCCAACCGGCTGCCGTCCATTCCCCCGAGAGCCGCGCCGCTTCAGCGGGCGAGGGATTGCGGAGCAGGCCGATGAAGTCGCAAAGCGCGCGGATTCGCGCCTCTGGCGGAAGGTGCGCCGCGTCCTCGAACGTGTCCGCGATCCGGAACAGAAGATAGGCCACCGTGACCTCCCGGCGGGTCGGCTCCGGCAGCGGCGGGATCGAGAGGGCGAACGTGCGACTTGTCTTCTCGAGGAGATCGAGGAGGTCGGCCACGCTCAGGGCCGGCTCGCAGGTAGTGCACCTGAATCTTGATGTCCCATTGCCCGTCGCAGCACCTTACAGGAGGAGGCCGGGAAGGAGAAACAAATGAAGACGATGGCTCTGTTGATGCTGACGGCGATTCTCGGGGCGACCGGGATCTCCGGATCCGAGGAGACGGGCACCCCGTCGCAGGCCGCCGGACCACACTTCAAGCTCGCCATGGTCACGACCGACAAGTACTCGCGGAACGAGAAGACGGTCTTCCCGTCGGATTTCCCGAGGATCTTCGCCGTCTATCAGGTCGCCGACGCGGCGCCGGAGACGAAGTTGAAGGCAGTCTGGATCGCGGAGAAGGTGGAAGGGCTCGAAGCGAAGACCAAGATCACCGAAAGCGAGTCGACGTTCTCGGCGAAGGGCGAGTACATGGGCGCCTTTTCCTGTCCGAGGCCGCCGCAGGGCTGGCTGGCCGGCACCTACCTCGTCGAGCTCTCCCTCAACGGCGCCGTCCGCAAGACGCTCACCTTCCGCGTCGAAAAGCAGTAGTGAAAACAACGGGGCCGGCTTGCGCCGGCCCGGTAAGAACTTTGCAAAGGGGGAGTCCCCGACTCCCCCCTTTGAATCCCCCTACACCTCGTCGTCGAGATCCGCCGCGATGACCGGCGTCTCGTCGTCGAAGTAGAGCTCCTCCGTCTCCTCCGGCGCGGGCGGAATCTCCTCGCGCTCGAGAACGACGTTGCGGTAGTAGTCCATGCCCGTGCCGGCCGGGATGAGGCGGCCGACGATGACGTTCTCCTTGAGTCCGCGCAGGAGGTCGACGCGGCCCGCGATGGACGCCTCCGTGAGGACGCGCGTCGTTTCCTGGAACGACGCCGCCGACACGAATGAATCCGTCGAGAGCGACGCCTTCGTGATGCCGAGGAGCAGCGGACGCCCCTGCGCGGCCTTGCCGCCGGCCCTGAGGATGCGCTCGTTCTCCTCGTTGAAGCGGAAACGATCGACCTGCTCGTCCACGAGGAATTCCGTGTCGCCGACTTCCTCGACGCGCACGCTCCGCATCATCTGGCGGACGATGACCTCGATGTGCTTGTCGTTGATGCCGACGCCCTGCGAGCGGTAGACCTCCTGGATCTTGTCGGTCATGTACCGCTGGAGCTCCTTCTCGCCCTTGACGGCGAGAATGTCGTGCGGCGACGGATCACCTTCGGTGAGCGGATCGCCCGCCTCCACGCGCTCGCCGTCCTGAACCATCACGTGCGAGCCGCGCGGCACGAGCATGTCGCGCTTCTGGCCGTCCTCGGACTCGACGGTGATCTTCTGCTGGCCCTTGACCGTGCCCGCGTGATGGACGACGCCGGAGATCTCGGTGATGACGGCGGGCTCTTTCGGACGCCGCGCCTCGAACAGCTCGACGACGCGCGGAAGGCCGCCGACGATGTCGCGCGTGCGCTTCTTCTCGACGGGCTTTTTCGCGAGCGCGTCGCCGGGGTTCACGACGTCGCCCTCGCCCACCATGAGGTGGGACGGAATGGGAAGGTTGTACCTTTTCTCGACGCCGTTCTTGCCCGTGACGACGAGCGTCGGCGCGCGCTTCTCGGTCGTGCCGGTCGTCTCGACGACGATCTTCTGGTTGAGGCCGGTGACCTTGTCCGTCTCCTCGCGCAGGTTCTCGCCCTCGAGGATGTCGTGGTACGAGACCTTGCCCGCGATCTCCGAGAGAATCGGCGACGCGAACGGGTCCCAGGAGACGAGGAGCTGGCCGGGCTTGACCTCTTCGTCCTGGCTGACCTTGAGGACCGAACCGTAGGCGAGCGAGTAACGCTCCTTCTCGCGCCCCTTGGCATCGAGGAGGACGAGCTTGCTGTTGCGGTTGACGACGACCTCGGTGCCGTCCTTCTTCTGGACGGTGGTCGCGTTGAGGAGCTTCACGATGCCAGGATTCTTCGCGACGTGCTTCGCCGCTTCCGAGACTCTCGCCGTTCCTCCGTAGTGGAATGTGCGCATAGTCAGCTGCGTGCCGGGCTCGCCGATGGACTGCGCGGCGATGACGCCGACCGCTTCGCCGATGTCGACGAGGTCGCCCGTCGCGAGGTTGCGGCCGTAGCACTTGCGGCAGACGCCGCGGCGCGTCTCGCATGTGAGGACCGAGCGGATCTTGACGCGCTCGATGCCCGCTTCCTGGATCTTGCCGGCGAGCTCTTCGGTGATCGTGTCGTTCGCCGAGACGAGGGCCTCCTCGGACGCCGGGTCGAAGACGTCTTCCTGGACGATGCGGCCGACGATGCGGTCGCGGAGCGCCTCGAGGATCTCGCCGCCCTCGACGATGGCGGACACGACGATGCCGTCGACCGTCTCGCAGTCTTCCTGCGTGATGATGACATCCTGGGCCACGTCGACAAGGCGGCGCGTGAGGTAGCCGGAGTCGGCCGTCTTGAGCGCCGTGTCGGCGAGACCCTTGCGGGCGCCGTGCGTCGAGATGAAGTACTCGAGCACGGTGAGGCCTTCGCGGAAGTTCGAGATGATCGGCTGCTCCATGACTTCGCCCGAGGGCTTGGACATGGGGCCGCGCATGCCGGCGAGCTGGCGGACCTGCTCCTTCGAGCCTCGGGCGCCGGAGTCGGCCATCATGTAGATGGGATTGAACTCCTTGCCGCCGACGCCGTCCGACGCCTTCATCTCCTTGAACATGGCCTCGGCCACGGACTCCGTGACGCGGTGCCAGATGTCGATGATCTTGTTGTGGCGCTCGCCGTCCGTGATGGCGCCCTGGTGGCGCTGGCTCTCGACCTCGAGGACTTCCTTACGCGCCCGGTTCACGAGCTCGCCCTTCGTGTCGGGAATGTGCATGTCGTCGACGCCGATCGAGATGCCGGCCTTCGTCGCCACGTCGAAGCCGACGGCCTTGACGATGTCGAGGATCTCGACGGTGCGCTCGAGACCGTAGTGGACGAAGCAGTAGTTGACGAGGTCCTGCAGGCCCTTCTTCTTCAGCGTGCCGTTCAGGAACGGCAGCTCGGACGGCAGGCTCGCCGAAAGGAGAACGCGGCCCACCGTCGTCTCGATGCGCGTGCGGTTGCAGGCGATCGGGTCGGTGTGGACGATATCCTGGTCGTTGAGGACCTGGCTCTCGAGATCGATGAGGCTCCCCGTGAAGCGTACGGCGATGCCGGCGTGCGTGTCGACTTCGCCGGCCTCGTGCGCGAGCACGACCTCGTCGAAGCTCGAGAACACACGGCCTTCTCCCTTGCAACCGTCCTTGCGGCGGGTGAGGTAGTAGAGGCCGAGGACGAGATCCTGCGACGGAACGGTCAGCGGCTTCCCGTGCGCCGGCGACAGGATGTTGTGCGACGACAGCATGAGGATCTGAGCTTCGACCTGCGCCTTCGGCGAGAGTGGGACGTGGACCGCCATCTGGTCGCCGTCGAAGTCGGCGTTGAATGCCGCGCAGACGAGCGGGTGGATCTTGATGGCCTTGCCCTCGATGAGGACCGGCTCGAACGCCTGGATGCCGAGGCGGTGGAGCGTGGGCGCGCGGTTCAGAAGGACCGGGTGCTCCTTGATGACCTCTTCGAGAGCGTCCCACACCTCGGTCGGCGCCTGCTCGACGAGCTCCTTGGAGGCCTTGATCGTCGAGGTGATGCCCTTCTGCTCGAGACGGTTGTAGATGAAGGGCTTGAAGAGCTCGAGGGCCATCTTCTTCGGAAGGCCGCACTGGTGCAGCTTCAGCTCGGGCCCGACGACGATGACGGACCGGCCCGAGTAGTCGACGCGCTTGCCGAGGAGGTTCTGGCGGAAGCGGCCGGACTTGCCCTTGAGCGTGTCGGAGAGCGACTTCAGGGGCCGGTTGTTCGAGCCCTTCAGGACGCGGCCGCGGCGGCCGTTGTCGAACAGGGCGTCGACGGCTTCCTGAAGCATCCGCTTTTCGTTCCGGACGATGACTTCGGGCGCGCGCAGCTCGAGGAGCTTTTTGAGGCGGTTGTTGCGGTTGATGACGCGGCGGTACAGGTCGTTGAGATCCGACGTCGCGAAGCGGCCGCCGTCGAGGGGAACGAGAGGACGGAGCTCCGGAGGAATGACCGGGATGACGTTCAGGATCATCCACTCCGGGCGGTGGCCCGAGCGGCGGAACGCGTCCACGACCTTCAGGCGCTTGGCGGCCTTGAGGCGCTTCAGGGCGGACGTCTCGGTCTTCATGACGAGGCGAAGCTCTTCCGCGAGGTCGTCGATGTTGACGCGCTGGAGCAGCTCCTGAATCGCCTCGGCGCCCATCTTCGCGACGAACGCGTCGAGGCCGTACTTCGCCTTCAACTCGCGGAACTTCTCTTCCGAGACGAGGCTCTTTTCTTCGAGCTTCTCTTCCTCGGCGAGCGGGCCCGGATCGATGACGACGTACTGCTCGAAGTAAAGGATCCGCTCGAGGTCGCGGAGCGTCAGGTCGAGGAGATGGCCGATGCGGCTCGGCAGGCCCTTGAAGAACCAGACGTGCGAAACGGGAGCCGCAAGCTCGATGTGGCCCATGCGCTCACGGCGCACCTTGGACTTCGTCACCTCGACGCCGCACTTGTCGCACACGACGCCGCGGTGCTTCATGCGCTTGTACTTGCCGCATAGGCATTCCCAGTCGGTGATCGGGCCGAAGATCTTCGCGCAGAACAGGCCGTCGCGCTCGGGCTTGAACGTGCGGTAGTTGATCGTCTCGGGCTTCGTGACCTCGCCGAAGGACCACGAGCGGATCTTCTCGGGGCTGGCGAGGGCGATCTTGATGGCGTTGAAATCGCGCGGGCCTGGGTTCTTGAACGGAGACACCGAGCCCGTGCCGGGGAACGCGGAAGAGGTCGAGAACGCTTCCATGAATTCCTCTTCTCCTTAAACCTTCAACAGCTCGACGTCGAGGCAGAGGGACTGCAGCTCGCGCACGAGGACGTTGAAGGACTCGGGGAGGCCGGGCTCGTCCGGAACCTCGCCCTTGACGATGGCCTCGTACACCTTCGAACGCCCCTCGACGTCGTCGGACTTGACGGTGAGGAGCTCCTGCAGCGTGTACGCGGCGCCGTAGGCTTCGAGCGCCCAGACTTCCATTTCGCCGAACCGCTGGCCGCCGAACTGGGCCTTGCCGCCGAGCGGCTGCTGCGTGATGAGCGAGTAGGGGCCGATCGAGCGCGCGTGGATCTTGTCGTCCACGAGGTGCGACAGCTTGAGCATGTAGATGTAGCCGACGGTGACTTCCTGTTCGAAGCGATTGCCCGTCATGCCGTCGTAGAGAACGGTCTTGCCGCCAACGGGGAGGTCCGCCTTGCGGAGCAGGGTGCGGATCTCCTCCTCGGAGGCGCCGTCGAAGACGGGCGTCGCGATGTTGATGCCCAGCACCTTCGCGGCCCATCCGAGATGGGTCTCGAGGATCTGCCCGACGTTCATGCGCGAGGGGACGCCGAGCGGGTTGAGGACGATCTCGACCGGCGTGCCGTCCGGCAGGTACGGCATGTCCTCCTCGGGGAGGATCCGGCTGATGACGCCCTTGTTCCCGTGGCGGCCGGCCATCTTGTCGCCGACCTGGAGCTTGCGCTTCATGGCCACGAAGACGTTGACGGTCTTGTTCACGCCCGGTGCGAGCTCGTCGCCCTTCGCGAGAAGCGCCACACGGTCGGCGCTGACCTTCTTGATGACGTCGATCTGCGAGTCGGTGCGCTGCAGGATGAGCCGCACCTGGTCGCGGATCTCCTCGTCCTTCAGCTTGAGCCCCTTGAGCATGCGGGGCGTCATCTGGCCGATCTTCTCGATCGACAGCTTGCCGCCCTCTTTCACGAGGACGTTGCCCTGCGAGTCGGACACATCCTCGAGAACGGTGCGCCCGGAGAGAAGCGATTCGATCTTTTCCTTGGCCTCGGTGCGGATGATCCGGATTTCGTCGTCGGCGTTCTTCGTGAGGCGGCCGACTTCTTCGTCGAGGATCTGCTTGGCCCGGACGTCCTTCTGCTTTTCCTCGTCCTTGCGCGTGAAGATCTTCACCTCGACGACGACGCCCTCGATGCCAGGGGGGCACTTGAGCGAGGCGTCGCGCACGTCTCCGGCCTTCTCGCCGAAGATCGCGCGCAGGAGCTTCTCTTCCGGCGTGAGCTGCGTCTCACCCTTCGGCGTGACTTTCCCTACGAGAATGTCTCCCGGCTTGACGTTTGCCCCGATGCGCACGATTCCCGATTCATCCAGGTCCCTTAGCGCGTGCTCCGAAACGTTCGGGATGTCCTTCGTGATCTCCTCGGCGCCGAGCTTCGTCTCGCGGGCCTCGATTTCGAACTCCTCGATGTGGATGGAGGTGTAGTAATCCTCCTTGACCATTTTCTCGGAGATGAGGATCGCGTCCTCGTAGTTGTAGCCGCGCCATGGCATGAAGGCCACGAGGATGTTGCGTCCGAGCGCGAGCTCGCCCTGCGACGTGCAGGGACCGTCCGCGAGGACCTGCCCTTGGATGACGCGGTCCCCCTCGACGACGACGGGCTTCTGATTGATGCAGGTGTTCTGGTTCGAGCGGCGGAACTTGAGAAGCGGGTAGATGTCCGCGCCGAAGTCGCGCGTCGCGCCGTCCTCGTCCTTCGCTTCGACGCGCACGATGATGCGTCGGGCGTCGACCGTGTCGACGACGCCGTCCCTCTTGCAGAGGACGACCGCGCCCGAGTCGCGAGCGACGATACCCTCGAGGCCCGTGCCGACGAGCGGCGGCTCCGTCCGGAGGAGGGGCACCGACTGGCGCTGCATGTTCGAACCCATGAGGGCGCGGTTCGCGTCGTCGTGCTCGAGGAAGGGGATGAGCGCCGCGGCCACCGAAACGAGCTGCTTCGGCGACACGTCCATGAACTCGACCTTGTCTTTTTCGACCGTGACGAACTCGCCGCCGGCGCGGGCGACGATGCGGTCTTCCGTGAACTTGCCCTTGTCGTCGACCTCGGCGTTCGCCTGGGCGATGACGTAGTTCTCCTCTTCCCAGGCGGGCTGGAAGAACGCGGTCGGACGGCCCACAGTGGGCTTCTTGTGGCTCTTCTTGAGTCGGCCGTTCATCTCCTCGAGATCCTCGGCCTGGACGATCTCGCCCTTCTTCCACCCGGAGTCGCCGACGGTGACGATCTCGTAGTGGTCGAGGACGCGCCCGTTCTTGACCTTCTTGTACGGGCTCTCGATGAACCCGAACTCGGAGATCCTGGCGAAGCACGAGAGCGACGAGATGAGGCCGATGTTCGGACCTTCCGGCGTCTCGATCGGGCAGATGCGGCCGTAGTGGGTCGCGTGGACGTCGCGGACTTCGAATCCGGCGCGCTCGCGCGAGAGGCCGCCCGGCCCGAGGGCCGAAAGGCGCCTCTTGTGCGTCACTTCCGACAGCGGGTTCGTCTGGTCCATGAACTGCGAGAGCTGGGACGACCCGAAAAACTCCTTGATCGCCGCGATGACCGGCTTCGAGTTGATGAGGTCGTGCGGCATCGCCGAGTCGATGTCCTGGTGGACGGACATCTTCTCCTTGATGGCGCGCTCCATGCGCACGAGGCCGATACGGAACTGATTCTCGAGGAGCTCGCCGACGCAGCGGACCCGGCGATTGCCGAGGTTGTCGATGTCGTCGGTCCTGCCGATGTCCCGCTTGAGCTTCAGGAGGTGGTCGATGACGACGTAGAAGTCCGCTGCCGTGAGGGTCTTCTGGTCGAGCGACGTCGAGAGGCCCGCACGGATGTTGAACTTGAAGCGGCCAACCCGGCTGAAGTCGTACTTGCGGGGGTCGAAGAACATCCCCGCGAAGAGGTTCTTCGCGCTCTCGTCGGTCGGAGGATCGCCGGGGCGCATGCGCTTGTAGATTTCGAGGAGCGCCTCGCGCTTGGTCTTCACGCCGTCCTTGCGGAGCGTCGTGACGAGGGTCTCGCCGATGGGCTCCCAGTCGGGGAAGATCGCCTCGACGGCGGTCGCCTGCTTGTCCGCGAGTTGGGCCGAGAGATCCTCGGGGATCTCGGTGCCCGTCTCGAACAGCACCTCGCCGGAACCGAGGTCGACGACGTCGGCGGCGAAGAGCGCGCGGCCGAGCTTGCCCGGGTCGACCGAAGTCGAGACCGTCTCGCCCTTGCCGAGGGCTTCCTTCATTTCGTGCGTGAGCTTGATGTCCGCGAAGATGCGCCCGTCCTTCTTGAGGCCGCGCAGGTGCTTGTGGCGAAGCTCTTCCTTGAGGAGGATCTCGGGCGAGAGCGCGAGGTGGGCCTTCCCCTTCTCGTAGGTGAGGGGAACGGCCGTATAGAACTTCTTGAGGATCAACTCGTCGCTCTCGAGGCCGAGGGCGCGCAGGAACACCGTGCCGGGGAACTTACGCTTGCGGTCGATGCGGACCCCGAAGAGGCCCTTCGTGTCGATCTCGAACTCCACCCACGAGCCGCGGTAGGGAATGATCTTCCCGATGAGCGTGTGGGCGCCCTCGCGCGTGAAGAACACGCCCGGCGAGCGGTGGAGCTGCGAGACGATGACACGCTCGGTGCCGTTGATGACGAACGTGCCGTTGTCCGTCATGAGAGGGATCTCGCCGAAGTAGACCTCCTCCTCCTTGATGTCCCGGATCGGCCACTCCTTGGGAGCGCCCTTTCCGGTCGGCGCGTTTTCCTTGTCGAACACCTTCAGACGGAACGTGACCTTGAGCGGCACCGAATAGGTGGCGCCGCGCTCCTGGCATTCCGCGACGGAGTACATCTGCCGGAGCTCGACCGGCGTGCCGCAGACCTCGTCGATCGTGACCTTGTTCGGATTCGGGTGCCCGCAGGCGCCGCACTCCACGCGCGTCGCGCGCGCGTCCTTCACGCGCACTGTCGCACCACAGTGTTCACAGGCGAAGCGAAGATGATCCAGGCCTTCGAGGCGGCCGCTCCGCGACTTCCAGTCGCCGATGCGGTATGACACGAACTCGAGCGCACACGTCTCCCGGAAGTCGCTGAACGGGAAGACGCTCTTGAAGACCGCCTGCAGACCGACGTCCTGCCGTTCCTTCGGCAGGAGATCCATCTGGAGAAAGTCCTCATAGGACTTGCGCTGAACGTCGATCAGGTTCGGAAGGGGCAGGAACGAGCGGATCTTGCCGAAACTCGAGCGCTCTTTCGCGCCGGGTGCGAGGTTGCGTCCGTTCATGGGGTGCTATGTCCTCTCATGGCCGCGCGTGGCCGGGGGATGAAAACGCGCGAGGGGCGACGAAGAAGAAAAAATTTCGGGCGAAAGCCAGACCGGGGAAACCAGTCCCTGGTTTCCCCCGAACCCCATTCCGGGTTACTTGACTTCGACCTTCGCGCCCGCGTCCTCGAACTTCTTCTTGATCGAGGCGGCCTCGTCCTTGGAGACCCCTTCCTTGACCGTTCCGAGGTTCTCGACGAGGTCCTTTGCTTCCTTCAGGCCGAGGGAGCTGTTGACCTCACGGACGGCCTTGATGACGTTGATCTTGTTCGGGCCGGCTTCCTTGAGGACGACCGTGAACTCGGTCTGCTCCTCGGCGGCGGCGGCGGCCGGGGCGGCGCCCGCGGCGGCCGCGGGGGCGGCCATCATGGCGGCGGAGACACCGAACTTCTCCTCGAGAGCCTTCACGAGGCCGTTGAGCTCGAGGACGGACATCGACTCGATTTCCTTGACGAACGTTTCGACGTTGAGAGCCATGATTCTTCTCCTGATTCTTCGGCTTAGGCCGCGTGTTCTGTGGATTTGGACTTCTGAAGCGAAATCGCCGCGAGCGTCGCCGCGATGTTGCGATGGGGCGCGGACAGGACCGTGACGAGGCGCCTCATCGGCGACTGCATCAGGCCGAGGAGCCTGCTCACGAGCTCGAGGCGCGAGGGCAGGTTCGCGAGGGTTTCGAGCTCCTTCGCCGCGACGGGCTTGCCGTCGAGAAGGGCGGCCTTGACCTTCAGGTTCGGGTTCGTCTTGCCGAATGTGTGCAGCACCTTGGCGAGGGCGACGACGTCCTTCGTGCTGTAGGCGATGCCCGTCATCCCGGTGAAGTGCTCCTTCAGGGATCCAAGGGGCTTGCCCTCGATCGCTCGGAGCGCGAGCGTGTTCTTGACGACGACGTACTCCGAGTTCGCGCTCTTGATCTGCCGGCGCAGGTCCGTGACGGCCGGAACCGTGAGGCCCTTGTAGTCGATGAGGAACGCGTGGGCCGCCTTCGCGACCGTGCTCTCCATCGCGGCGACTTCTTCGTTCTTCGCGTTGCGGGTGGCGTTCACCGTGCCGGCAGCGTTCATGAAGTCACCTTCCCGACGAGCTTCTCGGCGGCCGTGGGATCCACCGCGACGCCGGGGCCCATCGAGGACGAGAGGACGACCGAGCGCATGTACTTCCCCTTGGCGGTGGCGGGCTTGGCCTTCTGAACCGCCGAGAGCAGCGCTTCGGTGTTCTCGACGAGCTGCTTTTCGCCGAACGAGACCTTCCCGACCGGCACGTGGATGATGGCGGTCTTGTCGACCCGGAACTCGATCTTGCCGGCCTTGAGCTCCGTGACGGCCTTCGTGACGTCGAACGTGACGGTGCCAGCCTTCGGGTTCGGCATCAGGCCGCGCGGCCCGAGGATCTTACCGAGACGGCCGAGCGACTTCATCATGTCCGGCGTCGCGACGAGCGCCTCGAAATCGAGCATGCCGGCCTGGATCTTCGCGACGAGGTCATCCCCGCCGACGACGTCCGCGCCGGCGGCCTCGGCCTCTTTGATCTTCTCGCCCGAAGCCACGACGGCGACCCGGGTCGTCTTCCCGAGGCCGTGCGGAAGCACGACCGTACCGCGCACCATCTGGTCCGCGTGCTTCGGGTCGACGCCGAGGCGCAGCGCGATCTCGACCGTTTCGTTGAACTTTGCGAACGCCGCCGACTTGACGAGAGCGACGGCCTGGGGCACGTCGTAGATCTTCGCCTGGTCGACTTTCGCGGCGGCCGCGATGAATTTCTTGCCACTCATGATGTTTGTACTCCGGAGTCGGTCGCGGCCTCAGCCGACGACCTCGATTCCCATGGATCGGGCCGTTCCCTCCACCGTCTTGACGGCGGCAGCGAGATCGACGGTGTTCAGGTCGACGAGCTTGAGCTTCGCGATTTCCTCGACCTGTTTCTTCGTGACTTTCCCGACCTTCGTCTTGTTCGGGACGCCCGAGCCCTTCTCGAGCTTCGCCGCCTTCTTCAGCAGCACGGCCGCCGGCGGCGTCTTCGTGATGAAGGAGTAAGACCGGTCGGAGTAGACCGTGACGACCACGGGGATGATGAGCCCCGCGTCCTTCGCCGTCTTCGCGTTGAAGGCCTTGCAGAAGTCCATGATGTTCACGCCCTGCGGACCGAGCGCGGTGCCGACGGGCGGAGCCGGCGTGGCCTTGCCCGCCTCGATCTGGAGCTTCACGTAACCGGTGACTTTCTTTGCCATCGTCGTTCCTTACAGCTTCTGAACCTGGACGAATTCGAGCTCGACCGGCGTCGGCCGGCCGAAGATGGTGACGAGAACGCGCAGCGTGGAGCGCTCGAGGTTGATGTCTTCCACGAGCCCCGTGAATTCCTTGAAGGGGCCGTCGGTGATCTTGACCTGCTCACCGCGTTCGTAGACGTAGCGCGGCTTCGGCTTTTCCTTCGACTCGGCCGTGTGGTGCAGGATCGAGTCGACCTCCTCCTGCGTGAGCGGCACGGGCGCCTTGGAGGAGCCTCCCACGAACCCCGTCACCTTCGGCGTGTTGCGCACGAGGTGCCAGGTCTCGTCGGACATCTCCATCTGGACGAGCACATAGCCCGGGAAGAACTTCCGCTCGACGTTGCGGCGCTTGCCGGCCTTCATCTCGACGACCGTCTCCTTCGGCACGCGGATCTCGCCGAAGTGGGTCTCCATGCCGAGGGCCTTGATGCGGTTCGTCAATTCGAGAACGACGCGGTCCTCGAAGCCCGAGTACGTGTGCACGATGAACCAGTCCATCGGCGCGCTCGCGGGAGGGGCGGCGGCGGTCGTCTGGTCCTGCGGATCGGTGGTGCTCACGAGTGTCCGTCCTTTGTCGTTCAGCTGCCGAAGGCCGAGAAGAGCTTGTTCACGAGCGGCGTCACGGCCGTGTCCACGAGAAACAAGAACACGCCGACGAGGACGGTATAGACGATGACGACGGTGGTCGTGCCGACGACCTCCTCACGACCGGGCCACGAGACCTTTCCCGATTCCTTCCGGACCTCGGAAAGGAATCCGCGAAAGTTGTTCCAGCGCTCGCTCAGGTTCATGTCTTTTCGTTCGTCCTTACCTTCGAGGCTTTCTTCGTTATGGAGTCGTTCGTTTCTTCGTCGCCATACGGACCGTGCGGCCTTGGCAGGGGTGCGGGGATTCGAACCCCGAACCTACGGTTTTGGAGACCGCCGCTCTAGCCAGTTGGAGCTACACCCCTGTGCGAAAGCCACGTTGTTGCCCATGGAGCGGGAGACGGGATTCGAACCCGCGACCAACAGCTTGGAAGGCTGTGACTCTACCCCTGAGTTACTCCCGCGAAAGAGAGCGATTGGTGCGGAGGGAGTGGAGCCCACGAGCAGATTTGAACTGCTGACCCCGTCCTTACCAAGGACGTGCTCTACCAACTGAGCTACGTGGGCCTGCCTGGAGCCTGGGCTGGTGGGCAGAGAGGGATTCGAACCCCCGTAGCACGTGAGTGCGGCAGATTTACAGTCTGCTGCCATTAACCGCTCGGCCATCTGCCCGTATCCCGTCCTTCGTTGATCCCGTTCTCCGGCCCCCGGAGGCTCACCGTGGAGCTGGCGATGGGACTCGAACCCGCAACCTGCCGATTACAAATCGGCTGCTCTACCTTATTGAGCTACGCCAGCATTCGCGTTTCCGCCGAAGAGAGCTCGACCGTGCGACCCGGAACCTGTTAAAGGGAAGCGGCGGCACGGCTTCGCGCACCTCGGCAAAGGCGCGAACTGGGGTTTATATCAGCCTGCTTCCCATCGCGTCAAGCCATTTTCATGCCGGGGTGTGCCCGGTGTGGCCTTGGCGCCTCACCCAGTCGTAGGCCAAGACACCCGTGGCCACGGCGACGTTCAGGGAACCCGTGCCACCATTCATCGGAATCGAAATCAATCTGTCGCACGATTCCTTCGTGAGGCGCCGCAGCCCGTCTCCCTCGGACCCGAGGCAGAGCACCACATCGCCGGAAATGTCTACACCGTAAAGGTTTTCGCCTTCCATCGCGGCGCCGTATACCCAGAACCCCGCCTCCTTGGCCTGGGCGAGGAATCGGGCGGCGTTGACGACTCGGCCCACCTTCACCCGCTCGAGCGCTCCCGCCGACGCCTTCGAAACGGTCTCGTTGAGCCCCGCCGAATGCCGCTCGGTCAAAACGACGGAAGCACCCGCCGCGCCCGCGGTCCTGAGGACGGACCCCAGATTACCCGGATCCGTGACCTCGTCGAGGAAGAGGACGCAGCGGCTCCCCTTCGGTCCCGCGAGGCACGCCTCGATGTCGTCATACTCGCGCTCGGCGACGCGGGCCGCGACCCCGTTGTGTGCGCGGCCCGCGACGTGGTCGAGCTCTTCCCTCGCGACGATACGGACCGGGACGCCCTTCTGGCGGGCGAGCTCCTCGATCTCTCCGGCGCGCGCGTCTTTGCGGCCGCGCTGCACGAGAAGCGCCTCGACAGCGCGCGGACGCCGCTCGAGCACTTCGCGGACGGGATGGAAGCCAGAGACGATCACGCGGCCGCAACGTCCTCGACAAGGACCAGAACGGTCGCCGCGACGCCGTCGCCCCGGCCGAAATCGGTGAGGCCGTTCCCGGAGGACGCCTTGACGGAAACACGCGCGGGCTCGGTGCCGAGGAGCGCGGCGATGTTCGTCCGCATGGCCTCCCGGAATTCGGCGACCTTCGGGCGCAGGGCCAGAATCGTCACGTCCACGTTACGGATGGGCGGGTGGTCGGTCAGCTCCCGTACGTGGCGCACGAGCGCCTCGCCAGGCGCGTCCCGCCATTCCGGGCGGTCCGTCCCGAACACCGTTCCAAGATCGCCGGCGGCCGCCGCTCCGAGGAGCGCGTCGGCGAGCGCGTGGAGGACGACGTCGCCGTCGGAATGCCCGAGAGGGCCGGAATCGGACGGAATCGTCACCCCTCCGAGGACGCACGGGCGTCCGGCGACGAGCGGATGCGCATCGAAGCCGTGGCCGATCCTCACGTCAGTCACGCGCGAGGAAGGCCTCGGCCCACGCGAGGTCTTCGGGGTAGGTGATCTTGATGTTCCAGCGCGACGTCAGGACGACGGTCACCGAGCAGCCCGTCCGCTCCACGAGCTGGGCATCGTCGGTGGTTTCCGGGCCGCCCTCTTTGGCCACCGCGGTCCGGAAGAGGCCCGCGCGGAAGACCTGGGGCGTCGTCGCCGCGAAGAGGTCGCCGCGCGGAACGGTCTCGACGACCGCGCCGCCATGGACGCGCTTGATCGTCTCGATGACCGAGTACCCCGCGATGGCCGCCCCGGTCTTGGCGGCAGCATCCACGACGGCCGCGACCTCGAGGGGATCGACGAGCGGCCGCGCCGCGTCATGGACGAGGACCAGATCGTCATCGCTCTCGAACTTCGCCGCGAGGAACGCCCGCGCCACGGACTCGCGCCGCGTGACGCCGCCCTCGACGAGCGTGTACGGCACGGGCGCGTCCGCCAGCGCCTTCTCGAACGCGTCTTCATGACCGGGCGAAACCGCGATCACCGCCGACTTGAGGCGCCCCGACGCGGCCAGCCGTTCGAGCGTATGCAGGAGCATCGGCCTTCCCCGGAGCGGCACGAGCGCCTTCGGGCCGCCCTCGTGGAAGCGGGCTCCGAATCCGGCGGCCGGGATCAGTGCCGTGACGAGGGTCGCCGGGGCACCCTGCGATTTCTTCACTGTGTTTTCTTCACCGGGCGAGAACTTCCGCTTCCTTGGTCCTGAGGACACTATCCACTTCGGCGACGCTCTTGTCCGTCAGCTTCTGGATCTCGTCGAGGGTGCGCTTCTCGTCGTCCGCCGAGATCGCGGAGGCCTTCGCTTCGTTCTTGATGGCGTCGTTCCCCTCGTGGCGGTGATGGCGGATCTCGACTTTCGCGTGCTCGGCAAAGGCATGCGCCTTCTTGACGATGTCCTTGCGGCGCTCTTCCGTGGGCTGCGGGACGGGAATGCGCACGACCTTTCCGTCCGAGGAGGGATTGAGGCCGAGATCGCTCGTCCGGATCGCCTTCTCGATGACCGGGCAAAGCGACGGCTCCCAGGGGACGGCCAGGATGAGCGTGGCGTCCGGTGTGGAAAGGTTCGCGACCTGGTTCACGGGGGTCATCGTGCCGTAGTAGTCCACGAGGATTCCCTCGAGGATCCCGACGGACGCGCGGCCCGTCCGCAGGTGCTTCAGCTCGGTCTTGAGCGCGTCCAGGGACGCGTGCATGCGGCGCTCGGTTTCCTTCTTGATCTCGGCAATCGTCGGCATGGATCTCGGCTCCTCCCGGTGAGCGGGGCCCGTTCAGGCCTTCGCGGTTTCGACGATGCTTCCGACTGCCTCGCCCAGAACGACGCGACGAATGTTGCCCGGCACGAGGAGGTTGAAGACGCGGATGGGCATTTTGTTGTCCCGGCAGAGGGCGATCGCGGCGGCGTCCATCACCGCGAGCCGCTTTTCGAGCACGTCCTGGTAGGTGACGCGCGGCAGGAGGACGGCCGCGGGGTCCTTCTTCGGATCGGTGGTATAGATGCCGTCCACGCGCGTTGCCTTCAGGATGATCTCGGCACGGACCTCGTTAGCGCGGAGCGCGGCCGCCGAGTCCGTGGTGAAGTACGGGTTGCCGGTCCCGCCCGCGAAGATGACGCAGCGCTTCTTCTCGAGGTGACGAATCGCCCGCCGCCGGATGAACGGCTCGGCGACCGCGCGCACCTCGAACGCCGTCATGACGCGCGTGTGGACCTCCCGCTTCTCGAGGGCGTCCTGCAGAGCGAGGGCGTTGATGACCGTCGCGAGCATCCCCATGTTGTCGCCCGTGACCCGGTCGATGCCCTGCGTCGCGGCAGAGACGCCCCGGATGATGTTTCCGCCGCCGATGACGACGGCCAGCTCCACTCCGAGACGCGCGACTTCCGCGATCTCGTCGGCCATGCGCGCGACCACCGCCGGCTCGATGCCGAAGGGCTGGCTGCCGAGGAGCGCCTCCCCGGAGAGTTTCAGCAGGACCCGGCGGTAGCGGGCTTCCACGTTCTTACTTGAGGAGCGCGGCGACTTCGGCAGCGAAGTCCCCACCCTTCTTCTCGATGCCCTCGCCCACCTTGAAGCGCACGAAACGGACGACCAACGCATCCGCGCCCGCGCGCTCGGCGATGACCTGGGACACCTTCTTGCTGTCGTCCCTGGCGAACGGCTGATCGAGGAGGACGACCTCCCCGTACCACTTGCCGATCATGCCTTCGACCATCTTCTCGGCGACGGCTTCGGGTTTCCCCGCCGCGACCGCCTTGGCGCGCGCGATCTCGCGCTCGTCGGCGAGCGCCTTGGCCGAGACGCCGTCCCGGTTCACGAACTGGGGGGCCAGCGCCGCGACATGCATCGCCAGGTCCTTCGAAAGGTCTTCGGGCATTCCCTTCGTCTCGATGACGACGACCGTCTTGTCGCCCGGGTGCGCGTAAAGCGTGAACGCCGAGCCGGCGCCGGCCATGAGGCGCGCGAAACGGCGGAACTGCGTGTTCTCTCCCGTCTCGGCCGTGAAGGCCTGCAGGGATTCGGCGACCGTGCCCGCCGCATAGGGGAAATTCTTCGGCGCCGGAAGCGCCTTCACCTTCTCGACATCGCCGTCCAGCGAGTCTCCGAGGGCGTCCGTGTGGAAGACGAGCTCGGCGAGGCTGTGCCGCGCCTTGTTGAACTGGTCCGTGCGGCCGACGAAATCGGTCTCGCAGTTCAGCTCGACGAGCGCGGCCCTACCCGTCTCGACCTTGTAGCCGATGAGGCCCTCGGCGGTCACGCGACCCGCCTTCTTCGCGGCGGCCGCGAGTCCCTTCTTGCGAAGGATCTTCTCGGCCCCGTCGATGTTGCCGTTCGTCTCCTCGAGCGCGCCCTTGCAGTCGAGCATTCCGGCGCCCGTCTTTTCGCGAAGCATCTTGACCATCACTGCGGAAATAGCCATCAAAAACCCCTTACGTCAAAAAGCCGGCGGGAGACCTCTGTCCCCCGCCGGCCGTCATTTCTGAGAAATGATCAGACCGGGACCGGAAGGACAGCCGTCTCGGGCTTGGCGGCGTTCGCCTCGGTGACCTGGAAGTTCGTGGGCATCGGCTCGTCGTCGGCGTGCTCGACCTTGCCGACGAACCGCTCTTCCTGGGCGTGCAGGCCCTCGAGAACGGCGTCGGACATCTTGCCGGTGAAGAGCTTGATGGCGCGGATCGCGTCATCGTTGCCCGGAATCACGTGCGTGATGTCGTCGGGATCGCAGTTCGTGTCGACGATCGCGACGACCGGGATCCCGAGCTTCTTGGCCTCCTGGACCGCGATCGCTTCCTTCTTGGGGTCGATCACAAAAAGGACGTCCGGAAGCTCTTCCATTTCCTTGATGCCGACGAGGTTCTTCGCGAGCTTCGCCTTCTCGCGGTCGAGGTGGATGCGCTCCTTCTTGGTGAGGATCGCGTCCGAGCCCTCGACGAGTATGGCCTCGATCTCCTTGAGGCGCGAGATCGACTTCCTGATCGTCACGAAGTTCGTGAGCGTGCCGCCGAGCCAGCGGTTGTTCACGTAGAACATGCCGCAGCGGTTCGCCTCTTCGTAGATGGCGTCCTGGGCCTGACGCTTCGTCCCGACGAAGAGAATGTTCTTGCCCTGCGAGGCGACGTCCGTGATGAACGCCGCGGCCTCGCGGAAACACTTGAGGGTCTTCTGGAGATCGATGATGTAGATGCCGTTGCGCTTGCCGAAGATGTACTTCTTCATCTTCGGGTTCCAGCGCTTCGTCTGGTGACCGAAGTGAACGCCCGCCTCGAGCAGCTCCTTCATCGTGATCTGGCTCATCTGTCCCCCATTACCTCTTCGAGAACTGGAACCGGGCGCGGGCGCCGCGCTGTCCGTACTTCTTGCGCTCCTTCATGCGCGAATCGCGCGTGAGGAGACCGGCCTTCTTGAGCGTGCCGCGCAGCTCGAGGTTGAACAGGCAGAGCGCGCGGGCGATTCCGTGGCGGATGGCGCCGGCCTGGCCCGCGCTCCCGCCGCCCTCGACGAGGGCGACGACGTCGAACTTGTCGACCGTCTCGGTGAGCTGCAGGGGCTGGCGGATGACCATCTTGAGCACGTCGTTCGGGAAGAAGTCTTCGAAGGTGCGGTCGTTGACCCGCACCGTCCCCTTGCCGGGGCGAAGGTACACGCGGGCCACCGATTCTTTTCGGCGTCCGACGGCCTGGAACTGGAGGTTCGTCACGGGGTGCGTTGCTCCTCTTGATTAGGCGAATTCAGACCGCGACGGCGGCCGGCGACTGGGCGGAATGCGGGTGATGGGGACCGGCGTAGACCTTCAGCTTCTTGAACATTTTCCGGCCCAGTTTCGTCTTCGGCAGCATGCCACGCACGGCCGCCTCGATGACCCGCTCGGGATGCGTGTCCCTGAGCTTCCCGGCCTCGATGGACCGCAGGCCTCCGGGGAAACCTGTGTGGTGGCGGTAGAGCTTCTGGCCGAGCTTCGCGCCGGTGAAGGCGACCTTCTCGGCGTTGACCACGACGACGAAGTCGCCGGTGTCGAGGAACGGCGTGTAGATGGCCTTCGTCTTGCCCGTGAGGTGTCGCGCGACGAACGTCGCGAGGCGGCCGAGGACCTTACCGTCGGCGTCGACGATGATCCAGCGTCGGGAGTTGTCGGAGATCTTGGGGAGCGGCGTGCGGGTGCTCACGGGAACAGCGGTCTCCGATCGGGGCGGTTGATGGGGTGCTACGACCCCGGCGGGAAGATTCCGGGGTCGGTCCCACGATGCGAAACGAGGGGAGCATCGAAAGACCAAGGCCCCGACGGCACACGAGAAGCGGGTTTCGGCGAACCATCCACCCGCAGGGCAGTAAAAAATACGCCCCGCCGCTCCCGGTGTCAAGCGCCGGGTCCCTCTTCCCCCTTCTAAGAAATCCCTCTCTCCGGGTCACAATGAGCCTATGAGCCAGAGGATTCTGGACGGGGCGCGCGTCGCACGCGAGATTCGGGCCGAAGTGGCTTCCGGCGTGGCGTCGCTCGTTGCCCGTGGCCTCGTGCCCGGCCTTGCGGTGGTCCTCGTGGGCGAGGACCCCGCGAGCGCCGTGTACGTCGCGGGCAAGGGCGCCGCCGCGCACGAGGCGGGAATCGCCGAACGCACTCTCCGTTTTCCCGCCAGCATCTCTGAGGCCGAGCTCCTCGCGACGGTGGCGAGCCTCAACCGCGACGGCGCGGTCGACGCGATCCTCGTCCAGCTTCCGCTCCCGGGTCACATCCACGCGGCGCGGGTCCTGGAGGCGATCGACCCCCAAAAGGACGCCGACGGGTTCCACCCCGTGAATGCCGGCCGGCTCCTGCAGGGAAAGCCCGCGCCGGTGCCCTGCACGCCCGCCGGCATTCTCGATCTGCTCGAACGCGAGGGCGTCTCCCTCCGCGGGACACGGGCCGTCGTCGTCGGCCGAAGCGACATCGTGGGAAAGCCCATGGCGCTCCTTCTCCTCCGGAGGGATGCCACGGTGACGATCGCGCACTCGAAGACGCGCGACTTGCCCGGCCTGTGCCGCGAGGCGGACCTCCTCGTCGCCGCGATCGGACGGCCGGGCTTCGTCACCGGGGACTTCGTGAAGGAGGGCGCCGTTCTCGTGGACGTCGGCATCAACCGCGTCACGACGCGCGCGGACCTCGAGCGGTTCTTCCCGGGAGACGCGAAGCGGCGGGCCGCCTTCGAGAAGAACGGCTCGACGCTCGTCGGCGACTGCGATCCCGCGACGGCGTTCCCGCGGGCGTCGCGGTACACGCCCGTCCCGGGCGGCGTGGGCCCCCTCACGATCGCGCACCTGCTCAAGAACACGCTCGACCTCTGCAAGGCGCGGAGGGGATGATCCTCAAGGTCGGACTCACGGGCGGGCTGGCCTCCGGCAAGAGCACGGTGGCGGGGCGCCTCCGCGAGAACGGGATCCCCGTCCTCGATGCGGATCTCATCGTGCATGATCTGTATCGCGACGGCAGCGAGGGCGCCCACGCGGTCGCGGAGGCATTCGGGCCGGATTTCCTCGCGGCGGACGGCTCGGTCGACCGGCGAAAGCTCTCCGCGCACGTCTTTCACGATCCCGCTTCGCTGGCGCGCCTCAACGCGCTCATCCACCCTCTCGTCCGCGAGGCGCAGGCGAAGTGGTTCGGCGACCTCGAGGCGAAGGGCGAAGCGCTCGGCGTCGTCGAAGCGACTCTCCTCGTCGAGACCGGCGGGCGCCGGCGCTTCGACGTCCTCGTGGCGGTATCCGCGCCCGCCGACATGCGGCTCAAGCGCGCGATCCGCCGCAGCGGCGAGACGGACCCGAACGACTTCCTGAAGCGCATGTCGGCGCAGTTCTCCGACGCGGCCCGCGAGGAAGTCTCCGACATCGTGATCCGGACCGAGGGGACGAAGGAAGAGCTGCTGACGAAGGTGGACGAGCTCGCGGTGCGGCTCAAGGCGGAAGCGGCGACGCTACCGCACGGCAAGGGATAGATAGCTTTCTTCGAACGGCGATCAGGGAAGGAGCTTCAGCTCGAGCGCCGCGCCAGGCGCGAGGACTCCGTGGACACAGGTATCGAAGGCGGCGGGTCCGCCCGCGTATGCCAGAACCTCCCCGTACGGAACGGCGCACAACGAGTACGGCCCGGGTTCGACGTTCGGGATCGTGAACGTCCAGCGGTCCCCGGCATCCGCGCGGGAGCCCCGGGTGAAGTACTGAAGAACTCCGGGGAAAATGACACATCCCGAGTGAAAAATGGCGACGCTCCTTCCTTCGATGCGCTTGGCGTTCCAATAGGGAGAGTCGAGGAGGAGCGTGCCTCCGGGACCGGTAACCGGCACCTCCTGCTCGTCGTCAGTGACCTGGAGCCTCAGGAGCCTCACTGCCAGCGGCCTGGGAATTACCGCGATGCAGGCTTCGGATGTTCCTTCCAGAACCGGCAGTGAAAACCTCCCGTCAGCGTCGGACCGAGTCGGAATCAACGGGACTCCGGCTCCACCTCTACCATCGATTGCGTAAAGAACGGCGCGCGGCACGCCGGCACCGTCGGGCGAAACGACGCGCCCCTTCAGTCCCAGCTCCGTCCGAAGCACGATCCGGAGCCACGCGGGGTCCGCCGTGCGGCCCTCGACCGCGACGTCTTGAAGCTCGCTGCGCAGCCGATGCAGCGTGCCGTCGTCGTCCCGGTACGCGCTCGATGCGTAGATGTGGTTGAGGCCGTCGTTCAAGACTTCGAAGCGAAACGTTCCGCCCTCCATGCGCTCGCTCCGGTGGTCTCCCTCCGGGCCGTCCAGATTGAGCACTGCCTTCAGGATTCGCTCTCCGTTCACGTCCACGAGCTCCCCTTCGACTCCCTTTGGGATGAGTTGGACCTCCACGTCGAGCAGCGCTCCCCGATCGCTGTGGATCACGTCCACGTCGACCTCGCGATGGAGAGGGGGCGACTCCGAGGCTGCCGCGACGCGCCAGCGGCCGAGCCGGGGAAGAAAGCCTTCGAACGTTCCATCTCCCTTCGACGTCAATGTGATCGACTCGAGGCCGTCCTCGGTGCCGAAAGTGAGCCGTGCCTTCGCAAGAGGTCTCTTTCCTATCGTGACGAGCCCGCGGACCTTCTCCGCCTTCGGTTCGAGCTTTCGGACGGCTGCCGCGCTCCTTGCCTCGAAGGGCTTCGAGTCCGTGAACCAGATGTCCCCGTCGCCGGTCCTGAGGCGCAGGGAATAGAGGTGCTTCTCGACTACCTTGATCTCAAGGTTCCGATTCCCCGGCGCGGGTTCGTCCGCGAAGACTTCGTTCTTCTCGTCACGTCGCTCCAGGAGCTGGACCTTCCAGGGCTTTCCGGCCGGATCCACGGCCGGAACAACGCGGATCTGGAGGCTGACCCAGCGCGGAGCCTCCGCTGGCTCTCCGGCGACTGCCGCGAGACTCAGGAACGCGAACACAAGAGGTATGCGAAGCACTTCTGAAGGGTATACGGAGCGAGCTTCCGCTACGCCTATCGAGAGAGCAGCCGACTCATCTCTCGGAACGCCCTCGCCCGATGCGAGTCTCTGTTCTTCTCTTCCTCGCCCATCTCGGCCCAAGTGCGCGTCGCGCCTTCGGGAACGAACAGCACGTCCCAGCCGAAGCCGTTGTTCCCGCGCGGGTGAAGGGCGATCGAGCCCGCGACGCGCCCGACCGCGACGACGACGTCCTTCTCCTCCTGCCCCGGCCGCGCCACCGCGAGCGCCGAGACCGCTTCGGCGCTGCGGTCTGCGAACCCGTCGAGCATCTTCGCGAGGCCCTCCTGGCCGAGAGCGCCCATCGTGATCCATTTCGTGAACGGCCCAGGGAATCCTCCCCACCCGGCGACGACGAGGCCCGAGTCCTCGACGAGCACCGCCGTCCCGAAGGCGCGCGCCGCGACGACGGCCTTCGCCCGGGCTACCTCCACGAAGTCAAGCGACTGGATCTCGGGGACATCGAGCGGCTGCGCCGCTATGGTGCGGCCGAGAAGCGCCGCCGCCTCGCGCGCCTTGCCCGCGTTCGAGGTCACGAACGTCAACCCGAAGAGCGCGTCCGTGGCGTCCGTGTCGTCCCTCACGCTGGAGGACGAACCGGCGCGCCGTTATCGGCGAGGACCACCCGGAAGGCTCTCAGGCCCTTCGTGAGACCCTTCAGGCGCTTTTCCCCGAGCGGCTCGAAGACGAACACGTCGCCCGCGCGGTGCGCGGTCTCCTCGCCCACCACGATCTCGTTCGGCCCGGCGACAGAGCTTTCGAGACGCGCCGCGACGTTCACGGTATTTCCGAGGACGGTGTAGTCCACGCGGCGATCGGACCCTATGTCGCCGACCACCGCGTGCCCGGTGTTGACGCCCACCCGCACCGCAACCGGTGACTCGCCGCGCCCCACGCGTCCCACGTTCCACGCCTTCAGGCTCTCGATGAGCTTCGCCGCGGCCGCCACCGCGCGGCGGGGGTGATCGGGCTGCGGAATCGGCGCGCCGAAGAACGCCATCACGGCGTCCCCGATGAACTTGTCGAGCGTGCCTCCTTGCTCGAAGATCGCGTCCGCGGCGAACGTGAACACCGTCTCGAGGAAGAGCGACAGGTCTTCGGGAGCCATGGTCTCGGCGGCCGTCGTGAACCCGACGATGTCCGCGAAGAACACCGTCACGTCCCGGGTTCGGACCTTCTCGACGCCGGCCGGGCCCTCGGAGACGATCTCCTCGACGACGCCCGGGGAGTGATAGCGCGCGAGGCGCTCCCGAATCCGCTCCTCCTTCGCGATGCGCCCCTGCAGGCGCGCGCGCTCGATCGCGACGGCCGCGAAGTTTCCGAGCGCGGTCAGGAGATCGAGGTCGTCCGCCGTGAACGTGCCGGTCTTCAGGGGCGTGTCGACATGGAGGGCGCCGATGACGTGTTCGCGGTTCCAGAGGGGGACGCCCATCGCCGACCGGATCTGCTGAATGCGGATCGACTGGCCCGCCTCGAAGCGATCGTCGGTGAGAGCGTCCGAGGTGAGGATCGCCACGCGCTCGCGCACGACGGTCTCGACGATCGTGTGGGAGAACGTCTCGGTGGCCTCCGAACCGGCGCGTCCCCTCTGGCGCGCGAGCGTCGCGACGAGGCGTCCCGAGTCCTCCCGCAGCACGACGACGGCGCGCTCGGCGGGCAGGAAGTCGAAAAGGAGGTCCACGACCTTCGAGAGGATCTGGTCCACGTCGGGCGCCTCGATGAGCGTGCGGGCCACCTGGACGAGGATCTCGAAGATCTTCTCGCGCGCCTTCTCGGGCGCGGGACGCCGGCCGGCCAGCGTTCCCGCGACGTCCGCGACTCCCGCGCTCGTGCCCGTGGCCTCGAGGTTGTAATCCCGGTTGAAATCCGCGATCGAGCGGACGAACGTGGAGCTCGAGTCGCTGATCGACTTCGCCGCGATGCTCTTGGTCGTCGGTTGCTCGTACACGTAAAGGGTAAAGGTTCCGACCGAGACGACGTCGTCCGCCTTGAGCGGCGACTTCGGCGCGAACTCACCGTTGACCTTCACGCCGTTCGTCGACTTGAGGTCCTCAATCGTCCAGACGCCTCCGCGCTCGGACAGGAGCGCGTGCCTCCGCGACACGGAAAAGTCATTCAGGACGATCCCGTTTTCACTCGAGCGCCCGATCGACACGTCTCCGCCGGACAGGAGGAACCGCCGGGTCTGCCCCTCGATCTCGTAAACGATCTCCAGCATCGACGGGAGGGAGTTTATAGGGAGCCGACGGAGCGGTCTTCGGGATTGCCGGTTCAGTCCGGGGGAGGCTCGCGCTCGACCGTCAGGGAGAAACGGATCCTCACGACCTTCCAGACCGCCACGGGCTGCCCGTGGACTCGCGCGGGGCGGTACGTCCACCGCCGGACCGCGTCCACTGCGGCCTCCGTCATGCCCGCGGGTCCGGCCGTGAGCACGTCGATGCGGCCCACGGAGCCGCTCCCCTCCACGACGATCCGCAGCATGACTTCGCCGCTCAGGTTCAGCCGGCGGGCCGCGTCCGGGTAACGGGCGTCCATGCGTGAAACGAGCACGGGGGGCTCGGATCCATCGGGAAGCGATATCAGCGGCTCCTGCGGGAAAACCGGCGCCGCCGCCGCCGCGGGCGTAGCGGGGACCGGCGCGGCGCCCGCGACGGCTGTGGACATCGGGACGCGTCCCCCCGGGGCCGGGCTCAGATCCCGGTCCGGGACCCCGAGCGACTGCACTTCGGGCACGACCCCGCGGCCTGCGGCCGCGGCCGGACCCGCCGCCACCGAAGACGGGAGGAGGCGCACGGAGCGCGCGGGGATGAAGGCGAGCATCTTTCCGGCGAGGCGGACGCCGAAGAAATCGTGATCCGAGAGCACGACGTCCACGTCGTCGCCGTCCTCGAGCATGCCCCATCGGGCAGCGCCGTAGTCGGGAGCCAGGAGGACCGGGCAGGACTCGACCGCCCGCGCCCGCTGCGGTGCGAAACCCGCGACCGCCGCAGCGCGCTTCTCGCGCGCCTCGCGATCCGGCCTCCGCTCGAAACTGCCGGCCGGGATCCAGAGGTCCCGCCGGTCCGCTACGACGTGGACCATGTCGCCCCGGGACTCGAGCACCTTGAGCTCCGTCCCGCGCGGCAGCATGAGGACCTGCGGCGCTTTCGGGGCCGCATCGGCGCGCGCCGCGACGCGCTCGAGCGTGACGACGCCGCCATCGTCCGGCGGCCCAGCCGGCGACGGAGCGGCCGGGCCGCTCTTGCGGCACGCGCCCGCCATCGCGAGAGCGCCGCAGACGGCGGCGGAGACGAGACGGCGCGTCAGGAGCGACCCATCAGCGTGGCGAGAATCGCCTTCTGGACGTGGAGGCGGTTCTCCGCCTCATCGAAGATGACCGAACGGGGCCCGTCGCAGACGCTGGCCGCCACTTCCTCGCCGCGGTGCGCCGGGAGGCAGTGCATGAAGACGGCTCCCCGATTCGCGAGGGCAAGGAGCTCGTCCGTGACGGTCCAGCCCGCGAAGTCGCGCACGCGCTTCTGCTGCTCGGCCTCCTGGCCCATCGACGCCCACACGTCGGTGTAGACGACGTGGGCGCCCGCCACCGCCTCTTCCTTGGAGTGCGTCACGAGGAGGGTCGTTCCCGCCGCGGCGGCGTCCGCGCGCGCGTTCGCGGTGACGGACGCGTTCGGCTCGTAACCGGCCGGCGTCGCGACGGCCACGTGGACGCCGCACTTCGGCCCGCCATACATCAGCGAGTGCGCCATGTTGTTACCGTCGCCGACGTACGCGAGCCTAAGACCCGCGAGCGTCCCGAATTTCTCGCTCATCGTGAAGTAGTCCGTCAATGCCTGACAGGGATGGAGAAGATCCGTCAGGCCGTTGATGACCGGGATCGTCGCATGGCGGGCGAGCTGGATGACGGTGTCGTGCGCGAAGGTGCGCGCCATGATGCCATCCACGTAGCGCGACAACACGCGTGCCGTGTCCGCGATCGGCTCGCCGCGCCCGATCTGGATGTCGCGTGCCGAGAGGAACTGGGCGGCGCCGCCGAGCTGCGTCATCCCCGCCTCGAACGAGACGCGCGTCCTCGTGGATGACTTCTCGAAGATCATGGCAAGGATCTTCCCGGAGAGAGTCGCCCGGAAGTCTTTCGGGTGAGCCTTCATGCCGGCGGCCAGCGTGAAAAGCGCCGCGACGTCGCTCGCTGACAGGTCGTGGATCGAGATCAGGTCTTTCTGAAACATCGACGTCCTTTCTACACCGGATCGCGCACTAGCGGCATCGTCATGCAGCGGGGGCCGCCCCGGGCGCGCGACAGCTCGGGCGCCGAAAGAAGGATCGCGTGCTTGCCGGGCTTTCGGAGGTCGAGCGTCTCTCTTCCCAGCAGGAGATCGTCGTCGGCCACGACCATGTATCCGTGACGGGAGAGCGTTTCCGCCGTGCGCTCGTTGCGGTCGTAACAGAGGATGACGCCGGGGGCGAGGGCGAACGCGTTCGCGCCGTCGGTCCACTGTTCACGCTGCTGATCGATCGGATCCAGGCCACCGCACAGGATCGGCGCGAGATCGATGCCGAGCGCGAGGAGCGCCGACAGCAGGTCGTCCTTCGTGGTCCAGGTGATCTCGCGCGACGTGAGGTCGGCCTCATAGACGTCCGCCTCTTCGGCGCCGCCCGACAGGATCATCGGACCGTAGCAGAGGCATTCGCCCGAAGAGATCGGCGTGAAGACGGTATCGAGGTGCATCGTCGCGCGCTGCGGCGGAATGGCGACGACGAGAATCTTGCGCACGGCCGACTCCTCGCGACGGAGCGCTTCGGCGAGGCGCTCGATCGTGGTCTTTTCCGTGCGCTCCGAGTAGCCGATGACGAGCACCTCGGGGGAGAGCACGAGGACGTCGCCCCCCTCGAGCGTCGGACGCATGCGCGCCCACGCGAGGTCGCGGCCTTCGCCCGCCGCGAATTCCTGAAACCAGAAGCGCGGCTCCGCCCCCGCGAACCGGGGGTGGCGGGCGAACACGGCGCCCGAGAGAAGCGGCTCGCGCAACCTGGCGCGCGTCGCCATCGAGCCCCTCACCACGCGACGGCCGACGACGGTGGCCGGATCGCGCTGGAAGAACCAGTTCGGAAGGGGCGGAAGCAGGTAGAGGGAATCGAGCGAGCCGGTGATCGCGGGATTCGAGCGCTCGACTCCCTCCACGAGACTCGCGGCGAGACGGGCAGGAGGCAACTCGTTGAGCGCGAAGAGGACCGCCGGAGGCCACGCCAGAAGCGTTGAGAGCTCCGTCAGCACTTCCTTGCGCGTGTGGGGATCCCGGAGGACCTCCTCGAGGAGATCCTGGACGTCGAGCACCTCGTCCGCCACGAAGCGAAGCACCTGCCGGAACCGGCGGTGCTCTTCGCGCGCGCGTGCCCCGAACAGGATGTCGTCGAAAAGCAGGTCCTGCATCATCGACGGCACCATGCGGTCGATCTCGCGACCGGGCTCGTGGACGAGAACCGACCGCAGGCGGCCGATCTCGGAGTCGACGGAGAGAGTCATGGGGGGCCTCGAAGAGGCGGCATGGGCCGCCTCCAGGATGCTAACCTGAACCCTCACGGGACCGCGCGATGAGCGAAGAAGTCGAGTTCCTCGTCTGCCTGAACTGCGACACGCCCTGCTACTCCTTCGAGTACGAACAAAGGAAAGGCATCGTGAGCGCGTTCTGCAGCGTCTGCGGGAACGACGAGGCCAAGGAATTCCGCCTGCCCACCGACGACGAGATCGAGGAGTGAGCCAATGAGCGACTCGCCCGGCTCTCCCATCGACCGCTACGAAAATCCCCTCACGAGCCGCTACGCCTCGGCCGAGATGTCCGGGCTGTTCTCCGCGCGGTCGAAGTTCACGACGTGGCGGAAGCTCTGGCTCTGGCTCGCAGAGGCCGAGATGGAGCTCGGGCTCCCCATTCCGGAGGCCTCGCTCGAGGCTCTTCGGGCCCATCTCGTGCCCACCGAAGCGGAGCTCGCGGCCGCCGACCGGTACGAGCGCGAGACGAAGCACGACGTCATGGCCCATCTCCACGCCCTTGGCGACGTCGCGCCCGCGGCGAAAGGAGTCCTGCACCTGGGCGCCACATCGGCCTTCGTGGGGGACAACGCCGACCTTCTCCTCCTGCGCGAAGCGCTGCGCCTCCTCGCCAAGCGCGCGGTGCGCGTCATGGGCCGGCTCTCACGGTTCGCGCGCGCCTACCGCGACCTCCCCTGCCTCGGCTTCACGCACTTTCAGGCCGCGCAGCCCACCACGGTGGGCAAACGCGCGTGCCTCTGGCTTCAGGACCTCGCCCTCGATCACCGCGAGCTGGTCCGCCGGGCCGACGAACTGCGCTTCCTCGGCTGCAAGGGAGCGACGGGGACGCAGGCCTCGTTCGTGGCGCTCTTCGACGGCGACGCCGACAAGGCCGAGCGTCTCGACCGGCTCATCGCCCAGAAGGCGGGCTTCACCAACCGCCTCCTCATTTCCGGCCAGACGTACACGCGCAAGCAGGACGCCCTCGTCCTTTCCGCCCTCGCAGGCCTCGCGGCCTCGTCCTCGAAGTTCGCGAACGACGTCCGCCTCCTTCAGCACATGAAGGAGGTCGAAGAGCCGTTCGGCCGCAAGCAGGTCGGTTCGTCGGCGATGCCCTACAAACGGAACCCGATGAAGTGCGAGCGGATGAACGCCCTCGCGCGCTGGCTGCTCTCCATCGCAGGCAACGGCAACTGGACGCATGCGACGCAGTGGTTCGAGCGGACGCTCGACGACTCCGCAAACCGGCGCCTCGCCCTCGCCGAGTCGTTCCTCTCGGCCGACTCGATCCTGCTCCTCTGGGACGCCGTGACGGACGGGCTCGTCGTCCATCCTTCCGTCGTCCGGCGCCGGCTCGACGCGGAGCTGCCGTTCCTCGCCACCGAGAACATCCTCATGGCGGCGGCCAAGAAGGGCGGGGACCGCCAGGCCCTCCACGAGAGAATGCGCGTCCTCGCGCAGGCCGCGGGCGACCGGATGAAGCTGGACGGCGGCGAAAACGACCTCCTCTTCCGCATCGCGGCCGACCCGGCCTTCGGGCTCACTCCCGCCGAGGTGATCGCCGCCTCCGAGCCCGCGCGCTTCATCGGCCGCGCGCCGGAGCAGGTCGACGAGTTCCTCGAGACCGAAATCGAACCCATCCTCGCGACCGATCCCGAGGCCGCCGGCGGCGAAACGCGCGAAGAGGTCCGGGTCTGAGGACCGAGGAGGAAGATTTTGCTTCGGAAGAGAAGAAAGATTTTCTTAGAAAGTCCTTCAAAGAAATCTTCTCTCTTATCCTTTCTTCCTTCTTCCTCTTAGCAGCCTGTTCCTCTCACCCCCCCGCCAAGACAGCCGCCACCGCGGGTAGCGGCGAGCGGGGACTCGCCTCCTGGTACGGCAAGGAGTTCGACGGGCTGCCGACGGCCTCGGGCGAGACGTTCCGGCCCGAGAAGATCTCGGCCGCGCACCGCACGCTGCCGCTCGGGACGGTCGTGGAGGTCACGAACGAGAGGAACGGCAGGACCGTTCGCGTGAAAATCAACGACCGGGGGCCGTTCGTGGCGGGCCGCATCGTGGATCTCTCGAAGGCGGCTGCCGCGGAGATCGGCTCCGTTGCGGACGGTGTCGTGCCCGTCTCGCTCCGCGTCGTGGCGCTCGGCGACAACTTCCGCGTTCGGGCCGGCTCCGACGAGCCACCCCCCGTGACCGCCGCGAGCACGGCGACTCGCTCCGAGCCCGGCGCGTGGGCCGTGCAGGCCGGCGCGTTCGGCAACGAGGCGAATGCGGTCCGCCTGCGCGACCGCCTTGCCGCGCGCTACCCGAATCCTTACATCGAAGAGTTCCTGGGCCTCAAGCGCGTGAAGTTCGGACCTTATGGGACACGCGGGGAAGCGGACGCGGCGTGCGAAACTCTCGGCGAGATGGGCCTCGCCGGCATCGTCGTCGTCTACCGGTAGACGGCTCAGCGTCCCCGGGCCGGGCGCTGGAATGCGCTCCTTACGAGTCGATCCAGGAGCTTCGGCAGCGGCAGGCCCGTCGCTTCCCACATCTTCGGGAACATCGAGATGGGCGTGAAACCCGGAAGAGAGTTGATCTCGTTCACCAGGAGACGATGCGTGCCGCGCTCGAGGAAGAAGTCCACCCGCGCGAAGCCGGCGCCGCCGAGGACGTCGAACGCGCGCACGGCGAGCCGCCGCACGTCGCCCTGAAAGGGCTCGGGCAGGTCGCTCGGGATAATCGAGCGCGAGCCGGTCCCGATGTACTTGTCCTCGTAGTCGTAGAACTCGTGCCCGGGCACGATCTCGCCCGGCAGCGAGGCCTCCGTGCGCCCGCCCGGCTCGCCTTCGAGAACCGAACATTCGATCTCGCGGGCATCGACGCCCCGCTCGGCGAGAACGCGCCCGTCCACGAGAAACGCCACTTCGACCGCGGGCGCGAGGCCACCCTCCGACTTCACCTTCGAGACCCCTACCGAAGAGCCGGCGCACGCCGGTTTCACGAAAAGAGGAAAACCGAGACGCCCCGCGCGCTCCACGAGCGACGCGCGTTCCTCGGGGACCGTCCACTCGGCGCGCGAGAGGGCGACGTAGTCCACCTGCGGGAGGCCCGCCGCGCCGAAGGCCGCCTTCATGAAGATCTTGTCCATGCCCACGGCCGAAGCCGCGACGCCGAACCCCACGTACGGGATGCCGAGCGATTCGAGAAGACCCTGGAGCACCCCGTCCTCGCCGAATGTCCCGTGCACGATGGGAAAGAGCACGTCGGCGCCGGCCGCGTGCCACGCCGTGAAGAAAGAGTCGACGATCTCCGAGGTGCCAGCGGGCTTCGACCCCGGCTTCACGCCGTCGAGGAGCAGATCCTTCGGCGGCCGTGAGAGCTGGCGCGCGAGCTCGATCTTCGACTCGGACGGCCCGTGCCAAACGCCGTTCTTCTCCACGAACAGCGGGATCGCTTCGTAGGCGTCCTTCGGAAGATTCTCGAGCAGGCACGCCGCCGACACGAACGACACCCCGTGCTCGCGCGAGGGACCGCCGAACACGACGCCGACGCGCCGCCTCGCGCGCACGCGGGGCGGCGAGCTCACGCGCTCACCCGAGTGTCACGAGACGCGCCGCGTCGATCCCCTCGAGCGTCGAGACGGCCTTGACGAGATCCGGCCCGATCGTGCCGCCGTCCGGCCGGTCGATCCGCACGACCGCCGCCGCCCGTCCATCCTTCCCGCGCGACAACGCGAAATCCGAAATGTTGACGCCCCGCGACCCGAGCAGCGTTCCGATCCGCCCGACCACGCCCGGCACGTCCTGGTTCGCAATGACGAGAAGCGTCCCCTCCGGAGAGAACTCCAGGGCGAGCTCGTTGACGGCCACAATGCGCCCGAGCTTCTCGCCGAAGAGAGTTCCCGACGCGCTGCGGTCCCCGGCCGTCACCGTGACGAGGCTCGCGTAGCCGCCCGCATCCTCGCGCACGGAGTCCGAGACCGAAATCCCGTTCAGCCTCGCGAGCGAGGTCGCGTTCACGATGTTGACACCCTCGGCGAACGACGAGACGACCCCCTTCACCGCGGAGACGACGCAGGCCTTCCGCATGCTCTCGGGCACGCCGGCGAGGGTGACCGTGAGCTCCTTCGGCGCCTCGGGCATCGCCTGCCCGACGAACATGCCGACCTGCTCGGCGAGCCGCATCCACGGCAGCGCCGCGTGCGGGTCGCCGCCCGACGGAAACGGCAGGTTGACCGCCGCGATGAACGGCGAGCCCTTGAGGGCCTCCACCAGCATCTCGACGGTCTCGACCGCCACGCGATCCTGCGCTTCGACCGTGGACGCTCCGAGATGCGGGGTGCAGAGCACCTTCGGGTGCTTCATGAGGGTGAAGTCCTTGGGCGGCTCCACGGCGAAGACGTCGAGGGCCGCGCCGGTCAGGTGGCCCGAGTCGAGCGCGGCGACGAGCGCCGCCTCGTCCACGAGCGGACCGCGCGCGCAGTTCACGAGGATCGCGCCCTTTTTCATCGTCGCGAGCTGCGGGGCGCCGATGAGGTGTCTGGTCTCCGCGCCGCCCGGCGCGTGAAGCGACACGATGTCGGATTTCGCGAGCAGCTCGTCCAGCGAGACCGGCGCCACGCCCAGTTCTTGGGCGCGCTCCGGCGTCACGTACGGGTCGAACGCGAGGAGCGTGACCCGCCACGGGCGCAGGCGCGCCGCCACGCGCGCGCCGACCTGGCCGAGGCCCACGAGGCCCACGGTCTTGCCCTGCAGCTCGGTTCCGACGAACTTCGTGCGCTTCCATTCCCCGGCCTTCAGCGAAGTCTGTGCCTCGGGGATCTTGCGCAGGAACGCGAGAAGGATGGCGATCGTATGCTCCGCCGCGGAGACGACGTTCCCGGATGGAGCGTTGACGACGAGGACCCCGCGCTCGGTGGCGGCCTTGACATCCACGTTGTCCAGGCCGACGCCCGCGCGCCCGACGACGCGGAGCTTCTTTCCGGCGGTCAGGAGCTCGCGATCCACCTGCGTCGCGGACCTCACGATGAGGGCGTCGTAGTTGCCGATCGTCGCGAGAAGGGCCTCGCGGGAAAGGTCGGTGCGGACGTCCGCGGCGAGGCCCGCCTTCGCGAGAACGGCGAGGCCGGTCCCGGAGAGGGGTTCGGCGATGAGGACGCGATCCGTCCTCATGCGGCGCTCCCGGGCTTCGTCCGCATCGCGGCGATGGCCTCCTCGTGCGCCTTCAGGTAGTTTTCCACGGAGGCGACGTCGACGTCACCCATGTGGCCGATGCGCACGTTCGTGGTCTTGAGCTTTCCGTAGCCGGAGCCCGTCGTCCACTTCATGGCCCTGAGTGTCTTGTTCAGCTCCTCGGCGTTGACGCCTTCCGGCGGAATGAGGGACGTGACCGTGGGCGAGTGCGCGCCTGCCTCGGCGAACACACGGAACCCGTGCTTCTCCGACCAGTCCTCGATCGTCTTGCGCATGGCGGCATGCCGCGCCCAGCGGTTCTCGATCCCCTCGGCGAGGATGTGGTCGAGCTGAACGTCGAGGGCGTACAGGAGCGGCAGGCACGGCGTCGTCGGCGTCTGCTTCTTGGCCGCGAACGCCTCGATCTCCACAAGGTCGAGGTACAGGCCGCGGAACTTCTTCTTCTTCGCGGCGGCCATCGCGCGCTCGGAAACGGCGAAGAGCGCGAGCCCCGGCGGAAGCGCGAACGCCTTCTGCGAGCCCGTGAGCACGACGTCGAGGCCCCACGCGTCCGTCTCCACTTCGGTCCCGGCCAGGGAGGTGACAGCATCCGCGAAGACGAGGGCATCGGAATTCTCGCGGACCACCTTCGCGATCGCGGCGAGGTCCGAGATCACGCCCGTCGAGGTCTCGCTGTGGACGACCGTCACGGCGGCATACTTTTTCTCGGCGAGCTTTTTCCTCACGGCGTCAGGCGGTACGGCCTGTCCCCACTCGAACTTGAGGACGTCGGCCTCGAGTCCCATGCGCGTGGCCATCTCGCCCCACTTCGCGGAGAAGGCTCCGTTGCAAAGAGCGAGAACCGGGCCTTCGACGCAGGAGATCAGCGCCGACTCCCAGACGCCCGTTGCCGAGGTCGCAAGGGTGTGGGCCGTGCGCGCCGTCCGGAAGACCTTCGGGAGCTTCGCCTGGATGCGCCCGTAGAGGTCCATGAATGCCTGAGAGCGGTGGGAGAGCATGGGACCGGTCAGCGCCTGCATCACCTGCGGCCGTACCCACACGGGGCCGGGGTTGAAGAAGCGAATCTGACCGGGAGAGCCGGCGGTCGAATCGAAGTGCGTCATAGCCTCGGATTCTACGAGGCCAGAAGCAGCGGCAACAGCGCTTCGAGATTTTCGACGATCGCGTCAGGAGAACACGTTTCGAGCTCTTTTCGCGTTGCACTGCCCGTCGGAAGTGCGATGATTGAAAGTTCGGCCGCGCGGGCCGTTGCGACATCCACGGGCATGTCGCCCACGAAGACCGCGTCCTTTCCCGAGACTCCCATCGTGCTCAGCGCCATGAAGACCATGTGCGGCGCGGGCTTGGGCGGAAAGCCGTCGTCCGGACCCGCCACGAAGTCGAAGCGCCCCGAGATCCCGAACCCTGCAAGGAGCGGCCGCGTGAAGCGCGCGGGCTTGTTGGAGACGATCGCGAGGCGGATGCCCTTCTCAAAAAGGCTCCGCGTGACGAGCTCGGCACCCGGCAGAAGCCTCGTGGACTCGAGCCCGACTCTCTCGTAGCGCTCGCGGAAAAGGCGCACGCCTTCGGCGACGTTCTCCTCTCCCACCGCCTTCGCGACGAGCACCTCGAGGCCATGGCCGACCATCCGGCGCGTCTCGTCGCGCGTGACGGGCGGACGGCCGAACGCCGCGAGGACGACGCCGAGCGACTCGTGGATCGCCGCGTAGGCGTCCACGAGCGTGCCGTCGAGGTCGAAGACCACCGCGCGCGGAGGAAACGGGATGGACGCCATGCGCTCAGTCCGCGACGAGCACGATCTTCCCGACGTTCTCGTTCGCGGCCATGCGGCGATGGGCGTCGGCGGCCTCGGCGAGCGGAAACGTCCGGTCCACCACCGGTACGAGCGAGCCGTCCGAGAAGCCGGGCAGGACGTCGTTCACGAAGGCCGCCGTCAGGGCCGCTTTCTCCTCGAGCGGCCGGCTCCGCAGGGTCGACCCTATGATCCGCAGACGCTTGGCGAGCACCATCCGGAGGTCGATCTCGGCCGACGGGCCGGCCATGCTCGCGATGATGACGACGCGGCCTCCCCGGCGGAGACACTTGAGGTTCGGCGCGAAGAGCGCGCCCCCGACCGGGTCGAGAACGAGGTCGATCGATTCCTTCCCGAAGGTCTGCTCGATGCGGCTCAGGAACTCCTCACGCGAAGTGTCCACGGCGAGATCCGCGCCCAGCGCCAGGAGCGCCCGGCACTTCGTCGCGCTGCGCGCCGTCGCCACGACGGAGGCGCCCGCGCGCTTCGCGAGCTGGATCGCGGCCGTCCCGACCCCCGACGCGGCCGCGTGGACGAGCGCGCGTTCTCCCACCTTCAGACCGCCTTCCTGAAAGAGGTTCAGGTACGCGGTGAACCAGGCCTCGGGGATCGCCGCCGCGTCCGCGAACGAGAGGGCGCGCGGAATCGGCATGAGCATGGACCGCGGAACGGCCACCCTCTCGGCATAGCCTCCTCCGGCGAGGAGGAAGAAGACGCGCTCGCCGGAACCTTCGACCTCGCCCGCCGCCTCGAGTCCGAGGATTTCGGAGGCACCCGGGGGCGGCGGGTACTTGCCCTGCGACTGCAGGAGGTCGGCCCGGTTCACGGCCGTCGCGCGAACCCGCACGACGACCTCGCCGGGGCCAGGCACGGGATCCGGCGCATCCCCCCACTCGAGCGCTTCGGGTCCGCCGGGTTTCGGAACGAGGATGGCTTTCATGAGGCTCCGGAAAGGGAGGAAAAGACCGCGGATTTTCTTAGAAAGAAAAGAAGAGGACCGTGGATTTCTTCGAAAGTGAATCGAGGAATCGACGACGGATGCTGCGTGGCGCGATCCGAGACTATGGCGATCACGTCCGGATCGTTCTCGGACAGCGGCTCGCGCCCCGTCGCCGCGCGGCAGACCTCGATCTTCGGGTACGGCTCGCTCCGGAATCCCTCGACGACAACAACCTCGCAATCGCGCAGACCATATTCACCTTCTAAGAAAACGGATAGAGTCGGTTTCTCGTGCGCGTGCCGGTGCACCGCGCTTCTCCGCCCCGCGACGAGGATCGCCGGCTCGGCGCCCGCCGCCTTGTGGCGCTGCGAGTCCTTGCCGGGGACGTCCGTTTCGTATTCGTGGTCGGTGTGCTTGAGGGAGCCGACCCTCAAGCCCTCCTTTACGAGCGCCTCGATGAGTTTCACGGCGACCGTCGTCTTGCCCGACTCGTGCGCGCCGGTGACGAGCAGGATCACCGGGGACTTTCTTCGAGTGGAATAGAGCAGATGCGGCCGCCGCTGCTCGGCGAAGCGCGCCTCGTCGTTCCGGAAGCTCGAGATCCACGGGTCCAGGCTCGCCCCCTCTCCGACAAGAGTGCGGTACGTCGCGGTGCCCGTGAGGAGGTCGATCGCCGGCACGTCGTCGCGGTACTCGTATTTCTCCGTCCGCCAGCGGAAGCGGCCGGGGTCCAGGTCGTGAAGGGCCTTCACGAGCCGGAGATACGTCTCGTAGGGACGGAAAGACGCCGCGTCCGTCACGTGCACCTGCACTCCGCCGCAGGTCTTTCCGGCGTGCTTCTGGAACGTGGGCCTGAAGACGTGAGGACGGAAGACGACGCTGGGCAGGCCGAGGGCGTTCGCGGCGTCGGCCGCCTCGTCGGCGTCGAGCCATGGCGCGCCGAGAAGCTCGAAGGGCCGCGTCGTCCCCCGGCCCTCGGAAAGATTCGTTCCCTCGACGAGGCACCCTCCGGGATAGACCGCCGCGGTTTCCCGCGTGGGCATGTTCGGGGACGGCAGCACCCAGGCTCCCGCCTCCGCGATCTCGGCCCGCGACGCGAGCCTCTCGCCGCTCTTCATCGGCACGACCGTGAGCTCGCAACCGAGTCCGTACTCGGCATTCACGAACTGCGCGATCTCTCCCGGGGTCATCCCGTGGCGGACCGGTACCGGGTAGAGGCCGACGAAGGAGAGGAGCTCTTCCTCGGGGAGGTTCCCCTCGACGATCTCCCCGCCGAGCGGGTTCGGGCGATCGAGAACGAAGACCGGGATCCCGCGCGCGGTACAGGCCTTCATCATGAGCGCCGTCGTCCAGACGAAGGTGTAATAGCGGCTGCCCACGTCGGGAAGATCCGAGACGACCGCATCGAGACCGGCGAGGTGCTCGGGCCGCGGGCAGAGCTCTTCGAGAGTGGCGCCGTAGAGGGAAACGACCGGAAGGCGCGAAGGTTCTCCCGACGAGACGGCCTCCATGTCCTGCGCCGCTCCCCAGAACCCGTGCTCGGGGCCAAAGAGAACGCGCACGTCGAAGCCCGCGGCGAGGAGCGCGCGCGGCGCCGGGACGAAATCGAGCGTGACCGAGGCAGGATTACAGAGGAGGCCGAGGCGACCACGAGGCGGCCGGCCCTCTTTCATTCCCAGAAGAAAATCCAGCCCGGCCTCGAGAAGCGCCGGCTGCTCGTGCGCTCGCGTCTTCACTTGCGCAAGTCTAGCCGGTCAGCCTCACGAGGCTCGCGCCCTTGTAGTACAACGCGAGGATCGCGTCGCGCGTCTCGCCCCTCCAGGCGTGCGCGATCGCGCCCGCCTGGCAGAGTCCCGCGCCATGCCCCGTGCTGCGGCCGCGGAGGACGTAAGCGGCCCGGGTCTCCTCGACCCCGAAGTCGGTCGAGCGCACGGAGGCCCAGCCCCAGAACCCAAGGGTCGAGGAACGGCTCGCCGCCCGAGACGGCCTCGGCGAGGCGCTGGCTCGCGACCGAGTGAAAGACCTCGTCGTTCAGAGGCAACGCGCTGACGCGCGCTTCTCCCCGGAGGAAGACGACGTTGAACGCGAGGGAGACCGCGAGAAGCGCCAGGCCGCCAGCCTCGGCCCGGAGTCGGAGGCGCAGAGCCCGTGCCACCCGCGCCCGTCACCGGGACGTCTTCCGGGCCGCCGCCCGGCCGGGTCCCCGTTCTCTCCCTCATTGCCATCGTGCGCAGTCCGCGTCCCTATTCTGGGGCTTCTCGACCCCGCGGCGGCGGCGCGGGAGGCGCTGGAGGCGAGCTACGCAGCCATGGCGGGCAGCCAGGCATCAAAGTAAGACGTGGAGGACGAGCAACACGCTCGCCCCCCACGTCCCTTCCACCCGTTAGCTGACTGCGGGCGGCATGCCAGTTGGTGTTCTCTACGGGCCTGCCGTGCAGACCACCTGGACGGTTGTAACGTCGGTGGCCGCAACTCCGCCCCACTGTATCGCGGCCCACCCGGTCGGGATGTCCCCGGCCGCTGCCGGGTTGCCCGCACTGTTCAGCGGATAGGTGGAGTTGATAACCTTATTGGTGATTATAACTCCAGCACTAGTCTTCAAGAACGACCCACCGCCAAGCGCGACCTGACCAGCGTCGCACTGTCTCGAGGCAGTGCAGTTGTTCCCGGTGCAGGTGCCGGTCCTGATCACTACGCTCGCCGTGCTGGCTGGGCCGGTAGCACCCGTTGCACCTGTCGGACCGCTCGGCCCAGCAGCACCTGTTAGTCCCGTCGCACCTGTCGCGCCTGCGGCACCAGTCGGACCGATCGCACCCACAGCACCGGCAGCGCCTGCAGCGCCCGTCGCGCCTGCGGCACCGATCGGACCTTGCGGGCCCGTGGAACCGTCCGCGCCCGTCGCGCCGTTCGTACCGTTCGTTCCGTTCGTTCCGTTAGCGCCGACATCGCCCTTCTGCGCGAGCACGCTCCAGAAGGCGCCCGAAATGTCGGGCTGGTTCCCCGTATTGCTG
>Ga0208355_1000024_pt1 | contig 91617 bp, 90 predicted proteins | sample NGESurdeep072012_6_FD_184458 | JGI IMG/M metagenome (GOLD analysis project Ga0208355, IMG submission 184458) | Arctic peat soil microbial communities from Barrow, Alaska - NGEE Surface sample 210-3 deep-072012 (SPAdes) | ecosystem: Environmental > Terrestrial > Soil > Wetlands > Peat ... | reverse complement strand
GCGCCGCTCCAGATTGCCGCGACTCAATCCAATGGCAACTTCGTTTTGAGCTGGCCGACGAATATCGTCTGCCATTTGCAAGTAAAGACAAATTCTTTGGTGGGCGGAAACTGGTTTGATGTTGGCAACACAACGAATCCGTTTGTTGTATCGCCTAATCCCAATAACGTCAGCGTCTTTTATCGGCTACAATCACCATGAGACAACGTGCGGTTTTTTTCCTGAAAATCACTCGTCGGGATGATGAAGCATCGAGCGCAACTCGACACCACCACCAACTCCCTCTCCCCGCCTGAGCGGGGAGAGGGCCGGGGAGAGGGGATTTGAATTTAGAAACAATTGACCTCCTCACCCCGCCCCTCTCCTCCTTTGGGGGAGGAGAGGGAGAAAAATGGCGGTAGTGTCAAGTTGCGCCCTGAAGCAGCCTGCACGATTTAAGAACCTTGATTTTTGAAAACCTGCAATCAATTATATACGCCGATGATTTTAATTATGATACGCCAATTGATTGTTACCATGGTGCCGGGCTTGTTCCCGGGTGGAACTGGTTTGCTGAAGCGGCGGGAGCGAGTCGAGGCCGAACCGCCGATTTTACGGCGAGGCCAGTTGCCGTTTATGTCACTGTCAAAGTCACGGGTCAGCCGCTGTCCGGCAGAACGCCGGCGGGGTCATTTTATGCGTCTTCTTCGCCCTTGGATTCCGCTGAACGTCATTCGCCCGGTTTGTTTCATCGGGTTTTGTTGCGCGATGCCAGTCCATCTCCCCGCGCAGCAGCCCTGGACGAACACAACTCTTTCAGCGAACCAGCGCGCCACCCTTTTGGTTGGAGCCATGAGTTTCGGTGAAAAAGTTGCCATGGTCAACGGCGCAGGCGGCTCGTATGTGGGCAACATTCCCGCCAATGCCCGGCTCGGCATTCCGGCGTTGAACTTGCAGGACGGACCTGCCGGCGTTCGCGTTGGTAACAACAGCACCACTGCCTTCCCCGCGCCAATTACCGTCGCGGCGAGTTGGGACGTGGCGCTCGCACGGCAATACGGCAGCCTGTTTGGCACTGAGGCCCGTGGCAAAGGGATTGAGGTGTTGCTGGGGCCGATGATGAACCTGGCGCGCGCTTACCAGGCCGGCAGAAACTTTGAAGGCTACGGTGAAGACCCGGACTTGTCAGGAGCGATGGCGGCGGCCGAGGTTCAAGGCATCCAGAGCCAGGGTGTTATTGCCACCGCCAAGCACTTCGTCTGCAATGATCAGGAAACTCAGCGGCTGGTGATTAGTTCGGACGTGGACGAGCGCACCCGACAGGAGATTTATTACCCGCCTTTTCTGGACTGCGTTCATGCCGGTGCCGGCGCGGTGATGGCTTCTTATAATCGGGTCAATGGTCGTTACGCTTGTGAATCTGAGGCGCTTAATGCCACGTTGAAGAAGCGGTGGGGATTCAACGGATTCGTCATGAGCGATTGGGGGGCGGGGTTCAGCACTGTGGCGGGGATGAACAACGGTCTGGACATGGATATGTACTCCGGCCGTTTTCCAACCAATGCCATCACAGCCGCGATTCAATTGGGCAATGTCCCGGCTTCAGAACTGGACGGCATGGTGCTTCGGGTTCTTACGACCATGTTTCAGTTCGGAGTTTTTGACAACCCGCCGACGGGGAACCTGGGTTCGACGGTGACGAGCCCGACCCATAATCAGTTTGCGCGTGACGCGGCTGCGGAGGGAACTGTCCTGTTGAAAAACAATGGTGGTTTGCTCCCGCTTAATTCGTCCGTGCATTCGATTGCCGTGATTGGTTCCGTGGCGAGCGTGTCACCGATTTCAACGGGCGGCGGTTCTGCGAGTGTGAATCTGCCCTACAACATCACGCCGCTGGCGGGAATAGCCAGCCGCGCCGGAGGCGGTGCCACCGTCAGCTATGCTCAAGGTGACGGAGCGAACGTTGCCCAGGCGGTGCAACTCGCCACCAATTCCGACGTAGCAATCGTATGTGTAGGTCAGCAAACCAGTGAAGGTTCCGACCGCTCCAGCCTTTCGTTGCCCAATGGCCAGGATGCTCTCGTCAGTGCTGTTGCCGCTGCCAACCCGCATACAATCGTCGTGCTCTATTCGTCTTCTGCCACGCTTATGCCGTGGGCCAATCAGGTTGCGGCGGTGCTGGTGGCGTGGTATCCCGGACAGGAAAATGGCAACGCACTGGCTCAAGTTCTGTTTGGGGACGTGAATCCTTCAGGAAAACTCCCTGTAACCATCCCTGCCTCTGCGAGCCAGGTGCCTGCGAGCACCACCGCTCAATTTCCCGGCGTAAGCGGCCACGTTTCGTATTCCGAGGGGTTGCTTATAGGCTATCGCTGGTATGACGCGAACAACGTGACTCCTCTTTTCCCGTTTGGATTCGGGTTGTCCTACACGACGTTCGGTTACAGCAACCTCACCGTAAGCGCCGTCAGCCCTTCGGGGCAGGTGCAAATCGGCTTCGACCTGACAAACACGGGCAGTCGCACAGGCGCTGAAGTAGCCGAACTTTATCTCGGCTTTCCCGCCGCAGCGGGTGAACCGCCCAAGCTGTTAAAAGGATTCCAAAAGATTTCTCTTTCGCCGGGACAGACGCAGCACGTCACCTTCAATCTCAATTGGGAGGACTTGGCCAACTGGGACGCCGCAGCGCGTGGGTGGATTGTAACCCCCGGTGTGTTCCAGGTATTGGTTGGCGCCGCCTCGCGTGATATTCGTTTGACGGGAACTTTCACGGTTAATTCTGCAATTCCATCCAGTGATCTGGCCAACGCGGCACTTCATCAACCCGTGACAGCTTCATCCGCGATGGCCACAAACACCGCCGGCTCCGCCGTCGTGGACGGTAATACCATATCAGCCTGGACCTCTCTTGCCAGTGACCCGCAGTGGATTTCCGTGGACCTTGGTTTGATGAAAGATCTTTCGCGTGTGCGGCTTCTATGGAACACGAATTACGCCGCCAGCTATGAGATTCAAACTTCTCCTGATGGCACGAATTGGACGAGCATTTACAGCGCGACCAATGGAAGCGGTGGCGTTGAAGATATCCTTGTGTCAGGCAGAGGGCGTTACGTCCGCATGTATGGCACGCAACGCGCCGGGGCTGGCGGCTATTCTCTTTCCGAGTTTGATGTTTTTTCACAGCCGCAACGTCCGTTTGGCGGCGCGGTGCATGCTTTGCCCGGACGCATCGGGGCGGAGGATTATGACACGGGTGGCGAAGGCGTTGCTTACTACAACACGACGGTTGGAAATCCGGGCGGAGCCTACCGTTCGGATGACGTCGGAATTGAACCCACCAGTGATCCGGGCGGCGGCTACGACGTGGGCTGGCTCAACCCCGGCGAATGGCTGGAATATACAGTCAACCCGCCGAACCCCTCGGCGATATACAGCATCAGCGTCCGTGTCGCGGCAGCTTCAAGCGGCGGTCAACTTCGCGTGAGGCTCGACGGCACAGTATTGGGCACAATCACAATTCCCAACACCGGCGGCTGGCAGAATTGGCAGACCGTGACCTTGCCCAACGTTCCCATCGCCGGAGGCAGTGGGGCCAAGGCGTTGCGGCTGGAAATGCTCACCGGCGGTTTCAACATCAATTGGATTGAACTCGACCGGGTTCAGATTTGCGGCACCAACAACATTGCGCTGAACCAGCCTTCGTCGGCTTCGTCGGTTGAGTCGGGAAGTTACCCCGCAGCATCCGCTTTTGACGGTGATCCGACCACGCGCTGGTCTTCATCACAAAACATCGATCCTCAATGGATCACGGTGGACTTGGGCTCGGTGCGAAATATCGCCCGCGTCAGGCTCATCTGGGAAACCGCTTTCGGCCAAAATTACAGCATTCAACTATCCACCAACAACACTGTCTGGACCAACGTTTATACGACCACCAATGGCCCCGGCAGCATCAACGATTTGGCGACACTGGGCAGTGGTCGTTATGTGCGGATGTACGGCACAATACGCGGGACGAGCTACGGCTATTCACTCTGGGAATTTGAAGTTTATCCCGCCCTCGCGCCGAAGCTGGCAATCGCCCTCAGTGGGACAAACGTCGTGATTTTCTGGCCGACGTCGGCGACCAGCTGGTCGCTGGAGACAGCGCCGGGGTTGGGATTGCCCAGCGACTGGAGCACCCTAACGACCGCTCCCTTGTTCCTGAATTCAGAATACATCGTCACGGATGCGGTCGGTGCGGCGGCGCAATTCTACCGCCTCGCACAGAAACCCTGAGATTGGCCTTCGCGCGCAATCAAATTGTTTTTTCAGCCGGCGGGCTTTCGGACAAATCTTGGCGGATTCCGGTTGAATGTGCATAATCCGGTTTGGAAATGATCAGATTCAATTTTTTGAAGGCCCGGTTATGAAACCAACCATCCACCTGGCGGGGTTGGGGATTCCAGGCGCGGCCACGGGCGCCGTGACGCTGCTGACGGGCCTTTTGTTTTTCCTCACCGTCCCGCGCCTGGCCGGCCAGGAGGCTCCGCTGTCGGAATTGCAAACGGCCGAGCAAGTCCGGCAATTGACTCCGGAGCAGGCCGCGCGTCATTATCCGGTGCGGTTGCGCGGGGTGCTGACGTTTTTTGACCAAGGCCAGTTTTACCGGTTTTTCCAGGACGACACGGCCGGCGTCTATCTTTTTCCGAGTGACGCGTTGACCAATGCGGCCTTGGCCACGGGAGAATTGGTGGAGATCGAAGGCCAGACCAGCCCCGGCGAATATGCGCCGACGGTCACGCCGCAGCAGACTAAAATTTTGGGCGCGGGAACCTTCCCTCCCGCCAAACCGGTTTCTTATGAAGACCTGGCCAGCGGCGGGGAAGACAGCCAGTTCGTGGAAATTCACGGCATTGTCCGCGCCGTCAGCTTTGACGCGCAAACCAAATACTATTCGATTGAGATCGCGACGGGCGGCGGCCGTTTGACGGCGCTGGCGACTCAACTGCCCGTCCGGCGGGAGGAAGATTTGGCGGACAGCACCGTCAAAATCCGCGGTGTGTGCGTCAGCCGTTTTAATCTGCAACGGCAGTTGTTCGATCTCCGGCTGCTGGTGCCGCGTCCCACGGACATGGTGATTGAAACGCCCGCGCCCAGCCATCCGTTCGACGCGCCCACGCGCCCGATCGAGCAACTGTTGCAATTTACCCCGCGCGGTCCTTACGGTCACCGCGTTAAAGTCAGCGGCACGGTCACCTACCGGCGCGACGATGCCCTGTATATCAAAGATAAAACGGAAGGGCTGTATGTGGAGACGCAACAAGGGGGTTCTTTGCTTCCCGGTGACCAGGTGGAAGTTTTGGGTTTTCCCGCCAAAGGCGGATACACCCCCATGTTGCAGGATGCCATCTTCCGGAAAACCGGCTCCGGCCCGTTGCCGGCGCCGGACCCCGTCACTGCCGATGAGGTGTTGAAAGGGACGCACGATTGCCGCCTCGTGCGGATTGAAGCCACCGTGCTGGATCGGACGCGGTACAGCCGCGAACAATTTCTGGTGCTGCAATCCGGCGGTTTTATTTTCAACGCCTATCTGGAGCGAAAGGACGTTGGCGTGGACTTTGCCTATTTGCAAAACGGCGGCAAAGTCGCCGTCACCGGCGTCTGCCTGATTGAACGGGGCAATGACTGGCATGTCGGACCCGACTGGCGAGCCAAATCCTTCCGCATCTTGTTGCGCTCGGCGGGCGACATTTTTGTGTTACAAGAGCCGCCCTGGTGGAATTTGCAGAAATTGCTGTGGATGGTCGGCATCTTGTGCGTCGTCGTGCTGGTCGTGCTGATGTGGGTTGGCGTGCTGCGCCGGCGCGTCCAGAAACAAACCAAGATCATCCGCCAGCAACTTCAGACCGAGGCGGCCTTGAAAGAACGTTATGAAGACCTGTTTGAAAACGCCAACGACATGGTTTTTACCCACGACATGTCTGGAAACATCACGTCCATCAATAAAACCGGCGAACAAATACTGGGCCGCCTCCGCGACGCAATCCTGTCCAAAAACCTGATTGAATTCGTGGTCGAAGAACAGCGCGACGCCGCCGCCGAATGGCTCGCACAAGTGACGAAAAGCGCGGAATTGCCGCCGGCGGAGTGGGACTGCCTCAACTCTGCGGGACAACGCATCCGGCTGGAGATCAGCACGCGCGTGGTCGGGCGGGCGGGGAAACAAATGGAAGTGGAAGGCATCGCGCGCGACATCACCGAGCGAAAACGGTTGGAGCGCGAGATTTTGGAAATCAGCAGCCGGGAACAACGCCGCATCGGGCACGATCTGCACGACGGCGTTTGTCAGCAACTGGCTGCCATCGCCTACCGAATGGACATCCTGGCCGAACAGTTGCAGGAAAAGGGCGTGGCCGAATCATCCGAAGCCGAACGGGTGGGCGGACTGGTTAATGAAGCCATCAACCAAACCCGCGGCGTGGCGCGCGGACTGTTCCCGATCAGTTTGGAGGAAAATGGATTGGTGTCGGCGTTGGAAGAACTGGCCGTCAATACCAGCAATCTGTTCAAGGTCCGATGCCAGTTCTCCGCCGAAGGGCAGCTTCCCAAAGTGGAAAATGGCATTGCCTTGCATTTGTATTACATCGCGCAGGAAGCCGTGTTGAACGCGGCCAAACACGGCCGGCCCGACAACATCTCCATCTCCCTGACGCGCGCCAACGACCGTTTCATTCTGGCCATCCGTGACGATGGATCGGGCTTTGAGTTGTCCGACCACGGTTTCCGGGGGATGGGCATCCGCATCATGCGCTACCGCGCGCGCGTCATCGGCGCAACATTGGACTTGAAAAGTCAGCCGGGACAAGGCACTCAAATCAGTTGCGTATTTTATGCGACCGCGTGAAACTACCGTAAATCGTCCAAAATGAACGAAGCCGCCGCCAATCCGGTTGATTCGCCGCAGGGAAATATCCGCCCGTCCGTCAAGAGCCGGATTTTCATTGTGGATGATCACGCCATGTTTCGCGAAGGCTTGCGCTATCTCATTGACCGCGAGCCGGATTTAACCGTGTGCGGAGACGCCGCGGACGCCGACGAGGCGTTGCGAAACATTGATGAGTTGAAACCCGATCTGGTCATTGCCGATATTTCCTTGTGCGGCACCACGGGCATTGACCTCATCAAGGCCATAAAGAGCAAGTATGAGGACGACTTGCCGGTTCTCGTGGTCTCCATGCACGAGGAGTCCCTTTACGCGGAACGCGCGTTGCGCGCCGGAGCCGCGGGGTATGTGATGAAACACGAGCCGGCCAAGACGGTGAAACTGGCCATCCGCAAGGTGCTCGGCGGCGACATCCATTTGAGCGAAAAAATGGCGACTTCCATGCTGGGCAAATTCATGCGCGGCGGTCAGGCCGGTCCGCCCGCTTCGCCCATCGAATCGTTGAGCGACCGCGAATTGGAGGTCTTTCGGATGTTGGGCGAGGGCAAAGTCACGCGCCAAATCGCGGAGGAGCTGGATTTGAGCATCGCCACCATCCACTCCTTCAGAAACCGGATCAAAGAGAAGTTGAATTTGAAAAACTCCACCGAATTGATGCTGCACGCCATCCAATGGGTTCGCGAAGGCTCCGCCGGTTGAGCCGTGCTTTTCAAATGCCCCAGCCTTTCGTTTCATTAACTGGCGCGCTCTGGAAGTTCGTGTCGGTGGTGTTGCCCGCGTCCTCAAAGGAGAACCTGAGCACGGGCGTCTGCGCATGTGCCACGGTGCCAGCCAACAGGCAACTGACAAAGACGGCTATAAAAGCAAGGATTGGAAAAGATCTGTTTGTTGTCCGACTCAGTCTGGGCGGGACTGTGTGACAAACGAATGATTGAAAAACTTTGTTGTTTTTCATGGGGGGTTGGGAGTTGGTTGAATTAATTCTGGATTGGTGCAGATGAAAAGATGCCGTTGAATAGCGCTAATGGCATAACATATTCGTATGGTTTCAATTTAGCTAGTTAAGGACTTGTTGGTTGAATGTAACATAGTGTTTTTTTTAAATCCTGCCATCCCTCTTTCGGGGGGATAGCGGACACCCAGCCTTCGGTTGCATTGCGCAGTCATTTAACATCTATGCCAGGAGGCGTCTTGGAATCGTTTCACAGTCACCCCACAGGAATTCCACGAAAACCCTCGAAAATTGGGCGTTTTTGACGTTTCTTGTGTTACGGGATGGGATGAGCCGCTTTTTTGAGCCATGCAATTCAAAACCGCCAATAAAATCAATGGCTTTAAGCCTGTTTCCTATGGGATGGCTGTGGAATCGTTTGGAAGCCATTCCAGTGACGCGTTTGAAGGCCACGGAAAAACTGCGACTCGAGACTCAGCGAGCGAAAGCTGGTGCGCGCGAGAGGACTTGAACCTCCAACCCTTGCGGGACCAGATCCTAAGTCTGGCGCGTCTGCCATTCCGCCACGCGCGCAACCGGCATCAACTTGCGCCATGCACTGCAGAATCTCAAGCTTTTGTGGCGGTGCTTTGCAAGCCCGGTGAAATGACAACGGCCACACACCGTGCTACAACCGGCGATTGCGCAAGCCGGATGGTTTGTTTAGGTTCATGTCATGTCACTTTGGTTCAGGTTTGTGAGCGGTGCCTGCGTTGTGTGGCTCGCCGTCGCGTTGAACGGTTGCACGCCGTCGGGGCGAAGCCAGTTGAGCGAGGAAAAAGAGCCGCATTTCGTTCAGGGCAAAGGCCGCGTCAACGCAATGGATTTTCAAGGCGCGATTGAAGCATTCGAGCAATCGCTGGAGGCGAATCCCCATTCAGCGACGGCGCATTTTGAACTCGGCTGGCTTTACGACGAAAAGACATCCGATCCCGCCGCGGCGATTTATCATTACCAGCAGTATTTGAAATTAAACCCGAACGCCGACAACGCGGACGTCATCAAACAACGAATTTACCGCTGCAAACAGCAACTGGCCGCGGACGTGTTGCCGCTGCCGAGCGCACCCGCCGCGCAGCAGCAATTGGAAAGACTTTCCGAACAAAACCGGCAATTGCAGGACGAAGCCGGCAAATGGCGCGCGTATTACGCAAGTCAACTGGCGGCGGCCAAAACCAATTCGACACCAACACCGGTTTACAGAGCACCACAACCAACCGTAAATCCAACCCCGATCCTATCGGGGCAAAATATTTCCACCGCGCCAGCCGGTGCGAACACGGGCCGTCCCAAAAATCCGAAGCCAGCCGCCGCCGTGCCGCGCACGCACACGGTCGTCGCGGGCGAAACGGCGGTTGGCATCACGCGCAAATTCGGCGTGAAACTCGGCGCATTGCAGGCGGCAAATCCGGGCGTGAACCTGGTCCGGATTCGCGCCGGCCAGGTCTTGAACCTTCCATCATCCTGATCGGCCCGCATGATTCCGCGCGTCACATTTCTTTCGATTGCGGCATTTTGGGTCGCGATGAACATGCTGTTATGGCGCTCGGAATATGGTTCGCGCGGCAATGGCATTCCCGTGCCGGTGGATTTGGTGTGGCGGAAAGTTTTGACCGCGCCGGACACCTCGTCACTCACGATTTATCAAGACGGGCAAAAAACCGGCTTCTGCGAATTTTCCACCAGCGTCGAACAAGCCATGGCCGTGCTCGATGAAGACAAACCGCCGCCGGAAGGCCTCGTCGCGCGCGCCGGCTACCAGATCCGGTTTGATGGCAACGTGAGTGTCGGCGAATACGCAAACCGGGTCACTTTCAATGGCCGCATTCAATTTTCGTCCAGCCGCGCCTGGCGCGAATTGAATCTGAAATTATCATCGCATGGTACCGCGGTGGAAATTCATTCTGTCGCCACCAACCAGACCCTTCATTTCAAAATCACCGGCGACGGCGCGGTCATCGAACGGGATTTCACCTTTGCCGATTTGCAAAATCCCAGCACATTGCTGCACACGTTCGCCGGGGATTTCGGCGGCGGACTGTTGAGCGAACTGGATTTGCCTGCCGTTCCGCAAACCTCGGCTGCACTCGCCAGCAGTCTCCGTTGGGAAGCACATCACGACCGGCTGATGGTGGGCCGCGAGCCGGTGTCGGCCTACCGTCTGGAAACGCGCGTGCTCGACCATCCAATCGTCATTTACGTCAGCACCCTGGGCGAAATTTTGCGCGTTGAATTGCCGGGTGGCATGACCGCGGTGCTCGACCAGCTTGGCGGTTCTTGAAACGCACGCCATGATCGAATTCATCAATCTCGTCAAGAAATTCGGCGACCTCGTAGCGGTCAACGATGTTACGCTCACCGTGCCGCGAGGCGAATTTTTCGCAATGCTGGGGCCGAACGCCGCGGGAAAAACAACCACGCTGAAAATTCTCGCCGGCCTGATGAAACCCACCTCCGGTTGTGCGCGGGTGTGCGGTTTTGACATGCAATTGCAACCGCTGGAAGCGCGGCGGCGCATTGCTTATGTCCCCGATTTTCCGTTTCTCTACGACAAGTTGACGGCGTGGGAATTTTTCCGCTTCACCGGCCAGTTGTTCCGGATGGACGACGCAAGAATCGAGGCGAACGCGCAGGAATTGGTCGCGCGTTTTCATCTGGATGAATTCGTGAACCGTTCGCTCGAAGGCCTTTCGCACGGCACGCGCCAGCGCGTGGCCATCGTGTCCGCGCTGCTGCACGACCCGGAGGTGTTTGTGATTGACGAGCCGATGGTGGGCCTTGACCCGCAGCACGCCCGCGTGGTGAAGGATGTGCTGAAGGAACGTTCAGTCAAAGGCATGACCGTGCTCGTCTCCACGCATCAGTTGAGCGTGGCCGAGGAAATGGCCGACCGTATCGGCATCATTCACGGCGGACGATTGATTGCCGTGGGCAACCGCGATGAACTGCGCCGTCAGAGCGGTGCCGTTGGCCCGCTCGAAGACATATTCCTGGCACTCACTGCAAACGGAAAGTGAGGCAGCGGATAGAGTGCTGTTGGGCCAAAAACCGGTCATGCGGGCGCCAGCATGACCCAAAAACTTCTCTTTTGCCATTGACGAATCCCAATATTGTGACAAATTGTCACTCTGTTGCGACATTGTATTTATTGATTTTCTCCAATGCCAGCGCCCAAATCCAGTTTTCTCGACAAGGTGCTTGGCCGCATCGGGCGGCTGGACGCGGAAGGTCTGCAAACTGTCGTCCAGCGGCTTGCGCGGGAGCGCAGTTTTCTTGAAACGCTGTTCAACACGATTGAAGACGGCGTGCTGGTCGTGGACGAACAGGGTCGCGTCATTTATTTCAACCAGGCCGTCACCCGATTGATTGGTTTGCAACCCAGCGTCGAAGAACAGCACATCACAACTTTGCTGCCCGAGGTGGATTGGGAAAAGATTTTGCGGGCTGATGACACCGGTGGTGAACGCATCACCCGCCACGAATTTGAAGTGCATTATCCACGTCCACGTTTTTTGCGGCTCTACGCCGCGCCGCTTGACGGCGAAGCCGCCGGCAGTTCCGGCGTCGCGCTCATTTTGCACGACGCGACCGAGGCGCGGCAGAAAACCTTTGAAGCCATTGAGAGCGAACGCGTGCAGGCGCTCACGCTGCTCGCCGCCAGCGTCGCGCACGAAATCGGCAATCCGCTCAACGCGCTGCACATTCATTTGCAACTCATGGAGCGCGCGTTGAAAAAACTCCGGACGAACGCCGCGAATCCAAAATTAAGTTCGCGACCGCGCTCGCAAATCTTGTCTGCCGAGGCTGACACGGCGGATATTTCCCGCAAACTGGAGCAATACCTTGGTGTGGCCAAAGGCGAAATCAACCGGCTGGATTACATCATCACGCAATTTTTGCAGGCCATCCGCCCCGCGCCGTTGCAATTAAAAGTGACTTCGCTTAATGCTGTGGTGGAAAAAACGCTCGAATTGCTGCAGCCTGAATTCGACAATCGCGGCCTCACCGTGAAGTCCAAGCTGGCGCGCCAGTTGACCGCCACGCCGATTGATCCCAAGCAAATGCAGCAGGTTTTGGTGAACCTCGTCAAAAACGCGATGCACGCGATGACCAGGGGCGGCACGCTCACGTTGCAGACCGGCGAAGGCGTGGATGGCGTTTGGATGAGCGTTGCGGACACGGGCGGCGGCATTCCGCAGGAACAAATCAACCGCATCTTCGAGCCGTTTTTCACAACGAAGAAAAAAGGCACCGGCCTCGGCTTGATGATCGTGCAGCGCATCGTTCGCACGCACGGCGGCAAAATTGAACTCGAAAGCCACGTCGGTCGCGGCACAACCTTCCGCATCTGGCTGCCATTGCATGAACGCAAACCGCGTTTGCTCGAGGAAAAAACCGCCGATGCTCACCGCTGAAAAATTTGTGACTGAGAAGCCGACATTATTGATTGTGGATGACGAGAAACCGACGCGCGACGGCTTGCGCGCGGCGGTTGAGGATCGTTACGACGTTTATGTGGCCGAAGATGCCAAAGCGGCCATGGAGTTGCTCGAACGTGAAAATTTTGATGTGTTGCTCACGGATTTTCGCCTGCCGAACGAGGACGGCTTGAAGCTCATCGCGCGCGCCAAGTCGCTGGCCCGGCCGCCCATCTGCATATTGATGACGGCTTACGGCTCGGAGGAACTTGCGGTGGACGCGATGAAGCGCGGCGCGGACGATTACATCGCCAAAGGGCGGCTGCAAATTGACGAATTGGAAATGCGCATTGCCCGGTCATTGCAGCGGCAAAATCTCGAAGTCGAAAACGTTTCACTGCGTCAACAACTCGATTCGAAGTTCGGCCTGGAAAACATCGTTGGCGAATCGCCCGTGATGCAGGAGATTTTTGAAATTGTCCGGCAAGTCGCGCCCACGCGCGCGACGGTGTTGTTGGCGGGCGAAAGCGGCACGGGCAAGGAACTGGTGGCGAAGGCGATTCACCAACTCAGCCCGCGCGCGAAACAGCCGCTGGTCACGGTGCATTGCGCCGCGCTCGCGCCGACGCTGCTGGAAAGCGAGTTGTTCGGCCACGAAAAGGGCGCGTTCACCGGCGCGCACGAGCGCCGCATCGGCCGTTTCGAGCAGGCGCAGGGCGGCACCCTGTTTCTCGATGAAATCGGCGAATTTGACGCGACGATTCAAGTGAAGCTGCTTCGCTTTCTTGGCGAACGGACGTTTGAGCGCGTCGGCTCAAACAAGACTTTGACCGCCGATGTCCGGCTGATTGCCGCCACCAACAAAAATCTGGAGGAACTGGTCAAAGCCGGCGCGTTTCGTGAGGATTTGTTTTTCCGATTGCGCGTGGTGGAAATTCAATTGCCTCCGTTGCGCGAGCGGGCGGGCGACATTCCGCTGCTGGCGCAAAGATTTTTGCGCGAGTTCGCGCACGAGAACGGCAAGTCGTTGAACGCTTTCACGGCGGACGCGCTCGAATGGCTGATGAATTATTCGTGGCCGGGCAACGTGCGCGAGTTGCGCACGGCCATCGAACACGCGGTGGTGTTGTGCCGCGGGGAAAAAATCTCGGCGCGCGATTTGCCGGCGCCGGTGCGGGCGGGCGGTCAATCCGGCAATCTGGCGCCATCACTGGCGCGAAATGATCTAACGGTGAGGGAAGCGGAGAAACAATTAATCATTCGCGCCTTGAAAGAAACGGATGGCAATCGCACACTGGCGGCGAAAAAAATTGGCATGAGCCGGCGAACGTTTCATCGCAAATTGCACCTATACCATTTGGAAGGATTTTAATCTATGCCACCGAGGGAGCTGATTCAGAAACTGATTCACATGTCGGAGGTCGGCGCGGGGTCGCGTTATCTGCGGTTTCTCGTGTTGGGCCTGGCGGTTGTGGGTCTGGCGCTGGTTTACAATTTGCGCGCGTATCGGAATCTCGCCACCCAAGAAGCGATGGACTCGGCGCAACTGGCGCGCAACATCGCGGATGGCAAAGGTTACACCACGTTGTTTATCCGCCCGTTCAGTCTTTACCTCGTGCAAAGCCACAACGAGGCCAAACATGCCGCGGCGCCGGCAACCACCAACCTGGATTTCGCACAAATCAAATACAACCCCCACCCGGACCTGGCGAATCCGCCGGTGTATCCGGTTGTACTGGCCGGACTGATGACCGTGCGGTCGTTTCGATACCCGGTTGAACTCATGAAACCTTTCTGGAGCGAGAACAGCCATTTTTGGCGTTATCAGCCGGATTTTCAAATTGCGATGTTCAATGAGGTTCTTTTGCTGGTGGTGGTGGTGCTGACATTTTTCCTCGCGCGAAAATTGTTTGACGTGAACGTGGCCTGGCTGTCGGCGCTTTTAACCATCGGTTGTGAATTGCTGTGGCGATTCAGCATATCGGGCCTGTCCACGTTGTTGCTGATGGTGATTTTTCTGGGGCTGACGTGGTGCGTGTTACGGATCGAAGAGGTGGCGCGCGAATCGCAGCCGCGCAGGAACTGGCTGCTGGGGCTGGCCCTGGCGTCAGGCGTGTTAACGGGCGTGGGTGCGTTGACCCGGTATGCGTTCGGCTGGACGATTATTCCCGTCGCGTTGTTCCTGTTTTTCTTCAGCGGGCAACGGCGGGGGTTGCACACGCTGGCGGCTTTAGGCGCCTTTGTGGTTGTATTGATCCCGTGGGTGATCCGCAATTACGCAGTCAGCGGCACGTTGTTTGGCACGGCGGGTTTTGCCATCGTTGAAGGAACCGGTTTGTTTCCACGATTCCAACTGGAACGGTCGGTGCATCCCGACTTGACGCACGCGTTGTGGTTCAAGTTGTATGTGATGAAACTTCTGGGGAATGCGCACGACATTTTGGTAAACGGCCTGCCAAGGCTGGGCGGCAGTTGGGCGAGTCTGCTGTTCCTGACGGGTTTGCTGTTGGGTTTTCGCGGGACAGCGGCGCGGCGAATGCGTTATTTTTTACTCATGTGCCTGGGCACGTTCATTGTCGTCCAGGCGCTGGGGCAGACACAGCTTTCGAATGAATCGCCGGAGGTGAATTCCGAAAACCTGCTCGTGCTGCTCATACCGTTGGTATTCTGCTACGGCGTGAGTTTTTTCTTCACGTTCCTGGAACAAATGAAACTGTCGGTGTTGCAATTGCGCTACGCCGTCATTGCGGCGTTCGCGGCGCTGTCATGTTTGCCGATGATTTTCATGCTCTTGTCGCCCAAAACGTCGCCGGTGGTTTATCCGCCGTATTATCCACCGGACATCCAGCACACTGCGGGCTGGATGAAGGAAAATGAACTGATGATGAGCGACGTGCCGTGGGCGGTTGCGTGGTATGGTCGGCATCAATGCGTTTGGCTGACGCTAAACGCGGAGGACGATTTCTTCGCCATCAACGATTACTTGAAGCCGGTGCAGGCGCTCTACCTCACGCCCGAAACGATGGACGGCAAATTCGTCTCCGACTTGGTGCGCTCCGGCGAACACAGTTGGGGCAGTTTCATCACCTTGGGAGTGTTGCAAAATCAAATTCCGCAGGGTTTCCCACTCCGTAACTCGCCGACCGGCTTTTTGCCCGAACGTCTGTTCCTCACGGACCGGGAACGCTGGAAAACAGCGCAATAGATCTACGCCGATGCCCGCCGCAACCGGTCGGCAATGCCCGACCATTCCGGCGATTCCGGCGGCGTTTCGACGACGATCAATCCCGCGCCCGCCTCGTCACAACGGTGCAACTCCGCGTAAATCGCCCGCGCAAACGCCTCTGCGTCATGCGGAATCACGCTCACCCGCGCAAAATGTTCCGCCGATGGAATGTGCGTATGGGCAATGACGTGGCAATCCAAAAGTTGAGAGTTGAGCGTTGAGAGTTGAGAGTTCAAATCGGCATCGTCACGCCAGCTCAGAACCAACAACCTCGCTTTTGGCGAATAATGTCTCCATAACCTTCCCGGACTCCGGAGCGTTTCGCCATGCTCGCTGTTGACTTCTGAATTCTGAATTCTGAATTCTCCAATCACGGCGGCCAGCGATTCAGCGTGAATCATTCCCGGACGCAAAACTTGCGGCGGTGACACCGTCAAATCGAGCACGGTGGATTCGATGCCGACTTGCGATTGGCCGCCGTCCACGATCAAAGAAATTTTGTCGCCGAGCTGTTTGCGCACATGTTCGGCGTTCGTTGGTGAAACACGCCCGGACAAATTCGCGCTCGGGGCGGCGAGCGGGAATCCGCATTCGCGAATCACCGCTTGAATAAACGGATGACCCGGCCAGCGCACACCGACTGTCTTGCCGCCCGCGGTGACCATGCCGGGAATTTCCTTTGCACACGGCAGCACGAGTGTCAGTGGACCGGGCCAAAATGCCCGCGCCAATTTTCCCGCCGGGTTCGGCCACGCCGTTACGCAGCGTTTTGCCATTTCGACGCTCGCGATATGGACAATAATCGGATTATTCGCCGGACGGTCTTTGATTCGGAAAATTTTTGCGACGGCCTTTTCGTCCAGCGCATTCGCGGCCAGCCCATAGACCGTTTCCGTCGGCAGTGCCACAACTTCACCGGCACGCAACAATTCCGTGGCTCGCTTCACAGCGGCGTCAAACAACGCGGGCGTGTGCGTGGACAGAATTTCAGCGGTCACGCGTTATTCATAGCGCAACGCCTCGATGGGGTCGAGTTTCGACGCTTTCCACGCGGGATAAAAACCGGAGATGACGCCGATGAGTGCGCTAAAGAAAAATGCAGTGCAAATGATAGTAAGAGAAACAAGGGTCGGTCCGTTCGCAATGGCTGCCAGAGTTACGTTGTGAATTTCAAGCGCTTCGCAAATGTCCGCGATCAATTTCAAAATATTGTGGACACTGACGCCGAGTAGAATGCCGATAACCCCACCGGTGGAACTCAACGTGACGGCTTCGATGAGAAATTGCAGGAGAATGTCGCGTCCGCGCGCCCCGACGGCCATGCGGATGCCAATCTCTCGCGTCCGTTCGGTGACGCTGACCAGCATGATGTTCATGATGCCGATGCCGCCGACAAGCAGCGAAATTGTGGCGACACCTGCGAGCAGCGCCGTCATCACATCAGTGGTGGCGGTTTGAGCTTCGGTGATTTCCTGCTGGTTGCGCAGGATGAAGTCGTCGTCGCGGCCGGACTGGATGCGATGCCGCTGGCGCAGCAATTCGGCAATGCCATTTTGGACGCTGACCATTTGTCCGGCGCTGGCCGCGGACACCTGCATCATGCGGAGTGTGATGGCGCCGGAGAAACGCTTCATGGCGGTGGTGTAAGGCACGATGATGGTATCGTCCTGGTCCTGTCCGCCCATGTTGGCGCCCTTGGGCTTGAGCACGCCCAGAACCTTCATGGGCGCGCTGGCGCTCCCGCCGCGCATGCTGATGCGGATGATTTTGCCCACCGGATCGTCGTCGGGAAACAATCGGTCCGCCGTGGTTTTTCCGAGCACACAGACTTTGGCGGCGGACCGCACGTCGGCCTCGGTGAACATCGCGCCTTCTGCGATGTCCCATACGCGGATGGTCAGATAATCCACGCCCTCGCCCATGACCTGCGTGCTCCAATTATTTTCACCGGCCGTGATTTGGGCGCCGTTGCGCACTTCCGGGCTGACCGCCAGCACGCCGGGGACTTCATTCTGGATCGCGAGCGCGTCATCAACCGTGAGCGTGCCCGCGCCGCCGAAACCGGAAAAAACACCGCTGCGGTTGATGCTGCCGGAAAAAATCTGGATGACGTTCTGGCCCAGCGCGGCGATGCGCGCCTCGACCTGCGCCTTGGCCCCCCGGCCCAGCGCGACCATGGCGATGACCGCTGCAACGCCGATGATGATGCCGAGCATGGTCAGCACCGTCCGCATTTTGTTCCGGCGCAGCGCGCGGAATGCAATTTTGATGACGGCGAGGAAGCGCATGGTCAATTGGCCAGCTGGGCGGCTTTTTGTTCCTCTTGCAGGCGGCTTAATTCCTTCTCTGCGTTCGACCGGTTCGTCACGGGCGAATCGCCCACCACTTTGCCGTCGCGCATGACAATCATGCGTTTGGTGTATTGCGCCACATCCAGTTCGTGGGTGACCATGACGATGGTGATGCCCTGGTCGTTGAGCTTCTGAAACACACCCATGATTTCGATGCTTGTGCGGCTGTCAAGGTTGCCGGTCGGTTCGTCGGCGAGCAGCAGCGCCGGCTGATTGGCGAGCGCACGGGCGATGGCCACGCGTTGTTGTTGTCCGCCGGAAAGTTGATTTGGTTTGTGGTCGGCGCGGTCGCCGAGGCCGACGATTTCGAGCGCCTGCAACGCCCGCTCGCGCTGGGTTGCGCCTTCCGAATGCTGCCGGGTGTAGAGCATCGGCAGTTCGACATTTTCCAAAGCGGACGTGCGCGAGAGCAGATTGAAGCCTTGAAAAACAAATCCGATTTTTTGATTGCGGATGTCGGCCAGCTCGTCGCGATTGAGTTGCGAAACGTCAATGTCGTCGAGCAGGTAACGGCCCTGCGTTGGGCGGTCAAGACAGCCGATGATGTTCATCAACGTGGATTTTCCCGAACCGCTCGCGCCCATGAGCGCGACGAATTCACCCTGAAAAATTTCCAGCGACACGCCGCATACCGCCTTCACCTCGACCTCGCCGGTCTGGTAGGTCTTGTGAACGTCCGCCAGTTTGATGACAGGCTTCATGCAAACGTCTCCACGCTTACCTGCCGCCACCACGGAAACCGCCGCCGCCGAACGGACTCGCTCCGGCTGGCGGGGTGGCAATCTGTGATTGCTGGAACTTGACCGCCGTGATGACCACGTCGCCTTCTTTCAAGCCATCGGTGATTTCAGTATAGGCGCCGTCGCTGATGCCGGTCTTGACGCGAACAGCTTGAGGTGCCGGTTCTCCGGCTGGCGCGTTGGTGGCAAGCACATAAATGGTGCGTGACGCAGGTTGTGAACCGCGCGAACCTGAACCGCCACCACCGCGCGCGCCAGAACCTCCGCCGCCGCCGGGCCGTTGCAACGCGCCGCTCTGATATAATTCCCGGAGTTTCGCGCGAATCTCCGGGGGCACTTCCTCGCCGCGATCGCGCATTTCACGCACCCGGCGCATCAACTCTTCCGGCGGCTCGTTGCCCGTAAGCGGCGTCTCGGTGTTTGCGGCGACTTCAGTCTTGTTCGTGTCTCCGCTCTTCGCGACCGGCACGGTATTGGTTGCGGCGGGTTTCGTTTCCCTTCCCAAACCGATTTTTGCCAGCAAGTGCGCGGCGAACGTCTCGTTGGTGGATGGCTCCGGCAGTCTGAAACGAAGGGCGGCGTTGGGGATTTTCAACCCGCCGGAACGCTGGGCGGTGATGATGGAGGCGTTTGCGGTCATGCCCGGCCTGAGTTTCAAGTCGGGATTGCTGACTCCGATGACCGTGTCGTAAGTGACGACGTTTTGCACTGTGATGGGCGAGTTGCGGATTTGCATGACCCGGCCGGTGAACTTGCGGTCGGGAAAAGCGTCCACCGTGAAGGTCACGGGCTGCCCTTCTTCCACGCTGCCGATATCCGCCTCGGAGACATTGGAGTCAATCTGCATCTGGGCGAGATCATTGGCGATGATGAACAGCGTCGGCGCCGACAGGCTCGCGGCAACCGTCTGGCCCACGTCCACGTTGCGTGAGATGACGGTGCCATCCACCGGCGAGTAAATGGTGCAGCGCGACAAATTGACCTTGGCATTGTCCAGTGAAGCCTGCTTGATCTGAACCATCGCCTGGGCCTGATGCTGATTGGCAATGGCGGTGTCGTAGTCGGAGCCCGAGATCAGATTGTTCGTGAACAAATCGCTGCTGCGTTTTGCCTGGATTTCATTCAATTCGAGATTCGCCTTCGAATTGGCGAGGTCCCCTTCGGCCTGCGCGACGGAAGCCTTGTAAGTGGCCGGGTCGAGTTGCGCGACCACTTGGTTCGCCTTTACCGGTGAATTCCAATCCGCATACAGCGTCTGGATGATTCCCGAAATCTGGCTGCCGACCGTGACGTTGGTGACGGGGTTCAACGTGCCGGTGGCGGTAACCACTTGCGTGAGGTCGCCCCGGGTGACCAGTGCGGTTTGATATTGCAGCGTGGCATCGTCTTTGCCGGCGAAATACCAAACGCCGCCGGCAATGACCGCAACGGCGGCCACCATGACGATAGTCCACTTCATCCAATGATTGCTCCGATTTTCTGCCATATGATTGCAATTCGCCCGCTGTTGTCGTTTTAGACAGCGCCAGCGCCCGACAAGTTACGGGATTTTGCACAACTGTCCACGCTTTCATCCACGCGCACTTTCGGTTTGAGCCGGGCGCGCCAGGGCTTAGAATCGTCCCGTGCTTGAGAAGTTCATTCCACAACTTGCCACTGCGCGTCCGCTCGCGGACGGACAAGTCCGCCTGGCGGTTGAACAATTGACTGACGAAAAAGTTCCGGCAGCCGGCAAAGCCGCTTTTCTGAGCGCGCTGGCGCAAAAAGGCGAAACCCCCGGCGAAATCGCCGCGTTCGCCCGCGCCCTGCGTGACAAATCAATTCAACCACCGCTCGATGCCGAAACCCGCGCGCGGGAAATCCTCGACGTCGTCGGCACCGGCGGCGACCGGCACGGCACGTTCAACATTTCAACCACCACCGCCATTGTCTGCGCCGCCGCCGGCGTGACGGTCGCCAAGCATGGCAATCGGGCGATTACTTCACAAGCCGGCAGCGCGGACGTGCTTGAAGCGCTTGGCGTGCGGATTGATTTGACCCCGGCGGAAGCCGCGCGCTCCTTGCGCGAACATCACTTTGCGTTCTTCTTTGCGCCCAATTACCATCCCGCATTCAAGCACATTGCCCCGGCGCGCAAACTCTGCGCCGAACGCGGCCAGCGGACGCTCTTCAATTTTCTCGGCCCGCTGCTGAATCCCGCGCGGCCTTCGGCGATGCTCGTCGGTGTGCCACGACCGGAATTGTGCGAGCCGCTCGCCCGGGTGTTGCAATCGCTCGGCGTGCGGCGCGCAATGGTTGTGTGCGGATCGGTCTCGGCCACAAGTTATCTCGACGAACTCTCGACACTCGGCCCGAACACGATTGCTGAATTTTATCAGGAACGCGGTTTTGCCACGTCCGTTTTGTCACCGGAACAATTCCCGGTGCAGCCGGCGAAGCTGGCGGATTTGATCGGCGGCGACTGCAAAACCAACGCGGAAATCGTGCGGCGCATTCTGCGTGGCGAGGAACGCGGACCGAAACTCGACGCCGTCCTGCTCAACGCTGCCGCCGCGCTGTTCATCGCGGGCAAAACGGAGTCGCTGGTTGAAGGCTGGGATTTGGCCGCTGAAATTATTGATGACGGGCGTGCAAACGCGAAACTGGCGGAACTCGCATACTGATGTTCACGGCGATTCTTCGGCGGCTTCAGTGGTTTCGGTGATTTCCTGCGAGGCGTAGTGCAGACCGAGGTTGTGCTGGGCGGTTTTGTCGCCTTGCCGCGCGGCGCGGATGAACCACTTCACGGCCTCCTGCTGATTTTGCTCCACGCCGCGTCCGGTTTGGTAACAAAGGCCAAGATTGCACTGCGCGGGCGCGCATTCCTGTTCGGCGGCGTCGCGATACCATTTGACGGCCAGTTGGAAATTTTGCGGCACGACCTGGCCCGTCTCGTAAAAGACTCCCAGATTGAATTGCGCCGCCGGGTAGCCGCGCTCCGCTGCTTCGCGATACCATTTTACCGCTTCGGCGTAATTCTGCGTCACGCCCTGGCCGGTTTCGTAGAGCATGCCGAGGTTAAATTGCGCGGCGGGGTCGTTTTGTTCCGCCGCTTCGCGCAACCACTTGGCCGCCTCGCCGAATTCCTGCGGCACACCGGCACCGTTCAAATAACACACGCCGAAATAACACTGCGCGACGGGATCGCCCTGTTCGGCCGCGCGACGGAACCATTTCACCGCCTCGTGATAATCCTGTGTCACGCCCTGGCCGTTTTGAAAACAGACGCCGAGATAACACTGCGCCTGCGGATCGCCCTCTTCGGCGGCGAGCTTCATCGCTTCAAACGTTTCCCAGGTTTGACGGTGGCCTGACATTGTGTAAAAATTGAAAATTCAACAACCTTTTCGTGCCGGACTTAAAATAGATTGTGTTCGCGCAAATTCAAGCCGCGAATTCATCGGCGCGTTTTCACGGGCGCAACTTGACCCCCGCGCCAAAATGGAAGAACTCCCTCTCCCCGTCCCGCAGTGCGGGAAGCGACGAGGGCCGGGGTGAGGGGTGGTTTAGCTGGAAAAGAATATCGCACCTCCTCTCCCCAGCCCTCTCCTCCTTTTGGGGGAGGAGAGGGAGTCGGCCCGGTTCAATCGTTGGTGCGGGTGTTCAGTTGCGCCCCGTTTTCACTTCCGCTGCGCAAACCGGCCTGCTAAAAAGCTCTCATGGCAACCCAATTAACCATCGGCTTTCTCGGCGCGGGCAAAATGGCCACCGCGCTTGCGCGTGGCTTCATTCGCGCGGAAATTGTTTTTCCAAAAGAAATCCTCGCCAGCGATTTGTCTGAGGCGGCGCGCGCCGCTTTCACGAAGGAAACCGGCGCCAAAACCACCGCGTCCAGCGCCGACGTTTTGCAATTCGCGAGCGCCCTGATTCTGGCTGTGAAACCCGACCAGGTTGCCGGGGTTCTGGCCGAACAGCGCGGCAATTTCACAAATGAACATCTGCTGATTTCCATCGCCGCCGGTGTGACGCTCGCCAAAATGGAAGCGGCGCTGCCCGCCGGCGCGCGAATCATTCGCGTGATGCCCAACACGCCCGCGCTCGTGGGCGAAGCGGCGGCGGCGTTTGCGCTCGGCAAATCCGCGACGGCAGCGGACGGCGAACTGGCAAAGAAACTTCTTTCCGCCGTGGGCATCGCGTTTCAAGTGAAGGAATCATTGCTCGACGCCGTGACGGGATTGAGCGGCAGCGGCCCGGCCTATGTTTATCAATTCATCGAAGCGTTGAGCGACGGCGGCGTGGCGGCCGGTTTGCCACGCGACATTGCAACGAAGCTCGCGGCGCAAACTGTTTTGGGCGCGGCCAAGATGGTCTTGGAGACCGGCCAGCATCCCGGCGCACTCAAAGACCAGGTCACCAGCCCCGGCGGCACGACGATTGAAGGCTTGCACGAATTGGAGAAGGGTCAGTTGCGCGCCACCGTGATGAGCGCCGTCCGCGCCGCCACCGAGAAATCGAAAAAGCTGGGGCAAGCGTGAGGAATTTGAATAAATTTGGCGATCAAGTGAAGAACGCCATCTTGAGATTTTTCCCGACCTCACGCGATCGGGATTGGTTTTTTGGCGTGTTTTTGTTTGTCGCAGTCATCATCGCCTACCAGCCGGTATGGCAGGCGGGATTCGTCTGGGACGATGACAAGTATGTGACCAACAACCCGTTGCTTTCCGCGCCGGACGGCTTGAAACGGATTTGGTTTTCAATGGACTCGCCGTCGCAATATTTTCCGCTGACCTACACGACCTTCCGCCTCGAACACGCGCTCTGGGGCTTCAATTCGGCAGACTACCATTGGGTCAACATCCTGCTGCACGCAGCCAATGCGCTTCTGGTCTGGCAACTGTTGAAACGATTGAGCGTGCCTGGCGCGTGGCTGGCGGCGGAGATTTTCGCCTTGCATCCGGTTCAGGTGGAATCGGTCGCGTGGATCGCGGAATTAAAAAGTGTTCTGTCTCTTCTTTTCATTTTGTTGGCGCTGCTCTCATGGATTGAATTCGTTCAAGAACAGCCCAAACGGCTATGGCGGTGGTATGGATGGACACTGGTTTTTTACGCGCTGGCGCTGTTCAGCAAGACGACGGCCTGCACACTGCCGGCGGCATTGCTTTTAATTCTGTGGTTGAAAGAAAAGCGGATCGGCTGGCTGCGGCTGGCGCAGGTTGTTCCGTTTCTGGCGATGGGTTTTGGAATGGGGCTGCTGGCCATCTGGTGGGAACGATTTCATCAAGGCACGCAGGGGAAAAATTTTCGCTGGGCTGGCTGGAACGCGTTCTCGTCGCGAGCCGCGCGGTCTGGTTTTACGCGAGAAAACTGGTCTGGCCATCCAACCTGATCTTCAGTTATCCGCGCTGGACAATCAATCCCGTCGATCCGTTCGCCTATGGTTGGCCGGTTGCGGGAGTTGGATTATGCGTTGCGATTTTTTTTGTCAGGCGATTCGTCGGGCGCAGTGTCGAGGTTGCGGCGTTGTTCTTCGTGGTGACATTAAGCCCGTTGCTGGGCTTCATCATGCTCTACACCTTCCGTTATTCGTTCGTCGCCGACCACTATCAATATGCCGCTTGTATTGGCTTCTTTGCGTTGGCGGCGGCGGGAATCACGGCGGCATTCGGATTTTTTTGGAAAAAAAATCAACTCCTCAAGCCGTTGTTTTACGGAGTGCTGCTGTTGACGCTTGGGGGGTTGACCTGGCGGCAATGTGGCATGTATGCCGATTTTGAAACGCTCATGCAGGCGACCATTCAAAGAAATCCCGATTCGGCGATGGCCCACAATAACCTCGGGAATATCTTGCTGCGAAAGGGGCGGGTGGAAGACGCGATTATCCACTTGCAAACAGCCCTGAAGATTGATCCTGACTATGCGGAGCCTCATGCCAATCTGGGCAGTGCCTTGTTCCAAAACGGGCAGATAGATGAGGCGCTTATCGAATACCAAAAGTCTGTGGAAATCAACCCCAATTACCCGGAGGCTTACAACAGCCTCGGATTTGCTCTTTACAAGAAAGGCCGGGTGGATGAGGCGATTGAATCCGCACAGCAAGCTTTGCAACTAGCAACCGCCCAAAACAACGCCTCTCTGGTTGACGCCATTCAGAAGCAAATCGAATTTTATCATGCAAGCCCTTCGCTTAATGACGACAGCTTACCGAACACTCCGGCTCATTCAAGCCATCCATGAAAAGTTGATGGATGTTGGCAGTCGGCCTAAGCTAACTTTTCAACTGGCCACGCAACTCCCGCACATCCACCGCTTCCATTCCGGCTGAACGAATCGCAGCCATGCCGAGGTCGGTGTCTTCGTAGGCGCGGCAAAATTTTGGCTCCACACCGATGCGCCGCGCGGCTTCGAGAAAAATGTCCGGTGCTGGTTTTTGGTTTTTTACCATTTCACTCGTCACGATGGCGTCGAAGAGATGCCGGATATTCAAGCGTTCCAGAACCAAGCCAATGATTTTTTCCGTGCCGCCGGACGCAACGGCCATCGGGATTTTGCCGTGATTCGCCTTCGCAATTTCCACGACCACGTGGATGGGTTCGACTTGCGAAATAGTCGTCAGGTAGGTTTCTTCCTTTTCGTGCGCGATGGCAATGTGGTCGAGCGAACGGCCCTGTTCCTGCGCCAGCAGCTTGAGAATGTCGCGTGCGGGAACTCCCCCCAGCGAATAAAAACGGTCTTCGGGAAAATGGAGTTCGTACCGTTGCGTGACCATGTGCCACGCGTGCCAGTGCAACGGCATCGTGTCGGCCAGCGTGCCGTCGCAATCGAAAATAAGCCCTTTGATATGGGGTGATAATTTCATGATTTCAGTGCCGCCAATTTTTCCTCCAAATCATGTGTCATCAGCGGCTCGAGCAGCGGGTCGAGTTCGCCTTCAATGAAATTCGCCAGGTTGTACAGCGTCAGTTCAACGCGGTGGTCGGTGACGCGGTTTTGTGGGAAATTGTAGGTGCGGATTTTTTCGCTGCGTTCGCCACTGCCGATCTGGTCTTTGCGCTGCGCGGCATATTTCGCGTTTTCCTCGGTGATTTTGCGTTCCAGCAGGCGCGAGCGCAGGACTTTTAACGCTTTCACCCGGTTCTTTTGCTGCGAACGTTCATCGGCGCAACGAACAATAAGGCCGCTGGGCTTGTGGATGATCTGCACGGCCGAGTCGGTGGTGTTGACGCCTTGACCGCCTTTGCCGGAAGCGCGGCAGACGTTGATTTCCAATTCCTCCGGTTTGATTTCGATGTCCACTTCCTGCGCTTCGGGCAAAACTGCGACGGTGCAGGTACTCGTGTGGATGCGGCCCTGCGCCTCGGTCGCGGGCACACGCTGGACGCGGTGAACGCCGCTCTCGTATTTCAGCCGCTTGAAAACGTCCGTGCCAATGATGGAAAAAATGATTTCCTTGAAACCGCCGAGATCGGACGGGCTGGAATCCATCGTTTCCACCTTCCAGCCGCGCGCCTCGGCGTAGCGACAATACATCCGGTAAAGATTGGCGGCAAACAGCGCGGATTCCTGACCGCCCGCGCCGGCGCGAATTTCGATGATGGTGTTGCGCGAATCGGTCGGGTTGGGTGGCAGAATGCCGGACTGGATTTGCTGCGCGAGACGTTTCCCCTCGATTTCAAGCCGTGCCGCTTCGTCTTTGGCGAGTTGTGCAAGTTCGGAATCAGGCGGTTCGCTTTTCAACAGCGCGCGGTTCTCGTCCAAATGGGCGAGTGTTTTCAAATAGCTCCCGCCGTACGCGACCAGCTCCTTGAGCCGGGCGTATTCCCTGGACAATTCCTGCGCGCGTTGCGGATTGTCGAAAACCTTTGGGTCGCTCAACACGGATTCGACCTCGGCAAAGCGCCTGGAAAATTTTTCAATATGCGGTCGCAGGTCCATTTGGGCTTTGCGATTTGCGATTTACGATGGATGAATGGCCACGCGAAATACGCGTCCATCGGAAATCGTAAATCGTAAATTTTGCAGGCATTTGCTTTGGAAAAAGAAACCGCCTGCCTTCTGCCGAAACAGAGCGCAGGCGGATAAATATCGGAAAGCTACTTCTTTTTCTTGCGGGTTGCCGCAGCCGCCTGAGCCGCTTGAGTCTTCACCAGGCGTTGCTGGAATTTGTCCACGCGGCCGGCGGTGTCCACAAATTTTTGCGTGCCGGTGTAAAACGGATGGCACGCGTTGCAGATGCCCACGATGATCACGGGCTTGGTGGAGCGGGTCTTGATCTCATTGCCGCAGGCGCAACGGATTTCCGCGTCCACATATTTCGGATGAATGTCCGTCTTCATAAAAGGGGCGCAAACTTACCACGAACGAGCCGGATGACAAGAGGGAATTTGCAGGAATTATACCATTTCTCAATGACAGCCGGAACAAACCTCGGTAGGGCGGGCAGTCCTCTGCCCGCCGCTCGTCCGCACAACGATTGCGGCGCGCACGGAGTGACGCGCCCTACCCATGTACCGAATTCCCAGTGGGAATTGGTATTATACCCCGCCAATCCACTTGCGGTCCTCCCAAACGGCCTTGAGGGAAGTCAGGTTGCGGGAATCAAAAATGTTTTTTGCCGCCGAAAGCAGCCTGCCCTTTTTCAAATTGTTGAAGGCGTCGCTGGCGCTGATGGCGACGAATTGCAGCACGCTCGGGTCGCGGTAACAGTCAATCATGCAGCGGGTGCAGCCGTCGCGAATGAGTTTTGAGTCATCCCACTCGTACACTTTGCACATGGGCTTCTCCCAGAAATGACAGCGGTAAAGGTCCAGTTTCCAGTCGAGGTAAAAATATTTATGCCCGCCGAGGCAGCCGAACTTCTCCTTTTCGCCACGCAGATGCCGCTGCATTTCGGTCAGCGATTCCGCCGGATTGACAACCGGGAAACTGCTGCGCTGTTTCATCCGTTTGATTTTCTCAAACACCTCAATCAATTCATCCTTCGAGTAATTGACCAGCCCGCTGTCGCTGAAGCTGAGATAGCTGCTGGCCAGCGAAGTCAGCGGATAACTAAACGTGCAGCTTTTGAAGCCCAAGGTTTCGAGAAATTCCGGGAGCTGGTCATAATCGTCAATCAACCGGCTCGCCGTGATGCTGGCCGTGGTCTGGATGCCGGCCGAGTGGAAGAATTCGTTGGCGCGTTTGATTTTCTTGCAGACATCCGGCAGGCCGCGGTTCTTCTCGTGTTTGGAAACATCGTGCGCGTCAATGGACATGATCACGCTGCTCAGGCCGTCGCTGGCGAGGCCGCGCATATTTTCCTCAGTCCAAAGCCCCCCGTTGGTGCAAATCATCGGATGAATCCCGCGCTCCGCCGCGTAGCGCGTCATGGCACGCAAATCGCGATGCACCATCGGTTCGCCACCAACGAACAACAGATAGCCGATGTGATTTTTGACGGCGATGTCAATGACGTCGCGCGTTTCCTGCAACGTCACGCTGTGCCGGGCTTTGGGATCAAACTTGGAGCGGGCAAAACCGCAGAAATCGCAGTCCGCATTGCAAATGTTCGTGATGGCAAACTGGAGATAGCCCGGTCCGCCATGATTAAGCACTTCGGCGGCAATCTTGAGCACGCCTTTCTTTGGCCGCCTGACCGGCTTGGAAAAGTCTGATGCCGGCGCCGCCGGAGGAACGGCTGCGGCAACACGCGGAGTTGTTTCAACTGAAACGTTGTTCATTACGAATTACGACATCTTGCGGGCAAGAGATGTTGCGGGCAAACCTTCTTTCTTTGCAAAAATTGCTGTTAATGATTTTCCCTTTGCGCGAATGGTGCGGAAAGCTTACTGTTTTTCCGGTTTGTCCGATGGTGTAATGGTAACACAGCGCCCTTTGGAGGCGTTATTCATGGTTCGAATCCATGTCGGACAGCCAATCTGGATTTTTTGCGAACTTCTTTTGAAGTCCGCTAATTCATAAACTTCCAATACCAATTTCCCTGGCAGGGCGTTGATTTGCTTAAGCATACACTGCAAAGCCGTTGTCTTTTCCTCTGGCGTCAACGCTCCAAATACGTTTCGGAACTCGCGCAAATTGCACACTGAGTGGGTAATTGCCCAAGTGTGACATTTAGAGCGGGTCCAGGTCGGGGAGCGGAGCGCGGCAGCCGCGCCCGCCCCCGACTGGGTCGCTTGAAGATGAACTCTGTCCAGATGAAACCAACTGAATTGCGAACGCTCTGGAAACTGGTGAAGTCCGGCGAGACCACAATGGACGCTTCACCTGCTCTGTCTCCCGCGTAACGGATCCCGCTTTAACGGGTGGCTTGAAGATGAATTCTGCCCAGATGAAACCAACTGAATTGCGAACGCTCTAGAGGCTGGTGAAAGCTGGCGAGACAATCATAGTGCCGGAGTTTATGTGGCAGTAGTATTCGCCAGCTATCCGTCTGAGCGGCCACGTCTAGTTTCTCGCGCCGGGTTATGAAACCATGTCGGCATGGATTCATCAAAAACCGGATCAGGTCACAAGCACTGGGCCGGAGGCAACTCCGGTCCCTACCGCGACCGGTAAACTGTGCCTGGCGACATTCCCAAAATCTCGGCCGTTTCCTTGGTAGTGTAAGCGAGTCGAGGAAGTGATTTTTGATCGGTTGTTGCAATGGCCGGTGCTGGTGATTGATTGGTTTGATCCCGGAATTTGGATTTGCAGACCAGAAATCAGTTGCTCCAGATTTTTAGGGTCAATCGTGAGTTGGCCAGTGATGTGGCGCATGGTGTTGTGGAAGAACAGGCCGAGGACCTAGCCGTGGAATAATTTTGTTTGCTAGCGCGCATTTTACATATGAAACCAATTGTATGCACTACCAAAAATCGGCCAGTCAATGACAATTTCCGAAATGAGCATAAATTAAATCAAGCCGGCCAGCACGATGAATTTGACCGCGTCGCGGAATTTATTCAGCGCGTAATTTATCCCCAAAGTAAACACGAGCAGAAACGGAATCAGCGCGCCGAGCGCCAGCCGGCCGGACGTAAAGTAGGGGTATTCCGACGATATGGATAAGGACAGTAGTGAAAATCGAAGATGATGGACAGTCCGGCGAGAAATCCGACTACCGCGATGATGCAGGCAAAACCAAGCCAAAGCGCCTGCCGATGTGATTCGGGCATGAAGGCAGGCCGCCGTAAAACAGCAAATAATGCGATTCCGACAAAACTGCCGGACAAAATCAGATAAATGATATCAACCACCGGTGAAGCCAGCGGCTGGCCGTGCCAGAGAAATTCGCTCTGCCAGAAAGTGGCCACAAGTTTTGATATAAACGTCCAGAAGCCATGCAGCGTGAAAATTGGATGATGCCACCACTCACCAAACGGTTTGTAGGTCCAGCCGAGAAGACGCATTTTCATCGCGGCCCCGGTGGAATCTCCAAAGTTATACTTGGGCCACGCGCGCCAGACGCTAATCGGCAAACCCGCGCACAACGCAAGGCCGGCCATGGACGGCAAGCCGGCGCGGAATTTCCCGATCCTGGCCAAACCCCAGACTTTGAACATCACAACCGCCACCGACACGGTGATCAGGGGCAGGTTGCTGGTCTTGGCCAGAAAAGTGGCCGCTAGTGTCAAACCCGCCGCGGTTCCCATCTGGACATTGGGCACGTCTGCGCGCAGCAAACGCACCAGACAAATGAACGCCGCGCCAAAGCAAAGCGGTGACAGCACGTCATTGTTCAGCGAGTAAAAGGTTGTTTGCGGAAAGAACGCCAGCAATGCGGGGCCCCCGAGCCGCAAAAAACAATTCTCCGGGAAGATGCTTCGCGCCGTCAGATGCGCCAGCCATACCAAGGCGGCCACAAAAGCATATTCAGCAAACGAAGCCAGAAAAGCAGGGATCCGTCGTGAAGGCCAACCGCTTTGCCCGCGTGAAACCATACTGCCGCCAGCACATAATAAAGCGGAGCTTGTGAGTTTTCATAGTTTGTCCCAATCCTGGCACTCACTTTATAACCGAATAATTTTTCACTGGTTTCGTTTGTCGGTTGAGTCCATTCCGGCGGCGGGAACTTTCCGCCGAGAAGCTGGTTTGGCGCGACAGAATACTCCAGCGTGCTATAATGCACCATGTATCGTGCCGACTCGGAGGAGACCGTTTCCAGTCCGACGGGAATGTGCCCATGCGAATATTTTACCACCAGGTCAAAGTGCATGTCTTCATCCGTGATATTAAAGAAGGGAAACGCGGCGGAAAAAATGAAGACGTGCATTGCCGCTAACAGCCCCAGCAGGCAAATGATCCAGCGTTCGCGCGACTTCAAGAATTCACAGCCTTCTTCAACAGATGGTACATGTGATTCATGTTTTCCAAAAACCATGCGCCTAAATTGAAATAGAAATCCTTCACACTTGCACGCGCAATCGGTACGTCCTTGGTCGGCGTATTTGGATTGCCTCAAGCCGGCAGAATCGCGGTCATGATGAATGCAAACCGGTGACGCCCAGCCAAATAATCACTTCACATTACCCGTCGAGTTCCGATTCGCAAGTACTGCAAGTTTCGGCATCGGTTGACAAATCGTTTCCTTCGCCAGCCCCGCCACAACGCTTCAACCAAACCATGAGGATGCTGATGTCCGCAGGCGACACCCCGGAAATTCGGGCCGCCTGACCGATGGTAGTTGGACGAATTTTTGAAAGTTTCTGGCGGGCTTCAAGCCGCAAGCTTGGCACCGACGAAAATTCAAAAGAGTCGGGAATCTGCTTATCCTCCAAGCTCTTGAATTTCTCAACTTCCGCCTCCTGCCGTTCGATGTAACCGGCATATTTGATGGCAATCTCAACTTGCTGGATTACTTCCTCGGACAGAGCGTCATTGCGATTCGGCAAATCTTTGTAGCCAACTTCAGGTCTGGAGAGTACTTTTGCCAAAGAATTACTTACATAAAATGTTGAATATAAACGACTTATCTCTTCAAATATGAATTTTTGTTTGGAGCAAAATATTGAATATTTACGTTCGGGTAAAAGCCCGATTTCATGCCCAATGTCTGAAAGCCGCATGTCGGCGTTGTCTTGACGGAGCAAAAGTCGATATTCAGCGCGCGATGTGAACATACGGTAAGGTTCAGTCGTGCCTTTAGTAACCAAATCATCAATCAGGACTCCGATATACGCCTGATCGCGCCGAAGGATGATTGGATCGAGGGAATTGGCTCTTCTGGCTGCATTAATCCCGGCGATGATTCCCTGAGCGCCAGCCTCTTCATAACCGGAGGTTCCGTTGATTTGTCCGGCTAAAAACAGATTCTTACAAGCCTTTGTTTCCAAGGACGGCAATAATTGTGTTGGGTAAGCGAAATCATATTCCACGGCATAGGCTGGACGCATGATTTCAGCGTTTTCGCAGCCTATGATTGTCCTGACCAATTCCACTTGGACTTCAAACGGCAGACTTGTTGAGAAGCCGTTGACGTAGAATTCGTCAGTTTCAACCCCCTCCGGCTCAAGAAAAATTTGATGCCGCTCCTTTTCTGGAAACTTCACAATTTTATCTTCAATTGACGGGCAATATCTCGGTCCTATTCCTTCAATAGTGCCTGAATATAAAGGAGATTTGTGTAGATTTGAGCGGATTATTTCCGCGGTCTTTTGTGTAGTAAATGTTATGAAGCAACTCAGTTGGCCATTGATTTTATCTAAGATTGATCCTAGCGGGTATTTCCTAGCAGAACGGCCACTGCCAACCAAATTTTTGGCCGATTGTTCCATGTGGAACAAATCATCCTTCCAGAATGTGAAATAAGGAACTGGTTCGTCTCCCGATTGAGCCTCTGTTTTGGAGAAGTCAATTGAGCGTCTCAAAAGTCGTGGCGGAGTTCCGGTTTTTAGCCGACCAAGCTCAACGCCGATTTCTTTAAGTGACGTTGACAGGCCTAATGCGGCCAAATCGCCAGCTCGTCCGCCAGGCTGTTGGTTCGATCCAATATGCATCAATCCCCGAAGAAATGTCCCCGTCGTTATCACTATTGTCTTTCCGAGGTACTGGACTTCAAGGGTGGTTTCGACTCCAAAGGCTTCCCCATCCTTGTGAAGAATTTTTGAGGTTTGTCCCTGCTTTAAATCTAAATTGGGTTCTGATTCACAGACCCATTTAAGCCGAAATTGATAAGCCTTTTTATCGCACTGAGCTCTTGGCGCCCAAACAGCCGGACCTTTTTTTGTGTTCAGCATCCTGAATTGCAACCCGGTCATGTCTGTGGCCTTGCCCATTTCTCCCCCCAAGGCATCAATTTCGCGCGCCAGATGCCCCTTGGCGAGTCCGCCGATGGCAGGGTTGCAAGACATCTGTCCGATGGAATCTGCATTCATGGTGAGCAGCAAAGTTTGACAGCCCATTCTGGCAGCAGCCAATGCGGCTTCAATCCCGGCGTGACCGGCACCGACAACAATTACGTCATATTGTTTTGGATAAACAAACATTAGAAATTAAATTATAGCATATTTCCGTTTTAATATGCTTTCATCAAACGACTTACATATTATTCTTTTCTGATCTGTGGATAGATATTCGCATATTTTGAAGATGTGTTCAACGTCATCTTCCGCGCCAATTCCTTTGGAGATTTCTTCAACACTAAACGCCGTGCCGGGTTGTTGGGAGAGAAAATCCAACACCTTGAGCTGTGTTTCAATCACCTTACCGGCGGCCTTCTTGCCAGCCTCGACACCAGGTTGGTGGTAGGCATTGATGTTGATTAATGAGGCGTAAAGGCCAACAGCCCGTTCAAACAATGCGATCAGCATTCCAACTACAAAGGGAGAAACTTCTTTGACTGTGATGGTGACGGATTCCCTGTCCTTTTCAGCAAGTGCTTGGCGGGTTCCCAGAAAAAATCCGTGAAGATAATCCCCGGATGTCACTTTGGATTCAACCTCCAAGCTTTGGGTATTCCCATCCTTCAAAACCTCTATAAAGGAGACAAAGAAATTGTTCAGCCCATCCCTGAGCTGTTGAACATATGAGTGCTGATCTGTTGCCCCTTTATTTCCGAGAACCACAATTCCCTGATTGACCACAGTTCGATTCAAATCTTGCTCTTTTCCGAGTGATTCCATCACGAGTTGCTGGAGATACTTTGAAAAAAGCTCTAAACGGTCTTTATAGGGCAAAACGACCATATTTTTGGTTCCTTTACCGTTACCGGACTCGTACCAAGCCAGTGCAAGCTGGGCTGCTGGGTTGACTTTAACGATAGACAGCCTTGTTGATTTGTCGCATTCACAAGCTCCTAAAATTAAATTAGTTATGTCAATTCCTTGTAGCGCGGCAGGTAATAGCCCGACCGCTGATAGCTCGCTGGTTCGACCACCGACCCAATCCCACATTGGAAATCGCGTTAACCATTTGTTCTTCATGGCGTGCTTATCAAGTTCGCTGCCGCAAGTGGTAATGGCGACGGCGTGTTGTCCGAAATGAAGGCCTGCGTGCTTGAAAGCGTTTTCCGCTACCAGCATTCCGTTGCGGGTTTCCTTGGTGCCACCGGACTTGGAAATGATAATGCAAAGGGTTTTGTCCAGATCGGATCCAATTGTAGCAAGAACCCTGTCCATGCCGTCCGGGTCGGTGTTGTCAAAGAAAAAGGGCTTGAGCTCGTCGGTACGCGGATCACCCAAAGCGAGGGCGACGAATTGCGGCCCCAGCGCCGAGCCGCCAATACCAATCAGAAGGTAATTTTTGAATACCCCGCCGACACCGTGAATTTTACCCGCGTGAATTTTAGCCGCGAAATCCTTGATTCGGGTGACAGTATCTTCAATTTCCTTGCGAATTTCCAGCGTTGGCGCGAGTGAAGGATTTCGCAGCCAATAATGTCCCACCATCCGATTTTCATCCGGATTGGCAATGGCCCCGGATTCGAGCGCTGCCATGTTGGCAAACGCCTTTTGCATTTGCGGTTCCATCGCCGTGAAGAATGTGTCATCCACATTCATCCGGCTCAAATCCACCGCCAAGCCAAGCTTGGGAAACTCAGTGTAATACTTTTGAAATCGCTCCCACCATTCCAGCTTTGAGTAATTCATAAAATTGGAAACCGCGTCGAATAAACTCGGCGGTAACGTCTGGCAAGAAAATAGCGTGTCCGGCCGAATTCGCAATAAGCAGAGTCTGGAAAATTAGGAGGCTGAATTACACCCGAAGTTTCAGGCAACCAACAGGAAGTCAGTCAGCCTCGCACCTTATTTATTTCACCGGCAAAGTGATGCGAATGGTCGTACCAGAGCCAATTTGTGACTTGATTCGGACATTCCCGTGATGTGTTTCGATAATGCGGCCAACGATGGCCAAACCCAATCCTGTTCCCTTGGCCTTCGTTGTGCTCAAAACTGCTGTGAAGGCACGTTCTTGAACTTCCTTGCTCATGCCGCCACCAGTATCCCTGAACTCCACCGTGACGTGCGTTGCCCGCGGATTGCTCCGCGGCAAACGAATGGCTTTGGACTCGACTGTGAGTGTCCCGCCAGCGGGCATGGCCCCGGCGGCGTTGAGGATCAAATTCAGAAACGCCTGTTCCAGTTGCGGTGCGTCACCCATCACGACCGGCAAATCCGGCTGCAATTGACGGACCAGCCGGATGTTTTGATTCGCCAGCTTGTGCCGCACAAGTAATCCAAGCTCGTCCACCAATTCATTCAAATTCACCGGCGCAAGCTTGGGCTCGGTGGTGCGCGCAAACGCGAGAATCTGCTCGACGATCTTGTTCAGGTGCTCGATTTTCGCGTCAATGATCCGGGCGTCCTTCGCGCGCGGGTCGCCGTCCGGAAACTTCAAATCCAGCGAATGATACAGCAGCTTCATCACCGTGAGCGGATTGCGAATTTCGTGTGCAACCTCGGCGGCCAGCAGGCCGAGCGCGGAGAGTTTTTCGTTCTGCCGCAACTGTTCCTCGACGTCCACGACACGCTCATAAAGCCGCGCCTTTTCAATCGCAATCGCCGACAATTCGGCCAGCGCGCTTAAAATGCTGATTTCCTCGTTGGAAAAACTATACGGACGGGCCGTGTAAATGCTCAACGTCCCGATCGCCCGGCCGGCAAAGATCAGCGGCACGCTCAGCAGCGAAACCAATCCTTCGCACCGCGCGACTTCGACATGCTGATAACGGCTCGACTCTTGGACGTTGGTGACCTGCATCGGTTTTTTACGGCGCACCACAACGCCGAGCAGGCTGTCGCCGACGGCCAGTCGCGGTTTGTTGATGTAGGCTTTACCCGCACCGTGACTGGCGCGCAAATCGAGCCATTCGCGGCTTTCGTCCAGCATCATCAGCGCGCACATCCGCGCGTGCATCAACACGCCCGCTTCGCGTGTGATGGCCTGTAACGCTTCGTCGAGATTCAACGTGGAGTTGATCGTCCGGCTCACACTGGCAAGGGATTCGAACAAATGCGCCTTCAGCCGCAATTGCTCATAGAGCCAGGTGTTTTGAATCACCTTGGCCGCTTGCACCGCCAGTTCCTGGAGCAATTCCTGATCTTCCGCGCTGAAGGCGTCCGCGCGATCCGAATCCATGTTGAGCACGCCGCGCGTTTCACCGTTCACTTCCAGCGGCACGGCCAGTTCCGACCGCACACGGCGACGCGCCATAACGTAGCGCGGATCCTGCGTCACATCGCCGACGCGCGCGGGTTTGCCGGTGCGCGCAACCCAGCCGGTGATGCCTTCACCCACGCGCAATTTGAGCCGCGTTGCCGCCGACGGCAGGTTTTGCGACGCGTGGATTTCCAGAAAGCCCGACGTGGGATTGATCAAGACCACCGAGCCGCTCGACGCGTGCATCAGCCGCACCGCTTCGCTTACGATCAATTGCAGCGCTTCCTGGGGTTCAAGCGTGGAATGAATGACATTGCTCACTTGATGGAGCAATTGCAGCCGCTCGTAACGCGACATCAGTTTGGAATGCTCGTCACTCACAATCGAAACTCAAATTCATCGCACCCGCGCCGTTAGCACCAGGCCCGTCGTCCCAAAAATCATATTGGGCAGCCAGGCCGCCAGCCATGCGGGTAGATGGCTGGCGGAGCCCAGCGCGAGACTCACTTGCTGGATTATAAAATAGGCGAAGCAAATGAAAATGCTGCCGGCCACGCCGACGAAAAGGTTCCGGTGCCCCGAAGCCGCGCCAAACGGAATGGCGATGAGCACCACAACCAGACACGTCCAAGGCGCGGCCAATCGCCCGTGTAATTTGGTGAGCAGCCAACTTGCATCCGCCCGCGACAAATTCGGATTTAGCCGCAAATGATTATAAATGACTTTGAGCGGAATATCCGCCCGGCGGGAATTGCGGAGGCTCCGATAGCTGCCGATTTTGATCTCGTCCTCAATTTCCGCCGGTTTTTCGGTGAATTCCGGCATCGCCAGCGAATTCGTTTGGAATGACGGCAACAGCGGCGCGCTGGCGTCCGTCTGCGAGTATCCCGCCGCGTTGAAAAAAGTCCAGACGCCGGCGATGCGAATCGCGCGGTCGGCATACAAGCGGTGGCTCGAACCGTCGGGCAACGTCCAGTTCACCTGCGGCTTCAGCATTTCGGCGGTTTTTACGCGATATTCGGCAATAAACCATGTGCGATGATCGCGCGCATTGGTGAAGCCGAAGTTGCGGAATTCGTTTTGCGTTCCAGCATCGCCCGGCTTTTGCACATGGCGGTTCAATATTCGTTCCGCCCAATTCGTGCTGCGCGGCACGCACCATTCATTCAGCCAGAACAAAACCACGCTCGCAGCCAAACCCACGACGAAATAAGGCACGCACAGGCGCCACAAACTCACGCCCGCCGCGCGCATGGCGGTGATTTCATTGTGGCGCGCGTGATTCGTGAGCGTGTAAAGCAACGCGAGTAGCAGCACGACCGGCAGGATCGTCACCAAAAATTCCGGCGTCATGGCCAGGCTGTAGGCAAGGACGTCCAGCAAATGCAGTTTGCGTTCCTGCATTTCCTGCAACTCGGTGAACAGGTCGTAGGAAATCCAGAAAATCAGAAAACCGCCGAGGCAATACGCCAGAGGCGTGAGCAGTTCGCGGAACAGATATCGGTCGAGCAACCGCATTGTGTGGTCAGAGTAAGCGGGGCGAGTCGTAGGGAGCAAGTTTTGTCGTCAGGGCAGAACCAGCCGGGCGAAGCTCAAAGCGTTCCGGTGGCAGTGCCGGGTTATGCCCACAACCGGATTACCACCGTAAAAAACCTTGCGTGACAGTGTGGCTGTTTTAACATGATAATCTTCGGCCCCTTGGTGGGTTGGTAGCTCAGTTGGTAGAGCAGTGCCCTTTTAAGGCATTGGTCCAGGGTTCGAGTCCCTGCCAACCCACCACCCTTCGCTCTCCGCTTCGCAGCCAAGGCGACCTCGCGTCCTTGCGGCAGTGCCAAGTGGCGATAATCCGGTTGTTTTACACTTTGTCTTTTGTCAAACGCGGGTTAGATTCTTGGCATCAAAACCGCCACTTGCGTAAAATTCTGGGGCGTGCGCGGCTCGATCCCGACGCCGGGGCCGACGACCGTGCGCTATGGCGGCAACACGTCGTGCGTCGAAGTGCGCGTCGGCGGAGAAATCATCCTCCTCGACGCGGGCACGGGGCTGCGTGCGCTGGGCCGTTCGCTGCTGTCGGAATTCAAGGATCAGCCGCTCAACCTGACCATGCTGTTGACGCACACGCATTGGGATCACATTCAAGGCCTGCCATTCTTCGGGCCAATTTACAATTCACGCTGCCGGCTGCGGATTTTGGGCTGCGAAGGCACGCGCAAAGGCCTGGTCAATGCCCTGACCGGTCAGATGGAAAGCACTTACTTTCCCGTGCCGTTCAATAAACTGCCGAGCAACATCGAAATTGAGGAACTCAAGAACTTCAACTTCAACATCGGCCCGGTGTGCGTGCGGGCGCTGCGCGCGAATCATCCGGGCCTTTGCGTCGGCTATCGGTTGTTTTCGCCCTCCAGTTTGATCGCCTTTTTCCCCGACACCGAACCGCGCACGGGCGGCAAAGATAGGGAAATGATCGAATTTCTGCGCGGTGTGGATTTGTTGATTCTCGATTCGCAATACGATTCCAAGGAATACCAGGAGCACGTCGGCTGGGGGCACGGTTGCGTGGACGATTCGGTTGCGCTCGCCCTGCAAGCCGGGGTCAAACAACTTTCCCTGTTTCACCACGACCCGGACCACGACGACAAACGGATTGACGGACTGGTCAAGCACGCGCGCCAGCTCGTGGCCAAACGCCGGGCGAAATTGCGCGTGGACGCCGCGCGTGAAGGAATGACTATTGATCTGCCGCTCAAATCGGTTTCTCGCCGTAGTTGATGGCCATCGCGCCGCCCAGCAGATTGATGACGCGCACATTCACCAGCTTCAGTTCGCGCATTTTTTCCGCGACACCCAGTTGCGCCGGATAATGCTTGAGCGATTCAAGGATATAAGCGTAGGCGTCTGCGTTGCCGCAGAACAGCCGGCCGATGAGCGGCACGGAGCAGCGCAAATGACCGAAATAAATTGCGCACCAGAGGGCGTTCTCCGGTTTGCCAAAATCAAGCACCACGAGCCGGGCGCCGGGCCGGGCCACGCGGTGCATTTCATCCAGACCTTTTTCCCAGCTCGCCAAATTTCGCAAACCGTAACCGACGGTGACAATGTCGAACGATGCATCGGGAAATGGAATCTGCTGCGCGTCATCTTGGATGAAGGTCGGATTTCGTGCCCCGGATTTCGGGTCCGGGATTTTGTTTCGGGACTCGGCGACGTCAAGCATTGAGGAGCTGAAATCGAGGCCGGTAACTGCCGCGCCGCGCCGCGCGAGCGCAAAGGCGATGTCACCGGTGCCACAACACAAATCAAGCGCGCGATTGCCGGATTGAACGGCGGCGAGTTCAACGACGCGGCGTTTCCAGCGCCGGTGCAACCCGAAGCTCTGCAGGTCGTTGAGCAAATCGTAACGCCGCGCGATGGCGGCGAAAAGGTCATTGACCTTTGCCGCGCGTTGTTCGCCGGGAGCATAGAAAACGTTGCTCACGCGTCAGTTTAGCACATTGGCAGGCGCAAAAGTCAAAGCGCATAAAATTGGCTGTTAGAACGAAGCGAATTGTTGTTTAATCGTGGAATTATGAACGCCGAATCTGCCCAGCGGGCCAGAAGAAAATCCTGGTGGTTGATGACAACGAAGTCATCCTCAAGACAATTTCCCTGAAACTGCAAGGCGCTGGTTTTCAAATCATTACCGCCTTGGACGGTTCTGAGGCGGTCGCCGCCGCGCGCAAGGAAACTCCCGATTTGATTCTGCTGGACATCAACTTTCCGCCGGCCGTGGACGGCGTGCCGTGGGACGGTTTTCGCATCATGGATTGGTTTCATCGCCTGGATCCGGCGAAGAAAATTCCCATCATCATCATCATCACCGGTCTTGAAGATATGAAAAATAAGGAGCGGGCCACTTCCAGCGGCGCAGTGGCGTTTTTCCACAAGCCCATCAACCACGACGACTTGCTCAAGGTGGTCCGCGCAACGTTAGGTGGTTCGAGCAAGCCAGCCTGAAATCCGGCTTGCAAATCCGGCGAGTTCGCATAGTCTGTCTTTTTTCTTCTGGAAGCGAGCGTAGCTCAGTCTGGTAGAGCGTCACGTTGCCAACGTGAATGTCGAGGGTTCGAATCCCTTCGCTCGCTCCAATTTTCAGTCAGTTCTGGCACGAAATCCGCTGACTATCACTCAAACATAAACGATTATTTCATCATGGCCCAGCCTACCAAACCCGTCGCCCTGAGCATGGAGCAAATCGGCGAGTTGAACAACAAACTCTCCGCGTTGCGACACGACCTGAACAACAGTCTTTCGCTGATTGCCGCCACGGTGGCATTGATTCGCCACCGGCCGGCAGTCACCGAACAAATGTGGAACACACTGGCCGAACAACCCCGCAAAATCGGCGAATCTTTTTCACAATTCTCCCGCGACCTCGAGGCGGCGCTCCACATCACGCGGTCTTGACCGCCCGGATTCAAAACGGCTTTTGCCTTTGGCCGGGACCTGTTTTTTGGCAGACTCGCGCGCGATGGAACAAACCGAAGCGGATCTGATTGCCGCAGTGTTGCGAGGCAATGCCGCCAGTTTCGAACCGCTGGTGCAAAGGTATTCGCCGCGTGTCTTTGCCACCGCCCGCCGTTATGCGCGCCGCGAAAGCGAAGTCGAAGACATCTCGCAGAAAGTCTGGCTCAAGGCGTTTGAAAAACTCAAAAGTTTCCGCGGTGAAGCTCCGTTTGAACACTGGCTCATGCGGCTGACGGTGCGGACGTGCTACGATTTTTTGCGCGGCCATCAGCGCAACCGCGAGTCGTCGTTTTCGGATTTGACCGGGCCGGAAAACGACTGGCTGGAGCGGTTCGTGACGCAGCCGGAAACCGCTTCCGAAAACGCGGATGCGGCAAAGTTGCTCGTCGAGCGCATTCTGGAACGGCTTTCGCCCCAGGCGCGGCTGGTCATCACGTTGCTCGAAATCGAAGACCGGTCGGTCAAGGAAATCGCCCAACTCACCGGCTGGTCGGTGCCGCTGGTGAAAGTGCGCGCGTTTCGGGCGCGGGCCGAAATGCGAAAGATCCTCGCCAAGATGGCAATGGACAAGTATCTGTAACCCAACCCCGCAAGACGCCGTCTGAAAAATTGGGGTTTGTATGAACATCGCTGAACTGCAAAAGAAATTGCTCGCCGCCGCCCGCGCCAACCCGCCGGGCGACCGCGTGCCATATGTGTTTGAAAAGCGCGTGATGGCCCTGCTCGCGGCTCGCGCCGCAACCGATCATCTGGCGTTGTGGGTGCGCGGGCTTTGGCGGGCCGCCGCGTCGTGCGCGGCTATCGCCTTGCTGCTCGGCGCGTGGGCATTTTTCAATCCGACGGCTTCGACAAATGCCGACGATCTTTCCCAGAATTTTGAAAGCACGCTGCTGGCGTTCGTGAACCAAAGCGATCAGGCACAATGAATTCGTGGAAAATCATTCTGGCTATAGTAGTGATTTTTAGCGCCGGTGTGTTGACCGGCGGTTTGCTGGTCAATTACGTGGAGCAACCGCATCCAAAAGATATTCAGCGTCCGCCGGGCGAATGGAACCCTCACCCACAAGCGAATAATCGCGACCACGACCAGCCGCGCCCGCAGGATTTGCCCAAACCGCGTCCGCCGGAAATGCTCGGCAAGCAATTTGTGCAACAGCTTGACAACGCGCTTCATTTCACGCCGGAACAACGCGCCGCGATTGCCAAAATCGTCGCCGACGGCCAGGAACGCAACCACGAGATTTGGACCAATGTCGCGCCGCAGATGCACAAGGTGCTGCAGGATGTCCGGCAGCAAATTCGCGAGCAACTCACGCCGGAACAGCGAAAACAGTTTGAAGAATTGCTGAAACGGTTTCGACCGGCAGGACATCGCCCGCAACCGCCGCCGAATTCGCCGTCACCCACAAACAAACCGCCGATGATTGCGCCGACCAATCCGCCCCCGGGCGTTTGATTTTTATTTTCCGTCCAGCAACGCTCCGATTTTTTTGCGCAATTCCCTGGTGACCGAATCCATGGAGTGATTGGCGTCCACGATGTTAAAGTCGTAGGTCTTTTGCAAACGCCGGAACACGGCCTGAATCGCGGTCTGATATTTCACAAAGCTGTCGAACATGTCGCGCGACAGGCCGAGATCCATGCCGCTTTCCCAATAATCCAGCGTCGCGCTTTTGGCGAGATTGCGCTGAACGAGCTCCTCCGGTTCGACGGAAAGATAAAACACCGCGTCGGGTTCGAGCGCGATGCCATAAAGATTTTTCAGCCACGCCTCATCCATGCCGCGCGCCATGTCGCGCGCCATGAGCGTGTAAATGTAACGGTCGGCCAGCACGATGAAACCCGCCTTGAGCGCCGGCAGAATGATGTTTTCCAACTGGTCGGCGAAATCCGTCGCGTAAAACAAACTCAGCGTTGTCCGGCTTAAAATATTTCCTTCCTGCGCCCCTTCGAGTTCGGAACTCACGAGCGTGGAGCGTTTCAAACCGACCTGCACCGTGGCGTGGCCGCCGGTTTCGAGGCTGTCCACCAACCGCGCAATTTGCGTGGAGCGGCCCGAACCGTCCGCGCCTTCGACCACGATCAATCTGCCCGTGAGGTCCTCATGTCGAACGCCGGGAATGCCGTGCCCGTAAAATCGGCGGCGTTTGTTTGTGGGTTCGGGATTTGTTTTCATGCGGTCGAATCCTCTTCCATCTCCGTTGCCTTGCCGCCGGGCGGAGCCGATGGCGGCAACGGCAACGGGCTGCGGCGTTTGAACTTTTTCAAATCAATGCGTTCGCCCACCAATTTGCGCACGAGCACCTGCTGTTTTTCCACGCGCAGGTTGGCGTCCATCACGACGAAATTGAATTCGCCGCTGATGGCCATATATTGCTCCAAAATGCGGCCCTGAAAAATGCGGAAGCTTTCGTAGGGATCGTTCGACAGCCCCAAATCCATGCCCGCCTCGAAAAATTTCAGCTTCGGACGGCCTTCGAGAATGCGGTTGAGCGACACTTCCAAATCCGCCTTGAAGAAAATCGTGAGGTCGGGCTGGGCCGCGAAATTGTAAATGCCACGCACCCATTCGGACGGGCAGCCGCGCACCACATCACGCGCGAACGCGGTGAAAATGTAACGGTCGCACAACACCACGTAGCCCGCGCGCAAAAGCGGCAGCAAATGACGTTCGTAGCGGTCGGCGAAGTCCGTGGCGTGAATGAGACTGAACGTCGTCGGCGTGAGCAGTTCGCGCTTTTTGCCTTTGCTCGTGGCCGACTTCACCAGTTCCGACGAGTTCCACTCGCTGAAATAGACCTTGATGCCCTCGGCTTCAAGCCAGCGCTTGAGCAGATAAATCTGCGTGGACTTGCCCGATCCGTCGAGGCCCTCAACGGCGATAAGTCGTCCCGGAAAATTCAGCTCTGCAAAAGTTTTCATCATTCAAGCCGGCCGCATTTTTTGATTCTATGCAATCTGACGCGGCTCACAAGCGCAAGTTGATAACACAATTGTCGCAATCAGCCTGGTTAAACTGGTGTGAAAATTTCAGGGTGAAAACTGAAGGTTTGTGAAGAAATTCACAATTTAACTTGTTTCAATTGTAACCGTTGTTTATGTTAGCTTCCGCGCACTTTTTTTGAAGCGCGTGTTTATGCAAACACGGAGCGAAATCGGCTACGATTCTAAAATTGAAGGCGACGTCATTGTTACGCGCATTGATGCGGCCTTGAATTGGTTTCGCAAAAATTCCCTTTGGCCGATGCCGATGGGATTGGCCTGTTGCGCCATTGAATTGATGGCTGCCGGCGCGAGCCGGTTCGATATTTCGCGCTTCGGTTCGGAGGTCATGCGTTTCTCGCCGCGGCAATCCGACGTGATGATCGTCGCCGGGACGGTCACTTACAAAATGGCGACGGCGGTAAAGCGCATTTACGACCAGATGGCCGAGCCGAAATGGGTCATCGCCATGGGCGCCTGCGCTTCGACCGGCGGCATGTATCGCAGCTACTCCGTGCTGCAGGGTGTGGACCACATCATCCCGGTGGACGTTTATGTGGCCGGCTGTCCGCCACGGCCTGAAGCATTGCTGGACGCGCTGATAAAGCTGCAAAACAAAGTGCAACACGAACCGTTGCTGGAAACGCTGAAGAAAACGGCGTGAAATTTTTAACCACGGATAAACACGGGTTTTCCATAAGGCTCGTAGCAGCCGAGGTAACGAGGCTCAAACTAAAAGAAATTCAGCGCCTCCTCACGTCGGCTGCTATGGTTTATCCGTGTTCATCCGTGTTCATCCGTGGTTTCAATTCTTTTTAATCGTGACTGCGCTCGAATTCGCCCAGCAAATCAAAACCAAGTTCGGCGATTTGATTTCCGAGCCGGCCGGGTTTCGCGGCGAAATCACAATCAAACTCGCCAACGCGGAACGAATCGCGGACGTGTGCGAATTCGCCAGGAAGGAATTGAGCTTCGATTACCTCGTGGACATCAGCAGCCTCGATAATTACGGCGAAGACCCGCGCTGGACGGTGGTTTATCATCTGCGCAGCCTCGCGAATGGCTGCGAATTGCGCGTCAAAGCCGATGTGGGCGAGGAAAAATCCGAGCTGCCGACCGTTACCGGCGTGTGGCGCACGGCGGACTGGCACGAGCGCGAAATCTACGACATGATGGGCATCCGCTTTCGCGGTCATCCCGATTTGCGCCGGATTTTGATGTGGGAAGGTTACCCGTATTTCCCGTTGCGGAAGGATTTCCCGCTCGCCGGCAAACCGACACAAATTCCTGAAGTCGCATTCACTCAAGCCGCGCCGCTTGAAGGCGGGCCATTCGTGACTGCACCTGGTGGCAAGGACGCCATTGAACGGGAGCCGCGCGTGCGAACCCCGGAAAGCTGATTTTCATGCCCGAAGTTCAAAACATCGATTTTAAAGATCCAGCCACGCAAGCCGCGTCGGCGGTCGAGGAACTTCAGGACATGCAGGGCGAGAAGATGGTGCTGAACATGGGACCCTCGCATCCGGCCACGCATGGCGTGTTGCGCATCGTGCTCGAACTGGACGGCGAGCTCATCACCAAGGCCGTGCCGGACGTCGGTTACCTGCATCGCGGCGACGAAAAAATCGCCGAGAACATGACTTACACCCAGTTCATCCCTTACACGGACCGGCTGGATTATCTCGCGCCGCTGGCCAACAACGTCGCTTACGCGCTTGCGGTGGAAAAAGCCCTCGGCATAGAAAAAGACTTGCCGCCGCGCTGCCAGTACATCCGCGTCATTTGCTGCGAACTGGCGCGTATTTCGTCGCACCTGCTTGGGCTCGGCGCATTTGGATTGGATCTCGGCGCGGTCACGGTTTTTCTGCTCACGTTCACGGAGCGCGAAAAAATTTACAACCTCTGCGAGTCGCTCACCGGCGCGCGGTTCACGACCAGTTACACGCGCATTGGCGGCGTGTCGCGCGACACCCCGCCGGGTTGGTGCGACGCCGTCCGCACGTTCCTCAACGAAGTCGTCGTCAACATCGCGGAGATGGAGACGCTGCTCACGCGCAATCGCATCTGGGTGGACCGCACCCGGGACGTGGGCGTGATCCCCCGGGACGTGGCGATTGACTACGGCCTGAGCGGTCCCAACCTGCGCGGCAGCGGCGTGGATTACGATCTGCGCAAGGCGCAGCCGTATCTTTGCTATCCGGATTTGCAGTTTGACGTGCCGCTGGGCGCGGTCGGCGATTGCTACGACCGTTACCTTGTGCGCATGGAGGAAATGCGCCAGAGCGTGCGCATTTTGCATCAGTGCCTGGACAAAATTCCCGGCGGCTTCGATAACCAGTCAAAGGAGCCGGTCAACGTGGCCGACGGTAAAATTGTTTTGCCGTCGAAGGAAAAAGTCATGTCGAGCATGGAGGAGTTGATTCACCAGTTTATCCTCGTGACGCAAGGCATGAACGTGCCGCCTGGTGAAATTTATTTCGGCCACGAGAACCCGAAGGGTGAGCTCGGTTTTTACATCAACAGCCGCGGCGGCGGCACGCCGTATCGGATGAAGATCCGCTCGCCCAGCTTTGTGAACCTGAGCATTTTGTCGCACCTGTTGCCGGGCCATATGATGAGCGACGTGACGGCGATCCTTGGCTCGCTCGATTTCGTGATGGGGGAATGTGACCGATGATTTCCGAATCAGACATGAAACGCAAAGACGTAAAGATGCCGGGGCGCAACCAAAATTTTTTGGAGTGCGGCGGGAAGCGAAGCGCCACGCCGCTTTGGAAGCTCGGTCCGCAGTCGAAAAGCGGTGTCGCCGCTGCGCTCTGCCACCGCAGTCCAAAACCCTCGCGGTTTTTGAAAGTTCTAACGAATAGCAAAGATGCCAAGGCGCAAGGAGTTTTTATCACTTTGCGTCTCCGCGCCTTTGCGCCTTTGCGTTAAAAATTGAAATGAGTTTCACCGTTCCAGCAAATCTTGAAGCCGAAATTGACGAACTGATTTCGCATTACCCCGTGAAACGCGCGGCGTCGCTCATGGTGCTGCACGCGATGCAGGAGCATTTCGGCTGGATTTCGCAAGAAGCCGTCGAGTGGACGGCCAGGAAACTCGATCTACAGCCCATCAACGTTTACGAACTCGTGACGTTTTATCCGATGCTCCGACAGGAGCCGATGGGCAAATATCAGATCAAGGTTTGCCGGACGTTGAGTTGTGCGCTGGGCGGCGCGTATGAATTACACAAACATTTTTGCGAGAAGCTGGGCTTGGACGCGCACAAGCACGGCCCGCAAACGACGAAGGACGGAAAGTTCGCGGTCGAATTCGTCGAATGTCTCGCCAGTTGCGGCACCGCGCCGGTGATGATGTGCAACGACGATTTTTACGAAGGCGTCAGTCATGCAAAAGCCGATGAAATTTTGGGAGGATGCAAATGAAGAATTGGAATTCTGCCTTCTTCATTCTGCCTTCTACCTTGGAAAGTTGGCTGCCCGACATGGATTTGAACCATGACAAACAGATTCAGAGTCTGCTGTGCTACCGTTACACCATCGGGCAAGCCGGAGCGTTGGGCAGGCTAAAGAATTTCATCGGCCAGTCAAGCCGCCAAACCGGCTCGACGTTGAAAAAATCGAACGGTGTTTACGCTCGCCCTCACCCCGGCCCTCTCTCCCGGGGAAAGGGGGAAGCTGGCAAAGTCGCTCGGAAATTCGTCCGGTACATTTGCAATCACCGTCTCCCAGCCGTTGACTTCAAACCAAACACGACAACCAGCGGTGTCCGCATCGCCATTAACTGGCAAATAATTCTCCCTCTCCTGGGGGAGAGGGCCGGGGTGAGGGTGGACGCAACAACCGACTTTTCCGGATCACGCCTCCCGCATCACGCCTCCCGCAATTAGCCATGCCGCAGGAATACAAACTAATTTTGAAACACGCCAACGAGCCGGGCTACATGCCCGACCTCGAATGCTATTTGCGTCACGGCGGCTACGACGCGCTCAAAAAAACGCTGGCCATCCAGCCCAAGTCCTTGCCGGATGGCAAAATCCAGACGCCGCAGGAACAAATTCGCCAGGAAGTCATGACTTCCGGCCTGCGCGGACGCGGCGGCGCAGGTTTTTCCTGCGGACTGAAATGGAGCTTCGTGGACCGCAAGAGCGGCAAGCCGATTTACCTGATTTGCAATGCGGATGAATCCGAGCCCGGCACGTTCAAGGACCGCCAGATCATCTACAAGAACCCGCACCAGCTCATCGAAGGCATGATCATCTCGTGCTTTGCGAACGACGTGCATCTCGCCTACATCTACATCCGCGGCGAGTTCGTCGAGGGCGCAAAAATTCTGAATCGCGCCATCAAGGAAGCGAAGGCAAAAAAAATTCTCGGCAAAAACATTTTGGGCACCGGCTACGGTCTGGAGATTTACGTCCACCGCGGCGCGGGCGCCTATATTTGCGGCGAGGAAACTGGTCTCATCGAATCGCTCGAAGGCAAGCGGCCGTATCCGCGCATCAAGCCGCCGTATTTCCCGGCCGTGCTCGGCCTGTGGATGTGCCCGACCGTCGTCAACAACGTCGAGACGCTCTGCAATGTGAAGCACATCGTCGCCATGGGCGGCGCGGAATTCGCCAAGCTCGGCACGCCCAACAATACCGGCACCCGCATCGTCAGCCTCAGCGGCCATATCAAGCGCCCCGGTTATTACGAAATCGAAGTCGGCAAGGCGACCATCGGGCAATTGATTTTCGACGCGAATTTTGGCGGCGGTCTCCGGGACGGACGAAAATTGAAAGCGGTCATCCCCGGTGGGTCATCCGCAAAGGTTTTCAAGGCCGGCGAGAAATTCAAAATCAAGGGCAAGGACGTGGACCTGCTCGATTTGCCTTACGACTTCGATTCGCTGATCCAAGCCGGTTCGATGAGCGGTTCCAGCGCCATCATCGTGATGGACGACTCGACCGACATCGTCGAAGCGCTCGCGAATATCAGCGACTTCTACGCGCATGAAAGCTGCGGCCAGTGCACGCCCTGCCGCGAAGGCTCGCTCTGGCTGAGCAAGGCGCTGCATCGCCTCACGCACGGCGAAGGCCGCGCGCAGGACGCGGATTATCTGGTCAAAATCGCCGACAACATCCCCGGCGGCCGCACGATTTGCGCCTTCGGCGAGGCCTGCTCCTGGCCGGTGCAAAGTTTTGTGGCGAAGTTCAAGGATGAGTTTGTGGCCAAAGGCGCCGCCGATGAAGAGCGACGCACGAAGAAATCAAAAGGTGCTGGGCCGGGTTTGGAAATGAAATTGGCCGCCAGCCCGCAACATTGAGATGAGCGTATTTAGTTTTCAATGCAAAGACGCAAAGACGCCAAGTCGCAAAGGTTTTTGGCCGGCGCGGCGTGATTGCGTGGGGAGCGCACGCGGCCCGCGTGCAGGTTCGGGCGGCGCGCCCGAACCTTCGTCCAACCATTTTTTTTGGTGCATCACCGAAGGAAATTTGTTGCACGAGGTTTTCGTCGAGCCACCGAAAACAGCACGCCAGCGGCGTGCGCTCCCCATTCCTTCTTCGCTTTGCGTCTCTGCGCCTTTGCGTAAACAATAAAAATGTCAGCAGCACCAACAACCGAAACCAAGCCCGCACCCGCCGCGATCGAGAAGATCATGGTGAAGGTGGACGGGCGCGAAATCGAGGTGCCGCGCCTCATGGCCGATTGGTCGGGCAAACTGACACCAACGACCATGATTCAGGCGTGCGAGCTGGCAAAGGTGGACGTGCCGCATTATTGCTATCATCCGAAACTGCCGGTCGCGGGCAATTGCCGCATGTGCCTTGTCGAATTCGGCACTCTGGCGCTCGGCCCGGATCGGAAACCGATTTTGAACCCCGACGGCACGCCGAAAATCGTCAAGTCGCCGCGCCCGGCCATCGCCTGTGCCACGCCGATTTCGCCCGGCATGGAAATTTACTCGAATACGCCCGGCGTGAAGCAAATGCGCGAAGGCGTGCTGGAATTCCTGCTCATCAATCACCCGCTCGATTGCCCGATCTGCGACCAGGCGGGCGAATGCAAACTACAGGAATACTCGGTGGACTACGGTCAGAGCGCGAGCCGCTTCGTGGAGGCCAAGGTTCACAAGCCCAAGGTGGTTGACCTTGGTCCGCGTATCATGCTCGATGATGAACGCTGCATCCTCTGCACACGCTGCATCCGGTTCACCAAGGACATCGTGGGCGACGACGCGCTCGGCATCGTCAATCGCGGCAGCTTCAACACGCTCACGGCGTACCCGGGCAAAGCTTTCGACAATAATTACACGCTGAACACCGTGGACATTTGCCCGGTGGGCGCGCTCACGTCCAAGGATTTCCGCTTCCAGATGCGCGTCTGGTTCCTCAAGGAAACCAAGAGCGTCTGCACGAGTTGCGCGACCGGCTGTAACATCCTCATCGGCTCGCGCGAGGAAAAAATTTACCGCTACACGCCGCGCGAAAACGATGCTGTCAACGGCCCGTGGATGTGCGATGCCGGCCGGTTGAATTACAAATGGATTGGTCGCGAAGATCGCATCAAATCGTGTGAAAAACTGCTTCCGACCGGCGATCGGGATGACATTCCCTGGTCAACGGTGCTCAGTGAAATTGCCGAACGGTTGAAAAAGGCAACCCCCGGTTCGGTCGCCATCATCGGCAGTGCCCGCCAGACCAACGAGGAACTCTATTTGCTCAAGAAACTGGCTGAGAAAACAGGTGCGCTGACCGATTCGGTGCCACGCGTTGGAGCCGGCGACAAATTGCTCGTGAGCACGGACAAAAATCCGAACACGAATGGTGCGCAATTGACTGGTGTTGCCGCAAATTCGATGGGAATAAACCTGCCGAAAATTGCCGACGGCATCCGCACCGGCAAAATCAGGACGTTGATTGTTTTTGGCGAAGACGTGACTAGGCACGGTATTGGCGCGGATTTGCTGGGCAAACTGGAGACGCTCATCGTGAGCGACATTTTGCCGAATGCGACGACGGAACTGGCGCATTATTTGTTGCCCGGCTGCGCGCATGCCGAAAAGCGCGGCACGTTTACGAACACGAAGGGCCGCGTCCAGAAATTCATGAAGGCCGTCGAGCCGCCCGGCGACGCGCGTCCGGAATGGGAATTTCTGCACGACTTGGTTTACAACGTCACCGGCCAGGACGGTTTCCAGACCATCGAAGGTCTGTTCAACGAAATGGCGAAGGACGTGCCCGCCTTCAACGGATTGACGTGGGCCAGCCTTGGTGACACGGGCGTGACGGTAAAGATTTAATTCAACGCAAAGACGCGAAGGCGCAAAGAAATGAAGATAGAGACGACAAATTTCGCGGTAGGGACGAGTTGCTGCTCGTCCCTTAATTGGGGCCGCGCGACGACGCGGCCCGGCCAGGCTTTGCGTCTTTGCGTCTTTTCGTTAAAAAGATAATGGACTGGCTTAACAATTTGACTGACGCACAGCAATTCGCGCTCTTCACGGGCGTGAAGATCGTGGCCGCGTTTGCCATCTTGATGACGATGGTCGCGTACATCGTGCTCGTAGAACGACGCGTGTGCGCGTTCATGCAGGACCGGCTGGGACCGAATCGCGTCGGGCCGTTCGGCCTGCTGCAACCGGTGGCGGACGGCATCAAGTCCTTTCTCAAGGAGGAATTCACGCCGGCGCACGTACGTAAAATTTATTTCATCCTGGCGCCGGCCATTGCCCTGATGCCGGCCATTCTTAACCTCGCTGTCATTCCGTTTGGATCGCAGATCGGCAGGCAACCGATGGTGCTCGCCAACCTGAACGTCGGCATCCTCTACACGTTCGGCATCGTGTCGCTCGGCGTGTACAGCATCGTGCTGGCGGGCTATGCGGCAAACTCGAAGTATCCGTTCCTCGGCGGCATCCGGTCGAGCGCGCAGATGATTTCCTACGAAATCTCAATGGGCATGTCGGTCATCCCGGTCTTTCTGCTCGTCGGCAGTTTGAATCTCAACGACGTGATCGGGTATCAGGCGCATGGCCTCTTCAGCTGGCTGGTGTTCAAGCAACCGCTGGCTTTTGCGATTTTCCTCGTCGCGGCTTTTGCCGAAACCAACCGCACGCCGTTCGATTTGCCGGAAGCCGAGCAGGAACTGGCCGGCGGCTATAACATCGAATACAGTTCCATCAAATTCGCGCTGTTTTTCATGGGTGAATACGCCAACATGATCCTCGCATCCGCGATGATGGTGACGCTGTTTTTCGGCGGCTGGACGCTGCCGTGGTTCGGACTTGACCAGACCGCGACGACGTTGCTGGGTGGCATCGCGCACATCGCGATTTTCCTGGCGAAGGTGTTTCTGTTTCTGTTGGGGTTCATCTGGGTGCGCTGGATGTGGCCGCGCTTCCGGTACGACCAGTTGATGGATTTGGGCTGGCGCCGGTTCATTCCGCTGGCGCTGGCGAACATCGTGGTGACGGCGGTGATTTTGTGGATGAAAAGTTGAGTTTAAAATGATCGTCAAACGCAAGCCATTGAACTTTTGGGAACGGCTTTACCTGCCGGCGATGATCGGCGGGTTCAAAGTCACGCTCCGTCACTTCTTCAAGAAGAAAGTGACGATGCAGTATCCCGAGGAAAAATGGGTCGTGCCGGCAGACTATCGCGGCGCGCCATATCTCGTGCGCGATCAGGAAGGCAACACCAAGTGCGTCTCGTGCCAGCTTTGCGAATTCGTCTGCCCACCCAAGGCGATCAAAATCATTCCGCCCGGCCCGGCCGGTCCGCTGGCCGACCGCCCGAACGCCGAGAAGATGCCGCTCGAATTCGAGATCAACATGCTCCGCTGCATTTTCTGCGGCTTTTGCCAGGAAGTCTGCCCGGAGGAGGCCATTTTCCTGCAAAAGGATTATTCGCTCACCGGCACCAGCCGCGCAGAGATGATTTACAACAAGGAAAAACTCCTCGCGCTCGGCGGCACGCACGGCGGCATCCAGAAGTGGAAACACAAACTGCAAGAGGCCAAGGAACAGGAGTCATTTCCTGTCAAAATTTGATGATGTGCAACTTGGAATTAAATCCGAAATCCGAATGACGAAAACCGAAAGAAATCCGAAGCTCGAAGTCCGAATCCGCCCGCTGTGGTCGGCGGCAAACGGCGCACTTGCTCGGCATTCGGATTTCGGGCTTCTTTCGTCATTCGTCATTCGTCATTCGGATTTATGAGCATGGCCCTACCCGACATTTTATTTTACGTGTTTGCGTTCCTGACGCTGGTCTGCGCCTTGCTGGTCGTCGCGAATCCGTTCAGCCGCAACCCGGTCACGAGCGCGATGTTCCTCGTGTTGACCATCATTTCGATGGCCGGGCTGTTCGTGCTGCTGCACGCGTTCTTCCTTGCGGCGGTGCAGGTGCTCGTTTATGCGGGCGCGGTGATGGTGCTGTTCCTGTTCGTCATCATGCTGCTCGATTTGAAGGATGAAGAACGCCGCCGGGTTAAAAAGTTCAGCCTCGTCACCGGACTGGTTTCCGTCGGCGCCATCGTGATGATTTTTGTGAAATCAATTCTGGCCGCGAAACCCGGCGCGAATTTGTCCGCGCCCAGGCTGGAAGGTGAAACAGCTGCGCTCGGCAAACTGTTGTTCACGCAATACCTGCTGCCGTTTGAAGTCGTCTCCGTGCTGCTGCTCGTGGCGATGGTGGGCGTGATTTTGCTCAGTAAGAAAGATTTGAAATAAACGCAAAGGCGCAAAGGCGCCAGGACGCAAAGAGAATGAAGATCGGATTTGCAGAACTTGAGGTGGGGACGAGTTGCCGCTCGCCCCTGAATGTGGGCCGCGCGGCAACGCGGCCCTACCAAACTTTGCGCCTTAGTGTCTTTGTGTCTTTGCGTTAAAAAATATGAACATCGGACTTGAACATTATCTGGTCGTCAGCGCCCTGCTTTTTTGCCTGGGCCTGCTCGGCGTCGTCACGCGTCGCAATCTGCTGGTGATTTACATGTCGCTGGAGCTGATGCTGAACGCGGCGAACCTCGCGCTCGTCTCCTTTTCGCGTTTCAACAACAACCTCAACGGCCAGATCCTGGTCTTCTTCATCATCACCGTCGCGGCGGCGGAAGTGTCTGTCGGCCTCGCGCTCATCGTCGCGCTCTACCGCAAACGCCAGACCGCGCACGTCGAAGACCTGACGACGATGAAACTTTAACCATGAACGAAGCGATCCATTCAACTTGTAGCCGCGAACGTCAGTCCGCGCACTCTGATTTGCGTGCGAACCGTTCAAGTCAGCGCCGACTCACGTCGGCGGCTACGGCCGGCGTTCGATGTTTCCGTTTTAACCGATGAAATTAGAAGCGCTACCCTGGTTGATTTTGTTTCTGCCGCTGCTTGCAGCAATGGTGATAACGCTTTTCACCCTGCGTTGCCGCACCACCAGCGCGCTCCTGTCTATCGGCGCGATTGTCGCGGGCTTCATCCTGACGATTTCCTTCATTGCAGCAAATGGCTGGACACCAATGCCTTCCGAGCTGACAACCAACTGGTTGTCCATCGGTAATCTGAACATTGACTTCGGTTTGAAACTCGACCGCCTGAGCCTGATGATGATGCTCATCGTCACCGGTGTCGGCGGCGCGATTCACATTTACTCGTTCGGCTACATGCACGAAGACCGCGGGTTCTCGCGCTTCTTCGCGTGCCTGAGCCTGTTCACGTTCTCGATGCTCGGCATCGTGCTGGCGAATAATTTCATCGAACTTTTCATTTTCTGGGAACTCGTCGGCGTTTCCAGTTATCTGCTCATCGGCTTCTGGTTTGAAAAACCCAGCGCGGCGGACGCGGCCAAAAAGGCGTTTTTCACCAACCGCCTCGGCGACTTCGGCTTCCTGCTCGGAATCCTGGTGGTGTGGACCGCGCTCGGCTCGCTGAATTTCAGCACGCTCCAACAAACCCTCATCGCCAATCCCGCGGCGCTCGGGGCTATCGCCAGCATTGCCGGACTTTTGATTTTCTGCGGTGCGATGGGCAAATCCGCGCAATTTCCATTGCACGTGTGGTTGCCGGACGCGATGGAAGGTCCGACGCCCGTCAGCGCGTTGATCCACGCGGCAACAATGGTAGCCGCGGGCGTTTACATGCTTTGCCGGATCATCTTCCTGCTCGACCCGACGGCGTTGCACGTCATCGCGTGGATCGGCGGTTTCACCGCGTTGCTCTCCGCGCTCATCGCCATCCAGCAAAACGATATCAAGCGCATCCTCGCCTATTCAACGCTGTCGCAACTCGGCTACATGGTCATGGCCGTCGGTTTGGCCGGGCCGACACCCGCGATGTTCCACCTGACCACGCACGCGTTTTTCAAGGCGCTGCTGTTCCTCGGCGCCGGCTCGGTCATCATCGCGCTGCACCACGAGCAAGACATCTGGAAAATGGGCGGGCTGCGCAAAAAGATGCCTGTGACGTTCTGGACGTTCCTGTTCGGCACGCTGGCGTTGTGCGGCGTCCCGCCGTTCAGCGGATTTTTCAGCAAGGACAGCATCTTCGCGCAGGCGTTGCTCGTGCATAATTATCCACTTTTGGCCGTCGTCGTCCTCGTCGCAGTGCTGACAACATTCTACATGTTCCGATTGTTCTTCGTGGCCTTCCTCGGTTCGCCCAAGACTGAAGCCGCCGGCCATGCTCACGAATCCCCGGGCGTCATGGTCTGGCCGTTGCGAATTCTTGCCGTGTTAAGTCTGGTCGGTGGTGTCGTAGGCATTAACGACATTTTTTTGAAGCACTATTTGTCCGGTGGAATGATGAAATTCACCCCGCTTCCATACCTAAGTTTGAATGATGGGAGCAGGGAACATGTTACGAACAGTGTTTTTGTGAACAGGCTGCTTGAACCATTCACCACCTCGCCTATCGCGGCAGGTCTCGGACTGCTGGCTGTCGTCATTGGCTTCCTCGCCGCACGGGCGCTGTATCGCAACGCCACGAGCGATCCGCTACCCGCCAAACTCGGCGGTTTTGCCACCGCGATGAAGAATCGCTTTTACTTCGACGAAATTTACGAGGCCACTTTCATCCGCGCGCATGATTTCATCGCGGCGGTGATGGATTGGATTGACCGCTGGCTGGTGGATTGGGCCTGCATCGGCCTGGTTCGCGGCGGCACGGATTTTACCGGTCGCGCGCTGCGGCTCGTCCAGACCGGCAATCTCCAGACCTATGCCTTCCTGTTCGTGCTGGGCGTGGCCGTGGTGCTGTGGTTCGTTTTAGGAAAATGACCATGAGAATTCAACGCAAAGACGCAAAGACGCAAAGATGGCGAGAGCCGTCAATGGCTATCGGTAGCACCCGCCTCCGGCGGGTTCAATTCGGCGTCCCGCCGAATTGCCTCGGCATGTGTGCGACGGCCTTTGATCAAACGACCAATGGCATACCACGTTCGCACCCGGTTTCGGGCGTGACACCCGAAACAACCCGCGAGACGCGGGTGCTACCGACAAATCTCGCACCTCGCACCTCGCACCTCTCATTTTGCTGAAAATGTCCATTTTAACTTACATTTTGGGTTGGCCGCTGATTGCAGCGATTATGCTGGTGTTCGTGCCGCGCAATTACCGCGTCATCATCCGCGCCGGCGCCATCCTCGCTACGTTCATTTCGATGCTGCTGGCGGTGAAAATGTTTTGCCAGTTTGTCACCGGCCATGCGGGCTATCAGTTCGAGCAGCAAATCCCGTGGGTCGAATCGCTCGGCATCAGTTATCACGTCGGCGTGGACGGCTTGAACGTCGGATTGATTTTGATGGGTGCGGTCGTGGCGTTTGCAGCGGCGTGTTGCTCGTTTGAGATCAAGTCACGCGAGAAGGAGTTTTATATTTTGCTGCTGGTGATGACCGGCGGCATCCTTGGCGCATTCGCGTCGCTGGACCTATTCTTCTTTTATTTCCTGCATGAACTCGCGCTGGTGCCGACGTTCATCATGATTGGCGTCTGGGGCCGCGGCGAACGGAAGAACTACGCCACGTTCCAAATCACGCTTTACCTCAGCATCGGCGCCCTGATTGCGCTCATCGGCCTCATCGCGCTCTACCTGCAATCGGGTGCGAACACGTTCGACATTCCGAAACTCACTGAATACGTCAAAGTGCATCCGCTTTCTGTGCACTCGCAGAACTTCATTTTCCCGCTACTGCTGTTCGGTTTCGGCATTTTGGTTTCGCTCTGGCCATTCCACACCTGGGCGCCGCTCGGCTACGGTTCCGCGCCGTCACCGACCGCCATGCTGCACGCGGGCGTTTTGAAAAAATTCGGCCTTTACGGTTTGATTCGCATCGCGCTGCCGTTGCTGCCGCAGTCGGCGCAACACTGGATGCAAATCCTCGCCTGGCTGTGTCTCGGCAACATCCTTTACGTCGGCTGGGTGGCAATGCGGCAGAAGGACTTGAACCTGCTCATCGGCAATTCGAGCGTGGCGCACATGGGCTTCATTTTCCTCGGCATCGCGAGCCTGAACCTCATCGGCGTGACCGGCGCGGTGCTCATCATGATCGCGCACGGATTCCTCGCCGCGCTGATGTTCGCGTTGAGCGGCTACATTTACCAGCAAACCGGCACGCTGGAGATGAAGGAACTCGGCGGGCTGCTGCGCAAACTGCCGTTCATCGGCACGGCACTGTTGATGGCGGCACTGGCCGGCTGCGGTTTGCCGGGATTCGCGAATTTCGTCGGTGAAATCACGGTGTTCTTCGGTGCGTGGAAAGTGTTTCCGCTTGTGACCGGCCTCGCGCTTTGGGGCGCATTGATGATCGGCGCGCTCTACATGCTGCGCGCGATGCGGAACGTTTTGCACGGCCCGATGCCGGAAAAATGGTCGGGCATTCCCGACGCAGCGCATGTCTGGCGCAAACTGCCTTACGCGCTGTTGCTGGCGAGCCTGCTGATATTCGGTTGCTTCCCGCGGTTGCTCACGGAAAAAATCACGCCGGATGCGGAAAAGATTGTGAGCCTGACGACAGCCAGGATTAATCAGGCCGTGTCTCTGAATTCTTCAAAAACCGTTTCGCTGGTTCGCTCTCACCCCGACCCTTGGACTGACATCCCGATTCCGAATCGGGACCAGGAGAGGGAGAATCGTTCTCCGGCGCACGATACGACGACTGACGGAGAAAAGCTCAGCGACTTTGGAGCAAATCAGGGTGGCCAACGGCTGTCCCCTCTCCCCGAGAGAAAGGGGCAGAGTGAGGGGAAACGGAACGTTGCTGCCCATGGAAGTCAGAGCTTCCTTACGTCGGCGGCTACAGAAAAAAAATGAATCTGTCCTTGATAAGCCTGGAAATCTGGGTGATCGCCCTCGGCCTCGTGCTGCTGCTGGCGGATTTGTGGCTGCCGGCGGAGCGCAAGCGCTTCCTTGGCTACGCGGCAGCGGCGGCGCTGGCGACGTTGCTGGTCACCAACCTGAGCGATGGCGCCACCGGCACCGCCTTCAACGGCATGTTCGTCGAAGACGGGCTGGCCGTGTTTTTCAAACGCTTTTTCATCGTCGCCGCCATTCTCGTGCTGCTCATGGCGGTGGAATTTTCCGACCGCATCGCGTCGGGCATTTCAGAGTATTATTCACTTATCGTCTTTGCCCTGTCGGGAATGCTGTTCGCCGCATCGGCGAACAACTTCGCGATGCTTTTCGTCTCGATTGAGCTGATCACCGTCACGTTTTACGTGCTCACGAGCTTTCAACGCGGCCGGCTCGTGTCGCTCGAAGCGGGCGTGAAATACCTGATTCTCGGCGCGTTGTCGTCGGCGTTCATGGTTTATGGCATCGCGCTGGTGTGGGGGACGACCGGCAAGCTCAACTTCAACGAACTGGCGATGGTCGCAGCTCAATTTGCCGGGAACAAAATCTTCCTGCTCGGCGTGGTGCTGGTGCTGGTCGGCCTCGGATTCAAAATCGCCGCCTTCCCGTTCCAGATCTGGGCACCGGACGTTTATCAAGGCGCGCCGACACCGACGACGGCATTTCTCGCCGTCGGCTCAAAAGCCGCCGGATTCGTTTTATTGCTGCGCGTTTTGTTCACTGCGATTCCAAGCGTAATGGCACATTGGGCAAATCCGCTGATCATCATCTCCGGCATCACGATTCTTTACGGCAACTTGTGCGCGATGCCGCAGCAAAACCTGAAACGGCTGCTCGGTTATTCGAGCATTGCGCATGCGGGTTATCTGCTGCTCGGCGTGGCGGCGCTGAGCGCGAGCGGTCAGGCGGCGATTCTTTATTACCTGAGCGGTTATCTGTTCACGGTGCTGGGGGCGTTCACAGTGATTTGCCTTGTGATGCGGCATCTGGACAGCGAAGACATTTCCGCGCTGGCCGGATTGAATCAGCGTTCGCCGTTGCTGGCCACGACGATGACGCTGGCGATGGTATCGCTGGCAGGCATTCCGCCAATGGCGGGATTTTTCGGGAAGTTTTTGCTGCTGAAAGCCGTCATTGAGCAAGGCGCGACGAATCCGGGTTACTACTGCCTCGCGTTCACGGCGCTGGCGGGCGTGGTGATCTCGCTTTACTACTATTTCGGCGTCATCCGCGCGATTTACTGGAGCCAGGACGCGCCGGCGGATTTGTCGCCGATCATGCTTTCCGGTCCGGCCAAGGTTACCATCGCGATTTGCATCACCGGCATGTTCTGGATCGGTTTGTTCCCGAACACGATGCTCAACCTTGCAACCGAAGCGGTGAAGGCACTGGCCCGATAATCTTCCGGCGACAAGCTTTCGGCTGAAAGAATTGAAGCTTGTGAATGTTTCAAAATCATCATATCTTATTGAAAAAGTATGAGAATCACAGTTGATATTGAAGCTTCTGAATTGCGGCGGATTCAAAAAGTCACCGGCCAGAAGAAAATGTCTCCCGCCGTCAGCCGGGCGCTGTCTGAATTTCTGAAATTGCAGGAACGACAAAAGTTCATTGAACGCGCGTTGTCCGGTCAGACGGATTTCGCACTGACCAACGAGGAATTGGAAGCCCGCGACGTGTATGAAGCTCGTTGACACCTCGGCCTGGGTGGAGTTCCTGCGGCGCAAAGGTGATGCAAAAGTGAAACATGCGGTCGCCCGGCTGCTCCAGGCGGATCAGGCCGCCTACACGTGCCCGATCCGATTTGAGCTTCTGGGCGGCGTGAAAGCCGGCGAAGAAAATGATCTGGAACAGGCTTTTGCATTGGCCCGGCACTTCCTGTTTGAACCGGACGATTGGCGTGCGGCGGCGTTACTCGAACGTCAACTGCGCAGCAAGGGATTGACCCTGCCGCGGAATGATTTATTTGTGGCAACGGTCGCCATGCGAACCAGCCTGACTTTGGTTTGCCGCGACGCGCATTTTGACACGGTCAGGAAAGTGGCCGGCGATTCGTTGAAAATTGAACAATTATAGCTTAACCGCCTCCAGACTTACACCACCCGCATCTGCACGGCGTCCACGATTTGTTCGCCGACGAGGATGGAGCCGATGATGACCACCGTGGCGCCGGATTTCAGACGGCCCTGTTCCACGAGGCTTTTCAGCGCCGCTTCGATGGTATTTTCCGGGTTGATGAGGTCAAAGGGGACGACAAACGGAGTGACCCCCCAGCTCAGGGTCAGGCCGCCGGCCACTTCATTGCCGGGGCACAACGCGTAAATTTTTGAGTGGCGCGGGCGGAGCCAGCCGACATAACGCGCCATGTTGCCGCTGCGCGTGATGACCAGGATGGCCTCGGCCCGCAGTTCGTTGGCCATGACCACGGCGCTTTTGACGATTTTCTGGCGCGAAGTGGTCAGGTCGGAGTGCTCGAAAAAGTTCGCGCCGCCGCTGCGTTCGATGCGCGTGGCGATGCGGTCGAAAACCTCGATGCATTTGAGCGGATATTTGCCGACGGTGGTTTCACCGCTGAGCATGATGGCGTCGGCCTGCTCGAACACGGCATTGGCGACATCGGTGACCTCGGCGCGCGTGGGCATGGGCGATTCAATCATGCTTTCGAGCATGTGCGTGGCGACGATGACGGGTTTGCCGACACGCAGGCACGTTTTGACGATGCGGCGTTGGACGATGGGCAGTTCCTCATACGGGATTTCGATGCCGAGGTCGCCGCGCGCGACCATGATGCCGTCGGCTTCCTGCACGATGGATTCCAGGTTGGTGACGGCTTGCTGGTCTTCGATTTTGGCGATGACGAGCGGGTGGAATTTGCCCGGTTCAAATAATTCCCTCAACTGAAGCAAATCGCGGGCTTCGCGGACGAACGAAAGGGCGATTAAGTCCACGCCGACCTCGAGTCCGAGCCTGACGTCCTTGATGTCCTTGGCGGTGAGCGCGGGCAGGCTGACTTTGACGCCGGGCAGATTGATGTGGCGGCGGCTGCCAAGTTTGCCTGCCGTGAGAACTTCACACTCGACCTTGTTGCCGGCCTTGGCGAGCACCTTCATTTCGATGGCGCCGTTGTCAATGAGCACCACGTCGCCGACGTTGATGTCGTTGACGAAATTGGCGTAGTTCACGTCCACGGAGCGTTCCTCCTCGCTGCGTTCGCCGCGGACGGTGAGGGTGAATTTCTGGCCGGGCTGCAAATCGAGCGGCACGCCGATGTCGCCGGTGCGGATGGCCGGACCCTGAGTGTCCATCATGATGCCGATGTGAATCCGGCGCGCGGCAGCGGCGGCGCGAATGTCTTTGACGAGGCGGCGGACCCAATCGTGCGTCGCGTGGGACATGTTGAGGCGGAAGACATTCACGCCGGCGTCCATGAGCTTGCCGATCATTTCCGCGGACTCGGTCGCCGGGCCGAGGGTGGCGATGATTTTTGTTTTGCGCAGCGTGTTCGGTTCCATGGGTTGAAGAATAATTGCGAATGGGGGGAGTAAAAAGGATTTATTCAGGCGGGATGAAAGAATTGGAATGGACTTGCCATTGTCCGGCAGAGCCGCCATATTGCATTTCAAATTCAAGACTTATTTTATGGCTGACGCTGCAAATCGCTATCCCGAAAACGTCCCGGGCAAATACTACGTGGACAACCAGTGCATTGACTGCGACCTGTGTCGCGAGACGGCGCCGGATAATTTCAAACGCAACGACGACGGCGGATACTCGTTCGTCCACAAACAACCGGCATCGCCGGAAGAGGAAACGCGCTGCAAGGAAGCCAAGGAGGGCTGTCCGGTCGAAGCCATCGGCGACAACGGCGCCTAGTCTGGCGCCACCGCGGTGGAAATGCCGGAATCCACCGGCAGTGAAACCCGGACGACCCCGGGTTGACCGGCCTGCGGCGGGACAATTTCCAGCTTGCCGTGGTGCGTCTCGATGATTTTCCGGCTGACGGTCAATCCCAGGCCCAAACCAACGTTGCGCGTGGTGAAAAACGGCGCGGGCGCTTTTCGCGCGGCTTCAGCGGTAAAGCCGGACCCGTTGTCCTGAACTTCAATCTGAACGTCCGGCACGCCGTCGCGATTGGCATCGGTGTGCAACGTGACGCCGATTTTCGGCTCCTTGGGATTCGCCTGAAGCGCATTGAGCATGATTTCAGCCAGCGCATGTTTGAGCGCGGCGCGGTCGCCGGTAATGACGACGGGTTTGCCCCCATTTTCAAATTGCAATTTGCCGGCATCGGCGGACTGATGTTTGCGCGCTTCCTGGTAGGCTTCCTCAATCAATTTTCCGACTACGAAAGTCTCCTGTTCGATGTGCCCTTCGCGCGCGAGAAAACGCATTTGATTGATCAACCGCGTGACGCGCTTGACGCCGTCGGCGAGGGCCTGGTCGAGGGATTCGCGGAATTCCTTGTCCTTGTATTTCTCCGCGAGCAACTGCTGGTGCGTGGCCAGCGGCACAAGCGCGTTGCCGATTTCGTGCGCGAGCCGGTCGGCCATGGATTTGATGAGGCGCAGATTGGCGGCCTCGACTTCCAGACGGCGCAACTGTTCGGTCTGGGTGAGATCATCGGCGGTCAGCAACGCGGAAACGGGCACGGTGGAATTCCCATGCTGAAACGGCACGACACTGACGCTGTAAACCGTGCCCGGCGAATTTTCCGGTTCGTAGCGATAGGGCCCCATCGCCGCGCCGGTTTTCAGGACTTGATAGATTTTCGCGCCGAGCACCTGCGGCAGATCGCTGAATTCGAGTTCGCCGGTGCGTTTGTTTTTCTGGCCGAAGTGGCGGCGCGCGGCCTTGTTCGCGTGGAGCACTTTCAGGTCGCGTCCGACGACGATGCACGCGCTGCTGAGTTCGCGCAGCACGTCGGTCATCATCTCATGGTTGCCGGCCAACCGGTCATGCAGTTCGATATTGCAGAGGGCGAGGCCGACTTGTTCCAGCAGATGGAAAATGAGTTCCAGTTCGACGTTGACCAGCGGTTCGCCGGTGATGCGCACGTCGAAAACGGCCACGCCGGCAATCGCTTCCCGGTCGGGAATGGGCACGGCGACTTGCGCGCCGAGCAATTCAAATTCCTTTTGCGTTTCGGCGTCGGCGCGCGCCTCGTCGCTGTCGCGGCGGAGAATCCGGCCGAGCCGGGAAAGCTGGCCGCCGATGCCGGAATCGAGCGAGAGTCCCAAATGTTCGAGCAAATCCGGCGAAAGGCCGATGGCGGCGACGGCACGCAAACGGCGGCTGTCCTCCGGCAAAGGTGTTTCCGTGAGCGGCAAGGGACGGTTCAGGAAAATGGCGGCGCGGTTGACGCTGAGCGTTTCGCGGAGGAACAGCAGGAATTGTTTCAGCATCGCCTCGGCGTCCAGCGAATGGGTGAGAATGGACGAGAAATTGCTCAGCACATCAAGTGTTTGTGACGCGCTGATGACGCGGTTGGGCGGCGGTTCGGGCGTTCGGAAAAACGGAGTTCGCGATGGCATCGGCGCGGGGCGCTGGGTTGCCGGCGCATTCCATAAACGTTCCAACAACGAATTCAAAAGCCGGCTGCGAACGGGTTTGGCCAGCACGTGGGTGGCGCCGCGCAAAAAAGCCTCCTCCTCCCACTCGGATTGGGTGTTGGCCGTGTAAGCGATGATGGGGGATTTGGCGTCGCGGCGGCGGAGGCGTTCGATGACCCAGACGCCTTCGACGCCCATCAAATCCACGTCGAGAATGCATGCGTTGGCGAGTCCATGCACGAGCAGTGGCTCGGCTTCCTCGACGTTGAGGCGGTGGACGACCCGGTATTGTTCCTGATTCAGACTCGCGCGTATTGTTTCGGCGAAATCTGGATGCGGAGACAATACCAAAATGGTTTTCATCGCACTTCCAAGAAATGATGACGGTACTCAGTTGCCACTTCTGCCGGTGTATATTCCACAATTCAAGCCCAAAGGTCAATGGAATCTTGAAGCAATGATGTGAATTTTATGGCGTGAAACCGGAAAATTATCCGCTGGCGAGCAGTTTTTCCCAAAGGCTTTCGTTTAACAGCGCTTTTTGGAGGAATTCCGCCTCGCCTTGCGGCGGGGCGGCGGGTTCGGGCTTGAGCGGCAGACGAAGGGTGAACGTCGTGCCGTGGCCGGGCTGGCTTTTGGCTTCGATTTTGCCGCCGTGATGGTGGACGATGAAAAAGCAGGCCATCAGATTAATGCCGTATTCGGACGGCACGCTGCCGCGCACGACAAACGGATCGAAGATGACGCGCAATGCTTCCTGCGGCAGGCCCGGCCCGTTGTCGCTGATTTGAACGACGATTTCCGGTTTGGCCCCGGCCTTCTGCAATTCCGCCGAAAAGGTGACGCGGCTGCCGGCGGGCAGCATGGCCAGTTCGTCCTTCAGCAATAATTCAAACAGCCGGCAAAATTTCGGCTGGTCCACATGCAGCGCGGGCAACGAATCGGGAATCTTGTTTTCAATTTCGATCCGCCGGGCGGCGAATTGGTCCTTGAACCGGGCCAGTGCCGCACTGACGGTCTGGTGCAGCAACACTTCGTCGGCGAATTGCGACGAGGCATTGTTTTCCGACGCGGTCCAAAGGTCCTTGAGCAGGCCGTTGATTTTTTTAATCTGCGACTGGGCGTCCTGGTGATACTCCTTCCAAAAATCGGGGTTGCGCAGGCTGTTCAAATCCGTTTTTTCCTCGGCCATTTTCCCGGGCGCAAGGTCGAGAAAGGTTTTTACCGCGACGAGCGAGTTGCGGATATGATGGCTCAAACCGGCGGCCAGCAGGCCGAGGCTCACCATGCGGTCGGCGATCATCATGTTGCGCAACACGGACATTTTTTCGCGGAGCAACTGGTCGCGTTCGGTCTGCACCATGAAAAATTCCAGGCCCTGCCGGAGCGTGAGTTCGAATTGCGGCGGGTCCCACGGTTTGGTGACGTATTTGTAAATCGCGCCGCTGTTGACGGCGGCGATGGCGGCGTCCATGTCCGCGTAAGCCGTGACCAGCATGCGCAAAACATGCGGGCGCAATTGCCGCGCCCGCCCCAAAAGCCAGACGCCTTTTTCCCCGGGCATCCGCTGGTCGGTCAGCAGCAGGCCGATTTCGTCGGCGTGCTGTTCGAACAGTTTGAAGCCGTCCTGGGCATTGGCCGCCGTCAAAATCCGAAACTGATCCTCAAAGGCGCGCGTGAAGTATTTTAAAGATTTCTCCTCATCATCCACGTAGAGGATGGCGAATTTTTTATAGTCGTAGAGATCTTCCATGTCCGGCTTTCAGTTGGTCGCCTGATTTGTCCTGACGGGGAATTCCAGCGTAAATTCACAGAACTTTCCCGGCTCCGTTTTCACCGAAATCCTTCCCCCGGACTCCTGTACGATGCGGTAGCAGATGCTCAACCCCAGCCCCATTCCTTCGCCCACGTCTTTCGTGGTAAAAAAAGGGTCGAAAATCTTGTCCACATCGGCCGGGGCGATGCCCGGACCGTTGTCGCGAACCGACAAAATGCTGCTGCCGTTCTCAATCCGTCCTTCAATCCGGATGGTTGGCTTTTCATCCCGGAACGGCTTCGTTTTCAACGCATCGATCGAGTTTTGCAGCAGGTTCGTGACCAGGTGGATCAATTTGTTCTTGTTCACCCAGATCGTCTGATGCCCGGCAATCTGCTGGTCGATCTGTACTTTGTCCTTCCACTCATTGCTCAGGAACCGCAGCGCCGAAGCGACCACCTCCGCCACCGCCACCTGATCCCGGCTCTCGGTTTCGGGATGCGTAAACATCTGCAAATCCGAGACGATGGTCTTCACCCGTTTGACGCCTTCTTCGACATCGTTCAAAACCTCGGCGTAATCCTCCTGTTGCTCCGGGACAAGGTTTTGGCCCTTGTTGCGCAGGGTAAAGAGGCCGGTGATGGCGAAGTTCAGCGGGTTGTTGATCTCGTGGATGATGCCCGCGCTCATGCGCCCCAGCGACGCCAGCTTCTCGGTTTGCACCAACTGCATCTCGTTTTCCTTGAGTTGTTGGAGGCTCGCTTCCAGCGCCTTGCGGGTTTTGTCCAATTCGTAACGCAAGGTGAATTCGCGAAGGTGAAGACGGGTAAAATAGTGGTTGCCCACGACGACGATGATGCCTGTTAAGGCTAGAAAATAATAATTATTGAAGATTATTGGGAGCTGTTGTTGTGTGCCCTTCAAAAGGCAAGCAGCGAGATACATCAACTGCACCCCTCCCACGGCAATCAGCGATTCAGTCACGTTCCAACGCACTACAACGCTGACGGCCAACAGGATCAAATTTAGACCGGCATAATAAGGAGACACAGGGCCTTCAGTTGCGTAAACCATCCAAGCAATGAAAAAGGCCGGTAACATGGCAATTGGAATGCCAAGCAACTGGTAATGCTTGTACCCGAATTGGGTTGTGTGGAGAAACCACAAACCACCGGCCAACGCGGAGCAGGTCAAGCGCAGGACTAAAAAGAGGCCCATAGCATTCGGATAGACAAAATAATCTAGTACAACTCCGAGTGGCATCAGAAAAATCACCAACACACATGCAACCTTGCCGGTGTGGAGCCGGTCTTGCCGTTCTTGAACAGCAAACGCTTCTGCAAAGTCGCGGTCGGAAAATGTTGGGTGATTAACCATTGTCTGGTTTGCGAACCTCGATAAATAAATTCACGCCCGTCGCGTCTGTGCGAACGGAAACATAGTCATCGATTGCGTGAGTGGGACGCAGTGCGCGCAAATCCTGTTCCCGGCGGTAGATCAGATGCCAGTCCAGCAAATGTTCCATGCCGTGACGCAGTGGATTTGATGGCTCGACATTGGTCGCCACCAACAGCCCGCCCGGAGCGACGAATTCATAAAAAATATCCATCAACTGTTTGCAAGTGGTGTCTGGCAAATAGTCAAAAAGCCCGGCGCAATACACGAAGTCAAATTGCGGTTTCTCCACCGCCGACAATTTGAGATTCTCTTTGAGCAGTTGGTAAACGGTCTTTTTTTGAAAATGAACGGTCGTCCGCAATCGAAAAAGATTTTTAATTTTGCCGAGTGCTTTACGGACATATTCGAGGGTCTCACTATTGAAATCTGCGAGCGTCAATTCCACATTTTCTCTAAATGAAGAGCGGAGGAAATTCTGCACTTCAACAGCCGGGCCGCAGGCAAAGTTGAAAACGCGCGCCGTGCCGCCTGCGCGAGCAACACGACAGGCTTCCAACTCAATGTGGTCGGTGAGATATTTTATTCGATTGCGATGTGCCACCGCCGGCGGTTGTTTGACAAACCAGCTGTGAATGACTTTGGCAAACAAAGAGTTTCCTTCGTAACCGTTGCGAGTAATCATGCTCACCATTTCGTAATCACCCGCGTAGCCGAGCGGCTTTTCAAAAGTGCGATGCGCGAAAGGCGCGGCCAAAACCAAATGATGAAGGTGTTGCCGCATATAATGGGCATGAGCGGCCTTTTGTTCTCCCTCAATGTCTTTGGCGATGTATTCGAATTTTTCAAAGAGCACATTAATCAACGGGATTACTGTTTGGGCGATTTCTTGGGTTGTTTTCTGTTCGAATTGTTCCCGCTCGTCCTTGGCCAAAGCCCGAATTCCCAATTCCACCCGATCCAGCCACAGCCGCAAGTCGCACAAAAAAGTTTGCATGTCGGCGATAATGATCTTGAATTCCGGCGACACCTTGTAAAGCTTTTGCCATTCTTGCAGAAACGTTTTGAATTCCTGCGCCAGTCCGCCTTTCCGTTCCACCGCCAGCACCAGGTTCAAATCCGCCCAGCTTGATTCGTTGAGCGTTGCCTCACAGACGATTTTTGTTCCCGCGTCCACCACACTGCGAACCACCGCGCGACCGGAATAAATCGTCCGCCCTTGCAGAATGATTTGGAACTCGCCGAGCGCCTCGGAAAGTCGCGGCGTGACACTCGGATTGTATAGCTCGAAAACGGTTGCGTGCCGAGACACGCGCACCGGTGTGCCGCGCAACTCCACGCCTTCCGCCGTCTGAAATGTCACCCGGCTTTCCTTGACATCGGATGAAGGCGCAACAGCGGGCGGTTTGGCGGCCTTTTTTGGGGGTTGCTCCAGCAAACCGTTCGCGCCGTTTCCATTTCCATTGCCGTTAAAAACCTTGCTCATTTCGTGGGTAGAATGGAACATTTTCCACGCCAAGACAAAGCGTTTATTGGCTTTCGGCAAGAACCTTGCCTGTCATGTACGATCCATCACAGTGGTTTGAATTGATGTCTAGCAATCCTTGACGGGTGTCCTGTTTTTTCGCCATGCGCGATGGACACCAGTTGCCATCGTCATTTTGGAAAGAAACTGCAGCCCCCTGGATGATTTTTCAAAAATGCCATCCAACCGACACCGCGATGGCCTGGCTGAAAAATTTGTAGTTGCCGTCCGCTGTTTGCCCGGCCGGCGAGGGCGCGCTGCCCGTCACGGTGCGGGTGGGGCTGCAACCAAACTGGTAGGCGATGTCGAAATCAAACTGTTTGCCTTTAAATCCGGTTCCGACACTGAAGAAATGCTTGTCCATATCCGTCACCAATGGCGTGTAATGCGCGTCGGAAACGGAATTCTCATTGAAAATATAACCGGCACTCACATGCCAGCCGTTGTCAAAATAGCGGGTGGCTCCAAATTCGTAATACCAACTGGATTGCCAGTCGAACGTCACGGGAATGTTTGAAATCGGCACGATCGGAGGCGGCATTGTCTGATGGATGGTCACCGTTTTCAGCGCGCTCCAATCCGTGTAATCCGCGTTGAACTCCAGATTCCATTTCGGCGTGGGCCGGTAGGAGATGCCAAAGACGGCTTCGAGCGGAAAAGGGTAATCGGCGCTGGCCGGACTGTAGGTGGTGGGTTGAACCAAGTTCAACTCGCTTCGCGTTTTGCCGGTCAAATGTTGCGTGTTCCCACTGCGAAAGGTGGCGCCAAGGGAGATTTTCTCCTGCGGCTGCCACAAGAGTCCGAGATTATAGCCCACGTCCCAGCCATCGCCCGTGAACCGGAACAAATCGTTGTTGGGAACCGGAGTGAGTCCCTGCTGCAGGTCAATGTTTGCATAGTTCACCATCACGCCGCCGCCGATGGACAGATGGGGCAACAGTTTGAACGCCACCACGGGGTTGATGGTGGCGCAAGTCAATGTACCTTGCGTGCCCACGGTGCGAAAACCCGTATCTTGCGGCCATTTCAAACCCAGACCAAAAGGCGAATAAACTCCCAGGCCAAAGCTCACGGGGAAATCCTTTTTGCCGTAGGTGTAGTAAAACTGGGGAATGGCATGGAGCAGGTTTTCATTGTCAAAAGTCCGTCCGCTTCCCGGAGCCGTGTAGCTGGGGTCGAGATAGATCCCGTAAATCCCCGCCCGCAGATTGTTGCCTTCAAGCTGCGAGATGCCCGCCGGGTTGTAATAGATCGCGGAGGGATTGTCCGCCGTGGCAACAAAGGCTTCACCACGCGCCGTGGCAAAAGCATCTTGATCAGGCAGACGAAATCCTCCCGCCCAAAGTGTCGAGGTTGTCCCGCAAAGAATGATTATCGGGAAAAACTTTGCCGCTTTACACCGGTTTGTTTTCATAATTAATTAGTTCAAATGCCCTGTGTTTACAGGATAATAGTGGCCTGAAAGAAGCAAGTCCCTTGCCATCAATGTCAATTCTGGCAAGCACCCTTAAAGCTTCTGCCGGCCGCGCTTTTGCACCTCCACTACCCGTCGGAAAAAATCGTGTCCGCCGGTTTTGCCAGTGACCCATTCGCCCAGGGAGGGAAACATGGCGGTCAATGCCAGCAATGGCCGGACCGGAAAGGGATTGATGATGACTTCCGGCAGATCCCGACGGATGGCCCGCAGCACTGCGCGGGCCACCGTTTCCGGAGCAGAAGTGCCCAGCATCGCAGGTGCCGAGCAACCTGATTTTTCCTTCAACTTGGTGTAAATGCCCGTTTCCACAAACCCCGGGACAATGGCGGAAGCACTCACGCCTGCCCGTCGGTAACTTGCACGCAGGGAAAAAGTAAAGGCAATGAGGCCGGCCTTTGTCGCGGCATAAGGTTCCTGAAAAGCCGGCCCGGCTTTGCCCGCCAGTGATGAAATGTTCACAATATGGCCGCGTTTCCGTTCAAGCATCTCCGGCAAAACCAGTTTGCTCAAAATCATGGGCGCTTCCAAATTCACGCGGAGCATTCCATAAATATTTTCCTCGCTGAGTTCGTGATAGACCGAGGCGAATTCCACGCCCGCGTTGTTGACGAGAATGTCAATTGGGCCGAGTTGCTTTCGGACGTCTTGAAGCAATTGGCGGCGCTGAACCACATCGCGCAAATCGCACGTGATGGCGATGGCTTTTCCGCCTTGATTCTCAATCTCCTTTCGGAGTTCTTCGAGGTTCTCCCCCGGGTGAGCCACCAATGCCTGCTTGACCTTCAAGTCCACAAAAGCATGAGCGATAAACACGCCAAGTCCGCCCGACGCGCCGGTCAATAGCACTGTGTCTCCCGGTTGAATTTTCATAAAAACAGAGCTTATTCACGTCACGGTAGCAATCTTCGGCAGATTCGCCAGCATTTCATGTCCCCAGCGCAACATCCGCTCGGTGGTTTCCCAGCCGATGCATGAATCGGTGATGGAGACGCCGTAACGCAAGTCCGCCGGATTTTTCGGAATCGCCTGGTTGCCTTCGTGAATGTTGCTCTCAACCATCAGGCCAATGAGCGACCGTGTGCCGTCCACGCGCTGCTGAATCACGCTATGCCACACGTCCTCCTGCCGCGCATGCTGCTTTTCGGAATTCGCGTGGCTGCAATCCACCATCAGCACCGGCGGCAGGTTTTCCGATTTCAATTTTTCCGCCGCCGCGCGGATGCTCGCCGCGTCGTAATTCGTCTGCGTGCGACCGCCGCGCAACACGATGTGCGCGTTGGGATTGCCCGACGTGCGGACGATGCTCGTGACGCCGTCCTGGTCAATGCCCAGAAAACTGTGCGCATGCCGCGCCGCGCCCATCGCCTCAATCGCCGATTGCAGGCTGCCGTCCGTGTTGTTTTTCAAGCCGACCGTCATCGAAAGGCCGCTGGCCATTTCGCGGTGCGTCTGCGATTCCGTCGTGCGCGCGCCAATCGCCGCCCACGTGATCAGATCGGCGATGTATTGCGGCACGATGGGGTCCAGAAATTCCGTCGCCGCCGGCAAACCCATGCCGGTGATTTGCAGCAACAGCCGCCGCGCGATTTTCAAGCCGGTCTCGATGTCCTGCGAATTGTCGAGGTGCGGGTCGTTGATCAACCCCTTCCAGCCGACAATCGTGCGCGGCTTTTCAAAATAGACGCGCATGACAATTTCCATGCGGCCGGCAAACTTCTCGCGCAGCACGTTGAGCCGCGCGGCGTAATCCAGCGCGCTCTTTTCGTCATGAATCGAGCACGGGCCGATGACGACGAGCAACCGCGGGTCTTCCTGCTGCAAAATGCGGATGATCCGTTCGCGGCTGCGCGCCACGGTGGCGTTGGCGGCGTCGGTCGTCGGCGACTGCGCCTTCAATTCCCGCGGCGTCAGCAACCGGACGATCTCTTTGACGTGTAAATCCTGCGTCTGAAACATGATGCCGAGTATAGCGCAGGTTTGCTTCGCGGAAAGTCTGAAACTCAATCGCAATCGGACCTGGGCACTTCGACACTGCCACCAACGATGGTTGGGCAAACCTGCCGGTTTGCCCAAATCTCACCGCCAGCAAGTGCAGCGATGCTGGCGGAACTATTTTGGGGATACGCACACAAGAACATCGCTCTCGTTCTTGTGGAAGTTTGGGCGGCGCAGCAGCGCCGCCCTACCTTGGGGGCGCCGGATATCCGGCCGGCACAAAAGCAAAGTGCTGGCGTCTGGAAGATTTTCGGTTTATTTATGTACCGTTATGAAAAAACTAATCTTAACTAGTCTCGCTCTGGCCTGCGCCGGGGTGGTTCGCGCCGGCATCCACACCCAAATCGTCGAATATAAACAGGGCAGCACGACGCTCGAAGGATTCGTCGCCTATGACGACGCCATCCAGGGCAAACGCCCCGGCGTGCTGGTCGTGCATCAGTGGCTGGGGTTGACGGATTACGAAAAGAAACGTGCGGAAATGCTCGCGCAACTCGGTTACGTCGCGTTTTGCGCCGACATTTACGGCAAGGGCGTCCGCCCGCAAAACACGCAGGAAGCCGGCGCCCAGGCGGGCAAATACAAAAACGACCGCCAGCTTTTGCGCGCCCGGGCCAATGCCGGCCTGGAGGCGCTGCGCCAGCAGCCGCTCGTTGATTCGAAACGCATCGCGGCCATTGGCTATTGTTTTGGCGGCACGACGGTGATTGAACTGGCGCGCAGCGGCGCGGACGTTGCCGGTGTGGTGAGTTTCCACGGCGGATTGGATTCGCCGGCGCCAGCGGACGGCAAAAACATCAAAGGCAAGGTGCTGGTTTGTCATGGCGCGGATGATCCGTTTGAGAAGCCGCAGGATCTGGCCGCATTCGAGAGTGAGATGCGCGATGCGAAAGTGGACTGGCAGCTCATCAAATACGGCGGCGCGGTCCATTCCTTTACCCAACCGAATGCGGGCAACGACAATTCCAAGGGCGCGGCTTACAACGAAAAGGCGGACCAGCGCTCGTGGGAAGCCATGAAACAATTCCTGGCCGAAATTTTTAAGTGATTAAGATCGGAGGGGCGAGTTACACGAAACCCAAACTTCAAAAATTTTAGAATGGGACTCGTGTAACTCGTCCCTCCGAAAATTGAAATGCGCATCACCGGCGGCAACGCAGCACGGCGGATTTTGAAAACGCCGAAAGGTCTGGCCGTGCGTCCCACGCCCGACCTCGTCAAGCAAGCGGTCTTCAACAGCCTTGGCGCGCGGGTTGTCGGCGCGCGCGTGCTGGAACTTTTTGCCGGCTCGGGCGCGTTGAGCCTGGATTGCCTGAGTCGCGGCGCAGCGTCGGCGATGTGCATCGAGAAGTCATACAAACACGCGGAATTCATCCGCGCCAATGCCCGCACCGCCAGCCTTGATCCTGCGCTTGAAGTGCGCGTGCAGGACGTGTTCACCGTGCTGGCGCAATTCGCCGAAAGCGGGCGGCAATTTGATTTGATTCTGGCTGATCCGCCTTACGGAGAAAAAAACATCGGCCGCCGTTCAACTTCATTTGCGCAGCAACTCCTCGACGACCCCCATTTGCCGAAGCTGCTCGCGCCCGGCGGCCGGTTTGTTCTCGGTCACACGAAGCGCGATACGCTGGAAATGGTTGCACCCTGGAAAGAAGTGAAATTGCTCAAGCATGGCGACAGCCTGATGCGGTTTTTTGAGCGCGGTTGAATTTTGTGGTAGGGCAGAGCTGCTGCTCTGCCTTGAAATTTGGGCGGCGCGGCAACGCCGCCCTACCAAATTCAATCTTTCGTCGCCTCGGCCACCGCCTCGCGGATGGTTTTCTTGAATTCCTCGACGCCCTGGTCAAACGCGGCGGAGATGGGCAGCAACGAAACTTTGCGGATTTTCTTTTTGAACTGCTTTAGGTTTTCTTCGGCGACTATCTCATCCATTTTATTCGCCACGACGAGACGGGGCTTTTCGAGCAGCGTTGGATCGTAAAGTTCCAGTTCGCTGAGCAATTGTTTGTAATCGTCCCACGGCGCACGGTTGTCCGTGCCCGCCATGTCGAGCAGCAGCACCAGAATTTTGCAGCGCTCAATGTGGCGCAGAAACTCGTGGCCGAGACCGACGTTTTTGTGCGCACCTTCGATCAAACCCGGCACGTCGCAAACCGTGAGCCGGTGCCAGTCGGCATACTCGACGATGCCGATCTGCGGGTGCAGCGTGGTGAACGGATACGGCGCGACTTTCGGTCGCGCCTTGGAAATGGCCGTGAGCAGCGTGGACTTGCCCGCGTTCGGATAGCCGACCAGCCCGACTTCGGCCATGATGCGCAGTTCCAAAAGATAATCGCCTTCCTCGCCCGGCTCGCCTGGTTGCGCGAAACGCGGTGTCTGGCGCGCCGCCGTCGCAAAGTTCCGGTTGCCCAATCCGCCGCGGCCGCCCTTGCAAAGCACGAATTGTTGTCCGTTTTCAGTGAGATCGGCGACCAGTTCGCCTTTGGGTGATGACCCGGCGGAAGCTTCACCCGCACCTACCTTGCTCAAATCAACTTCCTGTGCCAACTCGCTGCCCGCGCGCCGAAACAACGGTCGTTTGCTTGCGCTGGTTTTGAAAGTTGGCTTTTCGTCCTCGTTCTCGTCCTCGTCCTCGGAATTCCCCCCCGTTTTGGCCACCGACGGCAACCGCCAAACCAGCGTGCCGCAGGGAACCTTGATGACGAGGTCCTTGCCCGCATGGCCGTCCATGCCCTTGCCCAGGCCCGGCTCGCCGACCTCGGCGATGAGGCGTGACTGATAATACTGGGCGATGAGGTTGTTGAGATCGTGGTCGGCCTGCAAAATCACACTGCCGCCGCGCCCGCCGTTGCCGCCGCTGGGGCCGCCCTTGGCGATGTAAGCTTCGCGATGAAAGGCCACGCAGCCTTTGCCGCCGTGCCCCGCGCTCGCGTAAATTTTTATTTCGTCTATGAACATGTGCTGGAAGTGTAGCAGCCGACGTAAGGAGGCTCACTTTAAAAACTGAAACCCAAATCGTTTTAGAGCCTCGTTACCTCGGCTGCTACGTTCCTTAAATTTAAACAAAAAAGGCGAGGCCGAAGCCCCGCCCTGAAATTGGTTCGGGCAAATTAATTTTTTGCGGCGGGTTCGGCCTTCACATTCACACGCCGGCTGTTCTTGTCGAAGGCGATTTTGCCGTCCACGAGCGCGAAGAGCGTCCAGTCGCGGCCCGTGCCGACGTTTTCACCCGCGACAAACTTCGTGCCGCGCTGCCGGACAATGATGCTGCCGGCGGTGACCGATTCGCCGCCAAACGTTTTCACGCCGAGCCGTTTGCTGACGCTGTCGCGGCCATTGCGGACGCTGCCTTGACCTTTCTTATGTGCCATAAAATCAGCCTTTGATCTCTTTGATTTTCACCACCGTCAATTCCTGACGATGCCCGATGGTTTTGTGATAGCCCTTGCGGCGTTTCATCTTGAAAGTGAGTTTTTTCTCGCCGCGCTTGTGCGCCACCACGTCGGCCAGCACGCTGGCGCCGCTGACCATGGGCGCGCCGACCGCGACCTTGCCATCGCGATTGACCAGCAACACGCGCTCAAAAGTGAACGGCTGCCCGGCCTCGACGGCCAGACGCTCGATTTCCAGCGTGTCGCCCGCGACCACACGATATTGTTTGCCACCTGTTTCTAGAACGGCGTACATAAATTGACCCGCAAAGGGTCGGGAATTAAGCCAGAACCGCGCCGGACTGTCAACGCCTGAATTCTGGGAAAATGGCTTGGGGAAAAGACAAGCGGCTTAAACGTGCGGTGGCTGTTCCCCGCGTCCGGCGAACCATTCACGAAGAAAAAGCAAATCATCAGTGTCTTTTTCGCGATGCGTGACGGCCTTCATGCGCCAAAGCAAACGCGGCGAGGCAAAAGGAATCGGCACGCCGTCCACTTCCCTCACGACAACATCTTTGGCGGCTTCGGCGTATTCAATTCCACCCGCCGACCGCAACAAGTCCACCAGGATTTCGTCGCCAATGCGGATGATATTATGTTTTTGAAGTTCTCCCGGTTGAAGTTCACGCACGGCATTGTCCGGCAAAGTGGCCAGTGCGGCAAAAACTTTTGCTTCATTTTCCGCATCGGCGGCGACCATCAAATCCACACCCATCGTCGTGCGATTATAGTTGGCGGCGCGCATGGCGAATCCGCCGATGACCACATATTTTGCGCCGCGCTGGTTCAGTTCACGGCACAAGTCCCGCAAATCTTCAACCGTTGGCTCGCGCGATTCTAGTTCCTGGGCCGGGCGATCATCTGGCATAACCATTGGTCCGCTTCCTCGTGGGTTTTGAAACGATACACGCCGCGCGGGATGCGCGCCCCACCAAACGCTTTTCGCCACGCGATGGCATTGGCCTTGTTGCTGGTCGCGGTTGAAAGTGCGTCCGGCGTTTTGGTGCGACACCCGACGAAGCGGTCAATCTTTTCCTCGACGTTGATGAACGGTTGTTTCACGGCGTTTTCAGCCTAAGCCGCCCGGCAAAACAAAGCAAGTGACGCTGGCAGCAGGTAGTGACTCATTTTGGTGGGGCGGGGCTACTGACGAGCCGTCTCCGCTTCGCTTCGCCGCGCCGAGGCCGGCTCGCGAGGACGCTCGCCCCATCGAAATGGCAAATTGCGTCACCACCGCGAAGTGCGATTCAAACTGCCGGGCAGCTTCTGCGCGTCAAAAGCGCCAGAGGACTGGCGCAGTCCAAGACGCTTCGCGAATACCGTGGTCGCGGCCAAGCGCGCCAGCGTTTTGGAGTGCGGCGGCCCTCCGCCGCTTTTTTCTGCTAAACTTGTTAAAAGCCAAGTATTTATTGTTTATCATTAAAAAATGCTTGACTGACGGAATTGATGGGTGTATTCATTGCGCCATGAGTGCGAATGAAATTTCTCCAAAGGCAAGTCCTCGCTTAAATCGAATCCAAAAAATCAGCCGCATTCTGAAAGTATGCGTTCTCTTTTACTTTGTTGCGCCGCTGTGCGTTCTAGCTTTCAACCTCAAAGGCATCCACTTGGCGACCGGCATGGTTTCAATATTCAACCATCCCTATGCCAGTGCGTCGGACATCCCCATGCCGATGTATTTGCTTAGCGCGACTGGAGTGGTTGTTTATCTTCTTGGCGTCATTTCTTTTTATCGTTTGCTGTGCTTGTATGAAAGAGGAGTGATTTTTTCCGGGGCAAATGTTTCGGAAATGAAAAAACTGGGAAGTTATCTGGCGGGTTACGGCATACTCGCCGTCGCTGCGAATGTCATCTATGCCGGAGGAATTATTTTTCCGTGGGTGTTGCTGGAAGGAATTGCTTCTCCCTGGATTGTCGTTGGCGGAGCAATTTACATTGTCGCGTGGATCATGGACGAAGGCCGCAAAATTCAGGAGGAACAAGAATTGACCGTTTAAGTTTATGCCCATCATTGTCAATCTCGACGTGGTTCTCGCGCAGCGCAAAATGCGGCTGAACGATCTGGCCGAGGCTGTGGACATCACGCCGCAAAATCTTTCCATCCTCAAAACCGGCAAGGCCAGGGCCATTCGTTTCTCCACGCTGGAAGCCATTTGCGCCCATCTCGAATGCCAGCCCGCCGACATTTTGGAATATCGTCCGGAAGCCGGGAAAAAGAAGCAGCCAGTGCGAGCCTATTGAATCTCGCGCAAGTGGGTAACAAGCCTGCGCTGGACACGGGGCGCGGCGTTCACGCCGCTTCGACGCGCAAAATGAAAGCGGGGGTCGGACATTTTCAGCATCTCGTTACGACGGAGGGTGAAGCGGGCTGAAGCCCGCGCCCCGCTACTCATTTTCGCGAGCCTCAATAAGCCTGTGAACTCCGTCGTTCCTGCTTGCGAAACTGGTGTTCGCGACGTTTGGTTTCAGCGCTTAACAACTCTTCCGCCGACCAACCATGCGCCTGTGCAAGCTCTGCCAAATCAAAAAGTTCGTTTGCCAAGGCCGTTTTGGTGAATTTCTTTTGGTGGGGACGCGCTGCTGCGCGTCCGTGTTTTTTTTGCGAAGAAGTTTGGGCTGCGCGGCAGCTCCGATAAATCGCGAGCGGGCGCCGCCCTGCCGGAGATTCGGTCAAACCTGCTTTGCGCGCCTTTTTCACCAGCTTCTCGGCGCGGAGCAGTGCGGGCAGATGTTTCGGAATGCCGTCGAGGGCGGAATGACGGGCGTGTTTGGTGCCGTGCTTTTCCGCTTTTTTGATTTTTTCCCAGTTCGCCCAGACTTCGTCCACGTCTTTGACTTTCGTCGTGCCGAAAACGTGCGGATGCCGGCGCACCAGCTTCTCCACAATCATCCGGCAGACCTTCTCGAAATCAAACGCGCCGCGTTCCTTCGCCAACTGGCAGTGGAAGACAATTTGCAGCAGCAAATCGCCGAGTTCCTCCGCCATTTCATGGTCGTCGCCAGCTTCGATGGCGTCAATCAATTCATAGACTTCCTCAATGGCATGGCGACGCAGCGTCCGATGATTCTGCTCGCGGTCCCACGGACAGCCCGTCGGCGAGCGCAGCCGGGCCATGACTTTTAATAAATCGTCAATTGCAGCTTTGCGTTTCATTTTTGTAAAACATCGAACATCCAACGCCGAACACCGAACATCGAATGTGATCAGTGGTTGACGGAAGGATTCAGAGTTCGATGTTGGATGTTCGTTGTTCGATGTTTCCCCGATTACAAAATCACCAGGTCGTCGCGATGCACCACTTCAACCCGCGCCAGTTTCCTGCCGCGCACCTCAGCGGCGCTGAATTTTGCAATGCCGCGCGCAAATTCGGTCCCGTTCAAATCGCAAATCCGTACCACGTCGCCGGCGGCAAACTCGCCCTCGCAACGCGCCACGCCGGGCGGCAACAAGCTCTTGCCCTTTTCACGCAAGGCCAGTTTCGCGCCGTCGTCCACGAACAACGCGCCCTGGGGATGATGGAAAAACGCAATCCAGCGCTTTCGGCCCTGCAGCTTCGTCGGCGACGCGACAAACAGCGTGCCTTCGTCGTCGCCCGCCAGCACGCGCATCAGCACGTTTTTCTTTTTGCCCGACGCAATGACGAGCGGAATGCCGGAGCGCACGACGATCTTGGCCGCCTGCACTTTCGACGCCATGCCGCCGACGGCGGTGTCGCTATCCGTGCCGCCGGCGAGTTTTTCAATCGTCGAATCAATTTTTTCGATGACGGAAATCGTTTTGGGATTTGCCTTGCTGAAATTTTCAATCACGCCGTCCACGGTCGTCAAAATGACGAGCAAATCGGCGGGCAACAGCGACGCTACCAGTGCGGACAGTTTGTCGTTGTCGCCGAATTTGATTTCGGTGAACGACACGGCGTCGTTTTCGTTGATGATGGGCACGACGCCACGCCCGAGCAGCGTGACGAGCGTGTTGCGCGCGTTGAGATGGCGTTCGTGATGTTCGAGATCGTCATGCGTGAGCAAAACCTGCGCGACGTGCAAATTGTGCCGCGCGAAAAGTTCGGCATACATCGCCATGAGGCGCGACTGGCCGACGGCGGCGCACGCCTGCAATTCGGCGAGTTCGGCCGGACGTTTGGCATAACCCAGCGCGCCCATGCCCGCGCCGACGGCGCCGGAGGTGACGAGCACGATTTCCTTGCCGGATTTTCTCAATGCGGCGACCTGCGCGACGAGTTGTTCCAATTGCGCCGGGTCGGGTTGTTTGCGGCTGTCGGTGAGCACGCCCGTGCCGAGTTTCACGACGATGCGGGCGGCGGTTTTGATGGATTCACGATGCACGCAACGAAGTTAAGACCAAATCGGTACGCTGAAAAAGGCGAAAGTGACGGGCATTTTTACTTCCCAATCATTTTGAAAAAATCGAGGATTGAATATTCGGATCCGGTATTTTTCGGATCGACCAGTGATTTGAAAAAATCGCTGCCGCGCAAGGTGATGAGCACGCCCAAACCAGCCAGGTCGGTCCGCGACTTCACATTTTTGATCACGCAGTTTTCGATGCCGATTTTTTGCTCGCGGTTTTGGCGCTGGTCTTTCAGGTCGATGAATTTGGCCGTGCCGACCGAGACGTTCAGCACGTCAATGCCCGTGAATTCAAGGCCGGTTTGCCTGGCGAACTCAGTTGCGCTGCCGCCGCCGGTTTTTTTTGCCACCGCGGTGGCCATGGAGAAAATGTTGGTCCGGCCGGCCTCGTTTTTCACGATGTTGAGTTCACCGAGGTTGAAACGCAGGAGCGTGATGTGGAACTGGCGTTTCGACAACGCGAGCGGGTCGTATTCCACGTGAATTTCCGGGATGTCAAGAAACAGCGTGCCGCCAAAACTCGGCGGGTTGTAGAGTTTTAGATTCTGAATCGTCACCGTCGGCTCGGTGAGGCTGAGCGAAAATCTTCCAATCTCCGCGGCCATGCCGGTCTGGGCGCGGATTCGATGTTCGACCCAGACCCGGAGAATCGAATTGAGCAACAGCAGCAAAATGACAATCGACACGACCGCCAGGAGGAACAGCCGGAAAAGCCATTTGAACAACCATTTCATAATTGGATTTTAACTGGAGTCAAAGTTGCACGTCCTCCGGCCGCACTTCGAGGCATTCGTCCTGATCCTCCCAAATGACGGCGGGATAAATATTCAGCAGCTTCGGCGCGAGTTCGCGGCCCGCGCGCGCGAGCAAACGCTCGGCTTCTTCCGCGGCGTTTTCATAGGCGCGGTCGTAATCACTCGCGCGACGGCGCTGACGGTCGTCCCAATGCGCGACGGCGTGGACGGGTTCATATTGTTGCGCCCATAAATCGAGTTCGGCGCGAAGTTCGGCGGGAATTTCATCGAACGGCACGAGCGCTTCGTTGCAATGCTGGCAGATCAAACCCGACTCGCGCACATCACGCGTGAGCAGCGGCAAAAACGGGGCGCGGCAGCACGGCGATTCCGCATAAGCCGCCGGCGGCGTGGCCAGCCGCTTGAGCCAGACCTGCCGGTCGTGCGCGAGCTGCGCCGCCAGCCGGTACGCGCCGATGAGCGGGTGCGAGAGCCGCCACGCCCGGCCTTCGAGCTGGCCGAGCGTTTGCGCCAGCCAGCGACCGAGCGTGAGGTCGTCCCAGTCCTGAAACGCCCGGCTGTATCCCTTCCACAACGAGTCGAGCGGTGAATCCGATTCAAAGGCCATCGCCGGCAGGATGCCGCGCGCGGGGAATTTTGTCGAGCGGTGTTGCGAAAATGGAGCCAATGGTCGGGATTGAACCGACGACCGACGGTTTACGAAACCGTTGCTCTACCACTGAGCTACATTGGCTTCAGTTTGTCAACCAATCCGCACGTTTTGAACGTCCCCTATTTTGGGAGAGTTAAAGTCAACGGCAAGCCAATTCGACATTTGCCCGGCACTCTGGTTATTTTGGCGGTGCGTTGCAAACCAACGGCACAGTCGAAAGCGTCACCCTCTCCCCTCCGTCAGGCAGGTTGTTCTTCCGCTTAAAAAAGCAGCGCCGGCAATTTCAGCATCCGTTGCGGCTGGGAACCCGTTTGGAGGCGGCTGTTTATCTTGTTGAGAATGATGAAGCCATGAACCTTTTGGAATACATTTGCGCGCTCGAAGACGATCGTTTCGATTTAATTTATCCGCCGGAGATTCGCGAGTTGTCGGATCGCCACTATGAGGCGCTGTTCACGAAGGGGTCTGGATTCGTCTCCCCATATCTGGCATTCTTCGTGTCGCGAATGGAAAAGATTCTGGCAACGGCGCTTGGTCAAGATGTGAGCAAGCTGGCAGCGCAGGAGAAACAGCTTTTGCTGTCACGCCTGCTCGCGCGCCTCGCGCACGAGATTCGCAATCCGCTCAGTTCGCTGGACATTCATGTGCAATTGCTTGAGGAGGACTTGGCGCAAGCGCCTTCCCGAGTGAGGGAAAAGGCCGCGGGCCGGTTTGAAATCATTCACGGCGAGTTGCATCGCCTGGAGAATATCGTGAAACATTTCCTCAGTCTGGCTGGGCCGTCGTCGCTCGACTTACAGGAAGTCGAAGTGGCCAAAGTGGTCCATCACGTGTGCGAATTGCTCCGTCCGGAAGCCGCCGCGCGCGGCATCGAGATTGTGATGAAAGTGACTGAACCCGTGCCGCCGCTGACCGCTGACCCGGTCCAACTCACGCAGGCGCTTGTGAATTTGGTGATCAACGGGATTCAGGCGGTGGAAGGCAGCGGTCGAGTGGAAGTGAGCGTGCACACTGACGCGGAGAACGAACTGCTGGCCATCGAGATTTACGACACTGGTCCTGGGATTCCGTTGGAGAAGCAGTCGGCCATCTTTGAGCCGTTCTTCACGACCAAGGCCGAAGGCAGCGGCCTGGGGCTATGGATTGTTCAGCAAATCATCACCGCCCACGGCGGCACGGTCTTTGTGGCCAATGCGCTGGACAGCGGCGCGGTCTTTACCGTGCATTTGCCGTTGCGGATGAAAGAAGCCGTTCATGGATAAATCGAAAATCAACATTCTGGTGGTGGACGACGAGCGCGGTCTTTGCGCCGGCGTGCAAGAGGCGCTCAAGCGCGAAGGCTACGCGGTGGACGCGGCCAACGACGCGCCCGCAGCTTTGAAGCTGATCAGCGAGCGGCTGTATAACCTTGTGCTCACCGACATGAAAATGCCGGGGATGAGCGGGCTGCAATTGCTCAAGGAAGCGAAGGAGAAAAGCCGCGACACACTGTTCATTCTGATGACCGCTTTCGGCACGGTGGAAAGCGCCGTGCAAGCCATGAAAGAAGGCGCTTACGATTATTTGTCCAAGCCGCTGGACATGCAGCGCCTGCGGGCGCTGGTGACGAAGGCGCTGGAGTTTCAGGCTGTCATCGCCGAGAACAACGAGTTGCGGCTGCGGCTGCAAAAGCGGTCCGAACCCAGCCCGTTGCTCGGCGTGAGTGAAAGCGTTCATGCCATCGTGCGCTCAATTGACGAAGTGGCGCAAAGCGACGTCACCGTGCTCATTGAAGGCGAGAGCGGCACGGGCAAGGAACTGGTCGCGCGCTCGATTCACTTGAAAAGCCGGCGTGGCGACCGGCCGTTCATCTCCGTGAACTGCGCCGCACTGCCGGAGCAATTGCTGGAAGCGGAGTTGTTCGGTCACGTCAAAGGCGCGTTCACCGGCGCGGTGGCGAACAAGCCGGGGCGTTTTCAACTCGCCGATGGCGGCACGCTCTTTCTTGACGAAATCGGCGACCTCTCGCCCAAAGGCCAGGGCGATTTGTTGCGCGTGCTGGAGGACGGCGCGTTTCGGATGGTGGGCGGCACGAACCTGGTGCGCGTGAACGTGCGCGTCATCGCCGCCACGAACAAGCATCTTCAGGAGACGGTGACGGCCGGGAAATTTCGTGAAGACCTGTTCTACCGCCTGCAAATCCTGCCCATTCAAATCCCGCCGCTGCGCGCGCGCGCGGAGGACATCCCGGTGTTGATTGAGGATTCCCTCGAACACTTCGTGGCCAAGCACAAGCGGCGGCGCAAGAAAATGTCGGCGGAAGCGATGCAGCTTTGCCAGCGGTTTCCGTGGCCGGGCAACGTGCGGCAATTGCGCAACATGATTGAGCGGCTGGTCATCACGCACCGCAGTTCGACCATCGAAGTGGCCGACCTGCCGGATTTCCTGCGCGCACACGACCAAAGCGCGACCACCTTTGCCGTGCGTCCAGGCATGTCACTGGCCGAAGTGGAAAAACTGCTCATCCGTCAAACCCTCACTCACGTCACGAGCAACCGCGATGAAGCCGCCAAGGTGCTGGGCATCAGCCGGCGCACGCTGCAATACAAGCTTAAGCAATATGACTTGTTGAAGGAGTCGCCGGAGGCCGGCGAGTCGGGCAGCGAGAAATCATGAGTGGAGTCGCTGCTTCGGTTCGAGTCAGCTTTGAAAACGTTTTCTTTTTGCCGGGCTGTGGTTGTTTCTCCGCATTGACTCGCGCTGACGCTGGCTTGCACGGGTAACGGCCATCTCGTGCAATTCTTGCACCAGCGAATCATTCCCGCAGTTCAAACTCCGATTTTTGCTTGCCCACAAGCGCGCAAGCCTTTGCTGGAAGCGGCATTAGAAGTTGGGTGACGTTCATGGCATCGCCGGTGCTTGACTGAAGGTGCTATGTCACCGTGCGCGCAAATAATTGGGTTCACCCTTCAACGAATTAACCAAGGCGACGTGCAGGTCGTGTCCATCGCTGGCCACATGGGCAGCGACGAGGTTTGCCGCGTGGATACGGAGTTGGCGCATTTGCTGGAGCAGGGACATCGCCGAGCGGTTCTTGACCTGGCCACTCTTTCCTCTACCACCGCGATGAGTCTGGCCCGGTTGCTCGTCTACGCGCAAGAATTTCAGCGGTTTGGGGGCCAATTGAAGCTGGGAGGTCTGTCGCCCTCGGTGCGCCACATCGCCGAGTTGGAAGGGTTCGACAAGAAGAGGGACCTCCAACCTGATGTGGCGGCGGCGCTGGAGGCCTTCGGGCAATTGGAGCAGACAAAAGCTGCGAGCCCAAGGACGAAGAAGTGAAGTTATGCATCCAATCACGGCCAAACTCATCACCCTGGAGCGAGTCGAGGCGTTAGTCACCTTCGGCTGGCCCAAGGGCGTACAGCCGTCGCTCCGGGAGCAGGCTAAACTGATGCTGCCGAACTCCGTTCATGGAGTCTCATCGGCGAAGCCTCTGCCTAACACTGACTCGTGTGAACCTATCATTGGCTGGCCATGAACAAGACTTTGGAACTGCTTCTTCAACTCGAAGGCTTGGTGCTCTTGAAGAAAGGCCTCCACCTGGCTGGGCCACGAATTCAGGTGATGGGCTTGGAAGGGCTGGGCGAAAAGATCCAGGAACTGCGGCGTCAAGTGCCGGGCAAAGTCCTTTCTCTCCACGACAAACTTGCGCGCCAGTATGCCGACCCGCTTACTGCCTTGGTGAATGGGGTTTGCCAAGGTTGTCATCAAAAGATTTCGCATGGATTGCACTGCCAAACCGCAAGCCCGCAACGTCTCCTTCAATGCGAACACTGCGGACGGTTGCTGTATGCTCAAAGCCAAGCACCCGACTACGTTTCGTGATATGCACACAAAAATCATTCGATCTCAAAAAAGAAACCAGGCCGAGGACGGCGCGACAAATGTCCCGACCTTGTATCAAACCTTTGCTGTAAACCTCGAAAACGGATTGCACGCCCGGCCCTGTGCATTGCTGGTCAAAACGTTGCGGCCATTCCATTGCCGTGTGGATGTCGAAGCCAAAGGTGCACTGGCCAGCGGGCATAGCATCATGAGCCTCATGGTGCTGGCTGCCAGCTATCAAACGAAGGTGACGTTCATCATGACCGGTGAGGATGCCGCGCAGGCGCTGACCGCCGTTCAGCGCCTTTTTTACACCCATTTTGAAGACGTTTATCCTACTGCAACGGACCCGGCCAGGACCGCACCAGTGTTATCCAAAACATGATTGACCTGCCTGGCTGTCTTTATCGCTGTGAGTACACCGCCCGCTTTATGAAAACTATGCTTAACCTCCTTACTCGCCTCGTCGAAATGCGACGCTGCTGCGAGCGCGCAAAACAGAACCCTTATCTTACTGACGGCGAGAAGGCTGCGGCCCGCTTTTTCAAAGGCCTCGTGCATGGATGCCTGCCGGACTCAGTGCTCGCAACCTACGATCAGATGAAGGAAACCGAGCCGGAACTGCTCGAATGTCCTGAAGTGTTCGCAATGGCTGTGCTGGTCTCAACCTATCGCAGTTCGTCCCCAGCCAAACGCCGAGAGTTGCTCTCGCATTTTCCAGATCCTTTGCCCGTGACCAAACGCGCGATGCGATGCAACGGCGCGGTAAAGAAACGCCGGTGTCATTCGCCGAAGTTGCGTCATCGTGGCCAAGCCGCGGCGAAGGGGTAAACTGGTCTCGGGGTTGGGTGGACGCGGCGAGCCGGGCCGCATTCAGCGCCGCCATCTTCGGGAGCTTATCGTAGTTGGGGCCGGATTGGCGTGGGGCGCGGCAATTATCGGCGGGACACGCACCAGTTCGCTCACGCCAACAAGAGGGACAAGAGGGATTTGTGCGAGCACGACGAGCATTTCTTCGGCTGTCGCTGCACGGCGCAGATCATCCAACCGCAAGCGATTCCTTCCCAAATCCTGCAACGTACCGACGAGTCGCCCGACTTCCGCGTCGGCCTTAAGCGGTTCGAGTGTCAGAAACACCAGGTCGATAGGCTGAAAGGCAGGCGCAAGCCAGGGAAGCGGTTCGCTGGACCGGCCGAGCGCGAAGCGGGGCCGGAACAGCGCCGCGACGCGCACTTCGGGGAAGGCCGCGCCCAAGTCGAGCACCGTGCTGGTGAGCAACTCCCGGTTCAGCGCGGCCAGACTGGAAAACAACAGGTGCGGGTGCGGCACGCTGCCGTCTTGGCAGTGCAGCGCCTCGGTCAGTTCCTCCATTGCGGAGGTGGTTGCCCGTGTCGTGAGTTGCGGAATGATAAGCTCGGGTTTGGTGTAGTCCGCCAGCGTGATGGGTTTCTGAATACTCATCTTACTTGGCGCCGTGTGTGGCGGGTGACTTTTTGCGGATTTTGTGATGCGTCTTCGCGGGTACCGGCGGAGGTGCTGGCTCGCTCTCCTCTTCCACGAAATAAAGATACCTCCCACAATTACCGCAGCGGCGCAGCACGTTCGTTTTCAGTGCATTCACGTTGCCGACGGCCAGCCCAAGGTGACAACCGGAACAAACACCGTGTCGCACTTCGGCCACGCTGCGTTTGCCGCGGGCGCGCAAGCGGTCGTGGTCAATCAGCACGGGCAAGGAGATGTTAGCCCGCAGTGGATCAATCAACGCCTTCACGTCGCTGATGTTCTTGCGACTCCTTTTGAACGTGGCCAACCGCTCCTCCAAAGCGTGCAATTCCAGCAGCCGCCTCACCACGTCGTGGACATAACTCTTCATCGAGCAATTGAAACGCATCTTTAGTGCCACGAGGTTCGACGCCGACCGTAACCGCTTGCAGATGATTTCATTGCACGACGGTGGCTGGCTATGTGCGGCCAGCCGGCCTTCATGACGCAGACCGCTTTGTGCAGAATTTGCATTGGGCTCGAATGCTTTGTGCAGGCCAAAAGCCGGGGTTGGAAGTTCAGCCAAGTGCGCGCGAAATCAGTACTAACGGGATGCGTTGCACAAGCCGCCGCCGGTTCGTGCAGAAATTGCCCAAAACGACCTGCGAAGGCTGCTTTGAAGAACTCACGGGAACATGCTTTGGCGCTAACTCGTTCAGAGGGAAATCGTTCTGTGCAAGGCATGAGTGTTGGCATCAGCAATGCGACGAATCCCCTGTGGCCAAATTAACGAGCCAATTTCAAAACGACAAAAAAGTTTATGAACAATCAAACTACTGTTACGACGCCTGCCCCACAAACAACGCCAACCCTAAAGCCGGCGACATCACCTCCTGCGGCTGTGAACGCACCACAGCGCCCAGCGGCTGACACTGGCGCAACTCCAAAACTATTGGCGCCAGCCGCCTCGGCGGCACCGGCGAGTCCGCCAGCGGCAACGCAAGCCCAAAAGCCGCAGCAGCAGCAAACGGTGCCGCCTGCCTCTGGCAAGGTTCGCAAACCGCGTAGCGGGCGCAGTCATTAAGCCAGGGTAGCCGGGTGTCGCGCTGATCATTCGCGGCGGGCGGTGTCGAGATGCCACTCGCTGCGCAACCTTTGATTCGGGTGGCGGAGCGTTTCTTCAGCGGGATTCCCCATCCCCACCCCCTTGGCGCCTGTCGCCCGAATCGCTTTTAAGTACGATTGTCACCAGTCGCAACACGATGCTGAAGGTCAGGTGAGAACGCGAGAGAATGATTTTATGAAATTGCCAAAGATAAAACTCACGCCAGACGCGCGAGTTAAGCCGAACCATCATCCGTCCGAAGGCACGGGATCGAACACCGAAGCGCCCGCCGGTCAAGTGGCGCGGCCGGCGCATGTGTCCTCGCCAGAAGTCCAGTGTCTGCCGACCTCTCGCTGGGGAATTGGCGAACCTCCACCGTTGCCAGCTACTAAGGCTGTCACGACCGCCACGGCTGCGGAGCCAGTCAAAGCACCAGCGACCGCGCGCCGGGTGAGTTTTGAACTCGTCGCGCCCGAAGCCCGAACAATTTTTCTGGCGGGTTCGTTTAATGACTGGAACCCGTCTGCTACACCGATGATGCGTCTGCACGATCTCAAATGGGCGAAAGAAATTTGGCTGCCTGCCGGGCGTTATGAATACCTCTTCGTCGTGGACGGCCAGTGGATTCCCGACCCCAAGGCACTCGGTCGCGTGTCCAACCCATTTGGCCGCTACAACTCCGTCCTACTAATCGAATGTTCCACAGCACGTCTCTCTACATTCCAGCCATGCTCACGGCTTCATAACCAACATCTGTAACCAAACACAAAACTATGAACCTGCCGAACAGACCCGCAACGCAAACCACGAAACCACCAACATCAACCCCGCCGCCATTTTCAGGCAGCCCGCCCAAAACGGCCCCGCACGCGAAACCTGCGGAAAGCAAACCTCAGTCCGCGCAGACTCAGGCCGCCCAGCGCATGGTGCGTTTTGAACTGGATATCCCCGAAGCCCGGCGTGTCTCCGTGGCCGGTACATTCAACGACTGGAAGCCCAGAGCCACACGTCTAGCTTTCATCGGTGGCACCAAGTGGTTCAAGGACGTGCTGCTGGCACCCGGCCGCTACGAGTACCGTTTCGTGGTGAACGGCGAATGGGTGGACCCGCCAAATGCCAAGGCTTATGTGCCCAATCCATACGGCGGTCGCAACGCCGTGGTGGAAGTATAGCCACTCATGGCAGCCGTCACTGACGATTCAGGAGGACACCAAAGGGCCGGGAGATTCGGCTCCAACCATCCCGGCCCGGCGTCGAGCCGTCGGCGAGCGTATTACATGGCCATGAAAATGAAGGCATCACTCGGTTCACCACCCGCGAGACGAACAGTGAAAACGGTGTACGACCTCGTCGCCGATCAGCCCTTTTTCAAAGACTGGCGTGCCGGGCACCTGCGGACACTGGCCGAGAGTGCCAGGCAGACCTGGTTCGAGTCGGACGAGTTAATCTTCCGCGAAGGGGACATTGCAAATCGGCTTTATCTCATCGTGGCTGGCAAGGTTGTGCTGGAGGCATCGGATGGCCACGGACGAGTTGTGTTGCTGCAAACTGTCGGGGATGCCGAACTGCTCGGCTGGTCGTGGATCTTTTCGCCTTACATCTGGCACCTGCGCGCCCGCGCGCTGGAACCGACGGAAGCGATCTTTTTCTATGGCACCCGCCTCCGGGAGCTGTGCGAGAAAGACCATGAACTCGGCTACGAGATGTTCAAGCGGGTGGCAGAAGTCATGATGCAGCGGCTGCATACAACGCGACGATTGCTGCTGGAACAGCATTGCCCGGATCTGGAGGCAAGTTCCGATTGGCGGCCGGGACAGCATTAGCCCAATGGACTGCGCAGGCTCGATTTGGAAATGCACCAAAATGAAACCTCGCATTCCCGACAACCTGTTGGCCAAGGCCAGCCAACTCTGCAAGCTCTCTTGTCGTCCGGTGCGTGTGAAGCTGGTTCTGAAGGATGGTCGAACGATTTATGACGTGTTTGTGGATGAGACGGGCGAGATTGTCATGGCCAGTGGAAAATTAGTCTTTGGCGAACGGGACTTGAGATTTCGACCATCGAATATTGTTGACGTGGTTACTTATTGAGGTGGGCTTGGACAAGCGCATTCGCTTCGGCATGTCGCTGCTGCCTTCGCACCAGCATCCGCTTCAGCAACGAATATACCACTACACTTGCCGGCACGCCCAAAATGACAGAGCCAAGCAACGTCGGGCCGCCGACGGCGGCGAAGTGCTTCCAATGAAACCACACCCGGTAATCCATGCGGTGGAGGTCTAGGCGCGGCGGCCACTGGTGCGGCTCGTGCAACAGCCAGTAGCCGAGGTCGAATTCAACGCGATACACCACTGGCCAGAGTAGGAACAACACGTCGTGCAAGCTCACGGTCACGACCGCCGCAATTTTGTTCACGCGAAATAGAGCGGCCAGCAGGAACGCCAGCAGCGTCTTCAGTCCAAACAGCGGCGTGAAGCCGAGAAAGATTCCAATCGCTGCGCCGAGGGCGATGGACTGCGGCGTATCCTTGATGACGACGAGCTTTGCGCTGTGTTCTTTGAATCGCCGCCGCATGACTATGCCTCCCTCATTGATTCTGCGGCGGGAAAGTGAACGCCACGGCCACCGCGATGCAGAGAAACGCGGCCACATGATTCCACCGAAGACGCCCGCCACGATAGAGGAGAGCAAACCCTGCGAACACGCAGAGCGTGATGATTTCCTGAATGATCTTCAATTGATCCATTGCGTTCTTGAATCGGCAGCCATCAAGGAGAAGCAGTTTGTGCCGACAGGTCAGACAACAGTTTGTCGCAACCAAAGCTGCGGACCAACGCCGCCATGTTGGCACCCGCGTTTTCCAGTCGCACAAAACCGCCGTGCAGTTTGAACGATTCCGCGAAGCTGCCCAGCACGCGAAATTCCACCGTGCCCCAGCGCGCAACGTCACTGACATCAAGGCAGACTCGATACTGCTTACGACGGTCTAGCTCGTTAAACAATGAGGCGAGGTCGGAGAAATCGACCGCCGGCAAGAGGCACAGTCGCACGACGTCATCCTCACGGCGAATAAGGTTGTTGGAACTGTTGCGCATCGATTCACGTCTCGCGTCCAACCGGCGTGCCGTCAGCGCTTGCCGGGCTGTGCCCAACACGAACCATTCGCACTGTTCTCAGGACGTTGAGCATTTCTTCCGGTTGTGTCGCGCGCATCAGGGCTGCAAGGGCAGGTTCGTTTTGAATCAGGCTGGACAAGCCCGACAGCACCGACACATACGTCTGCGCGTCGGTCAACGGCACGGCAAAAAGGAACACCGCATGCGCGACGCACCGCTTGCCCGTGCCCCACGAAATGCCGACGGTCGAAAGGCCGGTCGCCATGGAGAGTCTCTGCACCGCCCCTCCGCGCACGTGCGGCAAGGCCACGCCGTCAATGAAGGTGGGAAGCTCGGCTTCGCGTTTAAGCACCGCTTCAACGAATGCCGGAGTGTTTTTGATGCGGCCCGTGGTTTCCAGGCGTCTGGTCAATTCCATAATCGCCCCCTCCTGCCGGTCACTGAGCAGCCGCGGGATGAGCAGCTTGGGTTCGGTGAATTGGCCTAAATTCATTTGGCGATAACTAAGCAGCCGTGGTGCCGGATCGAGACACGTCGGCCTAACGCGAATGGTTGCAGGGTGTTGGGGAATTCCTTTGTTTGGGGGCCGCCCTTTGCTGTACCAGCCGTCGTGCTGTTTGGTGCAACTTTTGCGCGAAGGCGACGGGATTTGTGCAACGCTCAACTCTTGGCTTTCATGCTCGAACTCACTCATCAGTTTGCTGCACAAAATCCCAAGCGGCGGTGCAAGTAATGCACAAAACGACGCGCTGCCAGCGGATTGCGCGCGACTTCTCCGGCGAATTGGTTTCCCAAGTCGCGTTTAATCAACGGCCTTGCTTCGCTGCGGGGGCCGGCGGCACGGCGCTTGCAACAGGGCAGCTCAATGAAGAATCTCATGGAAAATTTGCTCGCGCTGCAGGACCTGGAATTTCAAACCCGCCGGCATTCACCGGAACAGAAAAAGCTGACCCAGACCTTGCGTGAAAAAATCCCCAGCCAGATTCTCGGCCATTACGACCGCCTCATGGCGCGCGGCAAGAAGGGACTAGCTGCCGTTCGGAACCAGGTTTGCACCGGGTGCCACATGCGCGTGCCCCTTGGCACGATCACGACGATCATACATGGAACGGACATCCAGCTTTGCGGCAACTGCGGTCGCTACCTCTATCTCCCCGAAGAC